>MKWU01000201.1_pt1 | contig 111329 bp, 93 predicted proteins | sample 809101 | NCBI WGS metagenome assembly MKWU01 (sample SAMN05860141, study PRJNA318959) | sponge metagenome | host: Aplysina aerophoba | place: Slovenia: Piran, Adriatic Sea, Gulf of Piran | collected 2013-05-07
TGCGCAGCCACTGGGGCATTGAGAACTCCCTCCACTGGGTCCTGGACATGGCCTTCCGGGAGGATGCGAGCCGTGTCCGCACCGGCCACGCCGCCCACAACCTGTCCCTCCTGCGGCGCATGGCCCTCAACCTCCTGCGCCGCGAGACCACGGCCAAGGGCGGCATCGCCGCCCGGCGCAAGCAGGCCGGCTGGAACGACGGGTACCTCCTCAAGGTCCTGTCCAATTAGCATGCGATTGCCCTGGCAGTGCCTAGGATCAGGCCAACCTCCGCCGAATCCCTGTGCTAGGATCGAGCGTTTATGAACATCGACTCCCCGGTGACGGCAGTCGCCATGAGCGGCGGCCTGGACAGTTCCATGGCCGCCGCCCTGCTGGTTGAACAGGGCACTGACTGCATCGGCATCATGATGCGGCTCTGGTCCGAACAGGGACCGGGGATCGCGTCCACGAACAAATGCTGTTCGGCGGAAAGCGTGGACGTGGCGCGGGCCGTGGCCGATCGCCTCGGTATGCCCTTCTACCTGGTCAATGCCGAGGAACCATTCCGCAAGGCGGTCGTGGAGCCGTACATCGATGGCTTCGATCTGGGACGGACACCCAACCCCTGCCTCAACTGCAACCGCCGCATCCGGTTCGACTGGCTGCTCCGGTATGCACTGGGCCTCGGTGCCGGATGCCTGGCCACGGGCCATCACGTCCGGCGGCGATGCGAAGCGGACGGTTCCTTCAGCCTGTTGCGCGCCGCAGATCCGATGAAGGATCAAAGCTACGTCCTCAGTGTGCTAAATCAACAGCAACTCGCTCGCAGCCTGTTCCCGGTGGGCGCCTACACGAAGCCGGAACTCAGGGACATGGCTCGCCAACGCAGTCTCCCCGTGGCGGACAAGCAGGAGTCCATGGATCTCTGCTTCGTGGCCGACGACGACCACCGCCGGTTTCTGGAGGACTGGAGCCCGTCCCCGGCCCAGGCCGGACCCATTGTCACCATGGAAGGCGACGCGGTTGGCACACATCGTGGCCTACACCGCTACACCATCGGCCAGCGGCGTGGCCTCGACATTCCCATTCATTCCCGCGAACCCCGATATGTCATCCGCAAGCTGCCGGAAGAGAACACCCTGGTAATCGGCAGCCGATCAGACTTGGCCACGCTGGAATTCCAAGTGGAAGAGACGAACTGGATCCGAAGGCCGGATTCTTCCGACCCGGACCTTACCTGTCAGATCCGGTACCGGGGCCAGGACATTCCCTGTACGCTGGAGGAGACCGGCGACAACGGCGTGAAAGTGCACCTGCGGGAACCCCAGTACGGGGTCGCGCCGGGACAGGCCGCCGTCTTCTACCGGGGAGACGAGTGCCTGGGCGGGGGTCTGATTGCATCCGCATGACATCCGAATGGTGGCTGAATCCAGCCCTCGTGCTCGGCACCGTCATAGCTGTCGGCTACGGTGCCTTGTTCCACCTCTGGCAGGGCCGATCGTGGCAGGACCTGATTACATCGGTGGCTGCCGCCCTGATCGGCTTCGGGCTGGGCCAGCTGATTGGCACCCTGTTCAACTCGGACTGGTTCCGCATCGGCCAGGTACGGGTGATTGAGGCAACGATGTTCGCGGTGCTCGCCCTGCTGCTGAGCCGCCGCAAGCCGGAACCGGCCGGCTGACGGCAGACGTACCATGGAGCAGGTTCTGGATACCATCCGCGACATCACTTTCGTGCTGATCGCGTTGGAAACCTTCGCGGTTCTGGGTCTTCTGATCCTGCTGATCCGGCATCTACTGCGACTTGTCCGCATCCTGCGGACCGGCGTCGCGCCGATCCTCGAGGATGCGCAGCAGGCGGCACGCACCACACGCGCCACGGCGGAGTTTGTGGGGGAACATGTGGTGAAGCCGACTGCCGAGGCCCGCGGCAAGCTCAGTGGCCTCAGGCGGGCGATGCAGGTCCTGTTTGGGGATCTGCTGCCTCCGCACTGACGCAGGACCGTCCCTACGGGCCCCTGCGGGGACAACTCCATGGAACACGGCAAATTCCGCGTTTGGACCGGTTCCGAGCCCGACTTCCCGCGCCAGGCGGAACAGGCCCGCAGCGTGCTGGGAGCCCCCGACAATCCCGCCCTGCTGCCGCCCCAGTTCGTCGCGGCGGCACTGACCGGCATCGGGGGCATGCTCGTCACCCGGTCGTATGCCGACGCGTTGGTGGAGGCCGCGTTTGCACTCCCGACGCGCGACCCATCCGTACTCCTGACGGTCCGGCATGCCGCCAACCGACCTGACGCAACCCGGCTGGCCCTGGTCGACCGCGACCGGCCCGGAGCACCGGACGGCACCCCCGTGGACCCGCCCGCAGACTGGAAGGCCCCGGAACCCGTCTTCACCGCCGATTCGATCGCCATCGGCGAACCGGGGTCCGCACACGCAGAACAAGCCAGGAATTTGCAAGGACGAATCTGGCAATCCCCACCCGACAACCTCTATCCAACCTGGCTGTACGCCTCCGTCTGTCCCGCCTCGATGTCGCTCGTTGCACTCCATGGGGACCGAGTGGTGGGGTTTCTGCTGGGATTCCAGTCCCAGCCGGATCGGGACGGAACCACGGTGCTTGAATCCCAGGTGATGGGCGTGGATCCCGACTACCGGAACCGGGGCATCGCCGTTCACCTCAAGCACCAGCAGGCAATCAAGGCCGGAACCCTGGGCATCGATGCCATCCGCTGGACCGCGGACCCGTTGCAGGCGGGCAGTGCCCTGCTCAACTTCGGTCGGCTGGGGGCATTCAGCCGCAGGTTCCTGCCCGACTACCTGCCGTTCCGCAACGAACTCAACCGCCTGCCGGCCTCCCGCCTGCGCATCGAGTGGACGTTGGCCGGAGAGGACTCACGGAACGCGTTGACTCAACGCCGAATCCACCAGAAGAAAACCGTGGTACCGGGAAAGACATGTCCGGTAGCCAATGACGGTCCGACGGATCTGGACATTGCGCCCGGCAGTCCCCTGATGGCGATCGAGCTTCCGCGCGACTGGACCGCACTGCAACAGGCGGATCTGATGGCGGCGCGCACTTGGCGGACCAACCTCGACGGTCTGTTGCTGCGCTGCCTGGGCGACAGTCCCGACAGATACCGAATCACGAATGCCGTAATGCACGAGGGGCGCGCCTACCTGCTGGCCGAGCAAGCCACGGATGAACTGCTTCGGCTGTATCGGTAGGTTCGAGTGCCGCCAACTTTGGACAAGGATATTCGTACATACTGGGCCGGCAAAAGGGGGCAGAAGGGCCGGAGTTCGAGGGACGGAGACCGCGGCAGGCTTGAGGTTCTCAAAAAGTTGTGAAAAGGCTTCAAGTAGCTCTCGGGCACTGTAGTATGCGGTCCATCGTGGCACTCCGGCTCCAGGCTCCCGCGATGGCAAACTGTCCCGCGCAAGGATTGCGCAAATACCGGTGCGCCCATTTCAAGCAAAGGTCCGTTTCACTCTCCATCATTGGCCTCCATTAACTTCACGAAGCACAAATGGAGGTAACCGTAGTGGCCGAAATGGCATCCAAGAAATCCACGAAGGTTTCAAAGAAGACCGCCCCCGCAAACCATGGCGGACAGCCGGTGCTCCTTTCAGGCGGCAACCCCCAGATTACCAAGGGGGACGGCGACGCTCCCGTACAGGCCTACATCGCGGCCATGCCGGGCTGGAAGAGCGATGTCGGACGCCGCCTCGACGACCTTATCGTGAATACTGTGCCCAACGTGCGCAAGGCCGTGCGGTGGAACTCGCCCTTCTATGGCATCGAGAACAAAGGGTGGTTCGTGAGCTACCACGTCTTCACCCGTTACGTGAAGGTAACCTTCTTCAACGGCAGGTTGCTGCGTCCCGTGCCACCCGGTTCAGGCAAAGACAAGGACTCGCGCTGGATCGATGTCTACGAGGGTGAACTCGACGAGGACCGGATTGCAGAGTGGATGCGGCAGGCGGCCGCATTGCCCGGCTGGCGTGGGTTCGACACACTGTGAAGTTCGCCCTCTCATCGGCCGCATGACCGGGTCAAGGCTCCAACCCTATTCCGGCATCGGCACCCAGGTGTAGACATCCTCCTGTGGTTCATAGCCCAGGTACTTCCGGGTGTCCGCCAGCGACCACTTCATGCCGGTGTTGAGCGACATCCCGTTGACGCAGATGTAGGGTCCGGGCCAGCCACGGGACTTGGCCAGGATGGCGCGCTCGAACAGGGCAACGAAGTCCCGGTCGGCCAGCCACATCTCCTTGTACCAGCGATCCGTGCGTGCGTACTCCTCCCGATGGGCCTCGGGCACATCGCGACGGGGCTCCGCCGTGCCCGACGGCGTAAGGGTTTCCGGATGGTTGCTCCCGTGGTTGCACCATCCGATCCGAATACAGACAAACTCCGTGTTCCCCCTGCCCTGGTCGGACAGGGCCAGCCCCCGATACAGCCGTTCGCCGGCCCACTTGCCGGCTGCATAGGCCGGGGAATCGTAACCGTCCTCGCCCAGCCGCACCGTCGTGCCCACGCCATACGGCGAGGAAGGCAGCAGCTCGCCCGAACCCACCGTGGAGGCCAGAGGCTCATCCTTGTACTGACCCATCGTGTGATTCGTGGTGGCGAACACCAGACGCTGACAGGTACTCGAGGCCACCGCGGCCAGGCCGATGTTGACGTTCATGTCCATCGAGACGGCGGCATCGTCCCAGGAGGCGGCCGGATTGGGTACCTGCGCGGCCAGGTGCACAACCTCGGTGCAGGCCGCTGCCGCCTGCTGCCAACGGGCATCGTTCCAGTCCCTGAGATCGGCTTCCAGGTAGTCCAGTTCCGCCAGTTCATGATCCTGGTCCCGGACCTTGATCTCGAGTTCGGCGCGGGTTTCTGCCGCCTGTTCGGCCGACACCGGCATCACATCGATGCCCGTAATCCGATCCACCAGCGGCTGCAACAGGAGATGGCGAATCAGCTTCTGTCCCAGATTGCCCTGCGCGCCCGTTACCAGCACGTGCCTGCCCATGTCCGATATATCTCCTTTCAACCGTGGAAGGCGGCCACTTTCTCGAACAGATCCCGGAAGATTGCATTACGGTCCACCATGACAGCCTCGCGCATGGGCGGACCCTCCGGCTGCGGGACCCAGTCCAGCGTTGCGGTGTCCAGGTCGGGTGTCGCAGCCACGCGGCTGTGCGTCCAATCCGGATTGACGACGTAGGCGGTTGCGGCCAGATCCCAAACCTCCTTGGCCCAGGCATAGTGGTCGTCGCTGTAGGCGGCAAACCGGTCCGTCAGGAAGGTGCCGACCGGTCCCAAGGGTGCCAAATGCCGCTCCAGTTCCGGAACGGTCGTGAGCAGGTGGGAAGCCACTCCCCAGCACGGAAACAGGGCCAGCGAGGGACTGAGTTGGAGCAGCAACCGCGAAGCGATCGGATCCTGCATGAGATTGAACTCGCGGGCGTTGGTCCGGTGCGGCGGCTGTCCGCCCAGCCACACAACACGCATTCGCTGCCCAAGGTCAATGTTTTGTTCACGCGCAGCCAGCAGCACCGAGGACACATTGGTCGGTGCACCAATCGCCACCACATACAGCGGTTCGTCGCCTTCCGCGAGCAGGGACAACATGTGCTCGACGGCCGGACTCCACACGATGTCCCGGGGAGAGTTCATGAACCGCTCGGAACCCCTGAACACCATGCCTTCCGGTTCCCGCCCCAACAGCCCGAACAGGCGCAGGATCTCCTCGTGACTCTTCTCCATGCCGTCGCCGGCACTGGATGAACGATTGTTCAGGAACGGTGCGGCGTAGACCGCCTGCAGGTCCACCTCGGCAGGGGACAGCATCACGTGGACCAGGGCGAACTGGTCGTCGATTTCGTTGTAGGTGTCGGTGTCCAACACCATGCGGACGCGGCCCGCGGGAGGCGGCGGTTCCGACGATCGGACTTCAGTCATGTCGATGGGAGAATCCTGCAGGTGGAAGCACGCAACGGCTTGGCTGCCTACACCGGGGACCGAGGCTTGGCCTGAAAACCAGCCCAGCCAACCCCATTCATAACGGTCAAAGCTGCTGCATGAACTCGAAAATCATCTCGCTGCTGCCCGGCAGGGCCTCGTGTCCGAAGTCCGGAAAGAACTCGACGGACTTCGGCGACGTGATCTTGTTGTAGGCGGCAAACTGCGTGGACGGCGGACAGATCTGATCCATCAGACCGGTGAACATCATCACCTCGGCCCGGATGCGCGGAGCCAGGTGCTGCACATCGATGTAGCCGAGCCGGGCAAAGGCCGCATCCTCGCGCTTGTGCTGCGGATCGTACTTGCGGAACCAGTCGCGCAGTTCCTGATAGGCGTTGACCGTCAGATCCATCTCCCAGGTACGCCTGTAGTCCGTCAGGAACGGGAACACCGGCGCCGCCTGTTTCACCCGGGGTTCCAGGGCGGCCGCGGCAATGGACAAACCGCCGCCCTGACTGCCGCCGGTGACGCCCACCCGGTCCGGGTCCACATCGTCCATTTCCATGACCAGGCCGGCCAGCTGGGCCGCGTCCAGGAAGATGGAACGGTATGCCAGGTGTTCGGGCCCCTCGTCGCTGAGGCCGCGCACGATGTGCCCCCTCAACGTGGTGCCCTTGGTGCCGCCCGGATCCTCAGACAGGCCTCCCTGGCCCCGACAGTCCAGGGCCGCGACGGTAAAGCCGGCCGCGACCCAGCCCAGCTTCTCCAGCCAGCCCCCCGAATCCCCGGAGTAGCCGTGGTACATGACAATACCCGGATGGCCGGGGGCGGGATTGGTTGGCTCCAGAAGCTTGGCGTGCACCCGCGCCCCGTTGATGCCCGTGAACCAGAAGTGGGAACAGGCCGCGAAATCCGTCTGGAAGGCCGCCGGAATGCGCTCTGGATTCGGGTCCACGGCGCGCATCCGGGCCACACCCTCGTCCCAATAGTTGTCGAAGTCGTCCGGCCTTGGGTTGCGGCCTTCGTAGGTGTACAGATCGTCCAGCGACAGGTCGAATGTCAAGGGCATGGCATGCGTTTTTCCAAGGTGGGCAAGTCAGCGACAGGAGTGCTGTGGGGAGTTAGGCGTATTCCAAGTCTTCGTCCGGATCCTCGTCATCTTCCTCCATTTCGGCCAGGGCCTTGGACAGGTCCGCCATGACGTCCTCGTGGCGCACCTGGGACCAGTTGCCCCACAGGGACCTGGTCAGCCGTTCCGGGTCGCGGCGCAGGCCGTAACGGGCCCAGTACTGGCAAACCCGCTCGACATCCCGCTCCAGCAGGCTGTAGGCCTGCTTGTTGCCGGTCACGGGCACCACCTGTGGAAAGTCGATGACCACGACCCGGTCATCCCAGAACAGCAGGTTGTGGGCGGACAGGTCGCCGTGGATGAAGCCGTTGGTCAGCATCAATTCAACATTGTGCATGACCTGGTCGAACGACGACTTCACTTCGGAGGAGTCCAGGCGGACTTCGTTCAAGGTCGGCGCGGCCACCTGTGCATCCCCGATGAACTCCATCAGGATGGCGTTGTCGGCGGCGTCGAACGGCTCCGGCACGTCGGCCCCGACCTCCCGGAGAATGGTGAGGGCGTAGCGTTCGTACAGCAGCCAGGACGTCTGCTGCGCCTGCTTGCCGTAGTCCGACCGCTTCAGCATGGCCCGCAGCAGCCGCTTGTCCTGCCGGCTGCTGACGTTGGTGCCCAGCGCCAGCGTATCGCGGCCCTCGCGATACACCATGTCGTTGCGCATGGTGCGGTGGCTGCGCGGCCGATAGGTCTTGGCCGCAAACAGGTCCAGCGAGCCGTCCGGCGCCGTCAGGCTGCAGCGGTAGACGTCGGCGTCCTTGCCGCCCTTGACCTTGCTCAGGATGTCGTCCACCAAACCGTTCTCAAAGAAGGGCCGCAGGGCGCCCATCAGCCAGCGCCGTTCGACCTGGCCCGGGCGGTAGGTGGTTTCAAAATCGCCGGTAATGCTGCGGCGTATCTCCTCCTCGATCTTGTAGCGCCAGTTTTCCCGGAAGGGAACCTTGTTTTCGAACTTGGGCTTGGGCGGCCTGCGAATCAGCTTCTGGTCGTGCTGGAAGTCGGGATCGTGCTCCTCGGCGTAAACCTCCCATTCCTCTTCTTCGTAGTCGTTCCAGTCGTCTTGGTATTGTGCAGACATGCGTTGGTCAGCGGCTCCGGATTGGCCTCAGGGTATCTAAAGCGCCCGCGCAGGCCGAGTGCTCGGCTTCCCCGCGACAGCGGGGACAGGATTCACGGGAACCCCGGGGTCCGTGCTGGATTGTGGGTTGGGGGTGACGAGTGACAGCAACGGGCCGGAGGTCGCTGTTTTCGCCGCGGTTCGATTAGCCGTAGGCGGCGGGTGGGCGGGAAGGTCCGGAACTGTCGATGGCCAGCACAGACACCGTTCTCGTCAAGGTGTCCTGTCCTATCATTGTCCACCTCCCTGGGTGCGCACGTCGGCTGGATAAGCGGGGCTGCGGCCGACACAGCAAGGATAAGTATACAGCCGATGGGCAGTTCAGACCACGCAAACCGGTTCCACCGCTTCGCCAGCCGGGGGGCCGTGGCCGCCTGGGAGAGCGGCATCTTCCGCAGGTGGCCCTATCGCCACACGATGATCGATACGGTTTCCACCATCCTGTCCGCCCACCGGCCGCAAGGCCCGTTGCACGTGGTGGAAATCGCTGCCGGTCCCGGCCTGATGGCACTGCATCTGCTGCGCGACATTCCCCACCTCACCTACACCGGGCTGGACTACTCGGAGCCGCTGAGCAACTTTGCCCGGCGGCGGCTGAGCCAATTCGGGCCGCGCGCTGCGGTGTGGCACGAGAATGCCAACGAGGACGGCTGGACCCGGCGCCTGCAGCCTCCGGTCCAGGCCTTTGTGTCGCTGCAGGCGATGCACGACCTGGGGAACCAGGACAACGTCGTCCGGATCTATGCCAAGGCGTTTGAGCTTCTCGACGACGACGGCCTCTTTGTCAACGCGGACTTCGTCACGGCACCCGGCAAACCCAACCGGAACGACCCGGGCCGGTTGCCGGTGGCCCGTCACTTCGAAGTCCTGCGCGATCTGGGCTATGCCTGGACCGACTGCATCGCCCGCCAAGGGGACATGGCCTGCCTGGTGGCCGGCAAACGCTAACGCCGGGGAGCCTCCACGCCCACTCCCGCCGCAGCCTCCACAAGGCTGCGCCAGGTCACGTCGTCCACGGGAATGCCGTGCGCGCGCCGTTCGGCGGCCGTGCGCGCCTCGGGCTCGCCCGGCAACATGACTTCGTCGAACCCCGGAGCCGGACGCACGGACTTGAAGAACGCCACGTAGTCGCCGGCATCGCCAAGGAAGGCGCCGAGCGCCCGGAATGTTTCAATGCGCAACAGGATGAAGAACGCGCCGTTGTTCATGGCCCCTTCGCCCTCCTGCGGGACGCCGCTGCCGGTCAGCAATCCGGCCATTACGTCGTTGAGCAGGCTCAGGCCGGATCCCTTGTGTCCGCCGAACGGCAGGAGCACGCCTCCGTCGTAGAGGTCCTGTGGTTTGACCGACGGGTTGCCGTCCTTGTCCAACATGGAGCCGGGCGGGAGATCCATGCCCTTGTTGTGGGCAATCTTGACCTTGCCCTCGGCCACCACGCTGGTCGCGAAGTCGATGACGATGGGGTCCCGACCCTCCAGCGGGACGGCCGCGGCCAAGGGGTTGGTGCTCATGAGCCGTTCGCTGCCGCCGAACGGCGCCACGATGCCGCGGCGGCCGCCGCCGTTGCAGAAGGCCAGTCCGATGTATCCGGCGTCGGCCGCCATCGTGACCCATTCCCCAAGGCGGCCGACGTGGCCGCTGTTGGTGATGCCGCCGGCGGCGATGCCGCAGTCCGCGGCCTTTTCAATCGCCTTCTTGATCGTGAGGTAGGCGGACCACTGCCCGAAGTTCCGCTTGGCATCCATGATAAAGACGGAGGGCGATTCCTCCAGCGGCTCCGGGTCCGAGGCGGGATCCAGCATCCCGCTCCCGATCTGATCCAGATAGAGACTGGCCCGCACAATCCCGTGCGAGTCGTGGCCGAGCAGGTTCGCCAGAGCCAGGGATTCGCTGACCTTGTGCGCGATTGCGGTGCGCACGCCTGCGGCTTCGAAAATGTCCTGGACAAAGCCTCGGAGGGTATCGAACGAAACGGTGTGCATGGTCGAGAAGTCCCGGGTAATCTTGGATACGCGCCGGAGGACACGGGGCACGGCCGGCGGTTTCCCCGCGCGGGCCGGCACCTGCTTGGCTCCGTGTCGGCTTGGATGCCGCCAACGGCGAGGGAATCTTACGATCAGCGACTGTGAAACCTCCGATCACGTGCGGCTGGACCGCGGAGACCTTGACACACGGATTTTTGGTGGTTGGGAAGCCGCAGGCCGGCAGCCGCCAAGAAAAGCCGCGAGGCACGGGTTTGCTCGGCACGGCAACCCGCTCCGTGGATCGGATCCGAACAGCGACAGGACACCCCCGATTCATGCACCATGCCCGTTGGAGAGCAGTGCGGAATCCGACTATTGCAGGATTTTGGCTCCCAACATTGGTATTTCCAAACCATTGTGCGGTAGTTTAAATTGCGAACATCTCTTTGGTGAGCGCAGGACACACTCCCATGGCAACCCATGATCGGCGATACAAGCGCATCCTCACCAGTTCCGTGTTTGCCTACGATGTCGCCCAATTGCTGGCCCAACGGTTCGATCTCGGCACCGTCGACCGGCACTCCCTCCGGGCCGGCCCCACCGGCTCGATCCGGGAGTCCGAGCACGAGCGCATCGCCGACAGCACCTGGTCCTTCGACACCGACCGCCAGCCCACCGTCATCATGATCGTCGAGGCCCAGAGCTCCCGCCAGCGCCATTTCATGGTCCGCGTCCTCCGCTATGTCGTCGACCGCCTTCTGGAATTGTGCGAGGACCGGACGTGGCACGGCTCGGACCGGGGCCTGCCGCCGGTCGCCGTGGCCGTCCTCTACACCGGACCCGATCCTTGGCAGCCACCTTCCCTGCAAGACCTCTTCAGCCCCTTGGCGCGGCTCCTCATGCAGTTCGACTTTCCCGTGCAGTACTATGATGTCCTGCACATGAACCGCCGGGCCGATCCCGAACAGCGCCTGTTGCGTCTGGTCTTTGAGATCGAGCGGTGTGCAGGCCTGGGCGATACGGCTTCCGTCAGGCAGACCGTGCGCGGGCTGGAGGACCCGGAGGCCCACGCGCTGCTGATGCGGTTTCTGGCCGACAAGATGGCGCAATGGGGCAATCTCAGGGATGATCGGGGCAGGCTTCTGCTGGATGTTTCCCGCTTGGACGACAGCCGACCGCTTAGCGAGGTGGAAAAGGAAATGGAAACGGCACAGGAACACTTACTGAGACAGTTGGCTGAAGGACGGGCCGAAGGCCAGGTTGCGGGACAGGTAGCAGGAATGCTGGTTAGCTTCCAACGCACCTTGGCCGCCAGCGGTCTGGACCATCGGCTGGCGGAAGACATTACAGCCTACGCTGACCAAATCACCGAGGCGGCCCGGCGCGGTGTGCACTTCGACCTCGACCACATTCCCGACGGTGCCCGGCTCCTGGCGGTGATCCAGGAGGGCGGCGGCCCCGCCCAGGTTGCCGCCGAACATATTTGGGCCCTGTTGCCGCACATTCCGGAAGACGACACGGCGGCTCCCAAGTAGCAGGGCGGAGGTCGCGCAGGCCGGATGGGAGCTTGCACGAAACGCTGCAGCCCGGGTGGCACCCCTGACAGGGGTAGGTAAAGCCAGTCCGAGGTGAAAAAACGATCAAGGAAGCAGAAAAAGCATGGCGGGTTATCCTGTATCAAGAACCAACAAGATACCGGGAGCCGACCATGCTTCTTCCGTCCGCATTCTATCCCCATGCGGAGTGCCTCGCCAAGCACCTGCCGCATCTGCGTCCCAGCCAGGTCCGGGGCCTGGCCCTGTGGGTCGGCGCCACCATCCTGGCCCGCAGCAGCTGCCAGAACGCCGTGCTGGGCGCCCTGCAGAGCCTGGGCCTGGGCTGGCACACGACGCGCCAGTACCTGCGGGAGTGGCTCCGGGACGGGGCCGACCGGGCCGCGCCCTGCCGGGTACAGCTGGACGTGCAGGCCTGTTTCGCACCGCTCCTGCGCTGGGTCCTGGCCTGGTGGCAGGGCTCGGAACTGACGCTGGCCGTCGACCCGACCTCCAAGGGCGGGGAACTAGTGGCCCTGGTCGTCAGCGTCGTCTACCGGGGTCTGGCCATCCCCGTGGCCTGGCGCATCAAGACCGGGGGCCGGCCCGGTCCCTGGATGCCGGACCTGTGCGACCTGCTGGACCGTCTGGGACCGGTCGTGCCCCCGCACATGACCGTGCGCGTGCTCTGCGACCGGGGCCTGCAGAGCCCCGACCTGTGGAAGGCCATCCGCCGCCAGGGCTGGCACCCCTACATGCGCTACGACCGCCACATGACCTTCCAGGCGACGACTGGACCCCGGTGGCCGGCCTGGCGCTTCGTGGCCCGCGAGGGCCAGTACACCGTGACGGCCGGGAAGGCCTTCCGGGAACGGAAGCGGCGCTGCACCCTGATCGTGCTCTGGGTCCCCGGTCAGGAGAGTCCCTGGGTGGTGCTCACGGACGAGCCCCCCGACGACGTGGACCTTGGCGCCTACGGCCTGCGCGTGTGGATCGAACAGGGCTTCCGCACGCTGAAGCGCATGGGCTGGCAGTGGCACCGCACCCGGCGCCTGGACCCGGCGCGCGTGGACCGGCACTGGCTGGTCCTGGCCGTGGCCACCCTCTGGGTCCTGGCCTACGGCACGCGCGTGGAAGAGGCACGCCTGCGCGGCCTGGCTCCCGGCCGGGTGCGGCGACCGCCCCCGGAGCCCGCCGCCCCCCGGAACCGGCCCCTGAGCCTGTTTCAGCTGGGCTGGTACCAAGCCCAGCGGCTGCTGCACCGCGGCTACGCCTGGGCCCGGGTCTGGCTACAGCCCCTGCCGGGACCGGACCCGCCCGACGGGATGCAGCCAGTGGACCCGCCCACCGGGTAGCTTCTTTTTGGCACAAAGATGCGGATTGGGGCTTTACCTACCCCTGTCAGGGGTGGCACCCTGGTGGAAGCCCTGAACCCCATGCTTCCACCACCAAAGACTGCCTGAAGCGCAAGGCCATCCATGTCGGTCCTGTGCCGTTGCATCTCGGGGACACTGAATTCCTGTTGTTTGCACAAGTCAGGCTTCCGGTGCGGCAGTCAAGGCAGCAATGTCCTGCCAGCCATAGGCAACTTCCACCAGGTTGGCTCCGCCGATCTCGATGGTTTTCTCGCTGACCTTTTTGCCTCCCAGAGCTTCGTAAAAACGGCAGGCAGGTCGATTGTCCTGCAGTACCCACAACAACATGGAAGGGAATCCATCCAGTATCAGCTGTTCTGTCACGGCTGAGAAAAGCGAATGGCCGATTCCCCTGCGTTGAAACGGCTGCAGCACGTAGATCGCATATAGTTCGCCAAGATACGTCCGGTCGCCATCGCGTTCCGGACCTCCTTGCGCGAAACCAACTATTCCGCCCTCTTCCACTTCGGCGACAAAGCTGCCCACGGCAGGCCGATTCGCTTCAAGGACCCGCCTCCACCAGGTTTCCCTTTCCGGATAGGACAGGGAAGACAAGTATGTGCTCGAAACCATTCCTGCATACGACGTCTGCCACGTCTGAATGTGTACCTTGGCGATGGACTTGGCATCCGACGGCTCGGCCTTTCGAATTGTCATGTCTGCATGTTCCTGCGGTATCTCGACACCTGAAGCGCCTGATCCCAGGCCCTTGTTGCATGTCCGCCCTCGGTCACAGCCATCATACAAACAAGATAGCCGGCCACTGGAGGCAGGCAGCCAAGGACTCCCAACTGCAGCTCATCCATCCGAACCGGCCTTCCGATTGGTTGGCCCCTTGGAGATGGCGCCTTCCCGCGGCGGCGGACCGGAATGTTTCACTCTCCGGTCCGGGATCAACCCGAACCGGCAACCCACCCCAGAATGACGAAGGCGTCGGGCGAGAAGAAATAGCCCACCAGCAAAATGACAAGTTCAACGGCCACAACCACCGCCGCCATGCGCCGGGCCCGCCGGGTCCCGTGATGGCGCAGATAGGTCTCGCCGCTGACAATCGACATGGAAATGACGATGAGGCCCAGAATCAGCGCCGAGATGGTCTGGACATTGAAGCCGACCCAGTATTCCCGCCCGTACTCCTCCACGATCACATTGAAGAGGCGCAACAGGCCGGCATAGGCGGCCATGATCAAATCCACGCCAATCGCGACCTCCGCAATCCCCAGGGCCGAGGTCAACAGCCAAACCAGCCCCAGCAGGATCGGCTCAAGTGGTCGGGGCAGGCTCATGGTTCATGCAGGTTAGGGCCGGGCGCGGGACCGATACCCGCCCAGTTCCCGATGCACCACCGCCGAAAGCCGCCCGCCGACCCCGCGGCGGGCATGCGCGCGGCTATTGCATGCCCTGCAATTCCAGTGTGTCGGCAAAGTGGCAGGCCGAGGCATGGTCCTCCCCGATGGTGACCAGCGGCGGGGTCTCCGTCCGGCAAACGTCTTCGGCATACCGGCAGCGGGGGTGGAAATAGCAGCCGGGAGGAGGATTGGATGGATCCGGCACTTGGCCGACGAGCGGAATGCGGACCGTGGGATTGCGGGGATCCGGCTTGGGGGAGGCCGACAGCAGCGCCTCGGTATACGGGTGCCTGGGATTCGTGTACAGCTCGCGCTTGGGCGCCACCTCCACCATGCGTCCGACGTACATGACTGCCACGCGGTCGGAAATGTGCTCGACCACACTCAGGTCATGGGCCACGAACAGGTAGGTCAGATCGAACTCCTCCTGCAGGTCCTGCAGGAGGTTCAGGGTCTGGGCCTGAATGGACACGTCCAGGGCCGACACCGGTTCGTCCAGGAGAATCAGCGAGGGCCGCAGGGCCAGGGCGCGGGCAATGCCGATGCGCTGGCGCTGACCGCCGGAGAACTCGTGCGGATAGCGCTCCATGTGCTCGGACCGCAAGCCCACTGCGGACAGCAACCCCTGCACCTCGTCGTCGGTTTCGCGGCCGAGATCCATTCCGTGCACCTGCAACGGTTCCCTGACGATATCCGACACGCTCATCCTGGGATTCAGGCTGTTGATCGGATCCTGGAACACCATCGCGATCTCGCGCCGCAACGGCTTCATCTCCCGCAGAGGCAGGGCGGCCAGGTCGTAGACCTCCCCCTCCCCGGAACCGTTGGCGTGCGAACGGAACAACACCGCGCCGTCGGTGGGGTCGTACAGCCGAATGGCCGTGCGCGCAGCGGTCGTCTTGCCGCATCCGCTTTCCCCGACCAGCCCGAGGGTCTCGCCCTTGCGGATTTCGAAGCTGATGTCGTCCACCGCCTTGATGTGGCCCACCACCTTGCGCAGCAGGCCCTTGCGGATGGGAAAGTACTTCTTTAGGTTCCGGACTTCCAGCAGGACGCCTGGATCCTCAATGGACGCGGGCACTGGTCACCTCTCGCATCGTGTCCGGATCATGCAGGAGGCAGGCAGCGCGCTGACCGTCGCCTGCCGTGAGCAACTCGGGCATGCGCGCATCGCAGATCCCGGGCATCACATCGGGACACCGGTTGTTGAAGGCACACCCGGTTGGAATGGAAAAAGGATCGGGCACCATACCCTCGATTACTTCCAGCCGGGACCCTTCGGTCTGCCCGATGCGGGGAATCGATCTGAGCAGGGCGCGCGTGTATGGATGCTGCGGGTTGTAGAAGATCGAGTCGGTGGCGCCCTGCTCGACAATGCGGCCCAGGTACATGACCGCAATATCCTCCGCCATTTCGGCAATGACGCCCAAATCGTGGGTGATGTACATGATGGCCATGCCGAACTCCTGCTGGAGGTCGAGCATCAGATCGTTGATTTGGGCCTGGGTCGTGACGTCCAGGGCCGTGGTGGGCTCGTCGGCAATCAGCAGCTTGGGACCACAGGAGAGGGCAATCGCGATCATGACGCGCTGCCGCTGGCCGCCCGAAAGCTCGTGCGGATAGCTTACAACCCGTTCTTCCGGCCGGGGAATGCCCACCTTGTCCAGCATCTCGATGGCGATCTGCCGGGCTTCCTCGCGCGGAATCCGATTCTGCTTGGCAATGGCCTTGGCCATCTGGTCGCCGACGGTCTGGCGCGGCTTCAGGTGCAGCTGAATCGACTCGCCGATGTGCAGGCCGGCCGTATAGACCGGAGTCAGCGAACTCATCGGCTCCTGGAAGATCATGGCGATCTCGCCGCCGCGCAGGTCCCGCATCAATTGGCTGTCGGAAGGCTGTTGGGCAATGTCGATGAATTCGGAGTCGCCGGAATCGTCCCCTTGCCGGTTGTACAGCATCTCGCCGCTCACAATCGAGCCGTTCTTGGCCAGCAACTGCATGATGGCGCGGGCCGTGACGGACTTGCCGGAGCCGCTCTCGCCGATGACCCCGAGGGTCTTCGACTTGCGAATCGTGAAGTTCACCCCTTCGAGGGCGCGGACCGTGCCGCGCCGAACATCAAAGTGGACCTGCAGGTCCCTGACATCCAGCAGGACATCCTGATCCAAGACCGCTGCCGACATGGCTACTGGCCTCCGTAGGGGTCAAGGGCATCGCGCAGGCCGTCACCCAGCATGTTGAAGCCCCAGATGGCCCCGATGATGACCGGGATTGTGATCAGCATCCACGGCGAGAACTGGATGGCCCGGATGCCGGATACCTCGTAGAGCAGCACGCCCCAGCTGGTCAGTGGCGGACGCAGGCCCAGGCCCAGCCAGCTGAGCGCCGTCTCGGCCAGGATCATGCCGGGGATGGCCAGCGTGGAAATCACGATGATGTGACTGGTCGCCCCCGGAATCAGATGGCGGAACATCACGCGCCAGTCGCTGGAGCCGAAGGACTGGGCCGCCAGCACGTATTCGCGCTCCCGCAGCGAGAGGACCAAGCCGCGTACCTGCCGGGCCAGGCCGCCCCAGCGAACACAAGCCAGAATAATCGTCAACATGAAGTAGACCGCGATCGGAGACCACTCAGGCGGGATGGCGGCAGCCAGCGCCATAAACAGCGGAATGTCCGGAAAGGCCGACAGGAACTCCGTGATGCGCTGGACCAGCAGGTCCACCACGCGGCCGTACCAACCCGAAACCACCCCCAGGGTGGCACCCAAGCTTATGGTGAGGAACTGGCCGATCAGGCCGATGAGCAGGGACAGGCGACCGCCGTAGATAATGCGCGTGAACAAATCGCGGCCCAGGCGATCCGTGCCGAACAGGTACACGTAGCCGTCCGGGCTTTCCTCGGAGCTCACCCCGAAGAAGTGGATGTTGGACGGAATCAGGCCGGCCAGACGGTATTCCTCACCGCGCACGAACAGGTGGATCGGATAGCGCACGCTTTTGTCGACCACGAAGAAGCGTTTGCGCAGCGTCATGTCCACCTCCTCCGTCAGGCCGTAGACGAAGGGTCGGGCCTGGAACCGGCCCTCATGGCGGAACTGCAGCCGCTGGGGCGGGGCCTCCAGGTAGTCGGAGGTGGTGTCGACCAGGTAGGGGGACCAGAACTCCGCGGTCAGGGCACAGACGAAGTAGTAGGCGATGATCAGGAAGCCGCCGAACATCGCCAGCTTGTTTTGCCGGAACCGCCACCAGACCAGAACCCAGTAGTTCTGGCTGATCTCCTTGGTGTTCTGATCCTCAGCGAACGATTCGGGGACGGCAGTGCTCATGTCCGGTCTTCCTAAACGGAATGGTGGGGCCTGTGGCTACTCGAGGCGAATGCGCGGATCAAGCCAAGCCAGGGCCAGATCGGCCAGCAGGTTGCCGACCAGCAGTATCAGGGTAAAAAAGACCAGGGTAGTGCCCGCCAGGTACATATCCTGACGTTGCAGGGCCCGGACGAACTCCGGTCCGATCGTGGGCAGGTTCAGCACGGTCGCCACCAGGGCGTTGCCCACGATGATCCCGGGCAGGGCCTCGGACCCCAGGATCACGATCAGGGGGTTGATGGCCATGCGCACCGCGTGCTTCCAGGTCACGGTCCGGCTTTTGAGGCCGCGCGCCCGGGCCGACTCGACAAACGGCTGGCCCAGCGTGTCGAGCAGGTTGCCGCGCATAATCCGGATCAGTCCGGCCGTGCCGGTGATGCTGCCGATCAGGGCCGGCAGCCAAAGGTGTTTCAAAAGGTCTATGAACTTGGCGAAGCTCCAGGGGGCATCGCGGTATTCCCGCGAGAACAGCCCCAGGATATCGACATCCGTGAACTGCACCACGTAGAACAGGAGCAGCAGGGCGAGCAGGAATCCGGGAACCCCCAAGCCGATGAAGCTGATCGTCGTGAATATCTGGTCGCCGATCGTGTACTGATGGGTGGCGGAGAAGACACCGATCGGTATGGCTATGACCCACACCATCAGGATGGAAGCCACCGCCAAGGCGCAGGTTAACCAGAAGCGTTGGGCGATCACTTCCCGGACCGGTCTTTCAAGGGCGAATGATTCGCCGAAGTCCCCCCGCACGAAATTTGTGGCCCATTGCACGTATCTGGGCAGCAGGGGAATGTCGAGGCCGTACCGCAGCCTGAGTTCCGTGACCCGGTCTTCCGCGCTGCGGTCGCCGCGTCCCTCCAGCTCCGTCAGGAGCTGCGTGAGGAAGTCGCCCGGGGGCAGTTCGATGATCACGAACCCGACGAACGAAACCAGCACCAACATGACCAACGAGTAGCCGATGCGGCGGATGATATAGGAAAGCACGATTGGGAGCCGGAATCAAGCGGGACGGTCTATCCAAATCCAAAGCGGGAGCCGACGCGCAACCTGCCGACGAACACGGCAGGCAGGCAATCGCCTTGACGCATGCGCCGGCCCCGGAATGCCGCCCCCGGTTGCGGCCGCGGCCGCAACCGGGGGTGAAACCTTGTCAATTTACTGTTCGATGTAGAACTGCTCCGGATGCACGTTGCCGGGGCTGCCCGGAGCCCAGGGGCCCAGGATGCCGAACGTCGGCACGTTCTTGAAGTTGTTCTTGATCACCACGGGCATCGGCTGATCGCCCGCGCCGCCAAGGGTGAAGGGACCCTCGTCGATGTGAATCTGTACGGCTTCCCACACGACCTTGTGCCGTTCTTCCTGGTCGCCGGTGGCGATGCCCTTGTCATACAGGGCCTGGAGCTTGGCTGCGGGACTGCCCGGCAGCGGCTCTTCGCCCTCGGCACCACCAGTCTGACGCCACCTGCCCTGAAGCGGCCAGGCGCGGTTGCCGCGCAGCGGGAAAATCCAGTCCGGATAGGTCCAGATGTCCAGCTCGGAGGCATGGCAGTTGCGGAACATGTACTTGCCTTCGGTTTGGCGACTGCCCCACTCCGGCTGGCCGAAGAGGTCGTTGACAATCGCATCGATGCCGATGGCGGTCATCTGTTCCTTAAGCTCGATGTTGGAGTTCTCGGAAATGACCTGTCCGCCCCAGTCGCCCGAGTCGAGGATCAACTGGAAGGACTTGCCGCTGGGCAGGTCGCGCCAGCCGTCGCCGTCCTGGTCGGTAAAGCCGGCCGTTTCAAAGCGTTCGGCTGCCAAGTCGGGATCATATTGGGCGTCGGCCTGCTGCCAGGCCTCGTTGATGGCCTGTCCCTCGGGGCTCTGGAAGTGCCAGGCCTGCGGGCTGATCGTGGACTGCTGTGGAATGCCGATGCCGTCCCAGACCACGTCGATCAGGCGTTCGCGGTCGATCGCCACGGACACGCCCTTGCGCCAGTTCACATCCCGCAGCAGGGCACGGATTTCCGCGTCCTTGTCGGGATCCTCGCCGTCGCCGATGTAGTCCTGGTTGATGAGCCAGCAGGGCCAGCCGCCCGCACCGTTCACCCAGTCGGTGTAGAGGGTGTAATCGCCATCCTCCATCTTCTGGACCAGGAACGGAATGTGGGTCGGATTGGAGGAACCGTCGCGGAAGGAGGCGTCGTACTTGCCCTCGGACAGGTTCAGGAGGCGGGTTTCCTCGTTCTCCACGACCTCAATGTCCATGTAGTCGATGTAGGGCAGCTGGTTGCCTTCCGGGTCAACCTTCCAGTAGAAGGGGTTCCGCACCAGCACGGCGCGCACGCCCGCTTCCATGGACTGCGTGCCCCAGGCGGTGATCACCGGGTGGTCCGGGTTCCGGAAGTAGTCCTGGGTGGCTTCCAGCAGGGCCGAGTAGTCCTCGTTGTCCGAATAGGCCGGATGGAACTGCTCGAGGTAGTGCCGCGGCTTCATGATGCGATCCTGGAATTCCCAGAAGCCCTGGGCCAGGATGGTCGGCGTGATCCAGTGGGGCTCGTCCCACGTCCAGGTCATGGTGTAGTCGTCGACAAACTCGACGTCCATGGTCTCGCCGTCGGAGTTGAAGCCGTACCACGGCACGACCACGTCGCCGTAGTCTGCGTTCGTGGCGAGATCCTCCCACCAGAACTGCAGGTCCGACGTGGTGTACGGTGCACCGTCCGACCACTTCAGGCCTTCGCGCAGGTAATAGGTGACCTGGGTACCGTCGTCGTTGAAGACGTAGTCCTTGAAGAGGCCCGGCTGGTAGCCGTTGTAGTCGGCGCGCCAGCGCACGGGGGGATCGTAGGCAATCATCTTGATGTTGCCCATGCCGGCCCACCAGGAGGCAGTGTGCCAGGTACCGCCGTACTGGCCGATCGAATCAACCACAGGTACCACTTCCGGCTCGACAGGCAGGCGCTCCTCCACGGGCGGGAGTTCACCGGCCGCCACCATGGCTGCCAGCATGGGGGCTTCGCCATAGGGGCTGTCGGACATGTCCGCAGCCGGAGCCTCCGGCTCCGCCATGGGTGCTTCCTCCTCGGCCGCCGGCCCGCTGCCACAGGCGGCCAGGGCCAGCAGGGCAATGAGCAGTACGCCGATCAGCATGAATCGATGTCGCATGTGCATCTCCTTGAAGATGTGCAAAACAGATAGATTTTCGTTCGAAGCTGCCCGGTAACGGTCCTGTCGGCAAGACCGGCAGGACTGGTCCAGACGGGATCAATCAGAGGTATTGACCCCAGCCATCGGTGAAGTTGGATTGGCGGTGCAGGAACGCGGGGCAATGCTACCATAGCCGCCAGCGGCCACAGGGCGAAGTCCGCTCCCGGTCGGCTGAGAGTCCCCCTTCCGAAACAATCCGGTGGTGAACGATGCTGCTTCAGCGAAATCTGATCGACGGCACCTTTGTCTGGAGCGTTGACGGCCGGCAGTTGGCGCGGGACACGGACCTGTCCAAGCTGCTGGGTCAAAGCCGCCAGGCCATGCTGAGACAACTGGCGGAGGAACCGTCCGATCCCTTGCCAACCAATGCCGTTGTGCAAGCACCGGTGGACCGGAACCAGGAAGTCTGGGGCAGCGGTGTCACCTACATGCGCAGTCGGGAGGCCCGCGAGTCCGAGTCGGCGGCGGCCGACGTCTACGGAGCTGTGTACGATGCCGCGCGACCCGAGATTTTCTTTAAGGCCCAGGGGTGGCGGACCCGCGGGTCTGGAGAGGAAGTGCGTATCCGACGGGATTCGGAATGGAACGTGCCCGAGCCCGAGCTCACACTGGTCGTCAACACAGAAGGCAAAATTGTCGGTTACACCGTGGGCAACGACATGTCCTCGCGTGATATCGAGGGGGCCAATCCCCTCTATCTGCCCCAGGCCAAGACCTACAACGGCTCCTGTGCAGTGGGACCGGCCATCATTCTCTGCGAAGCGGATGAACTGGTCGGCCTTGAGATCGACATGAGCATCGAGCGGGACGGTGCCGCTGTGTTCAAGGGGCGAACCTCCACATCCAACATGAAACGCACCTTTCCCGAACTGGCGGAGTACCTGTGCCGGGAACTGGACTTCCCGGCCGGCGTGTTGCTGATGACCGGAACCGGCATCGTGCCACCGGACGAATTTACGCTGCAGTCCTGCGACGTGATCACCATCCGTATCGGCGACCTGTCCCTGGTCAACACCGTGGAGTAGCGGGAACGGTTGCCATCGGCGAAACCGGGCCGACCCGACAACCGGGTTTGGGCCTGATTGGGTCGGAGCCCCTGAATTTCTCCACTTGCGGTCCGGTGGCGGCAGTCCGCGCCGCCCGGTCCAGCGCCTGAACTTCAGTCCAGCAACTGGTCGAACCTGAGGGCCAGGTCGTCCACCGCCCAGAACAGGTATTCACCACGCTTCCAGTCCGGGTAGAGTACGTCGAACCAAAGGCTGTACGTCAGGTCGTCGTCCTTGGGATCAATGTCGCGCTCGATGTCCTCGAGGATGATCTTGTATTCCTCTCGGGTAAATTGGCCCACAGTTGAGGGACCGATGGTTGCCTCGAGGCGAGATGGCGCTGTGTGGGTGATCCAACCAACCTCTTCGGTTTCATCGTCGACCCTTCGCTCAACCGCGTGCAACTCGAAGACGTACTCTCCATCTTCCAGCTGCATCACGAACCGGTGGCCCGACACGTAGGGTCGGGTGTTGTTCGACAACGGATTGCCCTCCACGTCGCGTGCCTGCCCGGACCCGCCAAATACGACCGAATACCTGTTAGAAGAAACCACCCAGTAGCCTTCGTCGTCCTTGTCGATGCGCTGGAAGAACGCGGGCTTGTCGCGGCCATCGCGTTCCATAACCCGTAGCTGGTAGTGGGTAACCTTGTTGGCCCTGTCCGACGACAGGTGATCCCCGGGACCAAAGTAGAAAGGCTTAAGCATCCTTACGGTCCGTTCCCTGTGGGAACTGCCGCGGGGACCCAGGTCAAGCGTACCTGTGTTGTGGTGTTCGGCATCCAGTGTCAAGTCGGTCTCCACCGTGACGTACTCCGTCGCGGCGGTGATGACGCACCCGGCTCCTGGATTCGGCTCCGGGCATCCCCAAGTAATATCCAACTTGTAGCCGCCGAAGTATAGGGGACTCAGCAAGGTGGTGGCCGACTCGTAGTCCGGCTTGCCACTCAGTAACGTGACATAGCCCGGAGCAGTGGCATAGACCTCCACGGAGTACTCGGTGCCGGGTTCCAGGTTAAGGTGGTGCCGAACGAGGCCGTCCGCGTCGGGTGTCCGGCGCAGTCCTTCCTTGACCTCCGGTATCTTCAGGTCCTCGGACAGTTGCGACACGGGTGTGGCGATGACCAAGTAGTGCTCAAAGGGCAGTGCCGAATCCAAATCCCTGAAGACCACGGTCATTTGGCCGGTCTGCACACGCCCCTGCTCGAACATCATCACATCCCGGTGCGTCTCCGTCCGTCCATCCCAGTCCACAATCAGATCGACGATCTCCACCGGCAGCCATAGCAGCGAGGACGGGCAGGTTCGGCTACCCAGAGGAAACCCGATGCCCTGTGCTGCCGACGCACAAAGCAGCAAGGCGGCCAAGACCGCCGGCAGCACGATACCGTTGCGAAGCCAACGCATCGCGAATGAGTTGTGGAACCTGCGCGCCAGTAGGATCATTTCGGGAAACTTTGGCTGTTCGAAGAAGTGGAGAAGCTGGACCGAACGGCCCCGGACGGGCCCGCAATTAGGTGGACACCACACCATCCAAAGATTAACAAAGGCCTCGGGCCGTTGCCACCTGTGTCAACAGTTCATCCTATTCAAAACGGGGAGCACATGCCGACCCGATTGCCTTCGGAATCCAAGATCCAGGCGATGAACCCGTGCTCGCCGATGTCGGTTCTGGACTTGACGATTTGTCCCCCGTTGGCTTCCACACGGCTTAGTGGACCCCGCAAATCCCGACCGGCATCCAGGAAGACAATCACGCCGTCCGCGCACGGCTTCATGCCAAGGCCGCAAATCAGGGCACCGGCCACCCCACTTTGGTCAAAGGGGAAGAACGCCTGCTGACAATCGGGATGGTCATGGCGCTGCATTTCGTAGCCAAACACGTTCCGGTAGAACGAGACGGCGCGGTCGATGTCCAAGGCCGGCACCTCGAACCAGGTCACAATATGTTCCATTGAGCACTCCCTGAACTTGCTGGGGCGCGCCTGCGTGGCGGTCAGCCCGGTGCGTGGACACCCAGCAGATTTCCTTCCGTATCGTAGAACCACGCCAGATAGGCCACGGAATCCCCGTCTCCCAGTTGGGTCTTGGGTTGGCTGATGCGGCCCCCCGACTCCTCCACGCGCATCAGAAACCCATCAATGCCCACCCCGGCCCCGAAACAGACACGACACCCCTGCTCTCCGGCAGGATCAAATCCGTCCGTCTCCACCAGCATGCCGCCGGGGCCGGCCGGCGCATCCTCCGGGATGGGAAGAAACGCCACGCGGTAGCCAGGCTGCAACTCCGTGACTTCCAAATCCGTTTCCAAAATAGCTGAGTAAAAATGGGTGGCCCGGTCGAGATCCTCAACAGGAATCTCGATCCAGTCGAACAAAGGCATAGCTGTCACTCCTACGACCACGACGGATCAGAATGGCATGCGTTGTCGGAACCTGCAGACAACACGGCGCCAGCGCGGCGGCGGGTTCACTGCGGGGTGGTCAGCAGGTCCTCGATCAAGGGACGGAAGTCGGTGAGATTGTTGATTCTCTCCGCACACTCGGCGAAACCCGCACCCCACATGAGTCCCAGCGCGGGATTGCGCGTGTGCCGGCCATGGCCGGATTCCTCCACGTTGCCATGGTCGCTGCCAACCATCACCAGGGTGGCAGACAGATCCAGGCTTTCGGTCAAGCCCTCCAGAAAACTGTCAACGAGGGCGAAGTGGTCCACAGCCTGCCGCAGAGTCCGCCGATGGCCCAATACATCCGTGACCCAGTGCTCATAGAACACGAAGCGCGCACGCTGCATCAGGTTCCCAACAATGCGGCCGGCCGCGGTGGGTTCATGTACCGGAACATCTCCCAAGGCAGCATGGCGGTGCCAGTCGCGACCGGTAATGGTTCCGCTGATGGCCTGTTCTGCTGTGTATGCTTCAACGCCGTGTAGGGGCAGGCCGGCTGCGGTCAGGGCATACGGTATGGCACTCAGCAGACGCCGGCCGGACTGGATGCCGCTGAAAAAGGTTGGGGGATAGGCGTTAGCGGACACTATGGGCACGCCCGCGCCGACCAGGGTCGAAAACACGGTGCCCTGGTCCAGCACCCGGCGTACCCCGGGATTCGGTTTGGGACCGTAGTGCTCTCCCAATTCGCCCGGCACGTTGCGGCCTGTCAGGAGCGCGGCTTGCCCGGTGGCACTCTGAGGTCGGCCCTCCACTCCAAGGCAGGCATCCACCGGGAATGCTACCCCTCGGTCCGTTACGATCAGGGGATGCCGAACCGTGGGCCGGACACCGTCCAACATGGCATCCAGAAACGGCATGCCGGCAACCGCAAGCGGATTGTCCTCCTCCGGCCCGATACCCACACCATCCAGGAACACGAAGACAATGGACTTGGGCCGATTGGCACTCGCGGGCATCATGACAGTTCCGCGGGTCTCGTCGCGGTGCCACAGGGATCGATTACGGCAGGCTGCGATCCCGCCACCGGCTCACTGTGATGCGACATCTCAAATCCTGATTCCCACATCTTTCATCCCGTCCGACATCGCACCCGTATGCAACCCGGCATGACTGCTCTCCCCGCTGCCGGCCGAACCGCACTGGTACACGATTGGCTCAATCAGGTGGGTGGCGCGGAATACGTCCTCGAGGTGCTGCATGGCATGTTTCCGTCGGCGCCAATCTACACCAGCCTCTATGTGCCGCAGCGCATGCCGGACGCGATGCGCGGCTGGGACATTCGCACCTCATGGCTGAATCGTATCCCCGGAAGCGATCGCCTCGCCCGTTATCTCCTGCCCTTGTATCCAAGAGCCTTTCGAAGCATGAACCTAGTCAACCATGACCTGGTCATCAGCATCAAGAGCGCCTTTTGCCTCGGGGTTCGCACGGCCGCCGGCGAAAACAAGGCACGACACGTCTGCTACTGCCTTACACCGACCCGGTTCCTGTGGCACTTCGACCAGTACATGGCGCGCGAGCAGGTCTCGGGACCGGCCAGGTTGGCCACGCAGCTGCTGCTGGAACACCTGCGCCGATGGGAACTCGATGCAGCAGGCCAGGTGGACGACTTCATCGCCATCAGCACGGCCGTGCAGGAGCGGATCCGCGACATCTACGGACGTTCCAGCACAATCATCCACCCCCCTGTTGACACAGGAGCCTTCCGGCCCGAGTCGTCCGCTCCCAGGGAAGACTTCTACCTCGTCGTCTCGCGTCTGATTCCCTACAAGCGAATTGACCTCGCCGTGTCCGCCTTCAACCACATGCCGGACCGCAACCTGGTCATTGTCGGGGATGGTCGGGACGCCGCCGCACTCAAGGCCATGGCCGGTTCCAACATCCGCTTCACCAACCACCTTCCGCGGCGCCAGGTCGTCGACCTGATGCAGCGGTGCAGGGGCTTCATCTTTCCCGGCGAGGAAGACTTCGGCATTACCCCGGTGGAAGCCATGAGCGCCGGCAGCCCGGTCGTGGCCCTGAGGGCCGGAGGCGCCCTGGACACGGTTGCGGACCGGCAAACCGGAATCTTCTTCGACCATTCCGAGCCGGAAGCCCTCTGCGAGGCCATCGAGACAGCCGACACCACCAACTGGGACCGCGAGATCCTGTACCGGCAGGCCGACCAATTCAGCACCGGGCTGTTCAGGGAACGATTCAGGTGCTTTCTGGCCGCCGACTAGCCGCAATTCCTCACTGCGGTGGTATCCAATTCCGGGAACCGGGAGCAGACCCAAGGATTGGGACTTGACCGCCGAAACCACAGTTTCAGATCTTCTTCACTGTGATGTTGAAGAGAGGAGCTTCCCTCTTCATCGGGTACCCCAACGCCCCTTTTCACTGCCGCCTCCAAGCCCGTACCCGTGGACTTGGCCACCGTCCACGTCTGTCAGACATATCGCGACGAAGGCGACTGGTACGGGCCTGTTCGCCGCGCCTGGAACTGCACCGGCTCTCCGGTCAGGCGTAGCAGGACCACGGACTCCATCTCCCAAGCCCGAACGAAGTACAGGCGCGGTTCGAAGGAACGCCATTGCAACCAGGCGTACCGGATCTCGTGGGAACCGGAGAACCGCCTGCATCGGTGTCAGCCGCGAACACGGTTCAGGAGCAGGCAACCAATCGGCTCGATGGGGCCCACATCCGTCGCCAACTGATTTGATTCCTCATGAAACATATCTGGATGCTCGCGGAAGCTGAATAGTTCCAATACCCATGGATAGGCATCCGACCGTCGTCAGGCAACATGGATACATACGGCTCCGACCACGACTTCCCGCTCCGTACAGGCGATATACTTTTTCGCGTCCATCCGCCTATCATCGTTCACATCACCCATGACCTGGTCCGAATACGGCCATCTGCTCCTGCGCCACGGATGGCTCATGGTGGCCGCCGCAGCGGTGTGCGGGGCCTTGGCCCTGGGCTTAACCACTGTGCAGGAACCGGTCTTCAGGGCGCGGGTCCGGATCAGCATGCTTCCGGGCGTGATGGACTGGCGCATGCGCGATCTGACGAAGGAACTGGCCCGCAACGCCGTCGCCACCTTTCCATCGGACGAGCTTCTGGCTGCAGTGCGGGACCAGACCGGCCTGCAGACGAACGCGGACGGTCTCCGGGCGGGTTGGGACGACGGGGAACTGATCATTACGATCGAGGCCTTCGCAGGCGACGCGGCCACCGCCGGCACCCTGGCCCGAACAGCCGCAACGGCGTTCCACAGCCGGCGATCCCTGCAATTCACGGAACAGGAATTCATCGAGTTCATCGAGTTCGAAATCCGCAACCGGGAACCCGAACTGCAGCAAATCGCACCCAATGTCATGACCAACGTGCTGGCCGGACTGTTCGTCGGATTCGCCGCTGGCCTGACTCTGGTCCTGATTCTGCACTGGCGCGACGAGGAGTGGCTGCTCACCCGGCAGGCAATCGAGAAGTCGGTGCCGCAACCCGTCCTGGGCAGCATCCGGCTGAACTGACCACACTTGCCGACCAGTGAACGCCAAGCCAACCTCTCGCCACCCGGAAACCCCGGAGCAGACAGACCGGGCGTTGAGGTTCATGCGCGCCAGCATTGAATTGGCCTGCCACAAGCCGGCCCGTTCCGTGGTGCTGCTCTCCCCGGACGATTCGGTGCCGACTGTGGGCGCAGTGTGGAACCTGGCTCTTGCCTTTCGGGACAACACCTCGTCGACCCTGTTGGTGGACACCGACATGGCGGATCCCGGCCTTCATCTCAAGGCGGATCTGGACCTGGCCCCCGGCCTCAGGCAATGGCTCGAACAAAAAGGGCAGCCCGATTTGACTCCGGCCGCGGCACATGATCACGGTCTTCTGGTCCTGGCGGCCGGATGCAGCAACGAGGATCCCCTGCAATGGTTAAACACGGAATCCATCGGCTGGTTCGCACCTGCCCTGATGGCCTGTGCAGGGCGCGTAATTTGGCGCACGCCACCGCTTGATCAATCACCCGTGGGCGTACTTCTGGCCGGCTCCGCGGACGCGGTCCTGATGGCCGTCCGGCCCGGCCGCACCCGCCGGAGCCGCGTGCATCGGGCGCGGCGGACCCTGGCCCAGGCCGGGATCACTGCCACCGGCACAGTCCTGGTTGAGAGTTGAGGTCGGTTCCCGTGGCCACCCGATACATTCGGTCGGTGCCTTCGTTGGCCGCACACATCCGCAACGTGCAGCGCGAACGGGTATATGACAGCAGTTCGCTGGCCTGTCCGGCGGCCGGGCTGGTGCGAACCTATCATCCGCCCAAACTGGAGGAGTTGCTCGACGCCAGACCGTCCATATCGGTGCTCAACCACGAGGCCGACACCATGGCGCACGTGCTGCGGCGCCTCTCCGATCACCTTCAGCGCCTGTCCCACGCCTATGCGGAGTGGCAGAACTTCGATGCGGGAGCCTATTTCGATCTGTATCCCAAACAGACCGAGGTTCTGGTCGACATGCGGGGCACAGACCGTATGACCCGTATTACCTTTTTCGGCGACCTGATGATCCCCCGGTTCCAGCTGGCGGAATGCTACTTTGTCGAGACCTTTGCACCAAGCTATCGGGCGGCGTTTCCCGTGGCCCGGGAACCCGACCGACAGGGGCCGGCCATGCAACGGTTCCGCGACGAGGTCGAGCCGGAAATGGCACGCCGGTGGCAGCATCTGTGCCTGGTGGCCCAGCGTCTGCTCTGGACACTCAAGAACGAGTTGGACTACCTTGTGGTCACCGACGGCGAGGCAGAGATGTTCAACTGGCGCCCGGCCTGGCACGCGCCGGGCAGCCCGGAGCTCGTGCCCGGCCTCCTGCCGGCCTGGGAAACGCTGACCACGTTCACGATGGCAGTGCAGTGCGCGCCGGCGTCTCGGGAACTGTACGAAGGAGTGTGATGTGACGCGATACCTGGTCACCGGAGGAGCCGGCTTCATCGGTTGCAACTACGTTCGCTTTCTGCTGTCCGGGTATCCGGATGCCAAGGTCACGGTCTACGACAAGCTCACCTATTCCGGCCGCGTGGAAAATTTGGAGGAGCCGTTGGCACGGTTCAAGGGCCGATGCGAACTTGTGATCGGTGACATATGCGACAGCGCCGCCGTTGAGCGGGCCCTGCAGGCGGCCCAACCCGACATCGTGGTCAACTTTGCCGCGGAGACCCATGTGGACCGCAGCATCGCGGATCCGGACACGTTTGTCCGCACCGATGTCAACGGCACGGCCGTCCTGCTGCGACAGGCCAGCGACCAGGGCGTGGCCCGGTACCACCAGGTCAGCACGGATGAGGTGTACGGCCCCGTGCCCGTGTCACAGCGCAGTTCCGAAGGCGATGTTCTGAACCCCAGCAGTCCCTATTCCGCCAGCAAGGCCGCCGGCGATCTGATGGCGATGGCCTGGCACGAAACCTACGGTTTGCCGGTCACCCTTTCCAGGGGCGCGAACTGCGTCGGCGCCTACCAGTATCCGGAAAAGGTGGTGCCGTTGTTTGCCACCAACGCCTTGCTCGATCTTCCCCTTCCAGTCTATGGGGACGGCAAACAGCGGCGGGACTACCAGCATGTCCTTGACCACTGCGCAGGCATACAGGCGGTTCTGGAACACGGGCAGCCGGGCGAGATCTACAACATCGGAACGGGCACGGAGATCACGAACCTGGAGATGGTGCGCATCCTGCTCGAGACCCTGGACAAGCCCCGTTCCCTGATCCGGCATGTGCAGGACCGGCCGGGCCACGACCGGCGCTACGGCCTGGACATCTCCAAGATGCTGGGCCTGGGTTGGAGCCCGGCCATGTCGGTGGAGGAAAGCATCACCGCGTCCGTCTGCTGGTACCGCGACAACCGCGCGTGGTGGGAGCCGGTGCGCGCCGGCGAATTCCAGGACTACTACGCACGGCAGTACGCGGGACGTCCGGATCATGTACGCTGAACCCGGCGCAAGGCTGCACAGCCCCGAGGCCGCTGTCACCCGCCCAGTCTGTGCCAAGGACCTCGCCGAACTCTTTAGCGGGCACCATTACTACATCCGGGACTTTCCGCCGGAGGCGTTGGCCGACCCTCCATCCAACTGGAGCATACTGGCGCAGCGCGATGCAGCCCAACGCGTCGCAGGGGCCGCGGTCCTGGACATCGAAGACCGGCCGCCAACCCTTCCCTCTTGTGTACCCAGCCGGATTACGGGACGCGGCGTCGCGGTGCGGGGCGAAACGGGTATCCGGGCCGCCGCCACGCACTTGCTCCAGCAGGTTCTGTCGGACCTGGACAGGCAGTGGCCGGGCCGCCTCTTCCACCTTGCTTCCCGTTACCGGTGGCTCGTTGACGGTGCGCTGGCCACCGGATTCCGCAGACTGGACACCATGGCCTACCTGGAGCATCGCCTGCACCGGATGACCAGCCTGGAGCCGAAGCACACGCTGCGTCCGGCCCGGCCCGAAGACCTGCCGCAACTGGCGGCGATCGATGCCCGCGCCTTTCCCAATTTCTGGCACATGGGCGCGCAGCGCCTCAACCAACTGTCCCAATCGAAATCGGCCCGGCTCCTGGTGGCCGACGCGGGCGGGCAGGCGGCCGGCTTCATCCTGACGGAAGCCGTCCTGCAGGACGGTCGCGCCGAGGGATTCGTAGTCCGCGTATGCGTGGATCCGGCCCTGCACCGGAAGGGCGTGGGCACGTCCCTAATGGCCGGTGCCGTCAACGCCATGCACAGGGCCGGCATGACCCGGGTGAGTCTCAATGCCCTGCTCAGCAACGAGGACACACTGGCCTTTTACCGGCGCCTGGGATTCGTGGCACAACTCCGGCACTCGCAGGTACTGGGCACTGTCACCGGCCAACCGCGCACGCCTGCACCGCGGCGCAGGCGCGGTGTCCTGTCAAACCGGTAGACCGAGCGCAACCGTCGAAGGATTTCCGGCACCATGAAATTGCCGTCCGTCCTGACCTTGCTTCGCCTGGTGCTGCTGCCGGCCCTGGTGCTCCTGGCAGGGACCGTCGGCTACATGCTGCTGGAGGGCTGGAGCTGGCTGGACGCAACGTACATGACCGTCATAACCCTGTCCACGGTCGGCTTCGGCGAAGTGCAGGACCTGACCGAGGAGGGCCGGATCTTCACCGCCGTCCTGATATTGTCGGGTGTCGGTGCCATTTCCTATGCGTTCACGGTCGGAACACAGCAAATCGTGGCCGGCCAGCTGTCGGGCGCGTGGCGGTCCACCCGCAACCGCAGGAGAATCAAACGCATGCGAGATCACTATATTGTGGCCGGATATGGCCGGGTTGGATCATTTGTGGCCAATCTACTGATTGAACAGAAACATGACGTCGTTGTTATTGAACGCGATACGGAGCACATCGCGGAAGCGGAAGTGGCAGCGGGAGGCCTATGCTTCGTGGCCGGCAGCGCGGACCACGAAGACGTTCTCGGACAGGCCGGCATCGACAGGGCGGCCGGCATTTGCTTCTGCCTGTCCAACGATGCCGACAACCTGTTGGGTGTCCTCACCGCCCGCACCCTGAACCCCGCCATTTTCATTGCCACGCGCGTGGAGGACGCACTGAACGAGGCCAAGATGGAATTCGCCGGAGCCAACGAGGTCGTCAGTCCCACCTTGGCCGCAGCCTACTCGATGGCCTTTCGCCTGATCCAACCGTCAGGGAGTCTCAAGGCCCTGGAGTGGATGCGGGTCAGCAACCAGGAGGGCTACGTGCTCGAATCCGTGCGGCTTGGAGACGCGCCCGAGTTTGTGCACCGCAAGGTGGGCGACATAGGGTTCCGCGCGCGGCATGGGTTGCGCGTGCTGCAGATCATGCGGGAAGACCGCACTCTGGTTCCCGACGTAACTGCCGACACCGAGATTCTGCCCGGCGACAGCATCCTGGTGATGACCAGGCGGGAGGACTTCACCAGGTTCTGCGCCAAAGTCTGACCGGAGCGGTGCTTGAGCCTGTGGCACGGTGAACCGATCAGACAGTCGGCCAACCCGGTCGGCCATGGAGACCTGCAGCCTGCATGCGTCCCCATGAACAGGACCGCAGCAGTGCTGGTCATGGAGTTGACCGCAAGAACTTCTCCGCACCAAGGCGCCTCAACACGACGGGACCTGCCGGCATTGGGGCAGATCCCGTATCAATGTCACCTTTCACTGTTGCCGAGCCAGCAGTCCAATGGAACCTATTCCGCCGGATTGGGCTCGCCCGGAGTTGGGTTTGCGGCCGTGCGGAACTCCCCATGCGCATCCGGCACACGCGCGAAACTCGCGTCCTCGCCGGACTGGCCGTCTTCCCAGTCCACCTGGCCCACCAGGTTGCCGTCGGTGGGTCCAAATCCCCACTTCCTCGTCGCTGCCCAAGGCAAATCCGGGCCAGCCGTCCTTGTCCAACTGGACCTGGAGGTAGGCACCGGGTGCCAGAACCGTATCCGGCGGGAAGGCAACGCGTTTGTCCGGATCCTCCAGATCATCGGCCAGGAGGTACCCGGACAGGTCAATCGGATCGTCCGAGGCGTTGTGAAGTTCCAGCCAGTCCAGGGGATCGCCCTTGGCCGCCACCTCGTTGATGATCAGGCCCGACGACGCGGGCGGGGTCTGAACCAGACTGTCCACCGGTTCGGAGGGTCCTTCATGCCCGTACAGGGTGCCGCTGAGGCGGCCGGAGATCACCGTGCCCGGTTCGGACCCAACCTCGATGATCTCAAGAAGGCCCCCGGCAATCGTATTCGTGCCGAAGGCATCGGTGTGGAAGCCGTTCCCGGTCTCGAACTCGATGGCAATTTCGGAGCCCGGATACAGGTCTTCCACCGGAACGGTCACGGTCAGCACATCGGTTTGGTACTCGTCATCAAGGCTGATAATGGAGATGACGGCCCGGGTTCCCCCGGAGACTTCCGCGCCTACGCCTGTGATGGTTTCCCATTCCCCGCGCTCGATGGAACCGTCGCCGTTCAAGTCGGCCCAGCCCAGCATCTCGTCGAACGAAGGCAAATCGGGGACGAATTCAAGGCCCGCTTCGTGATCCGGCTTGTCGAACACGCCGTTGCGGTTGCCGAGACCGTCGAGCGCGCCCAGGGTCTCGTCCCAGCCTTCGGCCTGGGCTTCTTCAAGACCGGCCGTGGCACCGGATTGGACGAAGTTCACAGCGCGTCCCCCAAGCCGGTAGCGGTCAAACACCACTGCGCCTTCACCGGTGGGGTTATCACTGGCGTTGCTGCCCCAGGTCGTCTCAAAACCAAGCGCAAAGGATCCCCGTTCGGGCACACAAATATCCTCGGACGTGCGCTGTGGCCACGGCCAGTCCGGCGGCTCCGATGCCAGATCGGCCAGCACCGCTTCCTTTCTGCCGGCAATGAACCCGTACACCCGGTTGGCGTCCTCGGCCACCGCAGTCCGCGCCGCCGGTGGCAGATGGCCTGTCACCACACCGGCCATCCTTTCCGCCAGGGCTGTCAGTTCCGCCTCGTTCCACACATTCGCAAGCAGATCCCGCAGGCGCGCGACATAGGCGGCCCGACCGTCCGGATCGGCATACAGTCGATAGGCAATGTCACCATGCGCGTACACCGAAGTGGGTGTTGTGATGCCGTCCAGCGGATTGTCAACACCTCCCATCACTTGGTCGGCACCCCAGGGAATGAAAGCGAACGGCTGTCCAGGCACCCGGTAGATGAGGAAGTTGTTGCGGTTCCCGGCATAGCCGTCCCAATGTCCCAGCAACACCTCGACCGCCCAGAAGGTAAGGAACTGATCCAGGTCCACCAGTTCGGCCAGGATTTCAAGGCCGGCCGGGGAGGACTCCTCGAGGGCGGCCGTCACGGCTTCAATGTCGGACCAGTCGTTCGTCTCCTCGTTGTTCTTCTTCTCAAACGTGCCCCGGTATCCCCCATTGAAATCACTCACGGTGCCTTCGTACAGATTGCCGCCAGCGTCTCCGAAATGGCGCTCCAGGAAGGGTTCCTTGATCTCCTCCACATGCACGAAGAGGCCCAAGTCCTCTCCGTTGACCTCCACGGTTGCGAAATTGCAGCGGGGAGCCGGCAGGCCGGCTGCGGCGAAGACGTGGTAGGCCATGCAGGTGTTGATGGCCGACGGGTCCTGCTTGGCGTTGTTGAGGGTAAACCGGGTCACATCCCCGTCGAAGGCGCTGTCGTTGTACTTGTCCAGCCGGATCTTCAGCGACGGCTTGTCCTCGCTGAGGGAACCATAAAAGCCCTTCTTGCGCACCCCTGCCTGGGCAAACACCCGGCCGTCGACGGTGACGTCGGCTGCGTGCCAGTCAAAAATCGACTCCCTGGGACTGGCGAGGCAATCGGCCCCGCCGACAATGTCGGCAATGGTCCGATACGGCAGACGCAGCGCGTCCCAGTCTGCGGGCGGCATGTCGATGCCGACCTCCAGGACATGGTTCAGGTCGTACAGGCTGTCGGCGGAACCGGAAGTATCGGTGCCGGCCGGCACTGCCGCGGACGTATCCCCAACCGGTTCGGCCACCATGTCGGAAGGCATGACGCAACCGGTTAAGGCCAACATGAGCGCGATCGGCAAATACCATTTGGGCAACCCAAACTTCGCTCGGGGCAGGTTGCACATGTGGAGATTCTCCTGTGGCTTGTACCGAGCCGATGCACCAGGCAAGTCCGGTGGTCGCAGCCAACCGGGGCTCCACTGCGTCGGCCGGCCCGAGGCGCATGTCCACACTTGATGCCCCGGATTCGGCTTAATACTACAGTTGTACTTGATGCAATTTGAGGTACTGCCGACGGTAGTGGCAGCATTGGGCCACCCACTGATGCCGGCGGCGCCAGTGCGACCAGGCCAGGACCCGCCGCCCCCGGCCCGCCCGGCCCGCCCCCCGCCGCCCCCCGCGCGGCACCTGCAGCAGCAGGCGCCACAGGAGGCGCCGGATCTCCGGCAGGCTCAAGCCCCGGCCAGGCCGCGCGACCGCTTGAAGGCCGTCAGGCTGTGCCGTTGCGGACTCTTTTTTTGGGGGTGCTGGCGGTCCAGGGCGGCCGCCCGCACGACCGCCAGCAGGGCCAGGGCCCACATCGCGAGCGTCACGTGCCGATGCCAACCGTGCGCGCTGCGCACCTCGTAGTCGTCCAGGCCCGTCTCCTGCTTGGCCGCCTCGAAGGCGTGCTCGATGGCCCAGCGGCGGCCGGCCACGCCCACCAGCGTCTCCAGGTCGCAGCCCTGCGGGGCGAAGGCCACATAGGCCTGCCAGTCGTCCGGGTCCGCCGGGGCCCGCCGGAAGAGCAGGTAGTGGCCCCAGTCGGCATCCTCCGGTTCCGCCAGGATCCAGCACTGCCAGTCGTACCACCGTTCCCCCTTGCTGCCCGCGCCGGCGCTGAGCCGGTGCCACTCCCGGTCCCCGTAGGCCGCCTGCACCTCGTCCACGCGCCAGAGGTCGGTGCCGGCCCACAGCTCCTCGTTGCGCGGCACCGCCAGCACATGGTGCAGCCCCTCGTCCTCGAGCCAGCTGCGCAGCGCGCGGGAATGGCCGTAGACCGTGTCCCCCGTCACCCAGGCCATCGGCACCCCCGCGTCGCGCGCCCGGGCCAACATGCGCCGGGCCAGCTGCGGCTTGGTCGCCAGGGGCGTGTCGGGGGCCAGCCCCACCGCCTGCAGCCGGTCCGGGTCCTTCGTCCAGGCCTCGGGCAGGTACAGTTCCCGGTCCAGCAGCGTGTGGCCGAGGGGCCCGACGTAGGCCAGGAAGACCCCCACCTGGCAGTTGCCCACCTTGCCCAGCGTGCCGCAATACTGCGGTGCCACCCCCGCCGAGTGCGTCCCCTTCTTGGGGAAGCCCGTCTCGTCGACCACGACCACGCCCTCGGGATCCCCCAGGTGCTCCGCCACATAGGCATACAACTCGTCCCGCGCCGCGTCGGCCGACCAGACCGCGCGGCCCAGCAGGTGCTGCAGGCCGTAGGGGGTGGCGTCGCCGGCCGTCTCGGCCAGCTGCCAGCCGTTCTTGCGCGGGGCATCGCCCAGCAGGCCGTCCAGGTAGGCCGCGGCCCGCCGGCGGGCCTCCGGCCGTCGGAAGCAGGGGGCCAGCCGCCGGTCGACCTCGGCCCGGTGGGCCTGCCAGCCGCGCACCGTGGCCGCGGCCAGGGGTTCGGGGGCGGGCACGGGCGCAGGCAGGACGGCAGCCAGGGACATGGGAGCTCCGGAACGACGGGCAAACGGCTTTTTCAGTATGCCACAATCATGTACAACTGTAGTATTAAGGCACCCCCATGGCGCGGAGCACCCGCCACGCGGGGCCATTATTCATTGAACCAACACGGGGACCGGCATCCCTACCCCGGTACCGAGCCCCTTCGGTTGGACGCTTATCCCACACCCAAGCCGGATGGACTCGCGTGCCCGGCCATGTTCAGGTTCAGCGCCTCCCGGCAACCGCCAACGACTCGGCGATCTCAATCACCCGGTCCGCCACCGGCGCGAAGAAGACCTGCCTGTCCCTGACGATGTCCCCCTCGCCAACATAGGCCGCCAACTGCTCCGCGTCTAGTGCGAAGTGCGCCGCCACGGCCGTGGCGGCGCCAAGATCCTCGCGCGCCCGCGGCATGGCGTCGATGCGCGCGAGCAGCGCCTGGAGGTCCGCGTCCCCGAACGGCTCGGGTGTGGCCATCACAATCGAGTGGCTGCCCCCGGTATACCAGAGAACGGAGTGCGGGAAGGTGGCCCGGAACGTCCGCAGGATCAGGCGGAAGTCATCCTCGGACATGCTATGGAACGGCAGCCACTGGAAGAAGACCCCGCCGGGCGCCAGGTGCTCGGCCACGGATTCGTAGAACTCGTGTGTGAAGAGGGCCCAGCTGCTGGTGTTGGCCGGATGCGTGGCATCCGTCGTGATGATGTCGTACCGGTGAGGAGTGCGCAGCAGGAAGTTGCGACCGTCCTCCACATGCAGCCGCACCCGCGGCGAATGGAGAACGTTGTGGTTCTCTTCCCAGTACACTGCGGCCGCTTCCAACATTTCGCGGGACAGGTCAACCGCGTCCACGTGGGGAATTCCGTGGCCGTCGAGGGAGCCGGTGGCGATGCCGTTGCCGAAACTCAGCATCAAGGCGCGTTGGGCTTCTTCCCGGACCAGGGGCGGCAGATGGCCAAGGGCACGGAACGCCTGCATGCTGATCGCGTCCGTCGGGACCTCGATGCGGCCGTTCACGAAGGACACCTTGATGTTGCTCTCCGGTACATCGAACACGGCCACGGTCGTATCCACGCCTTCGGCGTAGAAGGCCATGAATTCGCCGGGGTCCTGCCGAAAGCCGAGATACACGGCCGGGGGCCGCAGGACGAAACCGACCAGGAGGAGAACGGCCGCGGCGGCCGGCCACCGGAGATTCCGGACCGGAGCGGCCACCCTAAGCGAAAACCCGGCCAGCGAGGCCAAGCCCAACAGCAGGCTTCCCGTGGCCAGCAGGAACAACGACCCCTGCAGCCCCGCAATCGGGATTAGCCCAAAGGTGGTTGCCAGCACACCCGCGACGGCCCCGAGCGTGTTGACAGCGTTGACCCGACCCGTGGAGACGCCCAGGTTGCCGTCCGTGTTCTCCGCCGCCAGATGCTGGACGATCGGCCACAGGTACCCCATGAGGCAGGTGGGCGGCAGCAGAACGAACACGGCCAACAGGAACTCGAACAGGATGGCCCTGCCGAGGCTGTAGGCACCGAAGAGGTCTTCGTAGGCCACCAGCGGCAGGAGGTAGAACAGAAAGACGGTCGCGAGACCAAGGACCGCCAGCCACAGCTGCAGATGCCCGAAACCGGCCAGGGAGGGTTGATGCCGCCTCAGCCGCCGCGCGGCCACCCCGCTGCCGATCGACAACCCCATCAGAAACACGGTGAGGACGATGGCAAAGGAATAGACGGCATCCAGGGTAAACACCGCCAGGACGCGGCCCCACACCACCTGATAGCCCAGGGCAACGGCACCGGAAACCCCGTAGGCCACCAGCAGCCACGTGCCGCGATGATGTCGACCGGATCTGGCTGAAGTTCCACCTGATCGTTGGAATGTGGAGGCACCGGTCGTACCTGACGGAGCCGTTCGATGGGCCCAAAGAGCCAACAGGCTGGCCGCGACATGGAGGCCGGCCGCAATCCAGATGGCAGCTTCGGCCGGCAGCGTACGCAGGAGGATTAAGGCGGTACAGCCGCATCCGATCGCGGCCCCAACCGTCTCCCAGGCATACAGGCGTCCAACCAGCGCGCTGCCGCGCCGTGTGTCCTGGCGGCCTGCCCACTGGCCCAGCAACGGCAGGGACCCTCCCGCCAGCAGGGCAATCGGCGACAACACCGCCACCGACAGACCGAGGCGCAGCGCTTGGACAAAGCCCTGCTCCAGGCCCAGGTCGGGTGCCAGCGCGGCGTAGAGGTGGCGAACCTGCTCCAGGCTCAGGAGAGTCAGAAGCGCCAGTCCGGCCAGTGCCACCTGCATCCCGGCAAACCACAGCAGCGGCCGGTGAATGCGCCCCATGGCCCGGGCAAACAGCCAACTGCCGAGCGCGGTTCCTCCCAGCAGGGCCACTACGACGGCGGCATAGGCCTGTACGCTCAGGCCAAAGGCCAGCGTCGCCTGACGCACCCAGATCAGTTCCTGAATCAGGGCACAGGCACCGGTCAGGAAGACGGCGGCGCCTACAGGAGCGAGCTTGGCACTTGGCAACATGGGCATTCCAAATGTGAACGATTGGGATGGCGCTTGCAGTCGCTGGCGTTGCTTACTCAAGTGCTTCACGACCAATCGCGTGCTCTCGCCAACGCGTTGTTCCGGATTAACTTTGGAACTCTCCGTGAACCTTCAGCCCGCTGCGTTCAGTCCGTAGATGCCGCTCCTGCCAGCCGTTGGCACCCGACTGGCCACATCCATGCGCGAACCCGACCCAACTCCTGGATGGTCCTGGCCATCCGCGCCCGGTTCCTCCATTCGGCTTGGAAACAGATCCCGGCCTCTCCCGCCACCCCCTGCACAAAAAAGGCGGCCTGGTTCAACCAGGCCGCCTTCCATATGGCTGGCTTCAACTGACAGCCGACCGGTTGGTGCGAAACCAACCGCCGACCCGTTGAACCCATACCGTGCTACTCGAAGCTGTGGTCCTGTTCCTCGGCGATGCGCAGAAGCACCTCGTTGACGGAAGCCTCCACGTCGGGCAGCAACGATGCAGCATCGCCTTCGGGATCGCTCCAGAAGACGCCCAGGAGGTTGTCCCAGGTGCTGTTGATCTCGTCGAAGCCGACCATCAGGTGGTTGCTGGACTCCAGGCCGTTGGTGAAGGCGCCCTGGTAGACATCCTTCACGTCGGCCGGATCCATGCAGCCGAACTGCTGGTACCACTCCTCCAGCAGCTTGTGCTGGGTGGGCGGCGTGTTGGTGGCCTGCATGTAGGCGCGGGCCGCATCCTCGGAAATGAGGTACTTGAGGAACGTCCAGGAATCCTCAAGCTCCTGGCCTTCCATGCCCGCCGTGATCACCCACGGATCCGTGAAGATGACGGCACGCGTCGGAGCACCCGGTGCGCCGAAGGGCAGCGGGGCCACGCCCCAGCAGAAACCGCCCTCGACCTCGGGGGTGACCGTGCTGTAGACCCACCAGCCCCAGCCGCCGGTTGTCTTCATGGCGACCTTGCCGCTCTGGAAGTCGCCGCCCAGGGCACTCAGTCCCTCAATGGCCGCGGCATCCGGCGCCACCTTGTGCTTGTAGGTCAAATCGTGCCGGGACTGGAACGCGTTGACGGCTCCCTCGGACGTGAAATCGATGCTCTGGGCAAAGCCGGTGTCAAAGGCGTCGTCGGGCCACGGGAACGCGTCGAAGAGCCAGGTGATGGCCTCCGCCGGCCAAATGCCCTCGACCCAGCCGTAGGTGGCGTTCATCGGATCGTCGGGATTGACCGTCAGTTCCTGGGCAATGGCCAGGGCGCGGTCCCAGGTCCAGGTCTCGTCATCCCAGGACACGGGCGGGTACTCAACACCGGCGGCGTCGAACAGATCCATGTTGTAGAACATGTAGCTGCCCGTCGTCAGGAACGGGAAGCCGTACTGCCGTCCCTCGTTTTCGTAAATCGCGAGCACTTCGGAGATGAAAACGGAGGTGTCCAGACCGTCGCGCTCAATCAGGGGACTCAGATCGTGCAGCAGGCCGCGCACGCGGTCGCTGGCGAAACCGTTGCCGCCCCAGTTCGGCGACCAGACATGCAGCGGCTCGCCGGCTGCAATCATGGCCTCGCGCTTCACGGCGATGTCGGCCTGGTCGACAATCAGCAGATTGATCTTGATGTCGGGGTTCGCCGCCTCAAAGGCCGGGATTGCGACATCCTGCTCCCACGGGTTCTCCACCACGTTGGTGCGGGCCATCCAAACCAGCTCGCGCTGCATGGACTCCTCGGCCGCGGCATCACCGCCGGCCGGTGCGGCACAAGCCGCCAAAACCAGGGACAGAACTGCCAGCAGCCCCATCCAGGTCAACAATCGTCGCTTCATTGTATTTCTCCTGTCGGGACAAGCCCGTGATCGAAACAATTCGTTGTGTCAGCTGCCGATGTCGACAGTCTGTACCTTGATGAATGGGGCCGGCCCGCGGAACCGGTCAGCCCTTGACCCCGCTGACTACGATGCCCTGGATGAAGTAGCGCTGGGCAACGAAAAAGACCACGATGCAGGGGGCAATCACGGTCAGGGAGGCCGCCATGTACCAGTGCTGGGGGGTTCCGCCGAACGGGGTGCGGAACATGGACAGGCCCAGTGACACCGGGAACTTGGCATTGTCGTTGATGTAGATCAACGGCCCCTGGAAGGTATTCCAGTGGAAGATGAACGACATGATCGCCACCGCGCCCAGGGCCGGCTTGGACAGCGGCAGGATGATGCGCCACCAAATGCCGAAGCGCGAGGCGCCTTCCAGACGCGCCGACTCGTCGTACTCGTAGGGAATGCCCAGATAGAACTGGCGCAGCAGAAAGATGAGGTAGGCACTGCCCAGCCAGGCCGGCACAATCAGCGGGTTGTAGGTGTTCAGCCACTGGCCGGGAATCTTGGCGAACAACACGTAGGTCGGAATGATCGTGACCTCGGCCGGCACCATCAGGGTAGCCAACACCATGATGAACAGAACATTGCGGCCCGGTGCCCGCAGGCGGGCGAAGCCATAGGCAATGAACGAATTGGAAAGGACCTCGCCAATCACCACCATGCCGGCGAAGTAAAACGTGTTCCTGAAGTAGGTACCGAACGGGTTGTGGGTCAAGGCATCCCGATAGTTGACCCACTGAAACGACTTGGGGATCCAGTTGGGCGGGATCTTGAGTGCTTCGATCTCCCCCTTGAGGCTGGTGGACAGCATCCAGAACAGGGGAAACAGAACCACGGTCAGGCCCAACACGAGAACGGCCGTGGCAATCCAGGCCACGAGTCGCTCCTGGCCGCGGATGGACAGGGAACGCGTTGGAACGCGGTCCACGACCGGAGCAAAGGGTTGGGCGGCTGTCTGTTCGGCCATGGCTTGTTCCGGGGCCTGCCTAAATCATCTTGTCGTCGCCGGGCGACTCGTAGTAGACCGCACTGCGGGACGCTCTCAGGGCGATGATCGTGAGCACCAGGATGATGATGAACAGGAACCAGGCCTGCGTCGAGGCGAACCCGAAGCGGTAGCGGCGGAACGCGTTGAGATACAGGTAGAGGACATAGAACATCGAGGCGTAGGCGGGTCCGCCGCCCCCGCCGCTGACGATGTAGGCCGGCGTGAAGATCTGGAACGAACCAATCATGCCGGTGATGAAGGTGAACAAAATCACCGGGGAAATCATCGGCAGGGTCACGTTGCGGAACCGGCGGAAGGCCCCGGCGCCGTCAATCCGCGCCGCCTCGTACAATGCCGTGGGCACCCCCTGCAGTCCGGCCAGATAGATCAGCATCGAACCGCCGAAGCCCCACAGGCTCATCAGCACAAAGGAGGGCACCACCCAATTGGGATCGAAGAACCACCGCGGGCCCGAAAGCCCCAGCGGTACCAGCCCCTCCTCGCCGACGAAGCGGCTGATGAGGAAATTGATGATGCCGAAACTGGGATTGAGCAGCCACTGAAACAGCAGGGCGACAGCCACGCTGCCGGCCACCAGCGCGGGGATGTAGTAGAGGGTCCGGAACACTCCCAGGAAGGGCACGCCCTTCTGGTTCAGGAGCATGGCCATCAACAGGGAGACGACAATGCCCAGGGGCACGGCCATCAGCGTGTAGAGACCCGATACCCGCAGGGACTTGTAGAAGACGTCGTCCTGCAGGAGCCGCGCGTAGTTCTCGAACCCGACCAGCTTCGGCGGATCGGCCACGTTGTATTCGGTGAAGCTCAACGCCAGTGAGGCGAGGATCGGGCCGCCGCGGAAGAGAATCAACCCCACGATCCACGGGGAAATGAACAGCCAGAACCAGAGGGCCTCGTTGCGGGCCATCTTCTGTCTCGGCAATATCGAGAGCATCGCAGGGGTCCCTGTCCCGCCGGTCCCATGGGCACCGGACGAACGTCGGGCTCGTTTCAATTCGCAGGAAGGAAGGTGACTATACCACCTTGGCCATTCCTAACCCATACTCGGCCAAGGGCGATGACCGGTGCCGTGCGGGCCAAGTCCATGCGCACCGACCGCCAGACCTCCGTTCCGTCCCCGGCGTCCAGGGCCACCAGGTGGCTGCCCTCCCCGAAGCGGACCACGACATAGAGGTGTCCACGCGCAATGGCCGGCAGCGACACGAAGTTGAGCGTCTCGTAGGTCCAGAGCACCTCTCCGGTCTGCAAATCGTGGGCGCGCAGCCGATGCCCGGACTTGCTGTAGACCCGGTCCCCGGCGGCTCCGGCGGGGATCACGGGGGACACCGCCGGCTCCGCCTCCCAAACCACATCGCCGGTCCCGCCGTCCAGGGCCCGAAAGGAGTTCTGGAACGACACGTGGACCTGACCGTCCACTACCACCGGGGCAAAGAACTGTGCCACCTGCTCGTCGCCATGCCGCCACACCTCCGCGCCCGACTCCGTGTCGAAGGCGTAGATATTGAAAAAGTCGGCAACATAGGCCAAGCCGTCGCCCAGGGCAACCGAGGACGTGACCGGCTCCGCCAGGCGCGCGCGCCACACCTCCGCACCGGTGTCGCGGTCGACGGCGTGCAGGTTGCGACCGCTCGCGATCAGAAGGCTGCGGCGGGCCGGCAACGGTGCCGTCACGTGACCACCCATGTTTTCCGCATCGCTGCCCACTTCGGGAAAGTCGAACTGCCACAGGAGATCGCCGTTCCCCGCATCCAGGGCGATCAGGGCACCCTGATTGCCCGCCTCGGCCCGTACGTACACGCGGTCCCCGTCCACCACGGGGGAGAGGTAAAAACCCTGCAGGCGAATCCGCCAGGCGCGGCTGCCGTCGGCGGCCGCCACCGCGTCCAAGCCCCCCTCCATGTCGACGTAGAGGTGCTCCGGACCGATGGACGGTGGACTGGCAAACAGCCCCGCCCCCTCAATCTCGATCCCCCGCTCGCGGACCAGGGGCGGCGACAGACCGTCCCCGGAGGTCCGCAGGCGCTGGGGATTGCCTCCCTCCATCAACCAGGTGCTCCCCGCCATGGGCGGGGAACCGAAGGGAATGGCGGTACAGCCGGCCAACAGGAACGTCAGCACGGACAGCACCGTCAGGACGGGTTGCGACAGGCGGGAAGGACCGCTCACGGATGTGGTTCCTCAAGGTGGTGGACGCGGCGGCACGGAGGTTCTACCCGGCACGGGGCGCGGCGACAGGCGTTCGGATCGGTTGGCAGGAACCCCATGTTAAAGCCTTGTCCCACATCCGTTCCCGATTCGGATCCCAAAGCCACCGGACGGAACCAACCCCGCAACAATCCGATTCCGGTACCGCGACAGTATCAGGGAAAGCTCCAGCGTTGTATACTGCGCGTACGGAATCCAGAAGTCCTTGCCTTCGTATTTGACACTCCCGGCACCCGTTTCCGTCCCGTTCCCCCGCCAGCGCGACCCGCGTGAGGCCTGCCTGCCGGCGCGCGCCCAGGTGTTGGCTCCCCTGCCCTCCGCCAGCCGGCCGGCGCGGCTTGGCCCTGCCCCCTTGCTTCGACGCGGCATCCCTGCCCCGCGCCCGGCATGCACCTGACCATCGTCGACAACCTGGAGCAGCTGCTGGCCGTGCTGCCGCCTCCCTTGGGGGAACTGCTGGATACCGATCCCCGGACACCGGAGCTGGTGGAGGTAATCATGGACCTGGGGCGGCTGCCCGAGGCGCGCTTCAGCCAGGAAGACGATACACTGGGCACCCGGGAGATCGGGTTCGACGATCTGGAGCAGACCATTAGCCGCATCGGCGACTTCGGCCGCGACAACCGCGCCGGGATCGAACGCACGCTGCACCGAATCTCCGCCATCCGCAACCGCAACGGCCAAATCATCGGCCTCACCTGCCGCGTGGGGCGAGCCATCTCGGGCACGATCGAGATCATCCGCGACATGATCGAAGGCGGCCGCAACATCCTGCTACTGGGACGGCCCGGCGTCGGCAAGACCACCCTCCTGCGCGAAGCCGCCCGCGTCCTCGCCGACGACCGGCGCGTGGTGATCGTGGACACCAGCAACGAGATTGCGGGCGACGGGGACATCCCCCATCCCGCCATCGGCCGCGCCCGCCGCATGCAGGTGGCCACCCCGGACCTGCAGCACGAGGTGATGATCGAAGCGGTGGAAAACCACATGCCCGAGACCATCATCATCGACGAAATCGGCAGGGAGCTCGAGGCCCTGGCCGCCCGCACCATTGCCGAACGGGGGGTGCAGCTGATTGGCACGGCCCACGGCAACACGCTCGAGAACCTGATCATGAATCCGACCCTCTCGGATCTGGTGGGCGGCCTTGAAAGCGTCACCCTGTCGGACGAGGAGGCGCGGCGGCGCGGCACCCGTAAGACCGTCCTGGAACGGCGGGCGCCCCCCACCTTCGACGTCCTGATCGAAATCCAGGAACGCCAGCGCATGGTGCTGCACCAGGACGTGGGCAGTGCCGTGGACGGTCTGCTGCTCGGCTGGAAACTCAAGCCGGAACTGCGTCAGGTGGACGACGCCGGTGCCATCCAGCAAGAACTGACGGACTCCCAGGGACCCTCCGAGCAGTTTTCGCGGTCGGCCGGTCTGCGGCAGGGCACCGCCCGGGACCTGAACATCGATTCGGAGGCCTTCCATCGCCGGGATCGGTCCGCCACCCGGCCCCCCGAGGCCAACGGCACCAACGGCGCGCGCCATCAGACCCTGCGCGTGTTCCCCTTCGGCATCGGCCAGAACAAGCTGCGGGCCGCCTCCCGCAACCTGAACGTGCCGGTCTCCTTAGTCACGGACCTGAGCCACGCGGACGTGGTGGTCACCCTGCGCAACCACTACCGGACGCAGTCGCACGTGCTTTCCCTGTCGGAGCGCTCCGATATTCCGGTCTATGTCCTGCGCAACAACACGGCCTCCCAAATGGAACGCATGCTGGTGGATCTCTTCCACCTGGGTTCCACCGACCGGGATCCCTACGATGCCGCCATCCGCGAAACGCAGGCCGCCATCCGCAAGGTTGGCGCCGGCCTGGACAACATCGAACTGTCACCCCAGCCTTCGATGGTGCGGGACCAGCAGCACCAGTTGGCCCGGGCAGCCAACCTCGCCAGCAACAGCCTGGGACGGGAACCCCATCGCCGGGTCAAGATTTTCCGACAGCGCACGTAATGTCCTGCCGGGGCTTGTTCCTCACATTCGAGGGCCCGGAAGGGAGTGGCAAGACCACACAGTCCGCGCTGCTGGCCCGACGCCTGGAAGATGCCGGGCACAGGATCCTGGCGATCAGGGAACCGGGCGGCACGGCCGTGGGCGAAGCCCTGCGCGACGTGTTGCTGAACCATCCCGGCCAGCCTCTGGATGTCCGGGCCGAAACCCTGATCTTCGCCGCGGCCCGGGCCCAGTTGGTCACGGAAGTGCTCAAACCCGCCCTTGACCAAGGCCGCATCGTCCTGTGCGACCGGTTCGCCGACAGCACCCTTGCCTATCAGGGTTTTGGCCACCGCCAGGATCTGTCGTTGCTCAGGCCCATGATCGAATACGCCACCGGCGGCCTGGAACCGTCCCTGCGCATCTTTCTGGACATTCCCCCGGCGGACGGGTTGGCTCGATGCCGGACGGAGGAGCACAAGGATGCGCGGAACCGTTTGGCGCATGCCGGTACGCGCGAATGGAACCGCATGGACGCCTTGGACCTTTCCTTCCATCAACGCGTTTATGAAGGCTACCTGGAGCTGGCCGGGCAGGATCCGGAACGCTGGCTGACCGTGGATGCCAAAGAGGGCCCGGCCGCGGTCCACGCCAGAATTTGGGACGGGGTCTCCGTCCTGCTTCCCAATGCGGCGGAGGCAGTCGTGTGAAGATGGTCATGGCCGTGGTGCGCTATCAGGACAGCAGCGCACTGCTCGACTCGATGTCCGGCCAGGGATTCACCGCGACCATTGTCAACTCGCGCGGCGGCTACCTCCACGAAGGCAACGCCACAATCTACTGCGGCGTCGAGGACGAGGATGTCCAGCGCCTCCTCGACCTGGTGCGGGAGACCTGCCAGGCCCGCACACGATTCGTCACGCCCCTGCCCCCGGTTATGGAACTGGGGGAGCTGCACCTCCCGGATCCCGTGGAGAAGCAGTTGGGGGGAGCCTCGGTCTTCGTTTGGTCGATTGATGAGTTCCACCGCTTCTGACGCCAACACCGATCTTTGGGATCCAGCCTTGCCGAGTCCTACAATTCCTGCCATGCTGATGCCTGAGGACAATGCCGGCAACGAGGTGCAGGAGCAGGATCCGTCTCACATCTACGAGGCGGTCTGCCATCAGCGACCGTTGGTTGTCGTGCTCTCCGGCCCCAGCGGCGTCGGCAAGGACACCACGCTCAGCGGCCTCAAGAAGCGGATGCCCGGCGCCCACTTCATCGTGACCGCCACCACCCGTCCCATCCGCCCCGGCGAGATCGACGGGGTCGACTACCACTTTGTCGACAAGAGTCGGTTCGCCGACATGATCGAACAGGGCGAATTTCTCGAATATGCCAACGTCTACGGCGATTACAAGGGAATTCCCAAGGAACAGGTGCAATCGGCCCTGGACAGGGACCAGGATGTCATCCTGCGCATCGACGTTCAGGGCGCGGAAACCATTCGCAAACTGATTCCGGAGGCCATCACCATCTTTTTGACGGCACCGTCCGAGGACGAACTGGTGACCCGCCTGAGGGAACGCAAGGCGGATCCGCCCGGCCAGTTGAGGATGCGGATTGCCGAAGCCCGACAGGAAATGAAACGCATCAATGAGTTCCAATACGTGGTCGTAAACCGCGACAACCAGCAGGACGTGACCGTGGAACAAGTCTGCAGCATCATCCTGGCCGAAAAGGCCCGTTACGACTGGTCTCCGATCGAGCTCTGATTCCCTGCCAAACCAGGGCTCGGGGCTGCCACCATCCCAACCACAGGCAACAACTTCAGCCTGCACCCCACCATCCGGCACATCCCATGACAAACACCCCCCTGAAGCGGCCGCGCGCCCTGCCCGCGGCCCTGCTCCTTTGTTGCCTGATCGCCGCCGCAGCGGTTCTGCCCGTCCGCGTTCTGGCTCAGGACACCTCGCCGGCGGCACCGGAATCCGCGCAGCTGCCAATGCAGCCGGGCGACATTCATGCGGTGCAGATGCTGGCGGGGGACGAGGCCGTCTACAAACTCGATGTGGAGCAGGTGGGCCGCTATCGTTTGACAACCGGACTTCTGCCCGTGGCACAGCAGGTCCAGGTAACGATATCCGCCGCCGGCGGCGACCCGCTCTTCGCCAACCCGTTCACCCCCATTGACCTGACCCTGCGGCCCGGAACCTATGAATTCACCTTCGCGGCCCTGGACGACGCCACCTTCGACTTCGCGGTCGTGCGGCACCACGGCACCTACTCCGTCAACCCGGCCGTTGTCCGCCACGTCGATCCGGGACAGCACCTGCCCAGCCAGAGCCTGGACGTGCCCAACCTGCATGCCCAGCTGCGCATCCCCGAGCAGGCCGGCCCAACCGAATGGATTCTGCGGTTGGAGGACGGTCCGGCGGCTCCGTTCCAACTCCGCCTGCAAGGAGCCGATCTCGACCTGTCCGAGGAAGTGCGCACGGAGGCCACACTGAGTTTCTGGTCGGCCGGCGGCCTGTACGACATGGTGCTGGAACGGTCCGAGGGCGGGATTGCACCCTCCTTCACACTGCTGCAGCCCAGTGCCACCGAACTGACGCCGCTCTACCTGAACTCGGTGGCGGAAGGCACGCTGGCGCCCAACCGCAAAACCCAGCACTTCCGCCTGACGCTGGACGACGGGGTCGTGGCCAACCTGGCGCTCGATTCGGACTTCGGCGGCGATCTGGACCTGTCCGTCCAGCCCCTGTCGGAACCCACCCGACAGGTGGCGCGCAGCGCCACGCCGCTGTCCACCGAACACATCGGGGAACTGCTGTTGACCCCCGACTCCTACCTGGTGACGGTCACCCGCACGGCCGGTCAGGGGCCGGCACGCTTCCGGTTGGAACTGGGGGTGGAGCCGGTCCAAACGTTCTTCAGTCATGCCGGAGGGCAGCAGTCCGCCTCGCAGGGCGAGGACGATCCGCTGAACCTGCACGGCTTCCATGTTCCGGCTGCGGGCCAGCAGGTCACCCTTGAACTCAAGTCCCCCGCCATCGTGGCTGCCCACGGCCTCGTCTTCGGCCGCCAACGCCAAGTCCGGGACAACATGCTGGCCAGTCCCGTAACCTTCCTGGCACCGGCGGCCGGGGACTACTACATCGGTGTCGACACGCGGTACGGGTTTGGCTACTACACCCTGGACATTGGCATTGCCGATCCGCCCGCGCGGCTGCCGGAGATGGGCGTGGTGGCCAGGGAGATTGAGCCGGGCGGGGTCCAGCATTGGCGCTACCCGGTGCCCGAGAACGCCCATCTGATCTCCTTCGTCCTGGTCTCGCTCAGCGATCAGGACCTGGATCTGGAAAGCAACCGGTACGATCCGGACAGCCACGAACTGCACTTTCGGACCTCATCCATGGACCCGAAGGTCGAAACCGTCGCATGGTACGATCCCGCGGGCGGCGAGATTCTGGTCACCGTATCCAGTTTCGGCACCCGGTTGACCGAGTACCTGCTGGTCGTGCGCACCCAGACGCTGGACAGTCGCTGACCGGCACCGCGCCGCCGGACGGCTATTCCGAACCCATGACAGCCATGCTTGAAGACAAGCGCACCGGCCTCCAGGTTGCATTTGTGGACGCCGTGGTTGAAAGCGGCCGCGACGGTTCCGTCCACCAGGCGTTGCAGGAGAATCTGCAGGTCTGGTACAGCAGCGGGGCCACCCCCCTGTGGCTCAACACCTTCCGGAACCGGGGCGACTGCCGGCTGGTCTGCCTGGTGGAGAACTTCACCAGCTTCGAGAGCCTGATGCTGGACCAAATCCGGAGCGTGGCCGGCGTGCGCGAAACGCGCACGGCCTTCAGTTTCAGCGGTTCGGCCGACCTGGATCTGTTGCTGGACCTTGAAATGGAGGTCCTGCCCCACACCGAAGCCTGTTCCGCCTTCCTGGAGGTGACGGTGGCACCCGGCCAGGATCGGTCCGTCCAGGAGCGTTGCGCGATGCTGCCGGCCGACGAGCCCGTGCGCGTGGTGTGGTCGCTCAATTCCTACAACGGCCAGGCCGACGACCTGTCCCTCCTGCTGCTCGGCTCCCCGGGCGCGGACCTGGCGGAGTTCACCATGCAGCACATTCGGTCCATGGAAGGGGTCGTCGCAACCGAGATGGATCAGATTTGGGACTGGACTTGGATGGCCCAGCCCGACTCGGTGATTGCCCTGTGTGAACACTTTGCCGCAGAACACATCCTGGAGAACGGCTTCGACGACCTGGATCAGTTCTACGCCGACGCGGATTGGTAGAGGAGTTCGCGGCGGACCGGCGGGCTCCGCCGTCCCAATTCAACCCGGCCGAACTCAGGCCACTCTACGATTGCCGACACCGGACGGGCCACGGGCTTCCAAGTACCGCGCCGCCTCGGCGTGAACCGCCGCCCTGAAGCGGCCCCAATCGGCCCATTCGGGCGTCCGCTTCTTCAGGGCACACAGGTCGGTGGCAACCTGGTGCAGATCGTCCGGAAGACACCACATCCAACCCGCGATCTGCTCGGTCTCGTCGACCACCTGCGGCTCCATGCCCCTTGGCGCTTGGATCGCAAACATGAAGGAGGCGAAGGTGAACTCCCGCTCCAGCCGCCGATGCCGGAAGCCGTAGGTCAACAGACCGGCGAAGTCCGCGATGCAGCCTGTGCGGAGCCCTGCCGGTTGATCCCGTACCTCCAAGCCGGTTTCCTCCGCGACTTCCCGCACAACCCCCGCCACCGGATCTTCTCCGGGTGCCAGCCCTCCGGTAGGCAGCCGGTAGGCTTGTTCCGGGTAGTAGCTCTTGGTATGGAGCAGAACGCCCGTTTGCGGTTGGCCGCGGTAGAGAAGGTAGCAAACTTCGGCGACTCTGCCATCCCGCAGCAAATTCTGGGGATACGCCGTCAGAAACGGATCGTCCACCTCCAACGATACATGGCTACGGCGCGCCTGCGGCCAGCGCACATGGAGGCGCCTCCAATCAGCCGCAAAGGGAAACGGCCGGTCGGCCGACACGCGACAGACGCTCCGCTCAACCCTGACGGTCGACGCGCAACTGCGGATCAATGGCATCCCGCAGACCGTCGCCCAGCAGGTAGAGTGCCAAGACCGTCAGGAAGATCAGGATGCCAGGCGGGAAAATCAGGTGCCAGGCCACGCGGTTGCCGGTGGTGGGGTCGTGCAGGAAATAGAAATCCCCGGATTTGGCCAGCATGCTGCCCCAGGTAGCCTGAGGTGCTTGGACCCCGAAACCCAGGAAGCTAAGCACGGACTCCGCCAATACCAGAGTGCCGATTTCCACCATGATCAGGACGATAATCAGCGGGATCGTGTTGGGCAGGATGTGGTACCACATGATACGCAGCCGGGAGGCACCCAGTGCCCGGGCAGCGGTCGCATAGTCCAGGGTCTTGATCTGCAGCACCTGCCCGCGCGTAAAGCGCGCTGCCCCGATCCAGCCGAAGAACCCCAGGAACAGGGTCAGAAGAATGGCGTTGGGCTTGTAGATGGAGGTCAGGAGAATCAGGACAAACAGTGTGGGCAACGAACTGAAGGTGTTGATCAGCCACAGAATGAAATCGTCCACCTTCCCGCCCAGGAATCCCGCCAGCATGCCGAGCGTGGTGCCCAAGGCGAAGGCAATGCCGGCCGCACAGAAGGCAATCAGCATGCTTATCCGGGCACCGTGCAGCAGCCGCACCAGTTGATCCCGGCCCAGGCTGTCCGTGCCCAACCAGTGGGTGACGCCGCCTGACACCTCCAATAGCGAGTCGGCGACTCCGTGGTCGAGGCCCACCAGTCGGCGCGCCATGGATGGAAGCAACGGCGGCTGCAGCGCAGCATCAAGGTTTGTGCGGTTGGGATCGACGCCCACCAGCAAATTGCCCAGGGGGTTGGCCAACAGTGCCAGCAGGCCAATCAGGACGATGAACAGGAGCGGTCCTACCGTCATCGCATCCGTCCGGATGCGCTCGAGTGTGACGGTAAGGAACGTCTTGGGCGACCTGGACGACAATGCCGAACTGGCCGCGGCGGACAAGGGCTGGTCGGCCGTGGTGGATGTCACAACCGGATTTCCTGCTGTACCGCCGAGCCTACTGCAGCCGAATGCGCGGATCGATGACCGCGTAGAGAATATCGGAGATCAGATAGCCCAGAATCGTCAAAGCGGAGTAGAACATGACTGCCCCCATAATCATGGGGTAGTCCCGCTGCAGGGCGGAGAACCACGTCAAGCGCCCCATGCCGGGCCAAGCAAAGATTGTCTCAATTACCAGGGCTCCATTGATCACGCCCACGATCGCCGGGCCCAGCACCGTGGCCAAGGGCAGCATGGCATTGCGAAGCACATGGCGCGTCCACAGGGCAAGCGATCCCAGCCCCTTCGCCCGCGCGGTCCGCAGATAGTCCTGTTCAATCACCTCCAGCACCTGGGTCCGCACCAGCTTGGTCAGAAACGCCACCCCGGCCAGCGACAACACGAAGGAAGGCAGGATTAGGTGCCGAATGCGGTCCACCAGACTGAACTTCATATCCAATGAAATCGTCATGCGGCCGCCGACCGGCAGCCAGCCTAGAAGCACACTGAAAACAAAAATACAGATGAGGCCCATCCAGAAGCTGGGCACAGCCTGGCCAGCTACCGACAACAGCCGGATCCCCTGATCCTTGGCCGAGCCGCGGAACAAGGCACTGAGAAATCCCAGCGGCACGCCAAACAGAAAGACAAGGACCAGGACCACAGCGCCCAGCTCGAACGAGGCCGGCATTCGGCTGCGCAACATGTCCCAGACCGGCTCCTTGGTAGCCAAGCTGTAGCCGAGGTCCCAGCGGAGCAACCCGCCACCGCGATCGCATAAGGTGAAGCCCAGACTGCCGAAGTAGTGGCAGCTGTTGGACATGGGCACCATGGCGTCGACCACATCGCCGCCCCGCAGCGAAACACCTGTGAGCCACTCCACATACTGAATGGGAATCGGTTGATCATGTCCCAGTTGCCGCCGGAACTCGTCGCGCGCCTCGGCTGTGATCGAAGGGTCGAAGGTGGTCATGAGAACGTAGTCGCCAGGTGCCACCTTGATCAGCGTGAAACCGAGCAGGCTGATGCCCAGCAGGGTGGGAATGGCCTGCAGGAAGCGCCGGATGATGTATCGGGTCATGTCGCGGACCGTTGCAAACCGAGGTCCGTGGTGTCGACGGCCGGGCCGCTCCCTGATGGGAAGCCAGCCCGGCCGCGCTCAAAAAATCAAAACGTCGTATCGACAGTCAGGCAAGGCCTATTCCGTCAGGGCCCATTCGTGGATGTTCCAGGAGAAGCTCCAGGTTCCCGGATCGATGCCTTCCCAGCGGTTGGAATAGCCGACGTTGCCGATGCTGCCGGTCACGAACAGGTAGGGAATCTCGTCGTGGATGATCTGCTGGATTTCGTAGTAGTACGGGGCCCGATCCTCGGCGGCGCAGCCGGGGGTTTCGAGGCCCAGCTCCAACAGTTCGTCGACCCGCGGGTTCTGGTAGCTAACGAAGTTGAAGCCGCTGCCCGGCGTATCGAACCTCGAGTGCCAGAATGAGTCGTCGTTGGGGTCCGTGCCCAATCCCGTCCAGCCAATGATCACCATCTCGTAGGTCTGGCCCAGCAGCTCACCGACCAGCGTGCCGAATTCAATCGCCTCGAACTCGATGTCGAAGCCGATGCTGTTGAGCTGATCCTGGACCAGAACGCCCAACTCCTCGCGGGTGGAGTTGCCGGCGTTGGTCTTGAGGTTCAGGGACAAGGTGACGCCGGCCTCGGCCGTGGCACAGCCGTTGCACTCGCGCACGCCGTCGCCGTCGCTGTCTGTCCACCCGGCTTCATCCAGTAAGGCGGCCGCGGCCTCCAGGTCGTAGGCATAGGGTTCGATCGACGCATCGTGGGCCCAGCCCACCGCGGGCAGCACGTTGCTGGCCAGCTTGTAGCCCTGGCCCAGATAGACCTTGTTGATGATCGCCTCGTAGTCCAGGCTGTGGGCCATGGCCTTCCGCACCATTGGGTCACTCAGAATCGGATGGGGATCCTGCGCGACGAGGTTGCCGTCCTCATCCTGGCCTGGCAGGGGGTTGGCGGGATTGGCCTGGTTCAGGCCGATGTAGCTGTAGCCGTCGTCCTTGAACTTGAAGATGTTCAGATCCGGGTTGAGCCCGACCCTGGTCAGCTGGGTCGGCTCCAGACCCATGACGTCAATCTCGCCGTTCTCCAGGGCGGCCAGGCGGCTGCTGGCCTGCGGGATGACACGGATGATCTGGCCATCCATGTTGGGCGCGCCCTTCCAGAAGCCGTCGTTGCTCTCCATGGCAATGAAGTTGTCCCGCTGCCATTCCTTGAAACCGAAGGCTTCGGCCGTCACGGCAGGCGCCGTATTGAGCGGACTGTCCATGATGTCGGAGAAGTCCCCGGCATACAGGTGGCTGGGCAGCCAACCCAGGCCCAGGTCGAGAAGGCCGTCGCACTTGAGATCGGAGAACGTTACCCGGACAGTCAGATCGTCAATGACCTCGATGCTGTCAATGCCCGCCACATTGGCCTTGCGGGGCGTTTCCACCAGCTCGCTGGCAATCGCATCGTAGGTGAACTTGAAGTCGTGGGCATCCACGGCCTCGCCGTCGCTCCAGGTAACTCCCGGCCGCAGGTTGAACGTCCAGACGAGGGAGTCCTCGGAAACGGTCCAACTTTCAGCCAACTCGGTTGCCTCGATGGCACCGGTCTTGGGGTTGGTGCCCAAGAGGCCCGGGAAGTACGGCATCATGTCGAAACTGGCCGAGTCAGAGGCCAGAATCGGGTTCAGGATGGTGCCGTCGGCACTGCTGGCCTCGGTCCAGGTGCCACCCTGGATGGGGCCGGCCGGTGCCGCTTCCGTCTCCACGGGCACGGCCACGGTGGTGCAGGCCGCCAGCAACGGCACCACAAACGCCACCAAGGTTGCACCGGCCAACAGCCGGCGCCAAGCAAGTCTCTTCATGTTTTGTCTCCTCTGTCCGTCCGGGACAGGCGATTGAAAGGGGTCGTACGGAGTCGAAAATACACCGGCCCCGGGAATGGTTACTCCTCGTTCAGGAAGCAGGCCGCGTAGTGGCCGTCGCCCACGTCGCGGAACTCCGGCTCCTCTTGGAAGCAGCGGTCCATGGCCTTGGGACAACGGGTACTGAAGTTGCAGCCGGTGGGCGGGGAAGCCGGATTGGGCACGTCCCCCTCCAGAATGATGCGCTGACGCTTGGCTTCGACCACGGGGTCGGGCACCGGCACGGCGGACAGCAGGGCTTCCGTGTAGGGGTGGCTCGGGTTCTCATACAGCTCGGTGCGCTCGGCGAGTTCCACAATCTTGCCGAGGTACATCACGGCAATGCGGTCCGAGATGTGCCGGACCACGCTCAGGTCGTGGGCAATAAACAGGTAGGTCAGCTGCAGTTCCCGCTGCAGGTCCTCAAGCAGATTGATGACCTGGGCCTGAATGGACACATCCAAAGCCGAAATCGGTTCGTCGCAGACGATGAAGGAGGGATTGACCGCCAAGGCCCGGGCCACGCCGATCCGCTGCCGCTGCCCGCCCGAGAACTCATGGGGGTAGCGGTTGACGAAATAGGGGTTGAGGCCCACGATTTCCAGCAGTTCGCGCACCCGTTCCTGCCGGTCGGTCTTGGAGTTGCCCAACTGGTGGACATCCAGCGGCTCGCCCACGATGCTGCCGACCGTCATGCGGGGATTGAGCGAGGCATAGGGATCCTGGAAGATCATCTGCATGCGTCGCCGCATCTGACGCAGATTCGGACCCGAGGTTTCGGTCAGTTCCACGCCCTCGAAACGCACGCTGCCTGCGGTGGGACGGTGCAGCTGCAGGATGGCGCGCCCGGTGGTCGACTTGCCGCAGCCCGATTCGCCGACCAAGCCCAGGGTCTCCCCCCTGATGAGGTCGAAATCCAGGCCGTCCACGGCCCGGATCGATCCCACCTGGCGCTGGATCAGGATCCCGCGCGTGATGGGGAAGTGCATCTTGAGATCGCGGACTTCCAGCAGGACCTCGCCGCTGCCGTTCATGTTGGCGGCTTCGCTCATGCAGCACCTCCTGCCAGGCCGGCGTCCAGTTCAAGCCGGATCTCGCTGATGTCCCGCCAACAGGCCGACAGGTGATCGTCGGCAACCGTCTCGAGCGGGGGGTTTTCCTGCCAGCACTTTTCGATGACGAACTCGCAGCGCGGCGCGAACGGACAATGGGACGGCTCGTCCAACAGATCCGGCGGCAGGCCGTCAATGGGCACCAGCCTTTCCTTGTGGGCCTCGTCCAGCCGCGGAATCGAACGCAGCAGGCCCAGCGTATAGGGATGGTGCGGCTGGGCGTACAGGTCGTTCACCGTGGCCGCTTCGATGATGAAGCCGGCATACATCACAATCACCCGTTCGGCCATGCCGGCCACGACGCCGAGGTCGTGGGTGATCCAGATGATGGCCATGCCCAGCTCCTTGCGCAGCCGGTCCACCAGGTCGATGATTTGCGCCTGGATGGTCACGTCCAGGGCCGTGGTCGGCTCGTCGGCAATCAGCAGCTGGGGATTGCAGCTCAGGCCCATGGCAATCATGACCCGCTGCCGCATGCCGCCGGAGAACTGGTGGGGGTAGTCGTCCAGCCGGCTGGCGGCCGCCGGGATGCCCACCAAATCCAGGAGTTCGATGGCGCGCTCCCGGCTCTGGTTGCGGTTCATGGACATGTGGAGTTCCAGCGACTCGGTGATCTGCCGTCCGATGGTCAGCACCGGATTCAGGGAGGTCATCGGATCCTGGAAGATCATGGCAATGCGATTGCCCCGGATGTGGCGCAGGTCCTCCTCGGCCAAGTCCATGAGCTCCTGGCCGTCAAAGACCACGGAGCCATTGACGATTTTTCCGGGCGGCGACGCGATCAGGCGGATCAGGGACATCACGCCCACGCTCTTGCCGGAGCCGGACTCCCCGACAATCGCGACGGTTTCCCCTTCATCCACGTGATAGGAGATTCCGTTGACGGCGTGGACCACGCCGTCCTGGGTGAAGAACTTGGTCTCAAGATCCCTGACGTTCAGTAGGGTTTTGCTCATGCCGACATCCGTTGGCGCGGATCAGGGGGCCGGCCATTCCGTGCCTCGACCCCAACTCAATGGGCCATGCAAGGATATGAACCGGCTCGCGGGGATGGATTGATTCTATACCAGCAACGTTCTGCTGCGGGGTGTCCACACTGTTGCGACGGCCCGGCTCCGGATTTGGCGCAGGACGGGCTCAGCACGCCCATAGGACTCGAAATCGATGTCTCCACCGATGGGGACTGTCCGAAGTCCTGTTGGGAACCCCAACCCCTTGTTGGGGGCCCGCAGATACCGAAGGTACCGGCCAGAAAGCGCATCGCCCGATCCGGGCCTTGTCGACCAAACCTGCAACCGTCATGCCATGCCTGTAGTCGCTCAACGACATGGTGACCGGAGCGGTTGCGGTTCAGTTCAACCCGATCAGGAATCACGGTGTCGCAGTTGTGCTTCCAACTCCCGGACTCTTGCTTCAAGAGTGGTTCGTGCTTCATGCTCGGCCCTGAGTGCGGCTTCAGCTTCATCGGCACGAACCTCGGCTTGGTCGGCGCGGGTCACCTGATCATCGTAGGTGGCAATGTGCCGACCCGTCTCCGGGTCATACCACTTCAACTGACCGTGCACCCAGCGAAGGTCCAGGTTCAGAACCGTACTGTGACCCTGCAGGATGTCCGTCGCCAACGCCTCAATGGCAATCGGTTGATAGACCCCATCCACCAGACGATCCCCGGTCAGGCGCGTGCCATGGCTCAAGCCCGTCTCGTCGAAGCGCCAGTACTCGGGGATGCCCAGAGCCGCGTAGTCGTCCCGCATCTCCTCCACGTCCACCCGTCCTGTGGACGGCGAGCCAATTTCCAGCACGAAGTCGGGCGGCTTGCCCTGCTCCGAAATGACATAGCCGTTGCGCCGGTGGTAGGCCTCCGGGTCCACGTCGAAGGCGATCGGCATGTCGGGATACCGAATCCCCGTCATGTCGCCGGGCGGGAAGGGGGCAAGGTACAGGTCGCCCCCCAACAGGGTGGTGGCGGGACTGCCGAAGTGCTTGGCCAGATGGAGTGCGCCGCCGTTGGTGGTCAGGTGTTGGAAGTTGGCCGTCAACTCGTCGGGATCACGTCGGGGCGGATCCGGGAGCGGCAGCAGGACCGGAGGCTGAAGTTCCGCGACAGTGAACTACGAAACGGTCATATCGCACCTTGTGGGTTCAGCATGCGCACAGGGCTGCGATGGCAGCAGTTCGACTGGGATGGAGATTCCGGCATCCTCGGAATGCATACGCGATCCGGCCAAGGTGCGGGAAGACCATCGGCCCGGCGGCCACACGGATCCGGATCGAGCAACCGGCAACGGCATCGGTGATCACCTGCTCTTCATTGCCCTTGGGGAATTCACAGGATTTGTCTCAGGTGTTTCAGCTGGGCCCGTTGGGCGCGTTCACTGGTGCCGCCCTCCACATCGCGCGACTCAAGGCTGGCTTCAAAATCCAGAAGCCCGGCGCTGCCGCCGGCCAAGGCCGGATGCAGCGCCTCCCAGTCTGCGGCGTTCAACTCGGCGAGCGCCAGCCCTCGGGTTTCGGCCAGACGGACCGCCGCACCGGCCACATGATGGGCTTGGCGAAACGGGACCCCCTGCCGCACCAGGTGCTCGGCCACGTCGGTTGCCAGCATGAAATCGTCCATAACGGCTGCCGTGCGCTCCGGACGGCATTCCATGGTGGCAATGGCCCCGGCCGCAATCTCCAGGGCACCGTGCCAGGTGGCCACCGTGTCGAACAGGGGTTCCTTGTCCTCCTGCAGATCGCGGTTGTAGGCCCGCGGCAGACCCTTCAGGGTCATGAGCAGACCGGTCAGCGACCCGGCGACCCGGCCGGACTTGCCCCGGATCAATTCAAAGCTGTCCGGGTTCTTCTTTTGCGGCATCAAGCTGCTGCCGGTGCTGTAGGCGTCGGCCAGTTGGAGGAAGCCGAAGGGCTGGGAGGAGTGGATAACGACGTCTTCGGCCAACTGGCTCAGGTGGACCATGGACAGGGACGCCGCAAACAGGAACTCGGCCGCGAAGTCCCGGTCGCTGACCGCGTCGACACTGTTGGCGGAGACCCCCTCGAACCCGAGAGCCGCGGCCAGCACCTCCCGATCGATCGCAAACGGGTTGCCGGCCAGGGCCCCGCTGCCCAGCGGCAACACGTTCACGCGGGCGCGGACCTGGCCCAGCCGTTCCAGGTCCCGCACGAGCGGCCAGGCGTGGGAGAGCAGCCAGTGGCTGAAGCGAATGGGCTGGGCCGTCTGCAGGTGGGTGAACCCCGGCATGGCCACGTCCACATGCTCCTCGGCGCGGTCGGCCATCACCCCGGCCAGTTGGCGCAGGTCGTTCCGCAGCGCGTCGATTGCTCCCCGCAGCCAGAGACGCAGATCGGTGGCCACCTGATCGTTGCGGCTACGACCCGTGTGGAGCTTGCCGGCCACGGTTCCCACCAGTTCCCCCAGCCGCCGTTCGTTGGCCGTGTGGATGTCCTCATCGCTTGGCTGCAACTCGAACGTGTCCGCCTCCCACTCCGCGGCCACGCGGTCCAGACCGGCCTGCAGTTCGGACACCTCCTCGGTGGTAAGCAGGCCGGCTCCGCCCAGGGCGGCGGCATAGGCCTGGCTGCCCTGAATGTCCACCCGCCACAGGCGTCGGTCGAATGCAATCGAATCACTGAAGGCGGCCATGGCCGGAACCACGCCACTCTCGAAGCGGCCGCCCCACAATTTGTTGTTCACGGCATCACGCGGGTTGCTGCAAGGAATGTCGACACAAGCCCCGGCCGGGCCGGGCCCAATTCATAATGGTGACAGAGCATTCTTTGGAACATCAACGGACATGCCCGAGTCCTCCCGACCCAAATCCCCCGGAACACACAGACGCGGCAAGCGGCTCGCCAATCCCGACGAACGGGAGAGGCTGATTGACCGCCAGTTGGCCGAGGCAGTCAACTCGCCCGACTGGCGCAACCTGAAGGGCAAGGGCCGCAGGCTGGACCTCGACCCGCCTCCCGGCGTACCGCCCGACATGGTCATGGCCAACAAGATCATGGAGGATGCCAATGTGCAGCCAAGCTGGCTTGAGGACCGCACCGCCCTGCTGGCGAAAATCGAGGCCCGGCGGGAGCAGTGGCGACAGTGGTTCCGTCGCCTGGACCGCTCCCATGCCCATGCGGCACGGTTGCAGGAGGACTGGGCGGAACGGGTCCGCCGGGAGGTGGCGGACCTGAACCGGCAAATCCGGGACCTCAATCTGGCACTGCCCCTGTGGCGGCTGGAAGTGGTGCCGCTGCAACCTGAGGACGAACTCGCGCAGGCATCCACTGCAACCGGCAAGGACTGAACCCGCCTGCTCAACCGTGCCGGCGCATAAATCGGTGCAGGCGACGCAGGGCCTCCTCGATGTCCTCCATGGAGGCGGCGTAGCAGCAGCGGACATAACCGTCGCCGCCGGCTCCGAAGGCGCTGCCGGGAATCAGGGCCACCTGCTCCTCCACCAGGAGCCTTTCGGCGAACTCCATGTCGTCCATGCCGGAGTTGACGATGCTGGGGAAGCAGTAGAACGCCCCCTGGGGCTCGAAGCAGGGCAGGCCCAGGCTGTTGAGGCCGTCGACAATGACCCGGCGCCGGGCGTCGTATTCGGCCCGCATGCGCAGGACATGCTCCTCGGCCTCGGGCAGCGTGACCGCGGCGATGGCGGCCTCCTGCGCCATGGTGGGTGCCGACATAATCAGATACTGGTGGATGCGCCGCATGGAGCCCAGGATGTCGGCCGGCCCCATGGCGAACCCGATGCGCCAGCCGGTCATGGCGTAGTCCTTGCTGAAACCGCCCAGGTGGATGGTGCGGTCCCGCATGCCGGGCAGGCCGGCAAACATGACGTGCCGGTGGCTGCCGTAGACCAGCCGATCGTAGATCTCGTCGGAAATCACCAGCAGGTCGTACCGCTCGGCCACCTCCGCAATGGCCAGCAGGTCCGCCTCGTCCAGGACCGCGCCGGTGGGATTGTTGGGATAGCTCAGCATCAGCACCTTGGTGCGCTCCGTGATCGCCTCCTCGATCTGCGCGGCCGTGACCTTGAACTGGTCCTCGACCCTGGTCGCGATGGGCACCGGCACGCCACCGGCCAGTTCGACGGCGGCCGTGAAGCTGACAAAGCACGGCTGGGGAACGATGACCTCGTCCCCGGGATCCATCAGTGCGTCGAAGGCCAAGGCGGTTGCCTCGCTGACTCCGACCGTGATCAGCACCTCCCGGCGCGCATCGTATGCGGGGCAGTCGTAGAACGTCCGCAGATGGGCCACAATGGCTTCCCGCAACTGCAGGATGCCGGAATTGTCCGTGTAGGCCGTGCTGCCGCGCCGCAGGGAGGCGACACCGGCCTCCAGGATGGGCTCCGGGGTGACGAAGTCCGGTTCGCCGATGCTGAGGCTGATGACATCGTCCAGCGTGTTGGCAATCTCGAAGAAGCGGCGAATGGGGGACGCCGGCAACGCCGCGGCCCGGGCGCTGATGCGTCCCGTACCGACGCGGCCGTTGAGCGTTGCGCTTTGGTGTTGCATGAAGGACCCCGGTTTGTTCCGACTTCTGTCTCGGCTGTGATTCAGGCGATTGGGTCCGGCACGCGTGTGTGCCAGTCCGTGGTGCTTTCGTAGGCATGGGCCGCGTTGAGGAGGGCCTGCTCCCCCAGGTGGGGACCGATCAGCTGCAGACCCACGGGCAGGCCGGCCGCATCGGTTCCGCAGGGCAGCGAGATCCCGCACACGCCGGCCAGGTTGACGCTCAGCGTGAACACATCGGCCAGGTACATGGACAGGGGATCGTCAACCCGGTCCCCAATCTCGAAGGCCGTGGTCGGAGTGGCCGGGCAGATCAACAGGTCGACCTGCTCAAACACCCGGTCGAAGTCCCGCTTGATCAGCGTGCGGACCTGCTGGGCCTTCAGGTAGTAGGCATCGTAGTAGCCGACGCTGAGGGCGTACGTGCCGAGCATGATGCGCCGCTTGACCTCGTCGCCAAAGCCCTGGGCGCGGGTCTGTCGGTAGTTCTCCGTCATCGAACCGGCCTGCGCGCTGTGGCCGAAGCGCACGCCGTCGTACCGGCTCAGGTTGGCCGAGGCCTCGGCGGTCACCACCAGGTAGTAGACCGGCAGGGCCATGTCCGTGTGCGGCAGCGACACGGGCACAATCTCGGCCCCCAGCCCGGCCATGTGTTCCACCGCATCCCGCACCCGGCCTTCCACCTCCGGCTGCATGCCGTCAATGAAATACTCCTCGGGCACACCGAGCTTCAGGCCCGACACGTCCCCGTCCAAGTCACGGCTGTAGGCAGGCACCGGCTCCGGCACCGTCGTGCTGTCCCTGGGGTCCCGGCCGGCCATCACCTCCAGCAGGAGTGCGGCATCCTCCACGCTGCGACACAGGGGACCAATCTGATCCAGACTGCTGCCGAAGGCGACCAGTCCGTAGCGGCTGATCCGCCCGTAGGAGGGCTTCAGCCCCACAATCCCGCAGAAGGCGGCCGGCTGGCGGACGCTGCCTCCGGTGTCCGTGCCCAGCGCCCCCGGCGCCAGCCCGCAGGCCACGGCCGCCGCGGAGCCGCCGCTGCTGCCGCCCGGGACCCGGGTCAAATCCCACGGGTTGCGGGTCGGACCGTAGCCGCTGTTCTCCGTGCTGGAGCCCATGGCGAATTCGTCCGTGTTGGTCTTGCCCAGCAGAACACTGCCGGCCGCCTGCAGCCGTTCGACGGCGGTCGCGGTGAACGGCGGCCGGTAGCCCTTGAGGATGCGACTGCCGCAGGTGGTGTCCATTTCCTGCGTGGAAAGAACGTCCTTGACGGCCAGGGGCACGCCCAGGAGCGGTGGGGGTTCGCCGTGTCCTTCGGCCCGTACACGGTCGGCCTCGGCGGCCTTGGCCAGGGCCAGTTCGTCCGCCACGTGCAGGAACGCGTGCACGGACGGATCCACGGAACGAATGCGTTCCAGATATCCCGTCGTCAGTTCCTCCGACGTCCAGGTACCGGAACGCAGCCCGTCCCGCGCGCCACTGACTGTCAGGGTGGCCAGATCGGGCGCGGCCATGGTGTTGCTCACGATCCGAAGAAGGACTTGACGCGGAAGAAGCCCCGGTCCTGCTCAGGCGCGTTGGCCAACGCCTCCTCCTGGGACAGACCCGGCGCCGGCTCATCCTCGCGGGCCACGTTGGCCAGGGACAGGACATAGGGGGTGGGCGGCACATCGGCCGTGTTCACGGCCTGCAGTTTCTCGGCATGGGCCAGAACCTGTCCCAGCTGCCCGGCGAACCGCACCACTTCCTCGTCGGTCAGGTTCAGCCGGGCCAGATCGGCCACGGCGCGGACCGTGTCATGGTCCAGATGGGGGGATTTGTCGGAGGTGGTCATCGGAGCCAAAAAAAAGCACCGTGGCCTGGTCCCACAGTGCTTGGTTCGCTGCTGACTGCACCGTGGAACCTCGCTGTCCACAGTGCGGGGGCTTAAATCAAGGAGTCACCCGCCTGCGGACAGCTCGGCGGCTGCCGCGGCGGTACCGGATGGTAGCCGCCTGAGGGTTGGATTGCCGTACCAATAGTACTTGGTGTTCATACCCACAGTATAGGCCAAACCGGCACATGGTTCTAAAATCCGGACCACCGCGCGCGGCCCTCCCGGGTCCGCACATCGGACCCGGGCTTTTTGAGGCATGGCGACAGCATCCGCTGAAGGGAATTGTGCATCCAGCCCAAGAGGCATCATGCGATCTGCACAAGACCAACCGCACGCGCGACCACGGTTCGGCCGCATCCGGACGCACCCTCCCACCCCGCTCCCATCTGCAAGCAAAGCACGGCTGATGTTTCTCAGGATCCGCTCCCAAACGCGATACGCAATCCTCCTCCCGACCTTGCTCATCGTGTTCGGCCTGACGTTGGCGGGATGCAACGGCAATCGCAACCAACCGCCGGAACCGACCCCGATACCGCCCACACCGGTGGCGGCGGACTCCGAATCGGAACCAACTTCCACCCCAACCCCGGATGTGCCCCCGGAACCCACGGACACCCCCGTACCCCCACAGCCGACGAACACCCCGGCAGCCCCGGATCCGACGGCAACGGTCGCGCCACAGCCCACGGCCACACCGGTTCCCCTTCCCACCGCCACGCCCGAACCGCCGCCGGCGGCACCGGTCACCAACACCACTTCGAACCTGCGCCGCGGCCCAGGGACGGATTTCCCCCTCGCCGGTCAGCTTCCGGCCGGCGCGCCGGTCCAGCCGGTTGCACGCAACAGCGACGGAACCTGGCTGCAACTGGACTCGGGGGTCTGGATCTGGGCTCAACTGGTGGACCACATCCCGCCGGGTCTACCGGAGGCCGCGCTGCCACCTACGCCGATTCCACCCACCGATACACCCGTTCCCCAAGCTCCGCCCACCAGCACTCCCACGCCCCAGGCTCCCGCGGAGCCACCCTCCACCGAAGACCCCTACCGGACCATGCTGGCGCAACTTCCGGTCGGGAGCCGTTCCCATTACGACACCTACGACAGGGACGAGTGGGACCATTGGATTGATGACGACCGCGACTGCGAGAACGCCCGGGCCGAGGTTCTGATTGCGGAGAGCCGGCAAGCCGTCACCTACCGTTCCAACGGCTGCACCGTCGACACGGGCCTTTGGGTGGGTCCCTGGGGCGGACGGACGTTCACCCAGGCCAGCCAAGTGGACATCGATCACCACGTGCCGCTCTACAACGCCCACATCTCCGGCGGCCATGCCTGGAACGGCAGCCAGAAACGGGCCTATGCCAACGATCTGGCCCTGGCGTCGGCGCTGCAGGCCACGGAGAGCGGGGTCAACCGCACCAAGAGCGCCGACGCACCCGACGAGTGGAAACCTCCGGTACAGGCTTCCTGGTGCCGGTATGCCCAGGACTGGATCGAGGTCAAGCACAAGTACAGCCTGCTGGTGACCCAGGCCGAGAAATCCGCCCTGTCTTCCATGCTGGACAACTGCACGGGCCAACCCTACGTGCCACCGGTCCAGCCAGTACAGCCGGCACAGGCAACTCCAACTCCCCCTGTCAGCGCGCCCCAGACCGGATTCCCTCCGCCGCGCAGGCAGGGCCGATACTGCAACGACTTCGACACCCGGGCCCAATACGAAGCGTTCTACGCCGGCAGGGAGAAGCCCGCCAGCCATGATCGGGACAACGATGGCCGTTACTGCGAGGCGCTGAACTAGCCGAAGCGGCACCCGGGTGTGGTCGTCCGGGTGCCGGACCGGGCAACCTGAGCGCAAGCGGGTGCCCGCGTCAGGCATTCTGTACGGGGAAGGGCCAACCGCGGCCGGCGGCAATTTCAACGCACCGCCACTCGCTGGCCTGGACCTCGCCCAAGCCACCAATCCCACCGGAAGCAACCGCACCGTGACCCACACCAACCGCCTGATCCACGAAACTTCGCCCTACCTTCGGCAACATGCCCACAACCCGGTGGACTGGTATCCCTGGAGCGAGGAGGCGCTGGCCGCCGCCAAGGCCAACGACCTGCCGATCTTCCTGAGCATTGGCTACAGCGCGTGCCATTGGTGCCATGTCATGGAACGGGAGAGTTTCGAGGACGCGGATACGGCGGCAGTGATGAACGCCGGCTTCATCAACATCAAGGTCGACCGGGAGGAACGTCCGGACCTAGACGCCATCTATATGGAGGCGGTGCAGCTGATGACCCGGCAGGGCGGCTGGCCGATGAGCGTGTTCCTCCTGCCTGACGGCACGCCGTTCCACGGCGGCACCTACTTCCCGCCGATTCCCCATCAGGGCATGCCCAGCTTCCGGCAGGTCCTCCAGGCCGTTTCCGATGCGTACGGCCAGCGCCGCTCCGACCTGACGGAACACGGCCGGAAGCTGGTCGCACTCATGCAGTCCTCGCAGGACCGGACACCGGGCGATGCGGACATGCCGGCCGCAATTCTGGACAAGGCCGTCCGTCAACTGCGCAATACATTCGACAGCCAAGCGGGCGGGTTCGGGGGCGCGCCCAAGTTCCCCCAGCCGATGACCCTGGATTTCCTTCTGGCCTGTAGCTGGGAACAGCAGAACCTGGCCGACCGCCACATGGCCGAGCACACCCTGACCCGGATGCTGAACGGAGGCATCTACGACCAGTTGGGGGGCGGCTTCCACCGCTACAGCGTGGATGCGGTGTGGCTGGTGCCCCACTTCGAAAAGATGCTGTACGACAACGCCCAGTTGATGCGCACCTGCCTACATGCCTGGCAGCTGACCGGCCACAGCGACTACCTGCGCGTGATCAACGAAACCTTTGAATGGCTGCGGCGGGAGATGACCCATCCAAGCGGCGGCTTTTTCAGTGCCCAGGACGCGGACAGCGAAGGCGAGGAAGGCAAGTTCTTCGTGTGGTCGCTGGAGGCAATCGAGGAAACACTGTCCGAGGAGGAGGCACGCGTCGTCACCACGGTGTTTGGCGTTACGGAGAACGGCAACTTCGAGGGCCACAACATTCTCCACCGTCCCATGGCACCCGAGGAGGCATGCCGGCGACTGCGCATGCAGCCGCGCAAGATGCAGTCCGCCCTGGATCAGGCCATGCAAACCCTCTTCGAGGTTCGGGAACAACGGATACATCCCGATACGGACGACAAAATCCTCTGCGAGTGGAACGGACTGATGATCCACGCCCTGGCCGAATGCGGTTCGGTGCTGGGCAATCCGGACATGCTGCAGGCGGCCCGCAGTGCCGCGGACTTTGTCTGGAACCACATGCGGAGCCCGGACGGCACGCTGCTCCGCACCTGGAAGGACGGCACGGCGCACCTGCGCGGGTACCTCGAGGACCACGCCGCCTACGGGCGTGCACTGCTGGCCCTGTTCGAGGCGGACGGGAACATGGAGTGGCTGACACGCGGCCGTGCGATCACGGAGACGATGCTCGCGGAGTTCGAGGACCAGGATGATCCCGGAGGATTTTTCCAGACGGGCCATAGCCACGAGACGCTGGTCATGCGACGCAAGGACATCCAGGACAACGCCATCCCCAGCGGCAACAGCATGGCGGCCGAACTCCTGATCCGGCTGGCTTGGGTCACGGATGAGCCCAGGTACCGGGCGTCCGCCCAGCGGGTGTTCCAGCTTGCGGGAAGTCTGCTGTCAGGCTACCCGACAGCCGCCGGCCGCATGCTCGCCGCCTTGCAGGCCTGGCAGGCTACTCCCCAGGAAATCGTCATCACCGGCGATCCCACCGATCCGGTCAAGGCGGACTTGGCAAACCAGGCACGACGCATGTACCACCCGAACCGGATCGTGGTGGAGGTGGAGCCGGACCATGGATCCGATCTGCTTCTCCTGGCCGGAAAGTCCATGCCGGATGGTCAACCCGCGGCCTGGATCTGCCAAAACCGAACCTGCCAGGCACCGGTTCACACGGTGCAGGAGCTGCTGGCCAGCCTTTGACGCATGGGTAGGCCGGAATTCAACCGGGTACGCCCGCGGTCCATGCAGTGGTGCGGATCCTTCGGAAGCCCAAACTACAACGCCGTACCGGCTCAACCCTTGATGCCCGACATGATCACGCCGCGGATGAAGTAGCGCTGCAGGATAAAGAACAGAATCAGCGAAGGCATCATGGAAATGACGGATCCCGCCATCAGCAGATGTTCGGTGGGTTCGCCGCGTTGGGCCACGTTGGCCAGAATCTGGGTACGCAGAAACATCAATCCCACCGACACCGTGTAGTTGGTCATGCTCGTGAGATAGATGAGCGGCCGCATCAGTTCGTTCCAGGACCCCTGAAAGAACAGAATGGACAGGGTGATCATCACCGGCACCGACAGCGGTACCAGAATGCTCCGAAAGAAACGCATGACATGGCACCCGTCGATCTTGGCGGCATCGCTCAAGTCGCGCGGAATGCTCAGGAAGAACTGGCGAAACAGGAAAATCGCGAACGGACCGCCCCCAAACCAGTCGGGCAGGAACAGAGGCCAGAAGGTGTCCACCATCCGCAGTTCATTGAAAATCAGGTAGGTGGGGATCAGGGTCACTTCCATGGGCAGCATCATGGTGGACAGCATGAGGATGAAAATGGCCTGCCGGCCCCGGAATCGGAAGTGGGAGAAGCCGTAGGCAACCAGTGAGGCCGTCAACACCCCTCCCACCGTCGAGGCAACCGTGATGACCGCGGTGTTGCCCATGAACCGGAAAAAGGGCAGGACTTCATTCACCTCCAGGAAGTTGCTCCACCGGGGCGCAGGGGGAAACCACAGGGGTGGAATGACATTCAGCTCGATGGGCAGCTTGAGGGCACTGGACACCGCCCAGAACAAGGGAAAGCCAAACATAAAGGCCAACACCACCGTCAGGATGTTGGTGAAGACATCCCATGCCTGGATGGGACTGCGTGCGCCTCTGGCAGTCGCGGCGTCACCTGCTGTCATGAGGCCCGGTTGTCCGTTTCGCCCTCGTAGTGCACCCAGCCACCGCTGAACTTGAACTGGATCAGGGTGAACACCAGCACGATGATGAACAGGAGCCAGGCCAGGGTCGAGGCGTATCCCAACTGCCAGTGGCTGAAGGCCTGCGTGAACAGATGCAGGACGTAGAAGTAACTGCCGTAGAAAGGCCCTCCCTGGGTGGAGACGTACACGGCCCCGAAAATCTTGAAGGCGGCAATCAGCCCCGTGATCAACACGAAAAACAAGGTGGGGCTGAGCAGGGGCAGCGTGATGTGGCGAAAGCGTCGGCCCCGGCCTGCGCCGTCCACCTTGGCGGCATCGTACATTTCGCCCGGCACGTTCTGCAGACCCGCCAGCAGGATGATCATGGTGGGGCCGCCGGCACTCCACAGGGCCAGCAGGATGAAGGTGGGCTTGACCCAGGTGCGGGAATTGAACCAGCCCGGGCCTTCGACCTCAAACAGTTTCCAAAGCCATCCGTTGATCAGGCCGTAGTCGGGTTGGAAGATGTAGAGGAAGAGGAAGGTGGCCGACACCACCGGCACAATGGAAGGCAGGTAATAGATGGTTCGCCATACGGCGCGGCCCGGAATTTTGCGATCAAGCAGCAATGCCAGTATCAGCGACAGGCATATCCCGAGGGGCACGGCCACGCCCACGTAATACAAGGTGTTCCAGAGCGACAGGCCAAAGAGGTCATCCTTGGCAAACGCCTTGACGTAGTTGGCCAGCCCCACCCAAGCCGGTTTCAGTGGAAAGGCATATTCCGTGAAGCTGAAATACAGGGACACGAGCATGGGGCCGGCCGTGAACAGCAGGAAGCCCAACACCCAAGGGGAAATGAGCAGAAATCCCCAGAACTCCTCAATGCGTCCAACCCGGCCGCGGGAACGGTAACGAGCAAGCATGTTGAACCAGGCAGGGCCCGCGGGACGCCACCGAAAAGCTTACGGCGTCCCGCGGACCAATGTGCCGAGGCGATGGAACAGTAATCAGGCGGCTTCGACGGGAGGCATGTCCAGAATGGCCTGGATCGCCTCCTGCAGCCGCTCACAGCCTTCCTGGGCACTGAGCTCGTTCAGATAGATGCCCTCCAGCAACGGAGCCGTGGCCTGAATCACTTCCGAGTCACGACCATTGTGGGGAGCGGGGAACGGCTTGACATCCTGGAGCACCTGGAAATGGGGAATGATCAGGGGATCGCTGGCCACTCTCGGATCCTCAAACACGTCGTAGCGCAATCCGGGCTCGCCAATGCGGCCGATGCCCTCGACGCCCACTTCCTGACTCGACAGATACTTGATCCACTGGAAGGTCTCGTAGGGATGTTCGCTGGAACTCCAGATGGGGAAGTTGTTGCATCCGGCGAATCCACCGCGTTTCCCGGTGGGACCCTTGGGACCGGGAACCAGCCTGAAAGTCAGACCTTCAGGCGTAATGTCGCCCAGATAGGCCCCTTCCCACACACCCGAAAGCGCCGTCGCCAGTTTGCCGGACGACCAAAGCTGCTGCTTGGCCGCGGAATCAGCCATCACCGGCAACGCTTCGACCTCGTGATACATGTCCTGAATCCACTGCATGCCGGCAACCGCGCCGGGTTCGGCCCAGGTGGCCTGGGAGCCGTCTTCGTTCAGGGGCCATCCGTCATGCGCGGAAACCAGCGTGAGATTGGCCTGGTACCAGGCGCCAAACCAAATGCCCCAGCTGTCCGACTTGCCGTCGTCGTCCGTATCCCGGGTCAACTTGGCCGCGGCGTCTCGCAGGTCGTCGTAGGTCCAATCCTCCGTGGGCAGATCCACGCCCGCGTCCGCGAAAATTTCGGGCGCAAAGTAGAGGCCGGCATGACCGGCATGGCCATTCACGGGCAGGGCGAAGAGCTTGCCGTTCACCCGGTTGGAACTGAGCGGCCCTTCGATGAAGACGGACAGGTCGTAGTCGTCCAGGGCCACGAACTCGTCCAGTTCCTGCAACAGCCCGCGGGTGGTGAACTTGCTCATCCCGAAGTGGGAGGCATGTCGGAAAGCGTCGCCTGCGGTCCCGCCTGCGATGCGGGCCATGATGGTTTGGTCGTACCCCTGCGGGATGACATCCACGGTGACCTGTATGCCTTCCTGTTCCGCGTTGAAGCGGTCAGCCAATTCCTTGCGGTATTCCAAATCCTGAACCACGTTGCGGTCGAACATCACTATCTCGACGACCGCTTCATCTGCCGGTGCCATCCCGGCGGCATCACTCGATGGAGCGGCCGGTGTCGCCGGTACACAGGCCATCAACGCCGATGTGGCACCAACGCCAGCCAGCCCACGCAGGAAACCGCGTCTTGACATTCTCTTGGTATTCATTGCGTCTCCCGTAACTTTGAAAGAACTGCCCCCAAGGATCGAAGATGCCGAACCTTGCGATTCAGCAACAGCACCATACAGTCACGGGGCAGTGGCTCATTATGGCAGACCGTCACTGTCGCTGTGCGCGATCCCTTCCCATGACCGTGAACCTCAGGCAGCGGATGGCACCGAGGAGCCGGCTTCTGTATTTCGACCGGTTCGCGGACAGATTCCGGCTCCGCTTGCGGGACCGTCGCAATGGCGACCGGCAGAATGGTAAAGATTCGGCCAAGCCGGGAAGCTACCGGAGATCTAACAGCACCGTGGGCATGCGGCGGCAGTGGTGACAGTACCGGATCACCCAGGCATGGTGCAGCTTCCCGCACAGCCAGACCAGGCAGCGGGCGAGGGGGTCGATGCACAGACATGCCTGCCACAGCACGGGCCGGACTGCCGACAAGCAGCGGGCTGGAGCCCGAGCCTCGACGGTGCAAGATGAACCGGCCATGCGGCATCCGTGTGGACGAGGCCGACACCCTGTACGCGGGCGACAGCCAAGGCGCACCGCATCCGGACACTCAGACAACGTGCGGCCAGGGTGTCGGCCAGTGGTCCTCCACACGACGCGCTTCTTCGGCCCCGGGCCACGGCGGCATGGTGACGAAGACGAAGCGGAGGTCTTCGTCGCCTTTATTGCGGAACTGGAAGTGCGTTCCACACTCAATAGTCAAGGCGATACCTGCCTCTACGTCGAGTACCGAATCCGCCCCCTCGCACCGTCGCCAGACCTGCCCCGTCCCGGCCAAGCAGTACCACGCCTCGTCGACCGTGGCGTGGACGACCGCCATGGAAACGGCATCCTGCGGCAGCGTGCAATGCACCATGCTGCCCTGAGCGACAGCCACCAGCTCGCGAATTTGCGAACCATCGGGCGCGACAACCGCCCTGACGTCCGCGAGACGCACGGCTTGCATCAGGCATCCTCCGCCGGAATCACGTGCGTGGTGGAACATCCGTTCCCAGATCGTCTGCGCAGTCCACCTCAATGGGTCGCCTCTCGCCTCTGGAGTCTTGCAAAGCAGTCGTACTGGTTGCGGTGCATCATCCGTTCGGCGTAGGCCATCGCCTCCCGTTCCGACAGATGACCCTCTTCAACTTCCCGCTGCAGCGTGTACGTGAGCCAGTACCTTGCCTGCATGGCGTAGGCATAGGATGCAATCGGCCAGGACGTGTCGGCCCCGAACACGAACACCTTGTTGGCCGGAACCGAGTGGATGGCGTGGCGCAGGAAGTTCGACGCATCCAACGGGTTGATGCTCCAGGCCCAACACATGTCCACATAGGCATTGGGATAGTGCTTGGCCAGGGCCGCCAACTCCATCGAATACGGATAGGAGTTGTGCATGAGGACGAAGTCCGTGTCCGGATGGGCCGCCAGCAGTCCGCACAGGTGCTCGCAGGAGATGAAGTCCAGCGGCATGCGGCTGTGACCGGCGTAGTAGCCGGTGTGGATCTTGATTGGCAGCGAGTGCTCGGAAGCCAGACCGCTACACACATCCAGGAACCAGTCGCCCAGCAGATTGTGTTCCTCGGGGGTTAGCTCCTTGGGTGTTTTCAGGTACCGGTCCAGCAGACGGGCCGCGTCGTCCCTGTCCCGCTTTTGCCAGGCCAGGGTCCGGATATAGGCGTGTTGTGTCTTGCAGGCCACGGCCTCCGCCCCGAAGCGTTCAAACAGCTTGGCAACCGCGACCTCCGCCGATCGCAGATCCGTAACCGCCTCGCCCGTGAGCCGTCCAAGCGCATCCGCATCCGGCTTGCCGACCACCAAGTCCCACAGCGAAATGTCGTAGAGGAAATAGTCCGGATCCTCCTCGTCGGTCACAATCTCCATCGTGAAGTCGTCAATCTGAACGTGATCCAGATGCGCGTCCTCCTGCAGGATTTGCAGGCGGGTCCGGGTTCGCATCAGCTCGGCATGGGTGCCCTGGGCGTCCGTCAGGGTTGCCGGAGTCAACTCCTCCAATCCGTAGAAGTGCTCGGCGGCCAACCGCACCCCCTCACCGTACCCGGTGTGCCGGCAACGGCTCCACGCTTCCTCCACTGCGCGAAAGCGTTCCGCCACGGATCCCGCCTCCGGATTGAACAGGTCGTCAACGGCCCCCGGACTGGCGCCGGCCACGACCAGGTCCGCGATCACGTAGTTCTCGAAGAGCGCCCCCAGGATATCCACCTTCTCCGGTGTGAAATCGGTATGGCGCTGCAGATGCTCATGGGTATCGCAGAGAGCTGTTTCAAGAACCTTGTGCACAAGGTCCGAGTTGCCAAGGGAGGACCAGCAGGAGAGGTTGGGTTTCATGGGATTCCTCGGCCAGGTGTGGGCGACTGGTTGCCTGATGTGAACTTGCGACGGGGTCAGCCTCCGCTGCCCGTGGACATGTCGAAACCTTCCCACAGGTCGCGGACAACCGTGCCCTGGGACTGCTGCGGCGGTTCTATCCCCAGGATGCGGCACAGCGTGGGGACCACGTCCGCCGCATGAATGTATCCCAGCTGATCGGTATTTCGTTCATAGTCCTGCTTGAGCCCGGGGCCTGCGATCAGGAACGACCCGAAGGTTGACGAAAATCCGTTGTCCGTGGGCAGAAAGCCGCCGTGGTGGGCACCGAACTCCAGCGGCGCCCCCACGTTGCCGCCGCCGACAATGCCCTTCCATTGGGGATAGTAGCCGCTGACGTAGTCGTGCTCGTACACGAACACCACGTCGCCGCACTGGTCGCCCCACTGGCCCAGGATGTAGGCATCCCGCCGGGGCAGGGCGATGGCCACCACCGTTTGTCCGGTCTCCTCGTCCACCCAGGTGCGGAGGGCCGTCAGCAATTCCCTCTCGATGTCGTTGAACCTGTCCGAGCCGCGCTCGGCGTTGATCGTGATGTCAAAGCCGCGCCGCCGCAGGTACGCCTTGGTGCGAGTCCAGTCAATCTGGTCGTCAGAGAGCCGATCCTGATCCTCCGCCACCGCCGCAGGGCCGTCCCGCAACACCAGGAAACCCGTGTCGCAGAGGAACTTGCGTACGTTGACCACGCGCACGTCCGGGTAGGCCCCGTGGTCGGCCAGCACGCCGACGTATACGTCGTCCCCGGCCAGTTCCGCCTGGGTCTCCTGCATGCGGGCAATGATTCCGTCCCCGACCCGGTACGCCTGCCTGAACATCTCCATGTGCTCCTCCTTGCGGGCCGGATCGAAGCCGGGGCAGACCGGATCGACATCCGCCAGGTGGATGTGGTTCAGGTAGTCGTACAGGTGCCAGTGGCAGGTGAAGTAGACGCTGTCCCTTTCCGTCAGCATGTAGTGACCCACCTCCGCAAACCAGTGGCCCTGGTATGCGCACTCCTCCAGGGCCGTGGCGAAGTCGGTCATGCCCGAGGTGTAGGGGATCATCGAGGCATGTTCCTGGTACGGGCCGAACCGCTCCCGCAGCAGATCCTCCAGTTCCGGATCACCGTAGCTGTAGCCGTGCACATGGGTAATCTGGCTGCGATAGATCTTGAGGTGCTGGCCGCCGGGGTCCAGTTCCATGACCTTGAACCGCAGAGCGGCTTCGATACTGCCGTCCGGAACCGCGAAGTCGTCCACCAGCCAGTCCGTCCATTCCCGGACTCCCACCGCGGCCAGGATGCGGTTGCCGTCCTTCTCGCGCGCCAGATGAACCCGATCGTACTCCTCGGCGGACGCGGTCACCAACACGGAATAGCGCTGCGCGGTGTTGCCGAACCGGGACACGATCTCGACTTCCGTCTCCAGCGGAGGCTTGTGACTCGGCGGCAGATTCCGCCAGTCGACCGCCATGGTCAGACCGGCGATGCCCTGAATGCTCCTGGAACCGGCCACGGGGGCACCGTCATGGCCAATCATGAAGTCGTCGCTGCCGGCACCTGTAACGTAGGCCTGGCAGGCTGCCACCTCGAACTCGGTGTGGGCATGGCCCGGATGGCCCAGCCCGTCCAGGATCGTGCTGGCCGCGGCACCTGAGGGGAAGGCTCCCGGGTAGTGCAGGGCCGTGCCCTTCAAGCCGGCCTGTTCCAGCGCGTTCCATATTCGGTCGGCCCGGTTGCTCCGCCCGTCGAAACTGTCGATGTCCTCACCCGAAGGCAGGCTGGTTTCCCAGGTGGACACCTGGTGGGTTCCCGTATGCGCCCCGGTGGACAGCGTGGCCCAGTTGGTGGGCGTCCAGACCGGAAAGGAGCAGAAGGTCTGGTTGTGGGTGCCTTCCGCCATGAGACGGGCAAACGCGGGCAGGGAACCTTCCTGGGCGAAGTACCGAACCATCGGCAGAATGAGGCCGTCCATGCCAAATGCATACGCTCGTTTCACCATGGATGACCTCTCACTTCAATACAGATGGATCCTGAATCGTCGCTCTCGGATCCGGGTGGCCGTCCTTCGCCCCCGGAACCCGCGAAGCAACCCATACCATTATCGCGGCCTGGCTCCCCGGCTCGGACAGGACGGCTTGGATACGCTAACGGATGGCCAAGACACAGGATGCCAGCTGCCTGTGCATGTGTATGCGGGAACCCGGCCAGTACATGCATCCACCAGACGTTCACCCGCCGTATCCGTTGGTGACGTTGTGTCACGAGTTCCCATACTTTCGGATTTCCTGACACAATGGAAGAATCCGGGAACCGATGCCGTCCTCCACGCAGCCCGCAGCATGGAGGCCTTGAACGAAAGGTCTCCCTTGTGATATCCCGCCCGCTTTGCTTTGCCAAACCAAGGAAACGATCCAGCCGTGCCTCTGCAACTGAACCACGTCCGCAGCCAGTTCCCCTCGCTTCAGGAGCACTATGACGGTGCACCGGCAGTGTTCTGCGACAGTCCGGGGGGCTCGCAGATGCCGGAATCCGTGGTCATGGCCATGCAGGAGTACCTGGGGCGCTTCATGGCCAACACGGGAGGGCAGTTCGCAACCAGCATCGCCACGGACGAAGTGGTGGCGGAAGCCCATCGGCTGGCCGCCGACTTCATGCACTGTGCCCCGCAGGAAGTGGTGTTCGGCGCCAACATGACCAACCTGACCTATCTGATCAGCCGCAGCGTAGGCCGGACCCTGAGCCACGGGGACGAGATCATCGTTTCGGAACTGGATCACGAAGCCAACATCGCGCCTTGGCTGCAGATGGCCGAGGAACGCAACCTGGTCGTGCATTGGGCGCGGATCAACCGGGAAACGTGCACGTTGAACCTGGAGCAGCTGCGGTCGCTGATTGGCCGGCGCACGCGCCTCATCGCGGTGGGACTGGCCAGCAACTTCTCCGGATCCGTCAATCCCGTAGCCCACATCGCCACCTGGGCCCGCGCCGCAGGCGCCATGGTCTATGTGGACGCGGTGCACTACGCACCCCACGGCCTGTTGGATGTCCGCGCCCTGGACTGCGACTTCCTGGTGACCAGTGCCTACAAGCACTTCGGTCCCCACCTGGGCATCCTGTACGGAAAGGAGCGCCATCTCAACCGCCTCCCGGCCTATCAGGTCAGGGCCCACGACGGGTCGCTGCCCGGAAAGTTCGAGATCGGCACCGCGAACTTCGAGGCGCTGGCCGGCTTCTGCGCCTGCATCCAGTACATTTCGTCGTTGGCGGCCGGCGATCCCAATCTGCTCATCTCCGCCTCGCGGCGCGACATGATTGAGACTGCGTTCGGATTGATCCGGGAGCACGAGCGCAACCTGATGAACCGCTTCCTGGAGGGCCTCCGCAACCTGGCCGGCTACCGGCTCTACGGCCTGCCCTCCGCCACCGACCGCGTGCCCACGTTCGCCCTGCGGCGGGAAGGAACCACACCCCGGCAACTGGCCATCCACTTGGCCGAACGCAACATTTTTGCCTGGGACGGCAACTTCTATGCGCTGGCCGTCGCCGAAGCCTTGGGCGTGGAACAGTCCGGGGGTGTGCTTCGCCTTGGCCTTGCCCACTACAACACCGAGAACGAAGTGGATGCCGTCCTGGATGCGCTCGACTCGGTTCGCCCGGTGGGATGATCCCGGCATGCCGCCTCCGTTGAAGGCCACGCTCAAGGCAGCGCGGCGCCTCGCCATCCGCAAGCAGCTGCTGGACAGCCACGCCCTGCTTCGGTCCGAAAGCGACAAGCAGGCGCTTTGCAAGGTTCTGGAAGCCCTCCGCTGCGTGCAAATCGACCCGATCCGCGCCGTGGAACGAACCGAGCTGCTGGTCCTGTGGAGCCGCCTGGGCGCCTTCCATCCGGGCCTGCTCAACGAACTGCTCTACACCGACAGGCTCTTCTTCGAGAACTGGGCCCATTGCGCCTCCATCTGCCTGATGGACGACTACCCGTTGTTCCACCACCGGATGCAGGCATTTGCCGAGACCGGCGACACGGACGGCAGTCGCACGGCCCAGTGGGTGAAGGAGAACGGAGCCCTGCTGGCGCAGATCCGGAAGGAGTTCCGGACGCGCGGTCCGTTGGCCTCCCAGGACATCACGGTGGACGTGCCGCATGTGCCCTGGCACTCCACCGGCTGGACGAGCGGGCGCAGCGTGCCGCGCATGCTGGACCACCTGTTCTTCCGCGGCGAGTTGATGGTGGCGCAGCGATCGGGCAACCGCAAGGTCTGGCACCTGACCGACGAGTTCCTGCCGCCGTGGGCCGATCGCGCCCCCATGGCTCCGGACGAGTTCTGCCGCCGGGCCGTGCAACTCGCCCTGAAGGCGCTGGGAACCGGCACGGCCCGGGACATCAAGCACCACTTCATGCGCCATGCCTATCCCGACCTGGAGACCGGCCTGGCAGCCCTGGTGGCGGAGGAAACCATCCTGCCCGTCGAATTGGTGGACGCCGGGAACCGAGCCGTGCCCGGCGCGTGGATGGTCCATGCCGAGGATGCAGGGACATTGCAAGGCCTGGAGGCCGACTCGCACTGGGAGGGCCGCACCGTGCTGCTGTCCCCGTTCGACAACCTGATTTGCGACCGCAGGCGCAACCGGCCGCTGTTCGACTTCGACTTTACGATCGAGATTTACGTGCCGGTGGCCAAGCGCCGCTACGGGTACTATGTCCTGCCGATCCTGGCCGGCGACTCCATGCTGGGGCGCGTGGACACCGCAATGGACCGCCAGCGGAACGAACTGCACTTCAGGGCCCTTTTTCTGGAGGAGGGGCGGGAGCGGGACCTGCACCTCGCCGACGGCCTCGCCCGGACCATGCAGGATCTGGGCACGTTTCTGGGCGCACAGTGCGTCAAACTGGGCAGGCGCATGCCGGTCAAATGGCGGCAGGCCCTCAAATCCCACTTGTGAGTCTTGTGATCGGTTGGGCTGAAGTGCGGGTTTGAACGCTGCCACGGAAGACTCCGGTGGCAACGCGGTGTGGACGAGGCCGCCGTTGTGGCGGAAGCCTGTCGGCTGTGGGAGGGCCCGCGTCCGCCGGCGGACGCGAGGCGCCACGGTCCATGTGGCTCTTGGGCAACCCGATGCCAGACCCAACACCGGATCCCAGACCAAACAGGCGGCGAAGTCGGAGCAATTCAACACACGACCAGGGTTGGAAGGGTCGACACCATGCGGAAAGCGGATTGCCACTTCGCCTTGGGTTCACGTGAATCCACGGTCCCGCCTCGCCCGTTGAACCCCATGGCAAGACACTTGACGGGACCGGGTAGGATCGGTAACGGAACCGGCAAGCGTTCACAACAACCAATTCACGTCCAAGCCCAGCACGGGGCCGCGCGGACGCACGCCGAATACATTAAGCCGCCAAACCATTCAGGGCAGTCACAACACAAGAAAGCAGGGCCGGAACATGAGCGTACAGGCAATGCCAAGGGACTATTCGCTCACGGGAGCCGCCGGGCAAGCCGTTCCCCTGGACGATTTCGACATCGAGTCGCGGATGGACGGCGTGTGGTGGAAACCCACGCTGCCCCGGCAGGAAATGCGGGCCTTCATGGAACGTACCGACGGACCGGCCCTGGCCCACTTCGGCCTCTGGTTCGTGCTGCTTGCCGCCAGCGGGACATGGGCGGCGCTGGCTTGGGGAACGTGGTGGGCCGTCCCCGCGTTTCTGGTCTACGGGACGATCTACTCGTCGGCGGATGCCCGTTGGCATGAATGCGGCCACGGCACGCCGTTCCGGACCCAGTGGCTGAACGAACTCTTCTACCACATCAGTTCGTTCCTAACCCTGCGGGAAGCGTACATGTGGCGCTGGAGCCACTCCCGCCACCATACGGACACCTATTTTGTCGGTCTCGATCCCGAGATTCAGGTACAGCGGCCCGCCGATCTGCTGAAGATCGTCATGGACTTCCTCTACCTGCGGAGCGGGCCACCTGAAGTCTGGCGCGTGGTACGCAATGCGTTTGGCCGACCCGCAGCGGACGTGCGGCACTTTGTGCCGGAGGCGGAACGGAGCAAGATGTACTGGTCGAGCCGGGTCTATGTGGCGATTATTGTCGGCTTCGCCATTTGGTCGATTGCCATCTGGAGCTTCCTGCCCATGATGTTCATCCTCCTGCCGCGGTTCTACGGAGGCTGGCTGCATCAACTGCTCGGCCTGACGCAGCACGCGGGCCTCGGCGAGGACACGCACGACCACCGGGAGAACACCCGCACCGTGTTTGTCAATCCGGTCTACCGCTACCTGTACATGAACATGAACTATCACATCGAGCACCACTCCATGCCGATGGTCCCCTACCACGCGTTGGGACGGTTCCATGAAGCGGTGAAGGACCAGATGCCACCCGCCTATCCGAACCTGTGGGTGGTGTACAAGGAAATGATTCCGGCGCTGATCAAGCAGGCGACGGAAGACCCGAGCTACCAGATCATGCGGCCAACCCCCACGGAAAAAGGTAGGTCTGCGGAAGTGGAAGCCACAGCTGCAGCCACCGCGGACAGCGAGTGGATCGAAGTCTGTCCCATCGGCCAACTCGAGGAAAATGATGTTGTGCGCGTGGACCACGGCGGCCGGTTCTTCGCCGTGTGCCGCTTGGAAGGAGATGCCTATCACGCCACCGACGGCCTCTGTACCCACGAATACGCCGACCTGACCGACGGCATCGTCTTCGACGGCGTCATCGAGTGTCCACTCCACAACGGACGCTTCGATGTCGTCAGCGGCGATGCGGTCCGCTCGCCCGCCTGTGGCAGCCTGCAGACCTATCCCGTCGAAGTGCGCGGAGACGGCATCTTCCTGCGCGTGCGCACCTGATCGGAAAGGACGGCACCTGCGAGACGAGACACGGATCGGTCTCGCCGCGCAATCACAGAGTGAAGACAGTGGCCGCCAAGCCGCGCCGCTCCCATACCGACGGGGCTCGTCCATCGGAACCCGCCCGTTTCCCCATGCATGTTGGAGATCCTTATGTCAAACAATCCCCTGAAGGTACACATTACAGGCGTGTACGGCCTCATCGGCAATCTTGTCTACGGCCATCTCAACAGGCAGCCGGAACGCTATGACGTCCACGGCAGCAGCCGGCGTTCCGCCGGTTCCACCCGCGCCGACGCCGATTCCCTGATACGGCTGCCGGACACGCACTTTGTGCAGGCCGATCTGGGGGATGCCGACGCCATGAGGCAGGCCATCGCCGGCATGGACGCCGTGCTGCACATCGGGGCGGTGCCGGATCCCGCGGCCCCGTTCGAGGACGTGCTGCACAGCAACGTGGTCGGCACCTACAACGTGCTGGAGGCCTGTCGGGAAGCCGGGGTCAAGCGCCTGGTATACGCCAGTTCCGTCATGGCCACCATGGGCTACTTCTACTATCAGGAACCCTACAACGCGATCCGCGAGGAGCGCTTCGACGACGTGCCGGACGACATTCCCCTCATCACGCCTGCGGATCCGCCCCGTCCCACCGAACCCTATTCGGCCAGCAAGGTCTGGGGGGAAGGCATCTGCCGGACCTACCACGATGCCCACGACATCGCCACCGTGTGCCTGCGCATCGGGGCCGTCAACAAGGAGGACCGCAGCCTGTTTGGCTGGACCGATTCCCTCTGGTGCAGCCAGCGGGACGTGGCCAACATCATCGAACTCGCGCTGCAGGCGACCGCGTCGCCCTGTTTCCACATCTGCTACGGGATTTCGGACAATCGGCATCGCTGGGTTGATCTGGAGCCTTCGCGGCAGGCGCTGGGTTTTGAGCCCCGGGACGGCGCGTAGTCCAGCCCGTCCGACGTGGCCGACCATGCCTATAGGATCTCCATTCCCTGCCGGTGGCAGAATCCCGGCCACCACCCAACCGAAGTCCGGAGACGACGCCATCATGCTGGATGAGCAAGTACTGTTCAAGAGCGGAACCCTTGGGTACCACACCTTCCGCATTCCGGCCCTGCTGACATCAAGCAGCGGCCGCGTGCTGGCCTTTGCCGAAGGCCGCGTCCATGGGCCAGGCGACGCGGGGACAATCGAACTGGTCCTGCGCCACAGCGACGACCACGGGGCCTCCTGGTCCGACCTCCAAGTTGTGGTCAAGGAAGACGACATGACCTGCGGCAATCCGTGCCCGGTCCAGGACAGGGCTACCGGCGCCATCTGGCTCTGGTTCTGCAAGAACACCGCCGAAGGCGGGGAAGGGCTGATCGTCCAGGGCAAGGCCAAGCGCACGGTCTGGCTCACGCACAGCCTGGACGACGGGGACAGTTGGAGCGAGCCGGTCGACATGACCGACAGGGTGATGCAACCCGACTGGACCTGGTACGCGACCGGACCGGGCCACGGCATTCAGCTGCAGTCCGGACGCATGGTGGTGCCCTGCGATCACATGGTGGGCATTCACCTGGACCGAGCACGGGACCCCTACCATTCCCATGTTGTCTACAGCGACGACGGCGGCGCCACCTGGCACATCGGCGGCATTGTCAGGGACGGCACCAACGAATGCGAGGTGGTGGAACTGCTGAACGGCGATGTGATGATCAACTGCCGCAACTATGCCGGCCGCAGCCAAAGGGCCGTCGCCATCAGCCGGGACCTGGGTTCCTCCTTCGGGGAGTTCCGGTGGGACGGGGCCCTGGTCGAACCCGTCTGTCAAGCCAGCATCGTGCGCTGGCCCCAGGCCGACAACGGCCTGCTGTTCGCCAATCCGGCGTCCGCCACGGACCGGACCCGGATGACGGTTCGGCACAGCACGGACGAAGGGCATTCCTGGCCGCGAGCCAAGCTGCTCCATGCCGGACCGGCTGCGTACAGCGACTTGGCCGTTTCGGCCGAGGGCAATGCCCTGTGCCTCTACGAAAAGGGCGACAACGGTCCTTATGAGACGCTCACGTTCGCGCGCTTTGACCCCGAATGGTTGTCTTCAGACTGACTGACGAACACACCACATCCCACGTGTCCTGCTAGACGCGCAGCACTCAGTTTCGGACTTTCCCGAAGACTCATTCGCGAATTCTCAGTTCAATGTGACGCCATGAGTCTGCCAATTTTGGGGATTATAACCAGAGGTTGACGGGTGGGGATTCACGAGGTACGGTGATCCTGACACAAACATGAATGGGGACATTGCCCCCTGAACTAGCTGGATGGGTGTGCCACACGTCCTATTGCTGGTTCACTCGGATTCATGTTCGTGGCAAAGCATCCATCCTCGCCACAGGGGAGCACCTGATGGAGAGAAACGAAACCAGCCATGCCAAGAGCGCGGCTTTTGTGTTGAAGAAGGCCCTACCAGGGGCCGTCAGTCAGTTGTTGGTCCTGAGTGTGGTGGCCGTCATGGGCCTGACGGTGTGGGGCGGTTGGTATGCCTGGGGTTCCTTTCAGGACTGGAACCGGCATGTGAGAAACCATCCCGTGACCTGGCAGGACGGCCGCCTGTTCACGGACTTGACCTTGTGGGACTACATGCTGGCAGCGGATGATCCCACAACTTACGCTTTGATCCACATCAAGTTCCTGTTGCACGTCGGCCATGCAACGGGGGCGGTCCGTCACCCGGAAAGCCAAAGAGCCTTCCGGCAAAGTCTCCGCATGGCTACTCTGGAGAATGACGGCTCTGGTCTGCGCTGGATGCGGGAAACGATGCCGGCAGTGATGCAACGAAATGACAGCAGCATCGCAAACAACCTGCGTACCGAAAACCTGTGCGTTTGGATGCACAAAACCTTCGTAACGGTCCGGGCACATCACCGCAGATATTTTTGGACCGTGTACGAACATTGGCTGGCGCCGGGTGTGGACATTCCCCCCAATACCATCTGCCGGTAGCCCATCTGCCGCAACCAAACCGGACCCTGCCAACTCAATTAGGGAGGCCAACATGAGCCGCTGGATTATCATTGCCGCGGTCCTGCTCATGATCGCAGGACTGCACCCCACACCGACAGTCGCCAGCGAAGAGCAGATCCCTCGCTGCTGGGACGGTTCCCAATGGCGGGTGGCACCCGGCCGCTGGTACAAGGTCGCGAGCCACACCGGCACTTACTGGCCGGACAGCGTGAACATCATCCTGACGCCGGAGCCCGGAATGCCGCAAGCCCTGGGCTTTGCGTCATGGGAGGCCCTGCACGCCGATGTGTTGTCGCTTGACGGCATGATCTCCGACGTGGGGCTGTGGCACGACGGCAACTTCGGCGGCGAGCAGGGCAACTACCTGGACCGCCACCCCGCAGGTCTCGTGCCCGAAGGGCAACCCTACCGCGACAGTCGGGAACGGTGGCTGTACTTCGTCTGGCACCGGGACAGCATGGCGACCGCCGAACAGGTCTACGTGCGGTTCCACGGGACATCCCTCGACCTGGGGCCTGCCACCCCGGTGCTCCGCATGGAAATCGGCCTGCACGCACCGGCGGAAATGGAATTGGCCCTGTACGTGAAGATGTGATCCTGTCAACTAATAATTATAATCCCCTTTGTCAACCCCTAGTTATGATCCCCCTAATTTTATCAAAAAACCTATCGCAACTGGGGCAACGATTTCGTACTTTTTGTGAATCAATTTCTTCAAGCAGAGCTGTTCCATGCTTGATTTTGTGATAGGTGCCTTTTCGTGTGAGATTGGTGGCATGCGTCAACGACTTTTCAATATCACGTTTACTTATGTTCTCGAGGTTTTTCTGAACGGAAGGCAGAACACGGTGACGCAAGTCCCTACCGTAGTATCGGGACAGTGCATCGGGATCTGAAACGATCCATGTTTCCATGGTTTGAACCATCAGGTGAACAACCTCCTCGTCGATCCCCGACAGCTCCCATCCGTCACTGTTGCGAAGAAAACCGACCGGCGTAGTGTACCGTGGAACGGGCCCTTCTGAATCAACCAACAACACAATCACAGTATTGTCTTCATTCCGACAGGCATTGCAAAATGCGTCGTATGTCCTTTGGCGCCCGCCACCCGGCACAAGCTTCCAGTGCCATGATTTGGCCCGAGCTGCTGACTTGAGCTCACTCAGGAATGCATCCATTCCCTTTCTGAACTCTCTTTTGGTCCCGCTTTGATCTCCTCCACCTTCAACGTAGATGGTAATACCGTTCACGGATTTGCCCCCAACTCCCCTATGCGCCAGAGATCACCCAACTGATAGTCTTCCAGCCAAAACTTCAGTTTCTCAGGGTCGAGCCTCCTCAACACTGTGCCTGCTCCAGGACGCTCGCACGCAACCACTGCACTAGGCTTGTCCGAGAGTGCCGAAACAAGCGCATCTGAATGGGTTGTTACAAGAAGCTGCATTCTCTGGGACGCCTCCACCAGCACATCGGCCATCAATGCCACTGCATCAGGATGCAGTCCAAGTTCAGGCTCCTCAATGCACACGAAGGGCGGTGGTGAAGGAGACAGAAGCAGAGCCAGTATGGCCACAAAGCGGATGGTACCGTCCGACAGTCGCGTTGCCGGAATTGGATGGCGAAAACCTGATTCATGTAGGAAAAACTGCACGGAGCCACTCGACACCCTGGTTGACATCCTTTCAAATCTTGGAAAAAACCGTTTCAACATCTGATTGAAAATCACCGGATCCTGATGATCTATTTGATTGAGCAGTAATGCCAGATTGCTGCTGTCGGGAAGAAGGCTATCTTCAGGCAGATCGGCAGGCTGGGGTTGCCTCAAGTGCGCATAACGCCCAAAGGTCCACTCTCGAAACACTTGAATCTGTCTGAACTTCCGACCCAGCCAGGTTACTTCCGGATAGATTTTCGGATCCTGGAACTGTGCCAAAACGGATTGGTCGGGAGCCAAATCCACACGCTCAAGTGCTCTGTTTTGCCATCCATCACCTTCCCAGAACTTCCGAATGTTGATTGCGGGCCGTCCGTGCTGGAAACGGTAATAGAAGAATGGTTCAACATGCCCTGGCAACGGTTTGACATTCTCAATCGCTTCATCAAGCACTTCCACCCGGCTGCGGGTTTCCGTGAATTCCAGTCTGTATCTGAGAGGCTTTCTAGTGAGGGTATCCAAGTCTACATCAACATCCCCCGTTACAATGTCGATAGTCGCAGCCTTGTTTGCCCCTTCTCCTTTCCAAAGCCACTCCTGGGCTCCGCCACCATCCCGAATGGCGGCAGCCAAATCCACAGGCGTGGAGCGCAGGAGTTCCAGAGCCTCAATGAGATTGGACTTCCCTGCACCATTGGGTCCGATCAGGACATTCAGCGGCTGAAGATCGAATTTGTCCGTTCCGGGTGGAAATGACAACAGATTGTCCAGACGTAGGCTTTGAATGAATTGCACTACCGACTCTCCTGTAATCCTATACCTTGCCGAAAACGCGGTGCGCCGCGGCGATTATATCCTAGGAAGCAAAGTCCACAGTCGGCGGTACTCGGACATCACAGGACCAAGCCACCTTGGAAACACCATAGAACCCGGTGTATCAGCGCTGCTGCAGCCGATAGGGATACAGCTGGAACTCCCTGCCCAGCTCCTCGCGGTGTTCATGCACCCAGTCGGACAGGGCCCTGGAACCCAGAGGTTCCTCATCGGAACTCAGCAGGTCCAGGACCAATCCCTTGATCTCGGACCAGGACAGGATAGTGTCGCCCAGCACCCACCCCGTGGCTTGAAACAGCGGCTGGCACAGCCTTGGCGGCAAAGGCAGCACGATCGGAGCGCGGCCGGTCAAGGTACGGCCAAGCCACCGAACCAGATCGGCAAAGACGTACTGTTCCGGACCACAGGCATCCCGCGTCACGTTCCTGCTGTCCGCACCCAGATCGCAGGCGGCCGCGGCCAGATCATCAACATGTATGGGCCGCACCCGATAACCCAACGGGCCGGGCAGGGGAAAGACCGGGTAGCGGCGCACCGCCCACGCGACATTGTTGATGATGATGTCCCGGTGTCCGAACAGGGAGTTGGGGCGCAAGATGGCATGGGACAAACCGCTGTCACGCAGGTGCCGTTCCACCGCGGCCTTGCCGGCGAAGTAGGGAAGGTCGGGAGCCTGGTCGGTACGCGTGTGCGTGAACTGGACCACACGCCGCACGCCCGCCATCTTCGCCGCGTCAATCAACTGACAGGACCGACGAACCGCCTCAGGATGTGAAATCCAGTTGCCGCGCTGGCCGCGCGGCGGTCGGTCATGCCGTACCCAATAAGTGTTGTAGAGCGTGTCCACCCCCGCCAGCGCCTCCAACAGGCCGGGAGCGGGTTCGGTTCCTGCTGCAAACTGCAGCGGCCAACTGTCCACGGCTCGGTTGAAGGGATCGGCCTCCGGACGACGACGGGAGGTCAAGGTGCGAACCCGGCCGCCACGCGCCAACAGTTCGAACGCAATGCTCCGGCCCAGATAGGACCAGGCGCCGGTCACCAGGGAAAGCGTCATGGGAACATCAAGGGGCTGTGGGAAGGAACATGATGCGAACCCGGACTTTGGTTTGACACCCACTCCGGACTCCAAGGCCCGTGTGCGCGTACGACATCACCGAACCCGGTGCCGTCGATACCGGTTTCCGTCAAGCGGCCGGTGCGGAAACGGCGGTCCGGCTCGGAATTGTGGGCATAATACCGGGTCCGCGGAATCCCCGGTATCGAACCCCTACAAATCCTTTTTATGTCCAGACCATCCGTGCCGGCCAAAGAGGGCCAGCCCCGGGGCATCACGACCGCGGCCCTCGCCTGGACAACCTTTGCAGTCAACGGAATCGTCATCCTGCAGGGCGCGGTGGTCAGGGCCACGGGCTCCGGTGCCGGCTGCGGACGCGACTGGCCGCGCTGCCAGGGGGAATTCCTGCCGTTGGACCATGGACTTGCCACCTGGATCGAGTATTCCCACCGCACCCTGTCGGGCGTGGCCCTGTTGATGGGAGTTTGGCTGCTCATCCGCGCCTTCCGTCTAAGGAAGGTAAATCCCGGCCTGTTGGCCTGGACGGTTGCCTCCACGACGTTCCTGGGCATCGAGGCCTTGATTGGCGCCGCGACGGTACTGACCGGCCTGACGGGTGACAACGTGTCGGTGGCGCGCGGTCTGCTTGTCGCCTTCCACCTCCTCAACTCCCTTTGGCTCATGGGCTCGCTGGCGCTGGCGGTCCACCACGCTCATGCCGATCGACCCTGGCCTCCGGGCTGGTACGGTCGGTCCGGCTTGGGGTGGCTGGTCGGGTTGGGGCTCCTGGGCATGATGGTGGTCATGTTCTCGGGCGGCATCGCGGCCATGGGCAACACCATGTTTCCGCCCGCGTCCCTGGAGGCCGGCTTGTCCGAGGACTTCAGCGCCGCGTCCCATCCGCTCATCCGGCTGCGCATCCTGCACCCGCTGCTGGCCATCGCCGTCGGAATCTATCTTTGGGCCATCCATGCCGTGACCGGATGGCTCAGGCCCGTCCCCGAAGCAGGACCGTGGCGCCGCCTGCTCCTGTGGGCCTACGCCGTGCAACTGGTCGTCGGCACGGTCAACCTGTCGCTGCTGGGGCCGATCATGCTACAGCTGACACACCTGGCCGTGGCGGTCGGGGTCTTTTGCCTCTGGACACTGGTAGCCTGGATTGTCCTGACCGCGCCGGGCCCCGTCCGTACTCCCGCCGGCTTGCCTTGGGGCAGCCGCGAGGCGGTCTCCACGTGAGCGCGTCGCTCCCGGCCGCGCCGCCTGCCACCTGGCGCGAATACCTCGCCCTGACCAAACCCAAGGTGGTGTCCCTGCTGCTGTTTACGGCTGTGGGCGCCATGTTCGTGGCTGCCGGCGGCCTGCCGAATCCATGGGCCCTGTTGGGGGTTCTGGTGGGCGGTTACATGTCCACGGGCGGAGCCGGCGTCTTCAACATGATTTTGGACCGGGACATCGATGCCCGGATGCGGCGCACAAGCCGCCGGCCAATCGTGACCGGCAGCATTTCGGTGCCACAGGCAGCGGTGTTCGGAGGCCTGCTCAGCGCGGGTTCGTTCGTGGTCCTGCTGCTGACGACCAACCTGCTGACGGCCCTGCTGGCCTGGGCCGGCCTGCTCTTCTATGTGCTGGTCTACACGGCCTGGCTGAAGCGGACCACCTGGCAGAACATCGTGATCGGCGGCGCCGCCGGTGCGGTTCTGCCCCTGCTGGGATGGGCGGCCGTGACCGACTCCCTTCCCTGGATGGCCTGGATTCTGTTCCTGCTGATCTTCATGTGGACCCCCGTGCACTTCTGGGCCCTGGCCTTCCTGGTAAGCGACCAGTATGCAGCCGTGGGCGTACCCATGGCCCCGGCCGTCATCGGAACGCAGCGCACACTGCGCCAGATGGTGCTCTACACCGTCCTGACGGTTCTGACCACCCTGGCCCCCTTCGCATTGCGGGAAACCGGCTGGTCCTACTTGGGTGCGGTCGTCCTGTTGAACGGCCTGCTGGTCGTCAAGATGGTGCAGCTGTACGCCAAGACTGCACCGTCCTGGGAAGTGGCGCGTCCGGATGCCCTGTCCGTGTACAAGTTCTCGATGCTGTACCTGGCCCTCGTGTTCGTGGCCCTGGCCCTGGACCGCGGGTTGCCGTTCCTCCCCTGATCTCCCCGGGACCAACCGGGGCACCGCGTGCGTGCGGGGCCCCGGCACTTGCCGATCGGCCGGCAAGGCTGACTACTGGTGGATCACCACCATCTTGGTCTCGGTCATTTCCTCGACCGCGTACTTGGGACCCTCCTTCCCGTAACCGCTGTCCTTGAGGCCGCCGTACGGCATCAGGTCGACGCGCCACTGGGTGCCCCAGTTGATGTGGATGTTGCCCGACTCCACCTGCTGGATGTACTGCATGGCGGAGTCCAGGTCCTGGGTGAAGATCGAAGCGCTCAGGCCGTAGTTCGTGTCGTTGGCGATGGCAATCGCCTGGTCGACGGTGTCCACCTTCGTGATGCCCATGGCCGGACCGAACACCTCGTCGCAGGAAATCTTCATCTCCGGCTTGACATCCGTGAGCAGGGTGGCCTGGTGCATCTGCCCTTCCAGGCCGCCGCCCGTAAGCAGCGTGGCACCGTTGTCCTGGGCCTCCGACACCCAACTGCTGACCCGCTCCGCGTCGCTTTGGCGAATCATGGGGCCCAGCTTGGTGCTTTCGTCAAGGGGATTGCCCGTGGTGAAGCCTTCGACCGCCGGCATCAGGGCGTCCAGCACGTCGCCGTAGATCTCGTTGCTGACCAGCACGCGCTGGGCCGAGATGCACACCTGGCCCGCGTTGCTGTAGGCCGTCGTGGGCAGGGCCGCCGCCACCTTGTCCAGATCCGCATCCGGCAGAATGACGACCGGGGCGTTGGAGCCGAGCTCCATGGTCACCTTCTTGATTCCGGCCTGATGACAAATCCGCTCGCCGATGTCCCGGCTGCCGGTGAAGGAAATCTTGCGCACGCGCGGATCGGAGACCAGCACGTCGCCTATCACGGCCCCGCTGCCGGTCACACACTGAATGGATTCCGGCGGAGCGCCGGCCTCCAGCAGCAGTTCCGTGAACTTCAGGGCCACGAGCGGCGTGTCCGAAGCCGGCTTGAGCACGGCCGCGTTGCCGGCCGCCAGGGCCGGGCCCACCTTGTGGCAAACCAGGTGCAGCGGGAAGTTGAACGGCGAAATGCAGGCCACCACACCGCAGGGCACCCGGACCGTAAAACCGAACTTGCCGGTCACGCCCGGCCCGCCATCGACCGGAATGACCTCGCCGTACAGCCGCTTGGCCTCCTCCGCCGAGAGATAGATGATTTCGGCCGCCCGTTCCGCCTCGATGCGAGCCTCGGCAATGATCTTGCCTTCCTCCATCGTGATTGTGCGGGCGAGATCCTCCCGGTTCTCCATAATCAGGTCGGCCGCCCGATGCAGGATTTGGTAACGCTCGAACCCGGTCAGGTTGCGCATCACCTCCGCCCCGCGCACGGCCGAGGCCAGAGCCGCGTCCACGTCCGCGGCCGTGCCGCGCGGCACGGTGTCCACCACCGAACCGTCATAGGGATTGAGAACATCCATCGTGGAGTCCCCGTCGATCCATTCGCCGCCGATATACATCTTCATGGTTACAGGTCCTTGGTTGGCTTGATCAGGGTCCGGCACCGCGCGGCACCGGGCCATATGGACAAACTGGTTGAACGGGCGCCCGTTGCGGCTTCCCCCGGCGGGTCCTACACCATCTGCTCGAGGAAACGGGCGTCGTTGGTGTAGAACAGGCGGATGTCGGTGATGGCGTACTTGAGCATGGCCACCCGCTCGGGCCCCATGCCGAAGGCGAAGCCGGACCACTCGGCCGGGTCGTAGCCGCCGTTGGCCAGCACCTTGGGATGCACCATGCCGGCTCCCATAATCTCCAGCCAGCCGGTGTACTTGCAAATGCGACAGCCCTGTGCCCGGCACAGCATGCAGTCAATGTCGACCTCCACGCTGGGTTCCGTGAAGGGGAAGTAGCTCTTGCGGAACCGGACCCTGCGTCCGCTGCCGTAGATGCGGTCCGCAAAGTGCTGCACGGTGCCCTTGAGATCGCTTAGGCTGATGGTCCGGCCCACGACCAGTCCCTCCACCTGGTAGAACTGCGATTCGGCGCGCGCCGTCACATCCTCGTGCCGGTAGACCTTGCCGGGCAGGATGATGCGGATGGGGTTGGGGGCATATTCCCGCATGGCATGAATCTGCCCGGGGCTGGTATGGGTGCGCAGGATGATGCCCGGTGCCGTCGTATAAAACGTGTCCCACATGTCGCGGGCCGGATGGCCGGGCGGCATGTTCAGCAGCTCGAAGTTGTACTCGTCGCTCTCCACCTCACGCCCTTCGTAGATTGAAAAGCCCAGGCCCCGGAAGATCGTATAGATCTCCCGCAGCGCCACTGTGGACGGATGCAGCTTGCCAAGCGTCCACGGCCGGCCCGGCAGTGTGACATCAATCCCCTCGGCAGACAGCTCCTCGCTGATCGCCAGATTCGCCAGCTCGCCGCGCCGCTCGGCATGGAGATCCTCCAGGAACCGCTTGCACTCGTTGCCGGCCCGGCCCGCCTCCGGCCGTTCCTCGCGCGGCAGGGAGCCCAGGCCGCGCAGGATTTGGGTCAGACGGCCCTGCCGGCCCAGCACCGCACTGAAGACAGAGGCCAGCGCCTCCTCGTCCTGGGCCTGCCGGATGTCCTCGGCGGTTTCCGTGCGCAGGGTTGACAATTGTTCAAGAAGTGTGCTCACAACAGATGCTTCCGTTGGGGACGGTGCGATTTACTGTGGCCGGAGACCCGTCGGCCGACGGTCCCTATCGTGCCAGACCCACGGCCCACGGGCTCATTCCGAACGCAGTGCGGAGATGGGACTAAGCCGGCTGGCCTGCACGGCCGGCCAGAATCCAAACAGGATCCCGGTTGCCATGCAAAACGCCACCACCCCCGCCACGGTGCTGACCCGCAGGGTCAACTGCAGGGCGGTGATTTGGGAGTCGGCCGCCCGCATGACCAGGGCGCCCAGTGCCATGCCGAAAATGCCGCCCAGCACGGACAGGAAGATGGCCTCGGCCAGGAACTGCTGCAGGATGTCCCGGCGGCGCGCCCCGATGGCCTTGCGCAAACCGATTTCGCGGGTGCGTTCGGCCACGCTGACCAGCATGATGTTCATGATGCCGATGCCGCCCACCAACAGCGACACGAATGAAATCGCACCCAGGAACACCGTGACCACGGCCGTGATATCTCCGAACACGCCGATGAAGTCGGTCTGGCTGATGACGGAGAAGTCGTCCTCCTCAAAGTAGTCGATCCGGTGGCGCTCGCGCAACGCCTCCTCAATGTCGATTTGGGCCTGGGCCATCCTGTCCTCGGAGGCAATGGAGACCAGAATCTGGGTCACCTTGTAGTCGCCGCGCGTGGTTTTCCAGTCCAGGACCCGGTCCATGGCGGTGGTGAACGGCAAAAAGACGGAGTTGTCACGGTTGCCGAACTGGCTCATGCCGATTTCGTTCATGACCCCGACGACGGTGAACACCACGCCGTCCACCCGGATTTGCGTATCCAGGGGGTTCTCGTTGGGCGAATAGAGGCTTTGGAACGCGGTCTGGCCGAGGATGGCCACCCGCCGCCGGCTGTCCATGTCGACCTGTGAGAAGAATTCCCCGATTTGGGTGTCCCAGCCCCGGATGTCCTTGTGCTGCGGCGCGATCGCAATCAGGTCGACGTCCAGGGATTCGTCGCCGCGCACAATGGTTGCCGTGGCGTCCGCCTCGGGCGCGACCATGACCATGTCCGGCACCAGCAGCGGATTGGAGAGGGCGCGCGCATCGCTCAGCGTCAACTCGCCAAACCGCGGTTCAGCGGTCGGATCCTGGTTTTCCGTCAACTGGCCCGGCACCACGAAGAGAACGTTGGTGCCGATCCCGGCGAACAGATCGTAGATGTAACGCTCCACGGCCTGGCCGGCGGAGATCAGGACGGTGGCGGTCGAGATGCCAATGATGATGCCCAGCATGGTGAGCAGGCTGCGCAGCTTGTTGACCGTCAGCGCGCGCAGCGCGATGCGGATGATTTCACCGAAGATCATGGTTCAGGGAGGAAGGTGTTGCTGGCGGTGCCGCTCGAGGCCTGTCGGCTTGCCGGAGGAAGGCACCTTTGGTCGGTGGCTCGTCCAAGCCGGTACAGAGCTGTTCGCAATGTGGACTTGAATGCTTCGCCGCAGTCCCGGCGTGTGGAAGGCCGTATCCACGGCCTGTGGATACGAACATCGATTTTAACCCACAACAGACCGGACGGTTTCCGGTTCCCGCCGGACCGCGGCGGAAACGCGCGGCACCGGAACATTCTGCTAGATTCGAGCGAAACCCGGAGCCAGCCCCATGCCATTGCCAACCGTCAACCAGTCCATACCCAGACCGCGCACACCGCGTCCGATTGTCAGCATCGGAGCCGGCGGCATCGTGCACGATGCCCACTATCCAGCCTATGCCAAGGCCGGCTACCCGGTAGCGGGTCTCTTCGACCCCCGGACCGACCGGGCCGAGTACATGGCGGGAAAGTTCGGGGTGCCGACAGTTCATGCCTCCCTGGCCGAAGCGGTCCGCAAGGCTCCGGCCGATGTCGTGTTCGACGTGGCCGTACCCGCGGCCCACATCGCGTCGGTCCTGCCCGAGCTGCCCGACGGAAGCCCTGTCCTCATCCAGAAACCCCTCGGCGACAACCTGGAACAGGCCCGTATCCTCCGGGACATTTGCAGTCAAAAGGGTCTGATCGCGGCCGTCAACTTCCAGATGCGGTGGGCTCCCTTCACGCTGGCGGCCCGCAGCCTGATCGACCAGGGCGCGATTGGCGACATCGTTGATCTGGAGATTCGGGTCTGCGTCGAGACCCCCTGGCACATGTGGCCCTTTCTCCAGGGCTTGCCGCATGCCGAGATTTACTACCACAGCATCCACCACATCGACCTGGCCCGCTCCTTCCTGGGCGAACCCGCGGGCGTGCAGGGGGTGTCCGTCTCACATCCGGATCTGCCGGCCATGACGAGTTCCCGTTCGCTGATCGCGCTGGCCTACAACCCGATGCTGCGCGTCCACATCGACACCAACCACTTCCACCGGTACGGCCTGCGACACCAGGAAGCCCATGTGAAATGGGAGGGGACGTCCGGAGCCATCAAGGCCACCTTGGGCATCCTCATGAACTATCCCGAGGGGATGCCCGACCAATTCGACTACTGCCTTTCCCCGCCCGGAGCCGCCAATCCCGAATGGCACTCCCTGGAACTGGAAGCCGGCTGGTTCCCCGATGCCTTCATTGGAAGCATGGGCAGCCTCATGCGTTTCCTGGACGGCGAGTCGGAGGAACTGCCGACCTCGGTCGCGGATGCCTTCAGGACCATGGCCGTGGCCGACGCTGCCTGCCGGAGCAGCGAATCGGGATCCGTCCAGCCGACAGCCGCCTAACTCCCCAATTCCGCGCCGGAGCCTGTCCTTCGCCGCCTGGAATCCCCGCCTTGCAACCCACAGTCACCGGAAGTCAAACCATGTCCGAGCGCAACCGCAAGTTCCGTGTCGCAGTTCGCCAGTTTGATCCGTTCTCCCTTGCGATGGAACATGCCTGGGCCGGCTTTTGCGCTGCCGAAGGCATCGACGGCATCGAACTGGAAGCCGTCTCGCTGGATCTGCACCCGCTGTACGAATCCCTCGTGACGCAGAAGGGGGCCGTCAACGGAGATTGGGACATCGCCTTCTGCCCCACCGACTGGCTGGCCGCCTTGCATGCGGACAACCTCCTGGTCGACCTCGCTCCCTACATCGCCCAGACCCCTCCCCGGGACTACCCGGACGGCTGGGCGCCGTCCCTGTTGCAAATGCAGGTGTTCGGCGACGCCGTTCTGGGACTTCCCTATCACGACGGTCCCGAATGCCTGATCTACCGGACGGACCTGTTTGAGGATCCGGTGCACCGGGAGACCTTTCGCAGTGAGTACGGCCGGTCCCTGGCCGTGCCCCGGACGTGGGACGACTTCGTGGACACCGCGCGGTACTTCCACAACCCGGAAGCCGGCCTGTACGGCACCGTGCTGGCCGGATATCCGGATGCCCACAACACCATCTACGACTTCCACCTGCAGGTGTGGACGCGGGGCGGGTCCGTCCTGACGGACGAGGGCGCCGTCCAACTGGACACGCCGGAAGCCGTGGCAGCCCTGCACTTCTACCGGGACCTGATGCAGGACGACTCGCTAATCCATCCCCAATCGCGCGAGCTGGACTCCGTGGCCTCCGGACTGGAGTTCGCGCACGGCCGCATTGCCATGATGGTGAACTGGTTCGGATTCGCCAGCATGTGCGAGACCATCCCCGAATCCAAGGTCAAGGGGAATGTGGCCATTACGACACTGCCGTCGGCCACCGGCAACGAGAGCACTTCCCTGAACATCTACTGGGTGCTGGCGATTCCCACCGGTTGTCCGAACGCGGATCTGGCCTACCGGTTCATGCGGCATTGCGCTTCTCCTGCCGAGGACAAGAGCCTGACCCTGGGCGGTGGCATTGGCTGTCGTCGCTCCACCTGGCTGGATGCGGACATCAACCGGCAAATTCCCTTCTATCGCGATATGGAGTCGCTGCACGCCGTGGCCCGCGAGCTGCCGCGCCTGCCGAATTGGCCGCAGGTGACGGAGGTCATCGACAAACTGATGTTGGCCGTGGTCAACACCGATGAGCCGGTGGCGTCGCTCACCGGCAGGTTCCAGGATCAACTCGCCGCCCTGCACTGACAGGCAATTGGCAGGATGGGAAACAACATTCCAGTCTGCAACGCAAGGCTGAAGCCGTCCGCAGCAGCCGCCGCAAACAGTGCGCTTACAACTGGCCCTTCCACTCAACCGGCCGCGGGTTGATGGCCTGCACTTCCCGGAGGGCGAAACGGTGTCGCTCACCAACAACACAGCCGGCCGGATCCGGTATATGAAGTAGCTGCGGATAAAGATCTCAGTACGGTTCGTTCCACGCGGCCGGAAGCGTCCCAGCCCTTCATCATCCTGTAGAGCTCCCCGAAGGCGGCTCGCAAGCAAAACCGGGACCTGACCGGGATGCCAGCGGCACGAAGTCCGGGAATCCGGGCTGCTGCTTTGGGGCCAACCCAAGCACATCCCCTCCGTGTGTTAAATCACAGCTCAAAGAAATCGTCGATTCAGCACAAGCTTGTGCTGGCCTGCAAATGAAGCATGCAATTTATAATCAACAAAATTATTTTACACCCACAGAATAAAGATATTGCTGACAATTGCACAAATCCAACAACCGGTATAGAGTCCAATTGCCTTTCACCCGGAATCAACTCGGATCTTATCCGGGTGCCGGGTGCCCATCCAAATTCCTGGGAGACGCGATCATGCGCCATGTGAAGCCAATTGGCAGACGACAGTTTCTGCGCGGGGCCGCGGGAGGAAGCGCACTGGCCGTACTGGCTGCCTGTGCCGTTCCCACCACTTCGACACCTACGGATGCCGGCGAAGCGCCAGCCATGGAACCCACCACGGTCTCCTTCTGGCACATATGGGGAGGCGTACGCGACGAACAGCTGAAGACGGTGCTGGATGACTTCGGGGCGGTGCACCCCGAGATCATTGTGGAACCGCTGCTGCTGCCCAATCCGGGCTACGCAGACAAGATCGTGACGGCCCTGGCGGGCGACCCGCCGGACCTCACCATGATCTACACGGTCGAATTCGCCCCGGCCGCCGCGCAAGGCGCGCTCCAGGGCATTGACGATCGGCTGGCCGCGGATGACGTATCCAGCGATGCCTGGTATCCGGGCATCTGGGACATGACCCAATGGGGGGGCGCGACGTACGGAGTGCCCTTTGTGGGCAACTTCCTGCAGCTTTTCTACTGGAACATGGACGACTACGCCGCGGCCGGACTCAATCCCGATACCGGCGCCCTGGTCTGGGACGACCTGCGGCACATCATGAGCGAACTCAGCACCTTCGACGACGACGGCAACATCGACCATCTGGGATTTGTGCCGGGCGGCTGGGGCGAGTGGATGATGGGGACCTACCGCAACGGCCACGACTGGTACGGCGACGCCACTCCGGACGGCATCGCCATTGACCATCCCCTTTCGCAGGAAGCCCTTGAGTTTGTGGCGGACCTCTATGCCCGTGGCGGCGGCTGGGACTCGGTCGGCGCGGCCTTGGAAGGATGGGGCAACCAGCAGTTGGGCAATCCCATGATCGCCGGCGTAGCGTCCTCCATCCGGTCCGGGATCTTCACCGTGAACGTCATCAACAACCAGAATCCCGACCTGCCCTACAAACTGGGCAAGTATCCCCATGGTCCCAATGGCGAACACCTGGATCTGATCCAAGCCTGCTGGAACATGGTGATACCCACCAATGCCCAGAACCCGGACCCAGCCTGGACCCTGGCCAAGTTCCTGTCCCACGGGGAAGGCCACCTCAAGTTCATGGTGGAGATTCAGGGCCGGCCGGCCATGATCCGGGATTACAACATGGCCCCCCACGATGCCAAGGCGCGGGAAGTGAATCCCTATTGGGACGACGCCCTGGAGGTCCTGAACGGCACACAAGTGAGCCTGCCCGTGTCGGAAAAGCTGGGGCCCGCGCAGAACATTCTGCGGGAGGCCTTCGAGCGCGTCTTGCTCGAAGTGGATACGGTGGAGGACGCCCTGTCCTGGGCCCAGGGAGAGGTGGAAGCCATCTTCGCCTAGTGTCCGTTTCCACCCTGGTGCCCGCCGCCTGGTGGGCGCGCCTGGGACAGGCCCGGCGCCGTACGTTCCTGGGCTATCTGTTCCTGAGCCCCTGGCTGGTCGGCCTGCTGGCCTTCACGCTCTTTCCCATCCTGGCCGTCTTCGGCCTGGGGTTCATGGAATACGGCATTTTCGGACGGCCCACTTGGGTCGGGCTCGAGAACTACCGCGACATCCTCACGAATGATCGCCTGTTCCTGACCACGCTGGGCAATACGCTGTACTTCGTGGCCCTCTCGGTGCCCTTGAGCACCGTGATCGGTTTTCTGCTGGCGGTCGCCCTCAACACGCGCCTGATCGGCCAGACGCTGTTCCGCACGGCGTTCTACGTGCCTTCCATCGTGCCCCAGGTGGCCGCCGTCCTGCTGTTCGTCTGGCTGTTCCATCCCCAAATTGGGCTGATCAACTTCGCCCTGGACTTGCTGGGGCTCGAGGGCCCGAATTGGCTGGGCCGGCCGCAGTGGGCCAAGCCCGCCATCGTGATCATGGGATTGTGGGGCGTGGGGGGCGGCATGATCATCTACCTGGCCGGCCTCCAGTCCATTCCCCAGCACCTGTACGAAGCCGCCGAGATCGACGGGGCGACCGAGATGCGGCGCTTCCTGATGATCACCATCCCGCTGATGACCCCAACCCTTTTCTACAACCTGATCATCGGCATCATCGGCAGTTTCCAGGTGTTCGTGACCGCCTATGTGGCCACGCAGGGCGGACCCCTCAATTCAACCTTGTTCTATGTGCTCTACCTGTACCGCTACGGCTTTGAGGAGTTCCGGCTGGGCTATGCCTCGGCGCTGGCCTGGATTCTGTTCCTGTTGGTGCTGGCCCTGACGGTGGTGGTGTTCCGGTCCAGTTCGAGTTGGGTCTACTATGAGAGTGGCGGAGAGCGTTAACCTCCCGGCGCGGGCCGGTCCGTCGTGGCGCTACCGCCGTTCGACGCGCCGGGTGCTGCGCATGAGCGCGGTGCATCTGGCCCTGGTCGCCACCGGCTTCCTGTTTCTGCTTCCCCTGCTGTGGATGGTGTCAACGTCGCTCAAGTCGCTGACCCAGCAGGTCGCCTGGCCACCCGAATGGATCCCCCAGCCCTTTGTCTGGCGCAACTACCCGGATGCCGCCGCGTTCCTGCCCCTGGTCCGTTACACCCTGAACTCGCTGACGATTACGGTTCTGTTCGTCATCGGCACATTGCTTTCCTGTCCCCTCATTGCCTATGCCTTCGCCCGTATTCGCTTCCCGGGCCGCGATTTTCTGTTCATCGTCCTGATTGCGACGATCATGCTGCCGGGAGTGGTGCGCCTGATTCCCACCTACCTCATGTTCCGGCAGCTGGGGTTTCTCAATACCTATCTGCCCATGGTCCTGCCCGCCTTTTTCGGGTCGCCGCTGTTCATTTTCCTGCTGCGCCAGTATTTCCGCACCTTCCCCGAGGAACTTGCCGATGCGGCTCGCATGGACGGTGCCTCGGAAATCGGAATCCTGTATCGGATTTTCATGCCGATGTCGGGACCGGCCCTGGCCGTCATCACCATCTTCGCGGTCCAAAGTCAGTGGAACGACTTCGTCGATCCGCTGATCTACCTCAACAAGGAAAAAATGCGCACGCTGGCGGTGGGCCTCTATTATTTCCGTGCCTACCAGGACACGACCAACTGGGGCCAGATGATGGCGGCCGCCACCATGATGACGGCGCCCATCCTCATCCTCTTTGCCCTGTTCCAGCGATATTTCATTCAAGGTGTTGCCCTGACCGGCATGAAAGGCTAGTGATTCCCATGTCCAACTCCCATGCTTCCGCGGTCCGCCAATACCATGCCGACGGCTATGCCGTCTGGCGCCAGGTATTGGACCCTCAGCTCGTTCAGGAGACAGATCGGTTCGTGGACTGGATTCTGGCCCGCAATCCCGATACGCGTCCCGAAAACCTGAACTCGCCCCTGACCCGACACGAGCCCTTCCTGATACGGCTGGTGGCGGATCCGCGCTTGCTGGATTTGGCCGCCGCCTTTCTGGGACCGGACATCGCCCTGTACGGAGCCCATTTCCTGTGCAAGCCGCCCCGTGACGGCAAGGCCGTAGCCTGGCATCAGGACGGAGGCTACTGGCCCCTGGAACCCATGGAAGCCCTGACCCTATGGGTGGCCATCACCGCCTCAACCCCGGCCAACGGCTGCATGCGCGTCATTCCGGGCACCCACCGGCTGCCCATGCAGGCACGCGACGAAAGCCTGGCTGCGCAGGAGGACGAGATGCTGACCGGCATGGACCAGTCCGTTGTTGATGAAGCCAACGCGGTGGACCTTGAATTGCAGGCCGGGGATGTGTCTGCACATGACGTGACCATCGTGCACGGGTCGGGAGCCAATCGTTCGGACCAGTGGCGGAAGGCCGTGGCCATCCGCTACATCGCGGCCGGGACGCGGATCCTGGACCAATCTCAAGGGTCCCAGTTCCTGCTTCGGGGTTCCGCAGTGCCCGGGATCAACGAATACCTTCCATGGCCCAGGTTTCATTCCGGGCAACACATGCCTTTCACGGGTTGCGAGGCCTGGAACGGCAACCTTACGAAGACGGGCACTTAGCTACGCGGCCGGACGTGGGCGGGAATCGGGAGCACAGTACGGGACCGAGGCGGCTACCCCGTCTCCGTTCCCCAATCCACATGCGATTCGAACAAACGAGGTACCCGACATGGCTTTGCAATACCAAGGTACGCTGACGCCCGATGTGCTGGTTTGCGGAGGTGGTTGCGCCGGCATCGGCGCCACGCTGGGCGCCGCCCGTTCCGGGGTCAGCACCCTGCTCGTGGAATGGGCGGGATTTGCCGGCGGCATCCTGACGGCTGTCGGCCTGCCCTACTTCGACGGCATTGCCGACATCGGTTCGGATCGCATTGTCACGCGGGGAGTGCCCCTCGAGTTGTTCGCCCGCATGGGAGGGTGCGAACCCGATGCCACGCACATCCATCCCCACAATCCGGTGGTCAACAACATCGAGGCCCTGAAGGTGCTGTTGGATCGCATGCTGCGGGCCGAACCCGAACTGTCGTTCCTGTACCACTCGTTTGTGTGCGGGGTTGAACGAGACGGCGACCGCATCGACACGGTGATTGTCGCCAACAAGGCGGGGCTGGTGGCCGTCAAACCCAAGGTCGTGGTGGACTGCACCGGGGACGCCGATGTCGCGGCCTGGTCCGGGGCCCCTACCAAGAAGCATGCCGAACTGCAACCCCTGTCGCTGCACTTCCGGGTTGGCCACGTGAAGCAAACCCCCGAGGTCTTTGGCCGTTGCCGTGCCGCCGTGATTCGGGCCCATGAACGGGGCGAGCTGCCCATGTTCTACGGTCCGGGGGTCAGCTTCATGTTTGCGGACGACGAGGTGTATGTGCATGGCATCCGGGTAGCCGCGGACGCCACGGATCCGCATCAATTGACGGCAGCGGAGGTTCAGGGCCGCGAGGATGCCTGGGCCATGTTCGAGGCATGGAAGGCGGAAGTGCCGGAATTTGCCGATGCCTACTTCATTGACAGCGGACCGTGCATTGGGGTGCGCGAGACCCGCCGCATCGTCGGGCGGCACGTACTGACCGAGGAGGAAATCACCAGGTCCTGCCGCTTCGACGACGCGATTGCCACGGGATGCTGGTACCTGGATCAGCACCCCAACCGGGCCACCGTGGGATCGGCGCAGGACACACCCAAGGTCCAGCCAACCCCCTACGACATCCCCTACCAATCGCTTCTTCCCCAGGAGGTGTCGAACCTCCTCGTTGCAGGCCGTTGCCATTCGGCCACCCAACTGGCAGCCAGTTCCACGCGCGTGGCGACCACGGCCATGGCGATGGGCGAAGCGGCGGGTGTGGCCGCCGCCCTGGCCGTGCGCAGCAAGTCCTCTCTCCCGGAACTGGACCATGTCTGCCTGAGGGATACGTTGGCCCAGCGGGATGCCGGATCCTTTACGGATCACGAACCTGCCACCGTACGCCGCCACGTGCAGCTCAAGAGAGGGTTGAAACCGGAGCAGCTTGCGTAATGTCCCCCCGGCATGGGGCCGACGCAAGCAGCGCAGTCCCGTCCGGTGACAACATGGCAGCCGTTGAACCGGATTGTGCCTCGAGCCCCGTGGGACGGTTGGGAAGCTGTTGAGCCGGATTCATCCCCGTTTCCGGCATGCGCGGTACTTTCGGCGTGACGGGAGCGTGAGTCCCCAGGCCGCGTTCATGCGCCATCCCGTGACACTATCGCGGCAACTGCCCGGCCGCGTCATCTTCACCAATCCCGGAGTCGCGCCCGTACCCCTGCGGATCCTTGCCTCCGGCCAATCCAACGTCGGGAACGGAGGCCCCCTGGGCTGGCCTTGATTGGGCAACGTGCCTCTCCGCTTCGGATTTCTTCCTATACAGTCCCGGGAGATCCCGCTGCGCCGTTTGCCGAAACGACCAGTTGGATGCACGGTTGGGACATTGCACCCCCGGAGCGGACGAGGTTAATCCATGACCGGATTCAAAGCACTCCTTGCCGTTGCAGCCTGCCTCGCGGTTGCTGTGGTCGCATCGGGGTGCATCTGGACCCACGAACAGATGTACGGCTACCGGAGCGCAGTCGAAGACGGCTTGCCTGAATCAGGGAGGGAGAAAATCCCCGTGGAAACCATCCGATTTCCCATGGTGGCCGGCCGTGATATCGACGGCAATGATTTCGTGGTGCCCACGGACTTCGCCGGCGAACTGAATTTGGTGCTGATGGCGTTCACACGGGAACACCAGAACGATGTCAACACGTGGCTGCCGCACACCCGCGAACTTGAAGCGGCTTGGCAGGGCTTCCGCGTGTACGAGGTGCCGACCCTGTGGGAGATGAACTGGTTTCAGCGCAGGCAGCTGGACTTCTGGATGTCAACCGGCATCCAGGATCCGTTGGCCCGGGCCACCACCATCACCCTGTACACCGACCTCCAAGCCATGCAGTCGGCTCTCGCGCTCCCCGACTTCGACACCATCCAGATACTGCTGGTGGATCGCAACGGCGTGGTGGTGTGGCGCAGTGCAGGCACCTTCTCCGAGGCCAAGTTCGAGGATCTGACGGCAACGCTCATCCAGGCCCATTTGACGAAATCGGTCTGAGCCTGGCCGGCAGGCTGCGCCGCGTGGCCGCGCGGCATCTCGAGCCCAATCGTCGGAGCATCCGGCTCCATGGAGCCTGGTTCGTCGCCGGTCACCGTGGCCTGTGCCGACTTCGGCTGCGTCCTGTACATTTGCCGCGTCGGACGGGAACGGTTGGACCGGTACGGCCACGGAACCCGCCGGCGCGCCGGGTGGCGGAGCCAACCATGGCCCGACTGTGCAAGTGTCGGGGCCTACCGACACCCCGTGAGAAAAAGGCGCCGGACTACACAGGAGCCAACCGGGTAACCTGAACGCTCGACTCATTTCGGCGGCTGCGACGCAATACAGCTTTTGCGGGACGATCTCTTGAGCCAACAGAGCGGGTTCTGCCCGAAGGAGGGCGGCGACCAAACGACTTTGGCTGGCCCATCTCCCGATGCCGGCCTCTACCGGCTTGCCGCGGCACGCCTCGAGCGATTGGTTGGATCGAAGTAGGGGGTGGAAAGATCCCCCCGTACGAGTTTGAACACTGCCGGCACACGCTTCTTGTGGCCTAGCGACAGGTCGGGCAGATTGTCCTCGGTGAAAAACCCCACCCCTGTCGTTTCCGGACCTGCGATGGGGCTTTGTTGGTCACCGATCTCGACCAACCAAACGCTGACGTAGATTTGCTGCTTGGCACGGCTCCTCCACAGACGCGAATCAAACACCCCGAGCAACTCCGTAGCTGTTCCCTGCACGCCTGTCTCCTCGCGAAGTTCCCGCTCCACCGATTCCGCCCATGTCTCACCAACTTCGGTCGCGCCGCCAGGCATGGCCCAAAGGCCATTGTCCTCGCGTTGGATGAGGAGGATATGCCCCTCCCGGAACACAGCCGCTTCGGCAGCGACAAAGGGGGTGGCATGCACCACAGACTCCCTGTACTCCTGCATTGCATCGGCCACAGCCCTCCCTTCGAGGACCGCCACCAACCGGGCGCTCAATGAACGAATCCTGCCGTACCGGTCCTTGTCGTAGTGGTCCTGGGCGAAGTGCAATCCCAGATCCGCGATGCTGCGCAACTCGTCCACTACGAGATACATCTCATCTGTTGCGTCCATGCCATTCCTCTGTTGCAGGCGGTCGGACACCGTAGCCGTTCAGGTACCGAGGCCGGGACGGCCGCCGGCATGCCGGCGGCGGGTGCAAAGCCAACCCATCGTGGAAGCTGCTTCAGGGTGTTCCAAATTCAATCCCCGCCCCCGACACCTTGCCGTTCAGTAGGCGCCGCGGCCCCTGACCACCACTGCGATCGTCCGCCACATGATCTGGAGATCCAGCCACAGGGAATGGTTCTGGATGTAGTAGATGTCGTCCTCCGTGTGGAGGTGCATCGGCTTGTCGCTGCGGCCGGTCACCTGCCACCAGCCGGTCATGCCCTGGGGCACGGCAAAGCGCTTCAGCTGCCAGGGCTTGTACTTGTCCACCAACCAGGGAAGCTCCGGGCGCGGTCCCACCAGGCTCATCTCGCCCTTGAGCACGTTCCAGAGATTGGGAAGCTCGTCCACGCTGTACTTGCGGATGAACCGTCCCACACGCGTCACCCTCGGATCATCGCGTTGTTTGTGGATGACGTTGCCGGCCTCGTCCGTCTCGTTCACGTCTTCCTGCAAGGCCTCGGCTCCCACCCTCATGGAACGCAACTTGAGCATGCGGAAGGGCTCGCGGTTCTCGCCCACGCGATCCGTCCAGTAGAAGACCGGTCCCCGATCCTCCAGCCAAATGGCCGCAGCCACCACCGCCAGCAGCGGCGCGGCGCACACCACCAACAGGGCACCCAGCAGCAGGTCGACGACTCTCTTGACCACTCGCTGGAATCCGTCAATGGCGGGTTCCCGCAGGCCAATCACCGGGATGCCTCCCAAGGTATCCACCGTGAAGTTGAAGAAGGCTGTGTCGAAGTAGTCTGGAACAACATGCACGTTGACCGGCAGCTCGGACAGTTCGGAAATCAGCCTTGCAATGCGGCTGTATTCCCAGCGGGGCAGCGCGATCACAATCGAACGAATGCGGTACCCCGTGACGACACCCGTCACATTACTAATGGTACCCAAAATTCCGATCCCTGGCAGCGGTTCCGAAGCTGTTGAATCCCGGACCGGTTCGTCGTCCAGGAAACCGGCCAGCTCCAAGCCGGGCCAAGAGGCGTTGATGAACTCCCGGGCGAAGTTGACACCGATGTCTCCTGCCCCAAGGACCAGGATCCGGTTGACACCGTGCGTTCGCTCCTGCCGCAGCCGCAGCCAGCGGTGCCACAGCCGCAGGACGATCCGATAGCCCCAGATCAGAATGGCCGCAATTCCGATCTGGACGATGAAAACCCCGCGCGGCAGGACGCCTCCCGACAAATACAACAGGCCGGCCAGCATCAGCCCGGCCAGGACGCTTGCCATGAACACCCGCTGGCCCTCCTGGCTCCAGCGAATGCCCTTGCTCGGGTTGTAGACATCGAGCACCAAAAAGGCCAGCAGCCAGCACAAGCCCAGCTGAAGATGCAGCCCAGGCGTGGCCAATACCCCGCGGTCCGTCAACAGCGGCGCAATCCACAGGGCCGCCTGGTACAGCAATCCGTCCAGCAGGAACAGGATCGCCATGTAGTTGGCGGAAAATCGTTTCAGCAAGGCCAAATACCGGGAGGTGCCACTGGATCAACTCCGATACGGGCGCGGACCGGCACAACCGTCGCTGCGGCACGCAGCTGAACCGATCGCAGTCCCACTGTCATTGTGACAGACGAAATCGCAACCCCAAACGCTGGAGCACTACTCGGCCAAGGAACTGGGGATTGCCCACCAGATACCGACGCCACAAACGGCCGGGCTCGATCAGCAGCCGGGCCAGCCACTCAAGCCCGTTGTCCGTCATCCAGCGCGGACCACGCGCCAGTCTTCCGGAGACGTAGTCGAGCACGGCACCGCCGGCCAGTGCAACCCTCACATCCAGTCGGTGACGGTTGTCGGCCAGCCACCGTTCCTGCAGCGGCATGCCGAAGGCTGTAATCAGGATATCGGGCCTCGCGGCATTGATGGCCTCGATCACCCGGCGGTTGTCGTTGGATTCAGGCCCGTGATCGAAATAGCCGTGGTGACAGCCGACGATGTTCAGTCGGCCGTGGCGTTCCCGCAGTCTGAGGGCAGCCTCCTGGGCCACCCCGGGCTTGGCACCCAGAAGGAACATGGTGAAGCCTTCAAGTTCGGCGAAGGCTGCCAACTGCCAGATCCAGTCCGCATAGGTAATACGGGCGGGCAGCCGGCCACCCAACAGGCGCGCGGCCAATTGAACACCGGCCCCGTCACAGACCACCAGATCCACACGGTTCAGGTATCGGTGCAGCCACGCATGTCGGCATGCCAAATTCAGGGCATGCACGTTCACGTGCAGGAACGTTGTCTGGCCCTTGGCCCGTACAGCATCCGCGATGTGACCGTGCAACTCTGGCACAGTCAGCGGATCCACGTTGATGCCCAGCACCGCAACGCCTTCCGCCCGGATACCCGACACGGCCGACCTTCCCGATAGGCAAAGGCCGGAAACGCTACCTGAACGTCCCCGGCCTATTCAAGACACTTGTCAGCGAAATAACCGCAGTCGCAACAGGGGGTCGCGCACCGCAGCGGTTAGCTGTCCCGGCGGCGATAGGTGCGACGGCGTCCCCCGGAACCGCCCCGGTCGGAACCGCCCCGGTCGGAACCACCCCGGTCGGAACCGCGCCCGCGGCCGCCGTCCCGGTCCCGGCCGTGGTCGTCGCGGCAGCTGCCGCCGCGGAATCCGCCGCGCCCGTTGCCGCCGCGGAAGTCGTCCCCGCCGCCGCGGGGTCCCTCGTCGTTCCGGTCGCTGCCCCGGTATCCACCGCGCGATCCCCGATCGTTGCGGTCCCGGTCCCAGTCTCGATCGCGTCCCCGGCCACCCCGGTCGAAGTTGCGATCCCGATCGAAACCACCACGGTCCCGGCCGGGTCCGCGATCCCGGAAGCCGCCGCCGTCGCGCCGACCGCCGCGACCGCCGCCGCCGCGCCCGGGGCTGTCGTCCGCCTGGGCCTCTTCCAGCGACATGTCCAGCAACACGGCCTTGCGACTCATCCGGATCTTGCCGTCGGGTGTGATGCCCGTGACCATGGCCGTCAGCTCATCGCCAACCTGACCAATTTCCCCGGCTTCGCCAACCCGATAGTCGGCCAGCTGGCTGATGTGGATCAGTCCGGTCTGCTGCCCGATGATGTCGACAAAGAGGCCGAAGTCGGCCACGCGCGACACCTTGCCGGTGTATTCCTTGCCCAGTTCCACCTCTTCGGTAAGTTCGGACACCTTGGCAAACGCAACGTCCGCCTTGGTGCCTTCGCCCGAGATGATGACGATCCCCTTGCCGTCCTCCTCGTTGACTTCGATGCGTACGTCGAACTCGTCCTGCAGCCCGCGGATCACCTTGCCGCCGGGGCCAATCAGGCCACCGATCTGATCCTGCTTGATCTCAAGCGTGCGGATGCGCGGCGCAAACTCGTTCAGGTCGGAGCGCGGTTCCGGAATGACCTGGAGCATCTCGTCCAGGATGTGCAGCCGGGCCCGACGCGCCTGGGCCAGGGCCTCTTGCAGGATGTTGAAGTCCAGCCCCTCGATCTTGATGTCCATCTGCAGGGCGGTGATCCCGTTGTCGGTACCGGCCACCTTGAAGTCCATGTCGCCCAGGTGATCCTCAAGGCCCTGAATGTCGGTCAGGACCTGGTAGCGCCCGGTGCCCGCCTCCTGGATCAGTCCCATGGCCACACCGGCCACCGGCTTGCTGATCGGCACGCCGGCATCCATCAGCGACAGCGTGCTGGCACAGACGGAGGCCATGCTGGTGGAACCGTTGCTGCTCATGCACTCGGACACCAGGCGGAGGGTGTAGGGGAAGTCGTCCGGCACCACGCCCGCCACGGCGCGTTCCGCCAGGGCCCCGTGGCCAATCTCCCGCCGTCGGGGACCGCGCATCATGTAGGCCTCGCCCGTCGAGTAGGGCGGGAAGTTGTAGTGGTGCATGTAGGTCTTCTCGTCCTCGCCCTCGTAGAACGAGTCCATGCGCTGGGCGTCGGAAGGCGTGCCCAGCGTGACCACGGTCAGGACCTGGGTTTCGCCCCGCTGGAACAGACCGCTGCCGTGGACCCTGGGAATGCGGCCCACCTGCACCGAAATCGGACGGACGGAGGTGGTATCCCTGCCGTCACTGCGGATGCCCTGATCCAGGATACGCTGGCGCACAGCCTTCTTGACCGTGCCGCTGAAGGCCTCGCCGACCGTACCCTTGTTGAACTCGGATGCCTCGTCGGCCAGTTCCCCTTCCAGCGAGTCCTGCACCTGCTGCTTAAGAGCTGTGATGCCGGCATCGTAGGCGGCCCGATCCGGGTTGTCGGCAATCAGGCCGTCGACCCCCATGGAGACGATTTCGGAGACGCGCTCCACAACCGGCTCCGGAACCGTGAACAGCTTGTAGTCCTTGAACTTGGGTTTGCCGAGCTCACGCTGCATGTCGCCGATCACGTCAATCAGCGGCTGCATGGCATCGTGCGACAGCCGCAGCGCCTCCAGCATGACATCCTCCGACACCTGGTCGGCACCGGCTTCGACCATGAGGATGTTGTCGCGTGTGCCGGCCACCTGCAGGTTGAGCCGGCTTTCCTGTATTTGGGAATGGGTCGGATTGACGACCAGTTCGTCGTCAATCAGGCCAATCGTGACGGCTGCCACCGGTTCCTGGAAGTCAATGTCGCTGATCGACAGGGCCGCGGACGCGGCCGTGATGGCCAGGGGCGCCATCAGGGTCTCGCCGTCGCAGCCCAGCGGCGAGAGCACAATCTGCACGGGGTTGCGGAACCCCTTCGGGAACAGGGGCCGCAGGGGGCGGTCCGTCAGCCGACACAGCAATATGGCCGTCTCGCTGGGACGCCCCTCCCGCCGAAAGAAGCTGCCGGGGATGCGGCCGGCCGCGTACATCCGTTCCTCGAAATCCACCGTCAGCGGGAAGAAGTCGATGCCTTCCCTTACCTCGCGGCTCATCGTCGCCGAAGCGAACACCACCGTGTCGTCCGTCCTGGCCGTCACCGCGCCGCCGGCCTGTTGGGCCAGCACTCCGGTTTCCAGGATCAATTTCCGACCACCTACTTCGGCCGTGAACACGGACGATCCATCAAACATCTGCATATTTCACCTCAATGCAAAAAAAAAAACGCATGCCGCTCCGTCCCCCAGCGCGGCATCCGGCCGCGCCTGGACTGGCATGCAAAAGAAAATCGAACAAGGGGCTAAGCAAGAACGCGGACAAGCCCCGCGCGCACCAAAGGTGCCCGGGCTGCCTCGCGCAGGCGTTCACGGACCATGGTCCGCAGCCTGAATTGGGGATGTTGGGAAAGGGGCGCTACTTGCGCAACCCCAGACGATCAATCAAGGTGGCGTAGCGCTGCACATCCTTCTTGCGCAGATAGGCCAGATGCCGCCTACGCTGGCCGACCAGCTTGAGCAGGCCCCGGCGCGACCCTTCGTCATGGGTGTGCGCCTTCAGGTGCCCGAGCATATCCTCGATACGGCGCGTCAGCAGCGCAATCTGGACTTCCGGCGAGCCTGTGTCGGACTCGTTGATGCGGAACTCCCGCGTAATCCTCTGTTTTTCCGTCTTGGATATGGACATTGAGTGTCTCGTTACTCCCGCCAACCCGGCGTGCTTCTTGTTTTGCTTCCGTCTTGTTCGCAACCATGGTAGTCCAGTAGGCCGGCCATTGCAACAAAAGACGACCACTTGAGACACTGGACCGGACTGACGGCGATCCCAACAGGCCGATGCCCAACCGAACCAGCCGCATCCTGCGGAGAAGCCACAACGGACCCAACCAAGCCCGCGGGCCGGGCCGTGTGGAAAGAAGCTTCAACCGTCGCCACCACCGCTTCCGCGCGCCCTTCCCGGATTACTGGTAGATGATTAGGTCCGGAGGCTGGTCCAGGCCCTGCACCTCTTCCGGTGTCATGACCGGTATGTCGTAGTGGAAGAACAGCTTCAGGGCGGGCCGCTCCGACGGTGCCGGCAATGCAAACCGCCTATAACCGCTCAACTTGGCCGCGGTATAACCGAAGCCATCCATGTCCACCGACAATTCGACAGCGTCGTAGTTCTCAATCACTTCCCGGTCGTGCAGCATCCGCTTCGCGAATTGGTGCACCATTAGGATCTTGGGAGGCAACTCCGCCTCCGCGACGAGGGTCGCGAGGTAGTGTTGTACCTCGTTTATCTGGGCACCGGTGAGAAAGCCGAGGGCCTTTCCCGGGCCAATCCCCAACGGCTCCGTGGCGAACTCCGGGTCCAGCGCAATATGCACGAAGGGCTCTCTGAGGAAGGGTTCGAGCAGTTTGACCTCCGCCAGCGGGTCGCTCCAACCAATCTGCGTGTCGAGGAAGATCAGCATGTCGTGCTCCCGGGCAGTCTCGACGTACTCGCCGATGCGCTCGTGGGAGAGCCGATAAAGCCAGGTGCCGTCCCGCGTCGTGCCTGCCTGGGCCACGCCTGTAATCAGGTGGAAGGCCGGAACAGCACCACGCGGCCCGTTCAGCCGATCATAGTGCTCCGCCCAGACGGCGACACGCTCGGCCACAACCGCCGGGGTGCCGTGACCCAGCACCCCCATTATCGGTACCCCGGGGTGTCCGTAGAACGAGACAATCTGGGCAGGTTCGGGCGCGTGCGCCGGGCGCCACAACGGCTCTGTCAGCTGGGAGGCGGGGAACCTGGGAGCCGGCCTTTGGCCCTGCACATCATTCTTGCCGGGATCCAAGTGCACATCAATTTGCGGCAACCCGACCGGGGTAATCGGCACGCCTTCCTGCGCGGCGACCGGTACCCCTCCCCACACCAGGACCGCAGCGACCGCCAGTACCAAGGCCATTGCATAGCCCCCTGCGCGCTTCCCGGCGTATGGACACCCCAAACGCTTCGCAAGTCGCCGCGGTTTGCTCCCCACGGCCGGGATCGGAGCTTGTGGAGTCCTTCTCATCGGGCGATGTCGCAGATCAGGGCTGACCACCCTGCAAGTGCGCCCCTCCGGTAGCGGCTGATCGTGTGGAACGGCAATCCTCGGGGCGTCCACGGAGTTCGGGCATACCGGACTCGCGTTCCCGACATAGGGGATGCTGTCCGACCGCGAGCAGAGCATTGAAGACATGACCGGGTCCAGATGATGTGAGCAACGACGCAGCGAGACCCCAACATGACCGGCAGGTATGTGCCGGGCAAGCCGGTCGGTAAGAGGGGCTTACCGAAACCCTGGCGGTCTTGCGGACCCACAGGCGTCCTACCATGTAATACCAATCCAGTATAGTATAGATACTGGATTTCGCGGTTGTGAAGGGAGGGTGTGCCATGGCCCGCAAGGCAAGCGTGGTCTGGGCGGTGGAGGACACGGCGGCCGCCCTGCATGCGCAGTATCGG
>MKWU01000202.1_pt1 | contig 110751 bp, 90 predicted proteins | sample 809101 | NCBI WGS metagenome assembly MKWU01 (sample SAMN05860141, study PRJNA318959) | sponge metagenome | host: Aplysina aerophoba | place: Slovenia: Piran, Adriatic Sea, Gulf of Piran | collected 2013-05-07
CAGCCTCCACACCAGCCAGTGTCTCAGCAGCTACTTCGCTAGATGACATCAACTCCTCTTGGAGTGCTTCCCGTTCAGCCTCCGCACCAGCCAGCGTCTCATTGGCCTCGGAAAGTGAAGCCTCCAAACCCACAGCGATCATCTCCACCTCCCGCAGCCGGCCCTGGGAGAGGCTCAGTTCAACTTCCAGGGCTGCCTGCCGGTCAGTCAACTCCACCACGCGGGTCTCAAGCGCTTCGACCTCTTCAGTTGTGGCTCGGGCGGCCGTGCTACGGACCGACATCAACTCCTCTTGGAGTGCTTCCCGTTCAGCCTCCGCACCAGCCAGCGTCTCATTGGCCTCGGAAAGTGAAGCCTCCAAACCCACAGCGGAGGCACGTACCCGTGCTAGTTCAACACGGAGGGTGCTTGCTTGGTTAAGTAGTCTCTGCCGGGCCGCTTCCGCAGCTATAAGGTCCGCGAGCAGGGCCTCCTTTTGGAGGATCGACTCGGCAAGCTGACTCTCGACCTCGGATACGACCCGCGCCTCGACACTCGCGGACGCCTCGCGGGCCACCCTTAGCTCCTCAACCAGGGCACCTCTCTCAGAAACGAGGATCTCGGACTCAGCCTCTAGCTCGACCAGCCGGGCACCCGCAGCAGCAGCCCGCTCCTCGGCCTCCTCACGCTCCAAGGCCAGCGTTCCGAGCTGGTCCTCGAGTGTCGAAATCCGGCCCTGAGCATCTTCGAGGTCATCCTGGAGGTTTTCTACCTGGGTCTCCAGTGCAACCCTTTGGGCCTCGAGATCCTGTACTGCCCGGTTCGGTCCACAGGCAATCAGAAATGACGCAAGGGAGACCAAGGCTGCAACGGACAGAATTCTCCTAGGCATTTGATGCGCCTCCTCATCGACAGCATGGCTCGATTCCCACCCAGCAAGCTAGTATAGCCCAGACATCAATCTGAACCCATTCAGGACCTCTTCCCAGGGCCTCTATCGCCTGCTAGCTGTCCTGGCGTTCCGGTACCACACCTGATCGCTGGTAGCATGGGATATGCCCCTCCTCGCACAGATGCCCGCCCAACTCGCACTGGCCGTGCGGTCCTCGCTCGAAAGGGGAGAGTCCGTGCTGTTCGCCACCCTCCTCGGGAGTAGGCGGGCGCTCGTTCTCACATCGAAGAGAGTTCTCGTGACCCACCGCGGCTGGCGAGGGGCGCATGTGAAAGCCATCCCGTACGCCCAAGTCGACTATGTACTCGACCGGCGCCACTCGCTCGAGCTATTTGCCAACCGGGCTGCGACGCGGCAGGTCCTGCCGGTGCCAGCGGAGCACTTCGACCGTGTACGCGAGCTACTCCGTGCGCACGTGGATAGGGTAACGGAGCCAACCTCCTGGATCTACCGGATGGTCGATGCCTTCCGAGATTCGCGACACTAGATCGATTTAGTCTCAGCAGACGATTCACTATCAGCAGAAACCCCTCCAACCCGACGGCGGGTCGTAACGTGAGATTATCTCTGCTCCCCAAAGGAGGGAGGCCAGTCCTGGTGCATCCTGCACCATGTGAAAAAAACAAACCGACCTCCAATAGCAAGTCTAGCCTGCACCAATCATGAGTGCCCCAGCTACGGCCGGGCAGGTCAAGGCAACCTCAGAGAAGGACGGGTTCGCTGGACCCGCAAGAGCTACGGACCGGACCGGATCCGTTACTTACGCTGCCGGAGCTGTGCAGGAGAGTTCAGCGAACGTAAGAACACCCCTTTGTGGAACAGCAAGATCGGTGAAAGCAAGGCCTGTGCCATTGCTGATCCAGCGAATCCGTCCTTGCAACTCGCCGAAGGTACTTCGGTGAGGGGAACAGCTCGGCTCACAGGCATCACCCCAGAGGCGATCCGGCGACTGGCTTCACGGTTAGGAGTGCACGCCGATCCAGCGAATCCGTCCTTGCGGTTCCACGACCAGCGGGTCCAACAGCTGGCCAGCACCAGCTTGCAGGCCGATGAACGCTGGGGCTTCGCTGGCAGTAAGCGCGAGCAACTCTGGCAGGCTGAAGTGATCGATCCGGCAACCAGGCTGGTGGTGGCCTTTGCCACTGGGGTGAGGGACGAACAGCTAGTCGGATCCAGCGAATCCGTCCTTCAGGTCCTGCAGGACGCTGTTTCTCGCCAAGATCGGACAAGGACGGCTTCGTTGGAGCTTCGGGTTTCCTATCCCCAGGGAATGGTGCTGTTCAGCGATGGTGAGCCGAGCTATAAGCGACTCTAAAACCGGACTCTTCGGGTCCGCCCCATACTCGGCCACCCCTACCGGCCTGCCCGGCAGGGATCGAGAGGCCGGTTCCCCAAGGTACGCTACCGTCTCGGCAGGCGTCAGGCACAGGTAATGGTCCGCAAGACCAGGCAGGGAGGGCGCCTCGTTGGGGTCGAGGCTCAGATTGCCCATGGAAGTAGTAAGCGCCTAGCCAGGGAGCTCTCTCGGCTGGGCTTCTCGCAGGCCAACACCAGCACCATCGAACGGCGCAATGGTACGGCACGGACCCGTAGAGTCCGTCCTTGGATGGACGCGACAAGTGCAAGAAAGACGTTGGCCTTTGCCAAGACTACTGATCCAGCGAATCCGTCCTTGACTAAGAGGGTTCTGGGAGCTTGGGGGGTGCTGATCTACAACTGGGCCCGGGAGTGTAGATCGCTCAAGCGGCCACTACCCCAACCGAAGGGCCGGCAGCTATATGAGAGACGCTCTCCGGCGATGGCTGCGGGGCTAACTGATCGGATTTGGAGTATTCGAGAGTTGCAAGGACGGATTCGCTGGATCCGGTCACCTACTTATCCGGGCGGGGGGCAGAGATAATCTCACGTTACGACCCGACGGCGGCCACTCTGCCTGCATCGAACTGTCCGACAAGCTAGTGGTACATCTCCAGCACCGCCGGATGGTCCCCGCGGCGCAGCCGAGGTTCTGTCAAACGAGGAGCACGACTCTGGCCCAGCGGCATCTCGAGCGGTCGGAAAGGCACCTAAGAACTCGCTGGGGCTGTCGATTAGGGAATACTCCCTGCGATCAACTGTTTTTGAAGTACCTCCCTACGGAGCGCTGCCCACGAACTACCCCGCATGGCAGGGTCACGTCGGAAGGTTAAGACCAGGGGGTGTTGAAACAAAGAGTTCAGGCCGGAGCCAGCAACCTTAGTCCGAGGCGCCCACGGGCACAGCCCACAGACGCGAGGGCGAAAGTCCGCCAACGTTGGCAACCTCGAGGCGAAAGGTAAGGGCAAGTACCAGGGTCTAGGGCTATGGGAAGCGTAGCCAGTACTTTGGGCAGTTCGGTCGACGCGCCAACCCCATGGCATCAGCGGCAACACCTTTGAGCAGGCGCACGCCGGGGTGACCGTTATCAGCCCGTCTCGATGTCGTGCCCGACCGGCAGACGCAGGAGACCTCGACCCCAATTGCCCTTGATCCAGGCGTGATCGGGATCGTCCACTGGTGGCGTGGAGCGACCCTCGTCCTGCAATTCACCCGCTAAGTAGTTGAGAAAGTAGACCCTCGATCCCGGAGCGGCGGCCACGGGGTGGAATCCTTGGGTGACCAGCACTAGGTCGCCATCGCGGACCGCGAACAACTCGTCGAAGGAGCCATCGCGCGAATGGTTCCGGTGGAAGGCGAAACCTGCCTCAGGCTCAATCCGGAAGTAGTAGACCTCCTCGAGGTAGCTGGAGCCGTGGCTGCCGTCGTGGCAATGGGGGGGCCAACCCGACCAAGCACCTCCCGGGACGTAGACTTCGAACAGGATTAGCCGCTCGGCGGGCAGTGGGTGGGCTAAGAGGTGGTTGACCTGACGGCGGGCGGGTCCCCCTCCCCGTATCTCGACCTTCATCTCATCGGGCTGGAACAGGCGGACCGGGTAGCGCCCTTCAGCAGGGGCACCGCCGATCGCATACTCGAAGTCAGTGGACGCCGATAGGGCGATCTCACTACCCGGCGGTGCATACAGGATCGATGTCCGCCCTTCGAAAACGTCGGCGCGGAGGAGTGCAAACCTCTCCCCTGCTACCGTCGCGGTAGCGCTTCCGGTCAGCGGCACTAGGGCTACCTCATCGGTGCCTGTCTCTTCACTCGACGATTCGCCCGCCTGCAGGGCCACCATCTTGAAGCGCAAGTAGTCCCAACCGGCGGACTCCGGGGTGACCTCCAGCCTAGTCCCAGGGCCGGGCCTCGATTGCTGAAGATGATCCACTCGCCTCTCCTCTCTCATTCAAGGCACCTGAGCCCTACGAAATACCGAGACCCTCGGCGCTGGTAGGCACGGCGTCGGTCCAGCCCGGTCCGGTTACGAACTCGGTTATGCTCACCGCCCCCAATGGAATCCTAGTCGACATTGGAGAGGTGATCAAGCATCACCTCTGGCGAGCGATATGACTCTGAAGCCCGCGTCAGTTCCGACAGGGTGGTGGACCCCAGCGACACAGCCTACGCGGCCCCAGACTATCGCCAAAACTAAGCTATTGCGCAACTCCGCATCCCATTTATCACACTTTAGAGCTAACAACGGTTTGACAGCGTGGGAGGGGGTCACGTACGATTTCTGGAAACGCCAGCAAGCAAACACACCCTCATTAAACGCTTATTCGACTTTTAGGCGGAGGCAAAGACTCTGGAGGGAGGTGACGAGCGAAACAATTCGGCACGAGCTAGCTGGCTCTGTACAACATGTCAGCCGCACCGTAATATCCCATACATCAGGAAAGGGAAGTGTATGAAGAGACTACTCCTAGCTGTCCTCAGCTTCACTGTCGTGATCGGCCTGTTCGGCCCTACCTTCGCCCAGACCGCACGTGAAGACATCCGCGTGGTGGTGGTCGTTCATGGTGCCGCCGCCGACCCCTTCTGGTCGGTCGTCAAGAATGCCACAGACCAGGCTGCTACTGATCTCGGGGTGCAACTCGAGTACCGCGCTCCCGACACCTTCGACATGCCACTGATGGCCCAGCTGATCGACGCCGCTGTGGCCTCCGGTCCCGATGCCCTGATCGTCTCGATCCCCGACGCTACCGCACTCGGCAGTGCCATTGAGGGTGCCGTCGAGGCAGGTATCCCGGTCTTTTCGATCAACTCCGGTAGCGACGTGTTCCAGGAACTCGGTGTGCTGCGCCACATCGGCCAGACCGAGTACGAAGCGGGCCTCGGCGGAGGGCGCAGGATGGCGGCTGCTGGCGGTACCAAGGGCCTGTGCATCAATCAAGAGGTCGGCAATGTGGCGCTCGACCTCCGGTGCGAAGGCTTCTCTGATGGCCTAGGCGGCAACGTCGAGGTGCTCGCCGTGTCGACCGACCCCATCGAGGTCCAGAACGCTGTGATAGCCGCCCTGCGCGACGACAGCATCGACGCCGTGCTCACCCTCGGCCCCGTCGGCGGCATCCCCACCCTCGAAGCGCTGCGCGAAAGCGGCAAGGCCGGCAACATCCTGTTCGGCACCTTCGACTTGGCCCCCGACCTCCTCCAGGGCGCCATCGACGGCGAGGTCAGCTTCCTCATCGATCAGCAGCAGTACCTGCAGGGCTACTTAAGCGTGATGACGGCTGTGAACTTCGTACAGTACGGCCTGCTGCCGGGCAACGAGGTGATCCTCACCGGCCCCGGCTTCGTGACGCCTGAAAACGCTGAGCAGGTCATCTCACTCAGCGCCCAGGGCATCCGCTAGCTTCCGTCGTTCACAAGGTCAGGCAGGAGTCGACCGCTGTGTCGCCGACCCCTGCCTGACTTGAGTTGAGGGGCGCACGAGGCAGGAATGAGGGAGATACACCTTGGCAACCCAGTCTCAGAGACAAGATGAACGCCTTCAGCAGATCAGCCTGTGGAAACTCCTGCTAGGTCGTCCAGAATTCGGCGCCATCGCTGGCGCCGTCCTTGTCTTCCTTTTCTTCACCATCGTGGCGGGCAACAAGGGTTTCCTAAACAGCATAGGGATTCGCACTTGGCTCGAGGTCTCGGCGCAACTCGGTATCCTAGGAATCGGCGCCACCATGCTTATGATCGGCGGCGAGTTCGACCTCTCCGTCGGCTCAATGATCGCTGCGTCAGGGATGCTCTTCCTCTTGCCGATCGTGCAATACGGATGGCCGGTCTGGATCGCCTTCATCATCGCTATCGGCTTCGCTATCCTGATGGGCTACATCAATGGTAGCCTGGTTAACCGCACCGGACTCCCCTCGTTCATCGTCACGCTCGCCTTCCTGTTTATCCTGCGCGGGGGCACCCTCGGCTTCACCCGCGAAATCACCAACTCCACCCAGGTCTCGGTCCGCTCCTTCATCGGCCAGATCGAGGGGGTCACCACCGGCTCCCAGGCCCGCGAGGTGATCCAGAACGCCTTCCCCGGCCAGCTATTCAGCTTTGAACTCTTCGGACTACCGGCGTCGATCTTCTGGTGGATCGCAATTGCCCTGCTGGCCAGTTGGATCCTACTCCGGACTCGCTTCGGCAACTGGGTCTTCGCTATCGGCGGCAACCCTGAGGCGGCACGCAACGCCGGGGTCCCAGTCAACAGAGTGCGCATCATTCTGTTCATGGGCACTGCAGTCTGCGCCACCATCCTGGCAATGTTGCAGATCTTCGACCTCGGCTCAGCCGATGTGTCCCGAGGCAATCTCAAGGAGTTCGAGGCGATCATCGTGGCAGTGATCGGCGGGACCCTGCTCACCGGCGGCTACGGCTCTGCCATTGGGGCAGTATTCGGGGCGCTCATCTTCGGCATGACCTCGCAGGGCATCTTCATCGCCCGCTGGAACACCGACTGGTTCCGGGTCTTCCTCGGGGGCCTGCTCCTAATAGCAGTGATCTTCAACAACTTTATCCGCAAGCGGGCAACGGAGGCGAAGTAGCATGGCACCCCAGGTCGAACTAAGAGACATTGTCAAGACCTTCGGCTCGGTCATAGCCTTAAACGGCGTCACCATGAGTGTCGGCGCCGGTGAGGTGATGTGTCTGCTGGGCGACAACGGCGCTGGCAAATCGACCCTGATCAAGACGCTTTCAGGGGTGCACAAGCCGACCAGCGGCGAGATGTTCATAGAGGGCCGGGCCGTCACCCTAAATAGCCCCCGCGACGCCCAGCGGCACGGCATCGCCACCGTGCACCAACACCTCGCTATCGAACCGCTGATGAGCGTAACCCGTAACTTCTTCCTGGGCCGCGAGCCCATCAAGGGGTGGGGACCCTTCCAGCGCTTCGACTTCGATTTCGGCAACCGGACCGCGATCTCCGAGATGGGCAAGATGGGGATTGATATCCGCGATCCCAATCAGGCCGTCGGAACCATGTCGGGTGGTGAGCGGCAGTGTGTGGCGATCTCTCGCGCCGTCTACTTCGGTGCCAAGATCCTGATCCTCGACGAGCCGACAGCGGCGCTCGGGGTCAAACAGGCCGGGGTAGTGCTGCGCTATATCGCTCAGGCGCGCTCCCAGGGGCTGAGTGTCATCTTCATCACCCACAACGTGCACCACGCCTATCCGGTTGGCGACAAATTCACCATCCTCAAGCGTGGGCGCTCCTACGGCACCTTTGCGAAGACGGAGGTGAGCCGTGAAGAGGTCCTCGGCATGATGGCCGGCACCGAAGAACTCGACCAGCTCGAGTCCGAACTCGAGGAGTTCGCGCGCTCGGATGAGGAGGCGGCGACAGAGGCGGTCTCGAACTACCAGGCCAGCGCCGTCGCCGAGCACGCGCTGGCCGACGAACTGCATAAGGAGAGAGGCAGGCTCAAGGGCGATTCCCAAGAGGAGGGGTAGTCAAGAGGAGGGGTAGTCAAGAGGAGGGTGTAGAGCGTGAGGTTGTTCGTCACCGGGGGGAGCAGGTTGGTAGGGGGCAACCTCATCCGGCTCGCCGCGAGGGAGGGAGCGGAGATCTTCGCAGCCCTCCACCGCCGCAGCCTGCCCCCCCACCTCTCCGTCACCTCGGCCCGGACCGACCTAGCCGACCGCGAGGCCACCCAAGCAGCCGTTCGGGCCTTCCGACCCGACCTTCGAGATGGCTGGGAGGTCTCTAGAGTGTTTGGCACAACCCTTCTCCTGGTCGCGATGGTGCGCCGGGTCGGGGTAGAGGCGATAAGCCGTTGAGCCCGCCTGCGCCCCTAACTGTGGCCCTGGTCGGGGCCGGCCGCATGGCCAAGATTCGTGCCCAGGCACTTAGCTACGTCGACTCCATTACCATAGCGACCATCTGCGACACCGAGTTCGCGTCCGCTACGAGGCTCGCGAGCGACTTCGGAACCGCAGCCACCACCGACCTCGGAGCCATCTTGGCCGACCCGGTGGTCGATGCGGTGATCCTCACGACGCCGACCCCCACCCACGCCCGGCTGATCTGCCGCACCGCCGAGGCCGGCAAACATATCTTCGTTGAGAAGCCTATAGCCGGTGACATGGAGGGTGCCCGGCAGGCGGTCGATGCGGTAGAGGATGCCGGGGTGCAGTGCCAGGTCGGTTTCCAGCGCCGCTTCGATCCGGCCCAGCTTAAGGCCAAGCACAAGATTGAGGCTGGCGAACTCGGCCGAATTGAGGGGTTCCGCGCCGTGAGCCGCGACGCCTACCTACCCACGGTCGAATTCTTAAGGGGCAGTGGGGGGCTGATGCTCGACCTAGGCATCCACGACCTCGATTGTGCCCGGTTCCTGGTTGGCGAGGTCTACGAGGTCAGCTGCATAGGTGCGGTCCACGCGCTACCGGAACTCAAAGAGTATGGGCTCTTCGACAGCGCGGTGGCGATCCTCCGCTTCAGCAACGGCGCCCTGGGTACACTCGAGGCGGGTCTATGCACCGGTTTCGGCTACGAGGCCCGCACCGAGGTCCTAGGGGAGCGGGGAAAGCTCCGCTTTGAGGTCGACAGCCGCACCCCGCTAAGGCACTACACCACCGAGGGGGTCAGCTTCACCCCGCTGATGAATTTCGGGGAGCGCTATCACGAAGCCTATACGGCCGAGATCCGCGCCTTCGGGGAGCATCTTCAAGATGGGAAGCCGGTCTCTCCCGACGCTCGCGACAGCCTGGAGAGCCTATGCTTGGCGCTGGCTGCTCAACGGTCTTTGGAGAGAGGAACCCCCGTGACAGTAAGTGAGATTAGAGACGAGGTGACGACGTGAGGACGCGACGATTGACCGTCGGTCAGGCCCTGGTGCACTTCTTGGCCAGGCAGTTTAGTGAACTCGACGGTCACCGGGAAAGGCTGATCAGCGGAGTCTGGGGCATCATGGGCCACGGGAACGTGGCCGGACTCGGCCAGGCGCTGCAGGAGTACGGCCAACTCCTCGAGCTCCCCTTCTTCCGACCGCAAAACGAGCAGGCTCAGGTTCATGTAGCCGTGGCCTATGCCCGGCATATGAACCGACTCTCGACAATGGCCTGCACCGCGTCAGTGGGGCCCGGATCGAGCAACATGGTAACCGGGGCGGCGCTCGCGACGATCAATCGCTTACCGGTTCTGCTCCTTCCCTCAGACTACTTTGCCAACCGCATCCCCGACCCGGTCTTACAGCAGGTCGAGCATCCGACGGAGCACGACCTATCGATCAACGACATCTTCCGGCCAGTCAGCCGATTCTTCACCCGGATAAGCCGCCCAGAGCAGCTCCTGCACGCCCTGCCCGAAGCGATGCGGGTGCTAACCGACCCAGCCGAAACCGGGGCCGTCACTCTATCGCTCCCCGAAGATGTTCAGGCCGAGGCATTTGACTGGCCCGAGACCCTGTTCAACGAGCGCAGTTGGCGGGTCCGCCGCCCCCCTCCCGAACGCGAGCTTATCGCGCAGGCCACAGAGCTCTTGCGCACCGCGCAGAATCCCCTGATCGTAGCTGGCGGGGGCGTTAAGTACAGCCAAGCGGGGGCAGCCTTGGCAGCGTTCGCTCTACGCTTCGGCCTGCCTGTCGGCGAGACGCAGGCCGGCAAGGGAGCGATCCCCTGGGATCACCCTATGAACCTCGGTGCCCTCGGCGCTAGCGGGGGAACTGCGGCCAATTCACAGGCGGAGAGGTCCGACCTGGTGCTGGCGGTCGGAACCCGACTCGGCGATTTTGTCACCGGCTCGAAGACCACCTTCTCACCGGAGACGAAGATCGTCGGACTCAATGTGAACGCTACCGACGCCCACAAGCTGTTCGCGCTACCGATCGTCGCAGATGCCCGCCTCGGCCTCGAGGCCTTGGACGTCGCTCTACGGGAGGCGGGGCACGCCGGCACCGGGGAGGCCTTCCGTGCCCACGTAAAGAAGGACAAGGCCGAGTGGGAGGGCATCGTCGATGAGATCGTTGCACTTAAGGACCCCAATGACCTCGCCCAGAGCGAGGTCATTGGCATAGCCAACGAGATCTTCGGCGGCGACGCGACCATGATCTGTGCAGCTGGCAGCATGCCAGGCGACCTAGTCAAGCTCTGGAGACCCAGCGACGACCGTGCCTACCATGTCGAATACGGCTACTCCTGCATGGGCTACGAGATCCCAGCGGGGATCGGTGTGAAGCTGGCCGAGCCGGAGCGCAGAGTGGTGGTCATGATCGGCGACGGCAGCTACCTGATGATGAACAGTGAGATCGTGACCGCTGTGGCCGAGGGGATCGACATGACGGTGGTCTTAGTGGACAACCACGGCTTCCAGAGCATCCACGGGCTACAGCGGAGCATAGGCACCCCCCACTTCGGGCTGGAGCTCAGACACCGCAATGCAGAGACCGGCCAGCTCGATGGGAGCTACCTAGCTGTCGACCTTGCCGCCCACGCCGCCGCCATGGGAGCCCGCGCTAGCTACGCCCGAACGGCGGGCGACCTGCGAACAGCCCTGAAGAGCGCCCGCGACCGACCCGGAGTCGATGTGGTCGTCGCGGAGGTGAATCCTGAGAAGCGGGTCGGCGGCTACGCCTTCGGCGGCTGGTGGGATGTTCCTGTCGCCGAGGTCACCGGCCAGCAGAGTGTGCGCAACGCCTACAGCGAATACGTTGAACACAGGAAGAGGCAGGTGCTCTTTAAGGGCGGCAACTAGAGGTGGTGGGGACCCTCCATGACCCCTTCGCTTGGCTTCGCGCTACTCGGTGCGGGCCGCAGCAGCACCAACCACGCTCAGCACCTCTGCGGCGAGATCGCTAACGCCCACCTCGTGGCCGTGATCAATGCCCTCCCGGAAGGGTCGCCTGCCCCACCCCGCTTCACAGCGAACAGATCCGGGCCGCAGCGGCTGCTGGGAAGGCGGGCGATCTTTTGCGAGAAACCGGTCGCCCTCGACCTCGCTGAGACCAGGGCGACCTTAGCCGCCGTGGCCGAAGCCGGAGTCCCCTTCCAGATCGGCTTTTACCACCGCTATGAACTCGATCGAGCCGAGATGTTCCGCAGTCAGTCCTTCGACCCAGAATTGCCAACGGAGGTCTATGTGGCGGTCCCGGGCGGCATCCACCTCGATCCGGCCATCCACGACACCGACACTGCCCGTTTCGTGATGGGTGAGGTCGAGCAGGTCAGCGCGCCGGGCCGGGCGCTGATAGCACCCTTCTTGGAGCGCTACAGCGACATCGACACCAGCATCCTCACCCTACGAGTTCGCCTCGGGCGCCATCGGAGTGATCCAGAGTAGCCGCCGCACCAGCTACGGTCACGACATCCGGCTAGAGGTACTCTGCGAAAGGGCTAAGGTGGTGAGTGAGGAGGAGCGTGCCACCAGGGTGTGGTGTTACAGCAAGTAGGGGATAGGCGGAGACTACATCCAGAATTTCCAGGAGCGCTTCCGTCCCACTTACCTTGCCGAGCTTCAGGCCTTCACCGACGCTGTGCAGGGGGCGTCGACCCCAGTCCCGTCCCTACCGATGCGGTAGAATCGCTGCGCATCGCCCTGGCGGCGCGGTGTAGCCTCAAGGAGAGACGACCCGTAGCCGTAGCGGAGGTGAGATGAGGCTTGCGAACGCACCCTGCTCCTGGGGAACTATCGAAAACACCGGGGGCAAGCGGATCGGCTACCGGCAGATGCTAGACGAACTCGTCGCCACCGGCTACTCAGGGACCGAACTCGGCGACTGGGGCTTCATGCCGACCGACCCCACTAGGCTGGCCGATGAGCTTAACTCGCGCAGCTTGGAGCTTATCGGCTCGTGGGTTACGGTGCGACTCTATGATGAGGAGTATCACCGAGAGGGGGTGGAGCGGGCCGTACGGACCGCCCGGCTACTGGCCAGCGTCACCAACGAGACGCCCACTATCGTTATCGGACCCGATCATGGCTCTGTGCCCCTCCGCCACAAGAATACCGGCCGCATCAGGGCCGAGCACCGACTAGATGACGCCGGCTGGGAAGTCTATACGCGCGGTGCTGAACGGGTTGCGGCAGCGGTGTGGGAGCGCACTGGGCTCTCCTCCGCCTTCCATCCCCACGGCTCGACCTACGTCGAGACGCCCGCAGAGATCGACACCTTTCTGTCCCGCACCGACCCCGAGCTAGTGGGACTCTGCTACGACACCGGTCACTTCGCCTTGGGCGGTGGCGACCCGGTCGAGGGGCTCTACCGCTACGCCGACCGCATCCGGCTAGTGCACTTTAAGGACTTCGATCCCGCCGTAGTGGAGCGGGCCAAAAGAGAGAATCTAAACTATACCGAGATGATCGGTGCGGGCCTATTCAGCGAACTCGGCCGCGGCAGGGTAGACTTCATAGCAACCCTTAAGGCGCTAAGAGCGATCGGTTACGACGGCTGGATCACGGTCGAACAGGACATCCTGCCCGGGATGGGCGAACCCAGAGCCAGCGCACAGCGGAATCGCGACTACCTTCGCAGAATCGGCCTCTAAAGCTTGACCTTCGGGAGGCTGCAAGGGGTAGATAGTAAGGTGACAAGAGGTCCCAAGGAGGTCTTAATGAGCGTAACGGCAAACAAGGAGACACTGCTCAACTACATCTCTGGCCAGTGGCACCGTTCTACGGCCGCCGAGCAGTTAGAGGTCCACAACCCCGCCACCGCCGAGGTGATCGCCTCGGTGCCGCTGTCGAGTCGAGCCGAGGTCGACCGGGCGGTCCAAGCCGCCCTCGCAGCCTTCCCTGGGTGGCGTAACACCCCCGTCGTCGATCGGGTACAGCCGCTATTTCGGCTCAAGGTGCTCCTTGAGGACAATATCGAGGAGCTCGCCCGGACCATCACTATGGAGGCCGGAAAGACCTATCAGGAATCGATCGGCGAGATGCGGCGTGGAATTGAGAATGTCGAGGTCGCCTGCGGCATGCCGAGTCTGATCCAAGGCTACAACAACGAGGATATTGCCCGTGGGATCGACGAACAGATGATCCGCCAACCGCTCGGGGTGGTCGCAGCCATCACGCCGTTCAACTTCCCCGGTATGATCCCGCTCTGGTTCCTCCCCTATGCTACCGCCAGCGGCAATTGCTTTATCCTCAAACCCAGCGAGAAGGTCCCGCTGACCACCCAACTCCTCTACCGTCTCCTCGAACAGGCGGGCCTCCCTAGTGGGGTGGTCGGCCTCGTAAACGGGGGCAAGGAGACCGTCGACAGCCTCCTAGAGCACCCCGGGGTGCGCGCTATCTCGTTCGTCGGCTCGACCCCGGTGGCGAAGTATGTCTACCGCAACGCCACGGCCAACGGCAAGCGGGCACAGTGCCAAGGGGGTGCTAAGAATCCGGCGGTCGTCCTCCCCAATGCCGACATGGAGATGTCGACCCAGATCTTGGCGGACAGCGCCTTCGGCTGTGCCGGGCAACGCTGCCTCGCCACCTCGGTAGCCATCACCGTGGGCGAGGCTCACGACGAGTTCAGAGCGCGGATCGTGGCCGACGCTACTGAGCGCAAGGTGGGTTACGGTCTTGATGAGGGGGTGGCGATGGGACCGGTCATCACTGACGAGAGCCGGAACCGGATCGAGGGCCTCGTCGACAAGGGGGTCTCCGAGGGTGCCCGGCTGCTTGTCGACGGCCGAGGGCGAGAGGTCGATGGCTTCCGCAACGGCTACTTCGTCCACCCCACCGTGCTCGAGGAGGTCGACCCTAGGGGCGAGATCGCCAAGACCGAGATCTTCGGCCCGGTCCTAAGCATGATGCGCGCCGAGACGATCGACGACGCCATCGAGTTGGTGAACGGCCGTGCCTTCGGCAACCAGGCCTGCCTGTTTACGAACTCCGGGTCCGCCGCGCGCCAGTTCCGGCACCGGGTGCGGGCTGGCAATATCGGCATCAACCTCGGGGTGGCCGCCCCGATGGCCTTCTTTCCCTTCAGCGGCTGGAACGAGAGCTTCTTCGGCGACCTCCATGCCCAGGGCCGCCACGGTGTAGAGTTCTATACTGAGACCAAGGTGGTGGTCGAGCGCTGGCCGAAAGAGTGGGCCCGAACCTTCTAAACTCCTTATGAGTCACTCGCGAATCGGTGAGAGTCGTGCCTGACGAGACCGCCACCTTCGACCTCATCACTATGGGTCGTTCCTCAATCGACCTCTACTCGAACGACCTGGGCGCCCCGTTCGAAGAGATTACCAGCTTCGCGGCCTACGTCGGCGGCAGTCCCACCAACATCGCGGTGGGCTGCCGCCGACTCGGACTCGAGGTGGCTCTACTGACCGCCGTCGGCGACGACAAGGTGGGCGACTTTATCCTGCACTTCCTCAAAGCGGAGGGGGTCGACACCCGCTTCATCCCGCGCAAGCCGGGCACTCGCTCGAGCGCGGTGATCCTCGGCATCGAAGAGGAGCGCTTTCCGCTCGTCTACTACCGAGAGAACGCCGCCGATATCCAGTTCGACATAGGCGACCTGCTAGCGGTGCCGATCGCCGACGCCCGCGCGCTCGAGGTCTCCGGTACCGGTCTCTGTCGCGAGCCGAACCGGAGCGCCACCCTCCTCGCAACCGAGCGGGCCCAGGCGGCGGGGCGAACCGTCTTTCTCGACCTGGACTTCCGCGCCGACCAGTGGGACGACCCGCGCGCCTTCGGCGTGAACGTGCGGGCCATCCTGCCCCAGGTGAATGTGGCGATCGGCACCGAAGAGGAGTTCAATGCAGCGATGCTGCGCCGCGCAGAGGATATAGTCATCCGCGACCAGCAGATCAGTGCCCCCGAGATCCACGGTGATCTCGAGGCGAACATCGGGGCGATCCTAAGCCTCAATAATGGTCCCGAGGTGCTCGTCGTCAAGCGCGGCTCCGAGGGTGCCACAATTCACCTGCGTTCGGGCGAGGTGATCAGGGTACCCGGCTTCCCCGTCGAGACCCTAAACATCTTGGGCGCCGGTGATGCCTTCGCAAGTGGTCTGATCTTCGGCCGCCTCTCCGGCTGGGACTGGTACCGGTCCGGGCGGATGGGCAACGCCTGCGGAGCCATCGTAGTGACCCGTCACGGCTGCGCCAATTTTATGGGTTACCTCGATGAGGTGCTCGAGTTCGTCGAGTCGCGGGGCGGCTTCTAAAGCCACCAATGGTTTGAGGTCCGGCCCATAAAGAATTACGTCGTTTGCTACTTGATCTGCGGATAAAGGAAAGGGGATGGTGGGTCTTCATGAATCCCCATCCCCGGTACCAGTATAGGCCAGAAGAGCTGTTCCTCACAGTATTTCGTCTACCTAGGCAACTGGCCCAAACCCTACCAGAGCCTACTACCAAGGACGGACTCTCTGGATCAGCAACCTGCCCAGAAGGCGAGCTAAAGCGAACTTCAAGGACGGATTCGACTGAATGCCGAGCGGCTACTGTCCAAGCTCGCTCTATCGGTACTACCAGCTAACCGGACCCAGCTGATCAACAGCAAACCACTGCCGGTAGCGAACCCGAAGAGTCCGTCCTTGGGCAAACGCTCTTCCTGGTCGAAGTTTCCAGAGGCCACGAAGGGGTTTGGCATCATGGGGATGGTATTCGGCTTCAAACTACATACCTTGACCAACCTTGAGGGACTGTTTGAGAGCTGGGCCTTCGCAGCGGCGAATCATAACCGATCTGACCCGGACCCAACGAGTCCGCTTGTGAGCCCGTACGTACCCTCCAGACCCGAAGCTCCGACGAAGCCGCCCTTGTCCGTCTTCGAGGGACCCCGCCCTTAGCTGGCTCGAGAACTGACTGACCCGAAGCAAGAACGGCCAAAGACAAACTCTACGGGCCCAACGAAGCCTTCTTATCCGTCCTTAGGGGATAAGGCCTATATCGGTATAGGCGTGCCGACACCGAAGCGATCGAACATGACCCGGAGAGTCCGTCCTTAGCGAACCGGTATCGAGTATCAGTACTCTGGTGAGGTCACTGACCCTTCATGCAGTTCAGGCAAAGACGTTTCTGTCGCTCACCCGGACCCGGAGTCCCAGCGAAGCCCTAAAGGCTCTACGGGTCTTGTCCGTCCTTGAGTCCGACTTTGGAACTGGTGAACCTCAAGATTGCAACCTTCAACCTGCTCCATTCGAGGGCGCTATTCGGGTGGCGAACGGGGTAATTCCCTTCAATATGATACTATAAGTTCAGGAACCAGCGATGTCCATCGTCCTCCCAAATTGCCCCCCAGAGGCGGTTCCGATCGGAACCAGACGCTTCGCTGTCCTGATCTCGGATGACACGTTCATCTACTTTTCCAACCTCGTTCCGCTTGACAGTCACCCTGCCGATGACCGGGTGGGCACCGAAGCGGTCTTCCCGGGAACCGAGCTGCGAATGACCTACGAAATCGCCGGAGACCCGGAATCCACGCAAACGGCGTCAACCCAAATTAACAGAGGACAGGAAGCCTGAATCTATTGTTCTCACTTGACTCTAAGGGATCAGACCTGCACGCCGAACAACAAAGAGAACTGCGACGCAATTGCGGGGTCGCTCTCACACCCGTCGGCCGACAGCTGACGGGATCGGTGTTCAACACGCGGCACACGATGGTCGAGCCGCAGTGCACGGAACTCACCATGGCCGTTGATGGCGTCGCGAAGCGCATGCGCACCCTGGGTATTGCCGCGTCAGGCTTGGACCGACAGGCGCCGGGGTGCCGTCTCTCGGAATGTTTCAAACCAATGCAGGACATGCGAAGGAGAGAATCGTGAACGAAAGCAAGTGCCCGGTAATGGGCGAAGCTCGCAAAGACGCCGCTCGCGGCCGTACGTCGAACCGAGACTGGTGGCCCAACCAGTTGAGGCTGGACATTCTGCACCAGCATTCTCCCTTGTCCGATCCGATGGGCAAGGCGTTCAACTATGCTGAGGAGTTCAAGAGTCTCGACCTCGACGCGGTCAAGAAAGACATCTTCGATCTGATGATCACGCCACAGGACTGGTGGCCGGCCGACTACGGTCACTATGGGCCGCTCCTCATTCGGATGGCGTGGCACAGTGCCGGCACCTACCGGATCGGCGACGGCCGCGGCGGCGCAGGGACCGGTACGCAGCGCTTTGCGCCCCTCAACAGCTGGCCCGATAACGCCAATCTCGACAAGGCGCGCATGCTGCTCTGGCCGGTCAAACAAAAGTACGGCAGGAAAATCTCGTGGGCCGACCTCATGATCCTGGCAGGAAACTGTGCCCTGGAGTCGATGGGATTCAAGACGTTCGGTTTCGCCGGCGGGCGGGAAGACGCCTGGGGGCCCGAAGAGGACATCTATTGGGGCTCCGAGGACGTGTGGCTCGACGACAAGCGCTACACTGGCGACCGGGACCTTGAGAATCCTCTCGCTGCGGTTCAGATGGGCCTGATCTACGTGAATCCGGAAGGGCCCAACGGCAATCCCGACCCGGTCGCCTCGGGCCGGGACATTCGCGAGACCTTCGCTCGGATGGCGATGAACGACGAGGAGACCGTTGCGCTCATTGCCGGCGGACACACCTTCGGCAAGTGCCATGGTGCCGGCGATGCGGCGCTGGTTGGTCCGGAACCCGAAGGAGCTAGCATCGTGGAGCAAGGGCTGGGCTGGAAGAACAGCTTCGGCACCGGCAAGGGCGCTGACACGATCACCAGCGGCATCGAAGGCGCATGGACCGCCGATCCAGTGAAGTGGGACAACGGCTACTTCGACGCCCTCTTCGGTTACGAGTGGGAGCTAGTGAAGAGCCCCGCGGGTGCGCATCAATGGGCGCCCAAGGACGGCGCTGGCGCGGACACTGTACCGGATGCCCACGACCCGTCGAAACGGCACGCGCCCATCATGACCACGGCGGACATGGCCCTGAAGATGGATCCCATCTATGAGCCCATTTCGAGGCGTTTCCACGAGAACCCGGATCAGTTCGCCGACGCGTTTGCCCGGGCGTGGTTCAAGCTGACGCACCGCGACATGGGGCCCCGCTCGCGCTACCTCGGCCCGGAGGTCCCTTCGGAAGAACTCATCTGGCAAGATCCCATCCCTACCGTCACCCATGAATTGATCGATGAACAGGATATCGACACTCTCAAGGCCAGGATCCTCGCTTCAGATCTCTCCGTTTCCCAGTTGGTCTCGACGGCCTGGGCTTCGGCATCGACCTTCCGCAGCTCCGATATGCGCGGCGGGGCGAACGGTGCGCGCATTCGCCTCGCACCGCAGAAGGACTGGGAGGTCAACCAGCCAACCCAGCTGGCGGGTGTGCTGCAGGTCCTCGAGGGCATCCAACAGGAGTTCGACGACGCGCAGGCCAACGGAAAGGCTGTGTCGCTGGCCGACGTGATCGTTTTGGGCGGGTGCGCAGCCGTCGAGCAAGGGGCGAGGAACGCCGGGCACCACGTGACGATTCCGTTCACACCAGGACGCGCGGACGCGTCGCAGGAGCAAACGGATGTCGAATCCTTCGCCGTGCTCGAACCGGCCGCAGACGGGTTCCGCAATTACCTCAAGAACCATTACGCCGTATCGGCAGAGGAGCTACTGGTCGACCGAGCACAATTGCTGGGACTGACGGCGCCCGAGATGACGGTTCTCGTGGGCGGCATGCGCGTCTTGAACGCAAACTTCGGACAGTCCCGACACGGGGTCTTTACCAAGCGGCCAGAGGCGCTCACCAACGACTTCTTCGTGAACCTGCTCGACATGAACACGACGTGGAAGGTGGCTTCCGAATCCAAAGACGTGTTCGAGGGACGTGATCGTGCAACGGGCGATCTCAGGTGGACCGGCACTCGTGTCGATCTCATCTTCGGTTCGAACTCCCAGCTTCGAGCGATCGCGGAGGTCTACGGATGCGAGGACTCCCAGGAGCGGTTTGTGCATGACTTCGTAGCTGCCTGGAACAAGGTGATGAACCTTGACCGTTTCGATGTTGCCTGATCTCAGGGGTAAGGTTTTCAAGGGGCCGTGTTGACGACCTTCTCCACGCGCGTGTAAGCAGTTTCCTTACGAAACATTTGGGCGGCCCTCTCCGGCTCCTCCAGAAGGGGCATTCCGGGTAGACCGGCCCATCGCAGCCGATGCCTTCCTCGTGGGGACAGCCGATGATCCGTTCGGGCATCACCACGCTCAGTGTCTGACCCGAAATGAATTGAGTGATTTCAGTCCGTATGTTGTGCCTCCGTGTTTGTTCCGCACAAGACACTGAAGCACAACCCTCTGAAATCACTCGACCGAACCATGAACGCAATTATTAGGTCAAGCTCTCCCAGATGGCCGGCATGCATGCACCCTCCGCCTACGTTCCGGGCCGACGACGAGGATAGTCGGCCTCCTAATCATGACCGGAGACGATAGCTTCCTGACCACCTCCTAGCCCACGATCTGGTGCACCGGGGACAGCCCCCATAGGGAGGTGTGGGGGCACGTGGCCCGTGCCCAATGCGCAGTAGCGCCACCAGCCAGGAGGGCAAGGTGTCTTCTACACACCTCGCCGCGCTACCACGCCACCGAAGGTCTGCCCACCCTGAGCTGCACCGTGGTCCTGTTCCGGGTCCCCCGTGGCCGAGTCAGCCGAGTGGGCCGGGTTACCAACGGCCCCTAGACGAAAGTTTCGAAGCCGGGGCCGAGCCTCTCCCAAGTTAGCCCCTACTCCATGCCGTGATTGGCCTCCAGATAAGGGGGGTCAAAATCGATGGGAAGCGTACGCTCAACCAGGGCAAGACTCGATCCGACTGGGCCGCCGTGGTCGATCGCTTAAACTACCTCATCCTCTCCGGAGGGGCACAGTGTCGCGGAACTGATAAGGAGGACTAAAGCGCGACGATAGAGGTCCAGAGTCGGCCCCCTGCGTGGACACAGAACACGCTAAGGGCAGCCTGTGGCCCAAGCGAGTATAATGCCTTACGTTCGTACGCGCAATTACCGTTCAACCTTTGGGAGGTGTGTACATGAGACGCGTACTGGTTTTCCTTCTAGCTGCCCTGGCATTTAGTGGCGGCCAAGCCTTAGCACAGACGGTCGCTGTGCTGTGCAGTCCCGCCTTGGCCTGGTGCGAGCAGCTCGCCCCGACCTTCAAGACAGCCACCGGGGTTGACCTCGAGTTCATCCGGCTTAGCTCGAGCGAATCACTGGCACGGCTCCGGGCCGAAGCCGCTAACCCGACATTCGATGTCTGGTTCGGTGGCACGGGCGACCCGCACCTAGTTGCCTTCAACGAGGGTATTACCGAGTTCTACAAGCCGACCCTCTGGGACGATCTGCTGCCGAGCCTGACCCGATCCGTGGGCGAGACCTACACGCCGCTCTACACCGGTGCCATCGGCTTCGTCGTAAACGAGGGGGTCCTGAACGAGATCGGTGCCCCGGTCCCGACCTGCTGGACCGACCTGACCGATCCAGCCTACCGCGGCCTGCTGGCCATGCCGAACCCGAATACATCGGGGACCGCCTATACCGTCATTGCCACCCTAGTCCAACTGTTCGGCGAGGAGACAGCCTTCGAGATGCTGGCCGACATCCACCAGAACGTAGCCCACTACACTCGCTCCGGCGGTGCCGTGGGCCTGCTCGCCGGTCGGGGCGATGTGGGCGTGGCCATCCAGTTCCTGCACGACGGCGTAGCCTACATCAAGCAGGGTTTCCCCGTCACCAACTACGCCCCATGCGAGGGCACCGGCTTCGAGATCGGCGGCATCAGCCTGGTCTCCGGCGCGCCCAGCCGCGACGCGGCGATCGCCTTCATCGAGTGGGCCCTCACCCCTGAAGCGCAGAGCATCGCCGCGAGCCGGGGCGAATCGTTCCAGGTACAGTCGAACAGCAACACCCCGGTGGACCCGGACTCGCCCGACCTGTCGGCGCTGAAGCTCATCGACTACGACTTCGCCACCTTCGGAAGCCCCGAGGTACGGGACCGCCTCGTCGGCAAGTGGACCACAGAGGTCTTCCCGGTCCCGCGTCGTTGATCCAGGCCACGACCCGGTAGGAGCCCTCCGTTGGCCTCCACCTCCGCTGCGCGCCCGGCGGCCAGCCCGGCTTGGATCCCGGCTGGCCTAGCTGCCGTCGCCTTCCTAGCCCTGCCCTTCGGCAGGCCCGGTCGCCCCTTCCTCACCTTCGATCCGGCACTCCGTCCCTATCAACTTGGCAGCGTCTGGGTATGGTTAGTGTTGGCCCTCGCAATAGCAGCTCTGGTCATCAGCTTACTGCCGCTGAAGATATCCCGGCGGGGCGAATTCCTAGCCCTCACCGGACTCCTCGGCGTCGCCTCTGGGGTCGGCTGGCTGATCTCAAGCTCCACCCCCTTCGGCCTCGGAGCACTCGCGTCGCTGCTGCTGCTCCTGGTCGTAGCCGGGTACGGCCTGAGCGAGTCCGGTCGCATCCAGAGCGACGCCTTCGTGGCGACGAGCATCCTGCTGGTTGGGGCCTTCATCCTCCTGTTCATCGTCTTCCCCCTCTTCACCGTGCTCAAGACAGCGGTGGTTGTCGACGGGAGTCTCACCCTCGGGAAGGTCGGGGTGACGCTCACCAGCCCGCTATTCCTATTCGCCGAGAATCCGTTTACCGAGCGGAGTGAGGTCGCCCTGATGGTGTACTTCGCCATGGGGGGAGCGGTGCTGGGGCTAGCCTGGAGCCTGGTACGACGGGGCCGAGCGGTCCATATCCTCTTCGGCACGGGAGCTGGCGCCGCTGCCGGGTTCTTGATCGGGCTGATGATCTTCGGCCGCGGGGCGTTCCCGACCAGTCTGCTGGTAGCCCTGATCGTAGCTACGGTCTCGACCCTCAGCGGGCTCGCTTTCGCGCTGTTGGGGCAACGCAGTCGGTTCGGACCGATCCGGCACTCGCTCAGCGCGGTAAGCCTGCTGCCCATCATTACCCCGCCTTTCATCCTCGCCTTCGCAATGATCTTCATCTTCGGGCGGCGGGGGCTACTCAGCTACCAGATCCTCGGGATTTCCAGCAACGCCATCTTCGGCATCCCCGGTGTGGCACTGGCCCAGATCCTCGCTTTCACCCCCATCGCCTACCTCGTTATCCGGGGCTCGGTCGCCTCGCTCGACCCCGCCCTCGAGGAGGCCTCGCAGACGCTGGGGGCAGACCGTTGGACGCTATTCCGGAGTGTCACCTGGCCGCTGCTGCGCCCTGGCCTAGCCAACGCCTTCCTGCTCACGACCATCGAGTCGTTCGCCGACTTCGGCAACCCGCTGATCCTCGGAGGGGACCGAGGTTACCTGGCGACCGAAGTCTTCTCCGCGTTCGCCGCCCGCTACGACCCGAACGAGGCGGCCGTCTACGGTTCGGTCTTGCTGGCGCTGGTCCTGATCGTGTTCTTCGCCCAGCGCTGGTGGCTGGGGCGGAGCTCGTTCGTGACCGTGACCGGCAAGCCCTCGGGGGGCAGCTTAGCACCGCTGCCGCGCCTCCTCGAGGCGATCCTGCTGGCGCTCTTCATCCTGTGGAGCCTAGTGGTCTTGGCGCTCTACATCTCGATCCTCTACGGCTCGTTCGTGCAGCTATGGGGGATCAACAACACGCTCACGCTCAAGAACTACCGCGACTTCTTGAATGCCGGTTGGCCTGTGTTTCTGGATACGGCCCGGATCGCCGCCATCAGCGCGATTCCAGCAGCCCTGCTCGGCTTCCTCATCGCCTACCTGGTGGTTCGGCAGCGCTTCTTCGGCCGCACCTTCGTGGAGTTCGGCTCAATGCTGTCGTTCGCCACCCCAGGAACGGTCATGGGGGTGGCCTACATCCTGGCGTTTAACACCGGGCCCTGGCTGCTGACCGCCAGCGGAGTCATCATCGCCATCGCCTTCGTGTTCCGCAACATGCCGGTGGCGATCCGCGGAGGGGTGGCGGGCTTGGCCCAGATTGACGAGAGCCTCGAGGAGGCCTCCACCACCCTGAGGGCCAGCTCGAGCGTAACGCTGCGCCGCATCCTCCTTCCGCTGCTGATCATCCCGCTGATCGGCGGGCTGATCTTCGCCTTCGTGCGGGCCATGACCGCCATCAGCCAAGTCATCTTCCTGGTCAGCCCGGGCAATATGCTGGCCACAGTTCTGCTCCTCGGTTGGGTGGAGCAGGGACAGCTCGGCCGGGCAGCAGCCATGGGCAGCGTACTAATAATCAGCATGCTCGTTACCATCCTGCTGCTCTTACTCATCACCCGTAATCGTGCGGGAACCGTCGGGGTACAGACGTGAGCAAGGTCGCCCCCATCCACCTCGAATCGGTCAGCAAACGCTTCGGCGACATCGTCGCTGTCGAGCACATCGATCTCGACGTGACGCCTGGAATCCTGCTAACTCTGCTCGGCCCCTCCGGTTGTGGCAAGACAACGATGTTGCGCATAATCGCTGGGCTGGAGCGAGCCAGCGAGGGCCGTATCCTCATCGATGGGGAGGACGTGACCCGCCTGCCGGCGAACGCACGCGACGTCACCATGGTGTTCCAGAACTATGCACTCTTCCCACACATGAATGTCTTCGCCAATGTCGGCTACGGCCTCCGAGTCGCGCGGCGTCCGAGCAAGGAGGTGCGGCGGAGGACCCTCGAAGCGCTGGCTCTGGTAGGGCTCGAGGGGCTCGAGGGGCGCGCCACCAACGCCCTCTCCGGCGGCCAGCAGCAGCGGGTGGGGCCGGGAGGGGCGCGCCCCCACCGCCCCCCCGGGCGGCCGGCGCCGGGGGGTGGCGCGGGCGGGGGCGCTGGTCATGCGCCCCAAGGTGCTGCTCTTCGACGAGCCGCTCTCCAATCTGGACGCCAAGTTGCGGCACCGGGTGCGCGAGGAGATCCGCGACCTGCAAAGGCGACTCAACATCACCAGCGTATATGTGACCCACGATCAGGAAGAGGCGCTGGCCATCAGCGACGAGATCGTAGTGATGAACAAGGGTCGTATAGAACAGCGCGGCACTCCGGTCGAACTCTACACGCAGCCCAATAATCGCTTCGTGGCCGACTTCATCGGTTCAGCCAGCTTCCTGCCCGGGAGGTTCGACGGCGACGTAACGTCGGTCATGGACTACCACTTTCCGTTCAAGCAAGAGATCGCCCCAGGCAATGTCACCGTCATGATACGTCCAGAAGCGGTCGAGTTGGCCCCGAATGGAGCGGGCCTCGAGGCCCTTGTGGTAAGCAACTCCTACCTCGGGGCCTTCACCGATCTCGTGTTCAGCACCGCAGTGGGCGACCTCCAGGCCACGATCCCGGGTGAGGGTCTCGTCGCGATAGAGCGCGGTGACAGCGTCCACCTCCAATTCAAGCCTGCAGGCGTTCGCCTGCTCCCCAGAGACGACTCGACAGATCTAAGTTAGGGAAAGGGAGGTTCCATGAAAAAGATCGTTCTTGCACTGCTGGGGCTGGCCACACTCGGTCTTGCCGCCGGCGCCCTAGGGCAGGTGACCACCGCCGAGGTTCTCGGGGTCGAGACAACCGCCGCTGCGTCACCGGACGGCTCGGGTTCGCTCCGCGACAACAGCGTGGGCGAGGTGACTATCGTCGTCCGTGCCCTCGACGCAAATGGCAACCCCGTTGCCGGTGCACAGGTCTCCTGGAGCGTTCAGAACCGCACCGAGAATGTCATGTACGTTGTCGGCACAAGCGCATCGATGGACGCCCTGTCCATCGCAACCTATAGTTCGGCCCAGGTCGCTGTGGACGGCGGGGTTACCGACGCCGACGGCAAAGCCCACCTCGTGGTCGACTCGCCCACCCCCGGCGACGCACGGGTGTTCGTCACGGTCGGCGGGGTCGACGGCAAGACCTATCGCGGCCGCGACATGAGGGTTGTCTGGTTCTAGCAGGACCGTCCCCGTCCGGCAAAGGCAGGTCGCGCGGCGCCTCGCACTCCACCCCTCTGTGTCTAGGAGTCTGTCATGATGGCTGAGACCAAGGGGACAGCGACGAAGAGGGCGGATGGGCACCCTCACAATCCAGCGTGTGGGAGAGGGTGACGGGTTCGGGAGCAGCGCACATGGTTAAATGGACCAGACGGTGCCCACCGTTCACCATTCCTTAGACCCAGGAGAAGAAGCATGGCAGCTACTGCACTCGACCGCGCCACCCTCCTCGCGCACGACCGGGCCCTGATCCACCCCCTGCAACACCCGGCCGCGCACGAAGATCCGCTGATCATCGATTCCGGCGAGGGGGTCTGGATAAAGGCCATAGATGGCAGGCGCTACCTCGATGGCCTAGCTGGCCTCTGGAACGTCAATATCGGCTACGGGCGACTCGAACTAGCCGACGCCGCCCACGCCCAGATGGCGAAGCTGGCCTATACCAACAACTACGCCGGGGTGAGCAACCCGCCTGCAATCGAACTGGCGCACCTGCTGGCCGGCTACGCTTACCACGGGCTCAACACCACCTTCTTCACCGCCGGCGGGGCCGAGTCCAACGAGAGCGCGTTCAAAACCGCCCGCTACTATTGGAAGCGGCTCGGCAAGCCTGAGAAGTACAAGGTGATCGCCCGCGAGGAGGCTTATCACGGGCTGACGCTGGCAGCGATGAGCGCCACCGGCATAAGCAGGTTCTGGCCGATGTTCGAACCCCGGGTGCCCGGCTTCCTCCACGCAGCCGCCCCGAACCCTTATCGCTTCGGCGGCGAGTTCGCCGCTGGCGAGAGTGTTGGAGAGGCTGCGGCGCGCTCCGTCGAAGAGATGATCCTCCGGGAAGGAGCGGAGACAGTGGCTGCGGTGATCGCCGAACCGGTCCAGGGCAGCGGCGGAGTCATCGTCCCCCCCGAGGACTACTTCCCTCGCCTACGGGAGATCTGTAATCGACACGAGGTGCTACTCATCGCTGATGAGGTGATCACCGGTTTCGGCCGGACTGGGGCCCGTTTCGCCCTCGACCGTTGGGGCGTGACGCCGGATATCCTCTCGTTCGCCAAGGGGGTGACCAGCGGCTATCTCCCCTTAGGCGGGATCCAGATCTCCGACGCCATCCGCGAGGTCATCGAAGGTGCCGAGCCCGCGCAGGCCTGGTTGCACGGCTACACCTATTCGGGCCACGCCACCTCGTGCGCCGTGGCCCTGGCGAACCTCGAAATCATGGAGCGTGAGGGCCTGCCGGCACGCTCTGCCACAATGGGTGAACGCCTTCGACTGGGGCTCGAGGACCTAACGACACGCTTTCCCGAGGCCGACAACGTCCGCGGGCTTGGGCTCCTGTGCGGAATCGAGTTCGTCAAGGATCGGGAGAGTCGCGAACCGGACCCGGAGCTGTGCGCTCGGATCCAGCAGGGCTGTCGCGAACGGGGGCTCCTGATCCGGAACATCGGAGCAACTCTCGCCTTCTCGCCCCCCCTAGTCATCTCATCCGAAGAGGTAGACCACCTAGTTGGGGTGGTCGGCGAGAGCATAGAGGCTGCCCGGTAGCGATGGCTGTTGGCATCACTTGCCACAGTGGCAACCTTCGCAATGGTGCCAGCGGATTGCGGTGCCCCGACCACGGAGCCGGCTGGCTCCGTTCAAGACCCCCCAGCCACGCATCAACTCCCAATCACCCCTCAACCACCCACCGGTACCGCTCCCTGTATCGAAACCGCCGATACACGGTTGTATCTCGGTGGCTGAGTTCGAGTCCAGGCGAGACGAGATCGCCTAGGAGCACCTGAAGACCGTGAATTCCAGAACCAGCCAGGGCTGAAAGTGATCAAGGCCCACTAGGCCCATGCAGCCCTTGAAGTCATCTACGGGAGCGGCACCAAACCGGGCGACGGCGTCACCATCGGGGTCAGAGAGATTCGGGGGTCGATCTCGACCATCACGAACTAGCCTGTGCAAAGATCAAAATTACTCCTTCAGGGAGTGCCGGACGAGGCCGCATACGACCTCACCTCTTCACATGGCACTCAGGTCACGAGCATCATCGCCGCGCAGCCCAACGGGTGGCGTTTCCTCGGTGTCACCTGGGGTGCCGACCAGCTTCATACGACTGGGAACAGGCCGATAAGACGGTCCTGGCGAGCGGTGTCTATATCGTGAACGCGTAGGGGGCACTGTCCAGGTTGCTAGGCAGATCCCTCGCCCCGTATCCATAGCGGCTCCGGTGCCAGCGCAGAAGCCGATCGACCGCCCCCACCTAAAGGTCGAAGAGGGGCTTGGCAGGACTGAAGCAACACCCCTCCCCGGGACGGTAAGGGTCGTAGACCCGGACCCCGGTCCTGCGCTGGGCAGGTGGGTGTGCCAGACTGGACTTCTGCGCTCTGAGAGGAGAACGATCAGCTTCGGCGCGGTATCGTCCATGCCCCTAGCGGATAGGGCTGTCCGGGCTGAGACGCAGGCTGCAACCGAGTCCTACCAGAAAGATGCTGACTTCAGAGAGGAGAGCACCGAGTCCAAATATCTGTCCACCGCGGCACCTCGGGGTTCGTGGAGACCCGGACAGCGGACTCACAACTCCCAGAAGCTGACCCGTTCTGGGTCAAACCCGGGAAGGGCGAGCTTCCCAAAGGTGGTGAGGCCGTCCCGGTCAGGAGGCTCCAAGTAGTAGCGGAAATTCCCGAGGTAGCGCCGCATCAAGGAGGGGGAGAGTCCGTGTCGTTCGGCCTCAACTGCGGCGACCTCGACTAGGTGGCTCAGGCCTGCCTCGCGAGCCTCTCTGAGCCTCGCCACGAGCAGCGGGGAGGGGGGAACAGCCGCCTTCGACGCCCACAGGGCGAAGGTGAAGGGGAGCTGCGTGAAGGTGTACCAAGCGGCACCGAGGTCGGTAACCAAGGGTCGCCGACCCAGAAACTCGCGCCGGGCCACCCCCTCGAGCAGGGCCGCGTCGCCTATGAGCAGGGCCGCATCGTGATCGGAGAGCATCTGCTCGAGGTCGGGGAGCGCCGGCTGGAGATCGGCGTAGATTCCGTCGGCCTCGAGCAAGACCTTAAGGAGTTCAGCGCCGGTGGCCGACTCGGTGGTCAGAGCGACGGAGGCCCCCTGCAGTTCGCTCCAGGGCCGCCAGTGGAAGAGCATCACGCTGTAGACCGGACCCAGGGTGGAGACGGAGAAGTCGGGGAGTGCCCGGAGTCGACCGCAGTTCCGCAAGAACTCGATCGAGGAGATGAGGGTGAGGTCGATCTCGCCAGCGAGGAGCATCTGGGTCAGTTCGGTAGGCACTCCGGGAACGACCAAGATCCCCTCCCCCGACTCCAGTCCCCAGTGGAGGGGCGCTACGTTTGAGTAGCAGACCTGACCGAGCCGTTCTACTCGCTGGGTGCTGTCCCGGGGATTCACAGGCGGCGTCCGACGATAGGATCGCAGGTCAAGCGAATACCTTCAACTCGTTGTAGAGGGCGTCGCGGCGGACGGGGAGGCGGCCCGCGTCCCGAATGAGGCGCACCAACTCGCCTTCACTCAGCCCCTGTTCGGTCACTGCGCCGGAAGCGTGAGCGATACGCTCCTCCTTGATAGTCCCATCGACATCCGACACCCCGGCCGAGAGCGCGACCTGGGTTAACTCGGACGTGATCATGATCCAGTAGCCCTTGATGTGCGGGAAGTTGTCGAGCACGAGCCGGGCCACAGCCAAGTTGCGGAGATCGTCGAGTCCGGTGGTGAACTCGGCGCGGCCCAATTCGCGGGCCAGCGGATTGTTGTCAGGTTGAAAGGCCAGAGGGATAAAGCTTAGGAAGCCTGGTGCCTCATCCTCGAGCCGGCGGAGGCGCATCAGATGGCCCAAGCGCTCCTCGAGGCTCTCGACGTGACCGTAGAGCATCGTCGCGTTGCTGGGGATCCCCAGTTCGTGGGCGGTACGGTGGATCTCACACCAGCCCTCGGCCCCCACCTTGGCACGGGCGACACGATTGCGTACCCTCTCCGCAAAGATCTCCGCGCCGCCACCCGGCAGTGCGACGAGCCCAGCCTCCTTGAGCTCAGAGAGGATCTCACGGTAGCCCCTGCGAGGCCGGGTGATCTTGCTGAAGTGGTGGATCTCCGCTGCCGTCCAGGCCTTGACCTGCACGCCGGGATAGCGCTCAGTGAGCCCAGCGGTTAGATCGAGGTAGTACTGCCAGGGCCGCTTGGGGTGGTGACCGGAAGAGATATGAATCTCGGTCAGGTCCGGGTGGTAGTGTCGATCGACGAAGGCCCAGACCTCCTCTAAGTCCCAGTCCCAGGCCCCCTCCTCACCGAAGCGCCGCTGGAACCCACAGAAGGTGCAACCCACGTAGCAGATGTTGGTCTGAGAGAGCCTTAGCGAGTGGACGAAGTAGGCCTTCTCACCTACCTTGCGCCGTCGCACGATGTCGGCGAGCCTCGCCACCGTGGGCAGGTCCGGTGTGGTGTAGAGGAGCATGCCCTCCCCAAAGTCGAGACGCTTCCCCTCCAAAACCTTGTCAGCGATGGGGCCTAAGCGAGCGTCGCGCATCGGCAGGTCCCGGAGGAAAGCTACGGTCATGGCGGAAGAGAGTATATCAACTGGCAAAGAGGGAGGGGTCACGCCTTCCGCAACCCCTCAAACTTCGAAGAAGATCTCGACCTCTTCGGGGCTCCGGGAGTAGCCCGCGAGGGACCCAGTGGCCATACCCCCGCCCCTGATTGCGAGCTCGACTACCCGCTGGTTAAAGGGGTAGATCTCGGCGCTGGCAAGGTACTGGTCGATCGGCATCCAGCGGACATCGTGGATCTCAGGATCTACATCCTCAATCTCCAAGGTCAGCGGAGCGAGCCGGCAGACAAAGTAAAGGTTGGAACTGCCAAATAAGTTGATATGCCAGTGCCTGACACAGATCACCGCTTCGAAGCGGGAGCGCACCCCGGTCTCTTCGAATACCTCCCGCTCGACTGCGCTGCAGATATTCTCCCCCGGGTCGACGTAACCGCCCGGGAGTTTGTAGCGGTTGGGGCTGGCCCGGTCCGCCGCCTCCCAGACCACTAGCAACTCCCGATGATCATTCAGCACCACCCCGCCAGCACCCACCGTATGGGTGACGGAGGGCACGAACACCGGCTCCGGCGTAAGCGAACAGAGCAAGGTGAGCTCACGGGTAGTGCTGTGGTGGAACAGGAAACCCGCGTCGACCGCCACCGGGATGAGCGGGGAGCGGTCGATGGGAAGCTCTAACAGCACGGAGCGGTACCCCGCAGCCCGCCAGGCCGACAAGCTCTCTTTGAGACCTAAGCCGAAGGTTAAGGGATCCGCTGGCAGCGCCGAAGCGTCGGGGAGAACCGTGCCGTGGCAATTGACCCGGTAGCTGAACACCTGCAACTCCACAAGCGACCTAGAGATGGAGGGACCGACCGTCGACCGCGAGGGCAGCCTCCTTGACGGCCTCAGCGAGGGTGGGGTGAGCGTGAACGCTGCGGGCTATATCCTCGGCAGAGGCACCAAACTCGATGGCCACCACCGCCTCGGCGATAAGGTCGCTGGCGCCAGCACCGATAATATGCACGCCGAGGATCCGATCGGTCTCTGCGTGGGCGAGGATCTTGACCTTCCCCTCTACCACACCCTCGGTGCGGGCCCTGCCGTTGGCGCTAAATGGGAAGCTGCCCTTCCGGTAGGGCACCCCCTCCTCCTTGAGCTGCTCCTCTGTCTGACCAACAGCAGCGATCTCGGGCTCGGTGTAGACGATACCCGGAATGGCAGCATAGTTGACTCTTCCCACCCCGGTCTTAAGCCACTCGGCGAGGGCCACCCCCTCCTCCTCGGCCTTGTGCGCCAGCATCGGCCCGCGGACCACGTCGCCGATGGCGTAGATACCGGGGACCGAGGTGCGGAAGCGCTCGTCCACCTCGATCTGGCCCCGCTCACCCACCGCCACGCCGAGCCTCCCGAGGCCCAAGCCATCGGTATTGGGAAGGCGGCCAACGGCCAAGAGGAGACGATCGCAGGTGATCTTGTCCGCACCTTCGACCTCGACACTTACCCGATTACCAGAGGTGCTGGCCCCGGTAATCCGCGCTCCCAGGTGAAATTCGAGGCCCTGCTTCCTAAAGGCCTTCAGGGCCTCACCAGCAATCTCGGCATCCATACCGGGGAGGATGCGCTCTAAGTACTCGAGCACCGTAACCCGGGCACCTAAGCGGTGCCAGACGAGTCCGAGCTCAAGCCCGATGTAGCCGGCCCCGATAACCGCTAAGTGCTCGGGCACCTCCGAAAAGGCGAGGGCCTCGCTTGAGGTGACAATACGGTCGCCATCGGGCTCGATTCCGGACAGTGGGGCGACCCTCGAACCTGTCGCGATCACGGTGTGCTCCGCCTCGACCGTGGTCTCGCTGTCGCGGATCACCACCCGACCGGGAGCTACGATCTCGGCGCTACCCTGGTAGCAGGTCACCCCGTTCTTCTTTAACAGGAAGGTGACGCCGTCGCTGTTCGCCTTCACCACCCTGTCCTTCCGCACCATCATGGCCCCGAGGTCGAGTTCGAGGCCACCGACACCGATACCGTGTTCACCCAAGTCCTCGCGGGCCTCGCGGAAGCGCTCGCTCGACACCAGTAGCGCCTTACTAGGGATGCAACCCACCCTCACGCAGGTGCCGCCCAAGGCCTCCTCTCTCTCGATGCAGGCCACATCGAAGCCGAGCTGCGCAGCTCGGATGGCGGCCACGTACCCGCCGGGGCCGGCGCCGATGATGACGACGTCGTGTCTAGGCATAGCTCCTCCGTGGGCAATCTTAACGTCTGAGGTGCACCGTGAAGTGCCTCCCCGACTCAGGACGTAGGGCAACCGAGACACCGGCACCGACAGACACAGGGGCACCCAAAGTAGTAACAGTCATCAGAGACCCTTAGAAGGGCACATTACCCCTCACCATAGCGCCCACCACCCAATCCCCGTACGGCGCTCGCCCTCAAGGCTCAGATCGCGCGACTCTGCAACCTCGAAGCCCCACTCAGACAGCCCACCCCAGGGGTAAACGGAGCCTCTCCACCGAGACCGGAGAGGCAGTAGCCGAACTCTGCTGCCAAACGGCCCTCCGCTCCCTGGCTGAACTGGCAAGCGCTCGCCGGACCGACCCATAGCTGCCTGCCCAGTCCTCCTCTCCATAGGCGAGCAGCAGGCTGAAGAGTAGCCCTGTCTCTAGCCCCAGGGTCGGCGCCAACGCCCCATACTTCGTCTGGTGTAGAAACGTTTCCCCTCGACCCTCGAGATCAGGGCACCGAGCATAAAGCGTGGGGTATCTGGAGCGTAGGAGGGGCCAGTTCGGTCGCCGACACGGTCCGGGAGGCAACTTTGGGCCGCAGTAGGACCCTCCCCAATCTCCAACCTGACGGTACCTGCGACCTCAGACCTCGAGCAGCATCCTGGCTGGTGCCTCGACAGCCTCCTTAATACGCCTCAAGAAGGCGACCGCCTCGCGCCCATCCACGATTCGATGGTCGTAGCTAAGAGCCACATACATCATAGGCCGGATCACGACCTGGCCATCCATCGCCACAGGACGCTCCTGGATCGCATGCATACCGAGGACTCCGGACTGGGGCGGGTTGACGATCGGGGTGGACAAAAGCGAGCCGAACACCCCACCGTTACTGATAGTGAAGGTCCCTCCCTGCAGTTCATCCGGCTCGATCTTGTGCTCCTGGGCCCGTCGCCCGAAGTCCGCAATGGCCCCTTCGACCTCGGCGAAACTGAGCCGCTCCGCATTTCGGATCACGGGGACGATCAGACCCCGTGGAGTGGAGACGGCCACCCCGATGTCGTAGTAGTTCTTGTAAACGATATCGGTGCTGCGGATCTCCGCATTGATGGCCGGGATCGTCTTGAGAGCGTCGATCACAGCCTTGACAAAAAAGGACATGAAGCCTAGGCGGACGCCGTAGCGCTTCTCGAAGCTATCCCGGTACGCCTTGCGCAGCTCGATTACGCCGCTCATGTCGATCTCGCTAAAGGTGGTAAGGAGCGCGGCCCGCTGCTGCGCCTCGACCAAACGCTCGGCGATGCGGCGCCGCAGCGGACTCATCGGCACCGCCTCCTCCTCGCGTTCGCCGAAATCGAGTCCCAGGGAGGGAGTCCCCTCCGTGGCGTGACCCGAGCTAGACGGGGAGCTGGCCTGCCCGCCCAAGTGCCGCTGCACATCCTCTTTGAGGAGGCGGCCGCCAGGGCCAGAGCTGGGAACATCAGAGGCGTCGAGCCGATGTTCGTCGAGCAACCTCCGTGCCGCAGGCATCACCTGGACCTCCTCGGCTGCCACCGCTTCGGAGGCGGGGGGGGAACCCTCTTGCAAGAGAGCGATCACCTCGCCGACCGCAGCCGACTCCCCCTCCCTCTTCAGCACCTTGCTGAGCATGCCCGACACGGTGGCGGAGATCTCAAGGGTAGCCTTGTCGGTCTCGATCTCGACGAGCGGCTCGTCCTTGACCACAGGATCGCCCTCCCGCTTGAGCCAGTTCCCGATAAAGACCTCGGTGACCGATTCGCCCACAGAGGGGACCTCTAGTTCAACAGACATGCCCGCTCCCTCACCTTCCAGATCGCTCGACCACCCCTCTCACACCGCCCCCCCCCCGAAGGCCGCGCGCACGAGCTCGGCCTGCTCAAGCCTGTGGCTGCTCCCCGACCCGGTCGCAGGGCTGGCCGACCTAGGCCTCGTGACCCCCTGGAACGGGTGCCCCAGTAGCTCATCACCCCAGCGCAGACGCAGGTGGCCCCAAGCCCCCATGTTGCGAGGCTCCTCCTGCACCCAAGTGACCGGGACCCCCTCGCCGTAGGGAGCGAGCGCCCGTTCAAGCTCCGCGTCGGCCAGAGGGTAGAGCTGCTCGAGCCGGAGGAGAGCGACATCGCTCCGCAACTTCTCCTCGCGTTCGGCTAGCAGTTCGTAGTATATCTTGCCACTGCACAAGAGGATCTGCTCGACCCCCTGCGGATCCAATGCGTCGCCCAGAATACGCTGGAAGCGCCCCGACCTGGTAACGGAGTCGAGTTGGGAGAGCGCACGGGGATGCCGCAGCAGGCTCTTCGGGGTCATCACCACAAGCGGCTTACGGTAGGCCCTTAGTATCTGGCGCCTGAGCAGATGGAATATCTGCGCCGGGGTGGTAGGGTTGACGACCTGCATGTTGTCCCTGGCGCAGAGTTGCAGGAAGCGCTCGACCCTAGCGCTGGAGTGCTCGGGTCCCTGCCCTTCAAAACCATGCGGCAGGAGTAGCACCAAGCCCGAGAGGCGGTTCCACTTATCCTCGGCGCTGGCAACGAACTGGTCGATGATCACCTGGGCGGCGTTGTGGAAGTCGCCGAACTGAGACTCCCACACCACCAAGCTGTCGGGCATGTCGAGGCTATAGCCGTACTCGAATCCGAGCACGCCTGCCTCCGACAGCGGGCTGTTATGAATCTCGAAGGGTGACTGCCCGGCGGCGAGGTGCTGCAGCGGAATGTGGCGACCCCCCCCTGCGATGTCGTGCAGGACAGCATGTCGGTGGCTGAAGGTGCCCCGCTCGCTGTCCTGGCCGGTCAGTCTGACCCGGACTCCCTCGGTGAGGAGTGAGGCAAAGGCCAAGGCCTCACCGGCCGCCCAATCGAGGGGTCGTTCGCCCCGCGCCATCTCCGCCCTTGTGGCAAGCAGGCGCTGGAGCTTGGGGTGGGGCTGGAACCCCTCTGGGATCCGGGTCAGCACCTCCAGCAGTTCGGACGCCCGTTCGGGCGAGATGGACGTGTCGACCTCGGGAATCTCTGCGTCCGCCTGGGCCCGGAAGGAGTCCCAGATCCCTTCGAAGGCCGAATAGTGCGGCTCGAACTCGCCACTCCGGGCCACGGACAGCTCTTGCTCGAGGTGCTCCCGGCGAGCTTCGGCGATTCCATCGGCCTCACCCCGCGAGATGCCACCGAGGGTCAGAAGCCGCTCGAGGTAGCCCTCCAGAACCGTAGGGCGCAGCCTGATGTTCTCGTACAGGGTCGGCTGGGTAAAGGCCGGTTCATCCCCCTCATTGTGGCCGCGGCGGCGGTAGCAGAACATGTCGACCACCACGTCGCGCCGGAACTCTGCGAGGAAGTCCATCGCCAACTCGATCACTTGGGCCACGGCCTCCGGGTCCTCACCGTTGACATGGAAGATAGGGCTCTGGAGCATCTTGGCGATGTCGCTGGCATAGGTGGTGCTCTGCCCCTGCTCCGGCCCGGTGGTGAAACCGATCTGGTTATTGAGGATGATATGCAGCGCGCCACCGATGAAGTAGCCCTCGAGGCCGCTCAGGTTCAGCGTCTCCTGAACCACCCCCTCACCGATGAACGAAGCGTCACCGTGGATCAAGACCGCCATGCCCGCACGCCGAGACAAGTCTTCGGAACGGTCCTGCTTGGCCCGGACCCTTCCTAGGACCACCGGGTTAACAAACTCGAGGTGGGAGGGATTAAACGACAGAGAGAGGTGGACCCTCTCACCGCCGGAGGTGATCCAGTCATGAGAGTAGCCCAAGTGGTACTTGACATCCCAGCGACCACGTTTGCCCTCGGCGTCGAGATCTTCGAACTCGTGAAAGATGGTGCGGGGACTCTTGTCCATGATGTTGGCTAAGACGTTGAGGCGCCCCCGATGGGCCATGCCCAGAACGATCTCCCGCTTGCCCTGCGTGCCGGCCTTCTCAATCACTAGGTCGAGGAGTGGGATCAGACTCTCGCCCCCCTCGAGCGAGAAGCTCTTGGTGCCGGTGTACTTCTTCTGGATAAACTCCTCGAAGATCACGGCGTCGGTGAGTCTGGTAAGGATGCGGAGCTGGGTCTCTCGGGGGAGTGCGAGCCGGTTCCGACTCCGCTCCATCCTCCCCTGTAGCCACTGGCGGACCGCGAGGTCGTCGATATGCATGAACTGCACCCCGATGCTGCGACAGTAGGTGGTCTTAAGCCCCTCAATCACCTCGCCCAGGGTCCGTGCCCCCGGGAGGTTACTCTCCAGCACCTCGAGGTCCATATCGGCGGGGGTGAAGCCGTAGCCCGCCGGGTCGAGTTCCGGGATCTCGATCGTAGGCTGTGCCAGGGGGTTCAGGTCGGCGACGCGGTGGCCGCGCACGCGGTAGTTGCGGATCAGCTTGTCCAAGCGGTGCTGAATCTGCGCGACCTCGTCGCTGGAGCGCTCGGGCCGACCGTTGACCCCCTCCCGCCCCCCGCGGAACAGGCTCAGCGGCACGAAACTCGGCCCCCGGGAGGGACGGGCCCGACCGTTCGGCGGCTCGTGATCGAAAAAGGCACGCCACCACAAAGGAATGCTGGCGGGATCGTCGAGGTAAGAGAGATAGATCTCCTCAACATATGCGAGGCTTGAGCTATTCAGGGTAGGATCGGTTCTGTTCATGCCATACCGCCTGCCGTACTCGCCCCACCTTCACCCGCTAGCCGACAGATGTGGGGAGGTAGCCCCAGCTAGTGTATCAGGAGCGCGGGTCGCATGCCTGCGAACGACCGTTGTAAAATGCAGGAGCCCCTCCACCCACCGACTGACCACCTTCGCAGGATCAAGTCGACTGGGTCAGGCGCGACCAAGACCCTCCTTGTGCCCGCGCTCTGGGCAGGTCGGTTGTTGTCAGTTGACAGGCTGTGCAGCTGGATAAAACAGGTGACGAGTTCGCATGATGCGGGAGGAGACAATGATGCAAGCGAGTTACAAGATCCTCGTCGTTGACGATGAGCCCGATCTTGAACGGCTGGTGCTGCAACGCATGCGTCGCGAGATCCGCTCCGGTCGATTCAATTTCGTCTTCGCCCACAACGGGGTCGAGGCCTTAGAACTCCTGAACGAAGACCGGAGCATCGATATGGTGCTCTCGGACATCAACATGCCCCAGATGGACGGTCTCACACTGCTCGAGCAGATCCCGTCGGTCGACCCTAATGTCCGCTCCGTGATCATTTCGGCCTATGGGGATATGCAGAATATCCGCACAGCGATGAACCGGGGCGCCTTCGACTTCATCACCAAACCTATCGACTTCCAGGACCTGCGGGTCACCATCGACCGGACCCTGGATCACCTTGTCATGTGGCGCGAGGCCCTCGAATCCCGGGACAAGCTGGTCGCATTGCAAAACGAACTCGACTTGGCCAGCAAGATGCAGCAGTCGATCTTGCCGACCGAGTTCCCGGAGAGCCCCAATCACCAGATATTCGCACATATGGAACCTGCCCGGGACGTGGGCGGCGACTTCTTCGACATTGTGCCACTTACCGAAGGTCGACTCGGCTTGGTGATCGCCGATGTCTCCGGCAAGGGCGTCCCTGCCGCCCTGTTCATGATGTCCAGCCGCACCCTGATCAAGGGTGCGGCCATCGGCGTGCTCGATCCCGCCAAGGTGCTGTGGGAGGTCAACACTCTACTCCATGAGGACAATGAAGCCTCCATGTTCGTCACCGTCATCTACGCGGTCTTCGATCCGGTGAGCGGGGAGTTCACCTATGCCAATGGGGGGCATAACCCCCCGCTGATTGTCCATGCCGACGGCAGCTCGACCCTGCTCTCTCCGCCCGGCGGACTCGTCCTCGGCATGATGCCCGATATCGCCTACCAAACCGACTCCGTGACCCTCTCCCCCGGCGACGTCTGCGTGCTCTACACCGACGGCGTCACAGAGGCCGAGAATGACAGGGGCGAACAGTTCGGAGTCGAGCGCCTGCAAGAGATCTTTGTGGGGTCACCTCCAAGAGATGCCCGGGAAGCCAACGAGGCGATCTTCCAGACCGTAAGAGCCTTCGCAGCCGACGCCCCCCAATTCGACGACATCACTTGCCTGACACTCTACCGCAACGGGGCGAATAGGTGAGCGCGAAACGGTCTCTACATATCGAAGCGAAGTGCAATCCCGATGAGGTCCGGCGCGCCGCCGAGATCGCAGAGGATTTCGCACAGGGGGAAGATTGGCCTCTCAAGGTGGTTTTCCAGGTCAAGCTCGCCCTCGAAGAGGTGATGATGAATGTCGTCAGCTATGCCCACGAGGATGGCGACAACCACCAGATCGATCTCGATCTGGTCTCGGACGCGGAGGCGCTCACCATCGAGATCAGCGACGACGGCCAACCCTTCGACCCGTTGACCGACGCCCCCTCACCCGATCTGCAGGCGTCGCTCGAGGATCGCCACGTGGGCGGGCTCGGCGTCCATCTGGTGCGCACGATGATGGACGAGGTGCACTACCGGCGGGAGCGAGGCAGGAACCTCCTGACCCTGGTGAAGCTGAGGGACGGATGAGACGAACTCTACGCCTATACGCAGCCCTGCTGCTCACCACAACTATCTCCCTCTGCGCAGCCACTCCGGAACCCGCAGAAGAGGCTGGGGTCCCCGGTCAGCGCTTCCTCTTCGGCCAGTCCGCCGCCTTCACCGGGCCCGCCCAGGACCTGGGCCAGAATATGCGGCTCGGGATCGAAGCGGCATTCCAAGAGGTGAACGAGAGGGGCGGAGTCCACGGAAGACGGCTCGAGCTACTCTCCCTCGACGATGCCTACGAACCGGAGGCTGCCATCGCCAACACCCTGGAACTGGTGGCGAACGAAGAGATTCTTGCCCTGATCGGTGCCGTCGGCACGCCGACCTCGCGCGCAGTCACTCCTATCGCTGCGGACGCCAGCGTCCCCTATATCGCCCCCTTCACCGGCGCTGAGTTCCTGCGAGCCGCGGTGCAGCAAAACGTGATCAACCTGCGCGCCTCCTACTTCCAGGAGACCGAGGAGATGGTCGCTCGCCTGACCCAAGACCTCGGCATCGATCGCATCGCAGTGATGTACCAGGACGACTCTTTCGGCCAAGCTGGTTACCAAGGGGTCCTCCGAGCTCTCGATCGGCGCAACCTAGAGCTTGTGGCTATTGGAGTGTATCCGCGCAACACCACGGCCGTGAAAACGGCCTTGCTCGACCTGCGTAGAGGGGGTCCCGAGGCAGTGATCCTGATCGGGGCTTATCAACCAGTTGCAACTCTGATCGCCTGGGGGCGGCACATAGGGTTCAATCCCGTCTTCATGACGATCTCATTCGTCGGCAGCAACGCACTGGCCAGGGAACTCGGATCTGACGGTGTGGGGGTCTTTGTCACTCAGGTGGTGCCCTTCCCGATGGGCGATACCCCCCCGGTCACGGTCGCCTATCGCCGGGCGCTCGCAGCCCACGCCCCCGACGCGTCGCCGGGCTTTGTCTCCTTCGAAGGCTATCTGGCTGGTCGCCTGGCTATCACCGCGCTGGAACACTGTGGCCAGGAGGTCGATCGAACCTGCTTTCTCGACAACCTGCGCCGCGTCGGCACCATCGACCTCGACGGGTTCACCCTGAACTACGGCCCAAGGGACAATCAGGGCTCGGACACCGTCTTCCTCACCGTCATCGGTAGCGACGGACGCTACCATCCGATCACCACTCTCCACGATATAGTAGTAGTGCAGCCGTGACCGCACTGCTAAAGCGCACGCTCGCGAGTCGCCGCCGCATCTCGACACAGCTCTACCTGGGAGTCGGCAGCGCTGTTGTGCTTACCATCACTGCCAGCCTGGTAGGCTGGTTCTCCTTTAATCGGGTAAGTGGCGCCCAGAGACAACTGAACGAGGAGAGTGTTCCGGGGATGGCAGCCGCTTTCGAGGTCGCGCGGCAGAGTGGTGCTCTGGTCGCTGCCGCTCCGCGCCTAGTGGCCGCCACAACGCCAGAGGAGTTTGATCGAATCGCCGCCGGCGTCGACCAGGCGAGCGATGCCTTTGGGGTGCAGTTAGAGGCCCTGGGGCAGCAAGGCGGCGATGAGGAACGCTTCAACCGTATCAGCGTCCAAGGCAGGGCCCTGATTGCGAACATCAAGACCATTGAGGACTTGGTTGAAGAGCGCTTCACACTGCACGACCGCCTCGAGGCACTACGCGCCGAGCTTGAAGCGTTGCAGAGCAGGCTGATCGTCAACCTGGCTCCAGCAATCGACGACCAGTTCTTCTATCTGGTAACCGGCTACCGGAATCTCGGCGAGGCCCCAGCCTCCCCCGAGCAGCACCTGTCGGAAGCGGAGGTCAACCGCTACCGCTACCTGGCCGATTTACAGGCGGACGCCACGATTGCAATCCAGCTTCTGGCGAGTTCATTCGTCCTCTCGGACATCCCTCTCTTAGAGCCGCAGCGGGAGCGCTTCGAAGCCACAGTCAGCAGGATCAAGGAGAACCTATCGATCCTCGGAATGGCTTCTCGGCGCAACGAGGAGGCCCTGGGCTTTACTAAGCTGTTCGAACTGGGTCTCGGTGTCCAGCGACCCCAGTCGCTCCAACCACTGTTTGGAAGGAACTTCTCTCGACTGGAAGAGCTCGGGGGATTCAATCTACGTGAGCAGGAACTTGAGATTGCTACACGCCAGCAAGAGCTGCTCGCCAGCAATAACGAACTCGCCATTGAGCTTGCAACCGAAGCCGAAGGCATAGTGAGTGCAGCGCGCACGAACGCTCAAGAAGCCATGCTCTCCTCCGCTCAGGTAATTTTTGCCGGGCGCAGCCTTCTGCTCGCACTGACCGCGCTCAGTATCGTCGGGGCGGCCCTGATCTCGTGGCTGCTCGTAGGTCGCGTACTGCTAAGGCGCCTCGAGCAACTATCAAGCCGGATGCGACGCATGGCCAGCGGCGACCTAGAGGAGAAAGTCGAGATGGGCGGGAGCGATGAGGTTGCAGATATGGCGGCCGCTCTCGAGATCTTTCGCCGTAACGCGCTGGAAGTTCAGCGCCTGAACCTGGTGGAGAAGCTAGCCGAGGAGCTTAAGGGCAAGAACGATCAACTCGAAGATGCGCTGGCCAACTTGCACCGGGCACAGGATCAGATCGTCATGAGCCAGAAACTGGCGGCGCTCGGTGAACTCACCGCAGGCGTAGCCCACGAGATTCGGAACCCCCTTAACTTCATAAAGAATTTCTCGGAGGTCTCAGAGGAACTGTTGGAAGAGCTTATTGAGGAGTTGGAGGAGACCCTCAGCGAAGGAGAGGGTGCGGCGGACGAAGACCGGCAAGACCTGATCCGTGAGATCAGCGACGACCTTACCGGCAACCTCAAGAGCATTCGCGAACACGGCGAGCGCGCCAACAAGATCGTACATCACATGCTGATGATGGGCCGCGGCTCGAGCGAGAAGCAGCCGACAGACATCAACGCCCTGCTTAACGAACACACCCTGCTCGCCTATCATAGTGCCCGGGCAACAGATCCAGATTTCAACCTCAACATCGAGCAGGACTTCGATCCGGAGGTGGGAGAACTCAACGTCGTCTCCCAGGAGATGGGGCGCGTTTTCCTGAACATGGTCGGCAACGCCTGTCACGCTACCGACGAGAAGCGGCGCGCCCTCAAAGACACGCGGGACAGCTCGCCCTACCTACCCACCCTGCTGCTCACCACCCGACGCACGCCAGATGTGATCGAGGTCCGCATACGCGACAACGGGAGCGGTATACCGCCCCATATCATCGAAGAGATCTTCAACCCATTCTTCACGACCAAGGCGACGGATCGGGGCACCGGGCTCGGCCTTTCGCTCTCCCACGACATCGTGCGCGAGCACGGGGGAAACATACGGGTCGAGTCTGAACTTGGCGAATTCACGGAGATGATCATCGCATTGCCCACCGAGTCAGGAACCAAGCTGGCAGAAGACGAAACCTAGGAACTCCACTGGCCCAGGGTGAGCAAAAAACCTTCACAGGCTGTTCATGGCGTACGCTGCCAGACGCTACGCCTTAGTGCATCGGCCACATGGCGACAGCGAGAGAAGATTCGATGTCCCACACCGCCTTTGAGACCTCCCGGCCGATCAAGTCCATCCTCCGGATCTGCTTGATGCGTTGGGCAACACCCTTCAACTCCCGATTGGAGAGTAGGTGCTTGAAGATACTGCAGGTATCGGAGAGGGAGATGAGGACGATATCGCGCAGATCCGGGATCTCATCGCTGAGCAGGACCCCCATGATCCGCAGCTTTACCTCCCGGACAGTCTGGTCATCGATGATCGGATAGCGCCGCGTCTGGAACACCCACAGGAACCGGTCATCCTCCTGGCGCAGAATGCCCCGCTCGAGGAGACGAGCGAGGGAGCGTTCACGAATATCGACGGTATGGGGGACCGTCTGCTCGAGCCAGTAGCGGGCGTCGTGTACCTCCGCCGATTGCACGATACGGGCAAGTGTCGGATCGAGCAGGTCGTCCTCGAGCGGAGTCGAGTCGATCACGAAGAGCCGTTCCTGATCGGTATCGATTCGGTTCTCCAAGGCCAAATCCATCAGGACCGCGCCGGCAAGCGCGTACTTGAGCGACGTTATGGGTACGTCAGCAAACGTTCTGCCCTTGTCATCGAGCAGAAGTAGCATGATCTCTTCTGCAAATCTCAGCATACGCGTAGTCTCCCGGTCCGGGGGCACGATTGCCAAAGTGCATCATGGGCCGCCATGGGATGAAGTCGAACTCGGCTACCCCGACCCGCTTCACCTAGGCGGAGCATTGCGAATTGCGCGACAGGAACGGCCTCGGCGGCCCGCTGGAGACCTTCTTTCTTGGCGAGTCGATCGGACTGCGCGCGCTTGAGGAACGTTAGCGATCTGCATAGCGGGATAAGGGCGATAGAGATGCCTTTGGAAAGAGGGTTTATCCACCTCAAAGTGCTTAAACTCAAGAGGTGTCGCATATGGATCTACTCTCCCTGTCGGGACTCAGAACTCGAAATACACCTTAGACCCTTACCCACAGCTGACGTCAATACTGATCCGACCTCACTACAGTTACGACCATGCTCCATAATCGCGGGCCCAGTCACCAGAGGACAAACGGATCCCTCTAGCCGCTGAGCGAGGCGAGCGCCTCCGCCCGGGAGACATAGACCTGGATGATCTTGTCAAATCCAGCGATCTCAACGACCTCCCTGATCGGATCCGGAAGCGAGCAGAGCGCAAACTTCGCATCCCGCTTCCAGAGGTCCTTGGCGGTCAGCAGGATGACTCGCAGGCCTGCACTGCTGATATATGCGAGATCCTCAAGGTCCATGATCACGGCGTGACTGCTTTCGCCGATCGCAGATTTCACCGCATCCTCGAACTCACGGGCATTAGCGCCATCGATGCGCCCCTCCACCTTGGTGATCAGCGTCCCGTTTTCCTGCTCAATCTTTACCATAAGACCCTGCCTCCTGACAGTTGCGACCCACTTGGGCCATCAGACTCCCACTTGCCCAAACAGTAACCCGAACTAGCGTGTTTCATGATACCCTATATTTACCTCACCCAATGCCACCCACAGCCAAGGTTCCGCAGAGACCATAAAGCCCCGGTACGGAAGTTCCATGAAGGCTTCAGTACCGAATACCGACTCGCTCCGCAATCCAGTATACCGGACCGCCCCGACGCAGAAACTGACAGGACCTACCGCACCCACGTAGAGACTTTTGTTCCCAGTCCTCATCGGTTCCAACCCGACCGCCCGAACGGGCCGATATCAACTGGCGTCATAAGCACGTTCCAATTCACGCCCCTAAGCTGTTCAGGAATAGGGATCGAGAGGAGACTATCCATCATCATAGCAGGAGCCAGAGAACTGCCTCATCAGTCTCGCGGGTATGGGCACTCAACACGTCGCAGACGAAGACCTTTCCGTCGCCAGGGCGATCTGGTGCCGGCCACCTCGAGGATGGTATCCAGCACCCTCTCGACCATGCTGTCCGCCACCACCACCTCGACCTGCACCATATGAAGGCGACCCTGTACGCTGCATCGCGATGGATCTCGGCATAAACCCAGCTGCCGGTCGAAGCTCTTGACTTCACTAGCGGTAAGGTCCGTGACGCCGATGTCCCCTAACGCTTCGTGTACGGAGGCCAGTCTATGAGGTCTGATCACCGCCTTGACCAGCCTCATCAGCTTATAACTCTCCCCTACACTCGGAACATAGATCGTAGCCCCGTTTCCGAGGGGTGGGTGCAACGCGGGGAGGTCTCGGGGGGTGGCGGTCCTGTCCCGCCCTAGCGAAGCCAAGTCATGGTATGGAAAGACCATGACCGTCTCCCTAAACAACCTCCACCTAGCGGCAGCCCGCATTGAGAGCGCCGCCATCTGGACACCGCTGGTGCGCTTGCCCTTGGAGGGCGAGGTCTATGCCAAACCGGAGAGCCTGCAACGCACAGGCTCGTTCAAGTTCCGCGGCGCTTACAATTTCCTGGCCGCGCTCCCGCCCGAGGTACGCGCCCGGGGCGTGGTCGCCCACTCGAGCGGGAACCATGCCCAAGCGGTGGCGCGCGCGGCCCGGATCTTCGGTGTCCCCGCCACCTTAGTCATTCCGGAAGGAGCACCCGAGGTGAAGGTGCGCAAGACTACCGAGCAGGGGGGGGAGATCCTGCGCTGCAAGAACACCCGTCGAGACCGTGCCCGGGTAGCTGCGGAGGTGGTTGCAGCCACCGGGCGGACCCTGATCCCTCCCTTTGATCATCCCCTGATCGTCGCCGGGCAGGGCACCGCCGGCCTCGAGATCGCCGAAGACCTGCCCGGAGTCGCCAACGCCATAGTCTGTGTCGGAGGGGGTGGCCTCATAGCGGGCGTCGCCACCGCTCTTGCCCTGACCCGTCCGGGCGTCCGGGTGATCGGAGTGGAGCCGGAACTAGCCGCAGACGCAGCCGAATCGTTTGAGCGGGGCGAGTTGGTCGAGTGGCCGGCCGAGGCCGTGACCCGCACCCTGGCCGACGGGGTCCGAACCCAACGGGTCGGGGAGCTCAACTTCGAAATCATAAGGGGGTTTGTGGACCGGTTCGTGACGGTGAGTGAGGCCGCCATCCGCGAGGCAACAGCGTGGTACGCCCTCGAGGCTGGGCTGGCGGTCGAACCGACCGGGGCACTCACCTTAGCGGGCTACTGGGCCCTGCGATCAGCCGACGGAGGGTCCCCGGCGCTAAAGCCGGGGCCCACGGTCCTGCTTATTAGCGGAGGCAACATCGACCCGACCCTGCTGGCCGAAATCGTCCACCCTCCCCCGGAGTAGGATAGGCCCGTGTCGCCGCTAGTAGTCATGATACTCCTCCTCTATGGGCTACTGGTCACCTTCGGCCTGACCCTGTGGGCGGCTCTGACGCTGAACCGCCCCCCCGCACAAGAGTGCAGTGAGGCCGACGCTGAGCCGCCCGAAGCCCCCAGGAACAGGGGCCGCGTCGCTAGAGGAGACTCGCCCTCTAGAAGCTAGACCACCCGAGGATCGTCGGCACTACAATGGCGTAGTGGACATAACCACCCGCCTGACCCGACTCGCCACACTCAACGCCATCGGCGAGGTTCTTAACCGCGAAGCCGACTTTTCGAGCGCCGTCAGGCCCACCCTCATCCGACTGATCGAACTCGTCGACCTCACCGCCGGCTGGGTATTCCAGACCAATGTATCGAAGGGGGACAGCCACCAAGGTAGCTTCTCTCTCGCCGCCTACAGCGGGTTGCCCCCCGCCCTCATGCGCGACGATCTCGAGCCGTTATGTAAGGGGGGGTGCGAGTGCCAGTCTATGCTTAAGGGGGGCGAACTCGAGCGCGGTGTCAACATGGTGACTTGCAGCCGCTTGGCGAGCGCCATAGGCGATAAGGGGGGGCTCGAAATCCACGCCAGCGTTCCCCTGCTGGGGCGGTCGGGACCGGTGGGCATCCTCAACCTGACCGCCCCCGGCGACACCCGTTTCGACGACGAGACCTTAAGCTTCCTAAACGTGGTCGGAAAGCAGGTCGGCATCGCCTTTGAGCGGAGCCGGCTCCAGGAAGAACGGACCGAGGAGGCCCGCTACGCTGCGGTCCTCGAGGAGCGGCAGCGCATCGCCCAGGAGATGCACGACCAGGTCGCGCAGCTCCTCTTCGCAGCCGACCTCTCGCTCGAGGTAGCGCGCAGCCGGGGCGACGACGAGACCCGTGAACGGTCGCTCTCTAATGCCAGCGAGAGCGTAAGGAGCGCCCTGCTAGAACTCCGCGCCCTGGTCGAGGTGCTACGACCGGCCGAGCTCTCGGGCGGCCTCCACCCGGCCCTAACCCGACTCGCCGACCGGACGAGTGGTAGCGTCGGCGTCCACTTAGATGCCGAGGAACTCGACCTCTCCCCCAGCCACAGCGACGCCCTCTACCGGATCGCCCAAGAGGCCTTGCACAACGCCCTCCGGCACGCAAGAGCCCAAAACATCTGGCTGCGGCTGCGCCGGATGAGGGGTCGACTGGAACTCCGGGTTGAGGACGATGGTCGCGGCCTGCCTGTCGGGCTCAAGAGCGTAGGCCTAGGTATCGACAGGATGCGGGCACACGCCGAAAATATAGGTGGGAGCTTCCAGATCAAGACGCGCGACGCCGGAGGCGCCCTGGTCCTGATAGAGGTACCGTGGCCTTCCAGCTAATGATCGTCGACGACCACCCCGTCGTCCGCGAGGGCCTCAAGGCCTTCCTCGACCTTCAGGACGATCTTAAGGTGATCGCCGAGGCCGGCAGCTTGACCGAGATCCTCCCGAACATGCCTAGTGAACTCGACCTCGTCGTGCTCGACCTCAAGCTCTCAGATGGGAACGCGCTGGGCATCATCCCCGAACTGCTCGCACACCCCGCGCAGCCGCGGGTGCTTATCCTCACAAGCTTCCTAGACGAGCACTCGGTCCGCGAGGCCATGCGCCGCGGCGCCTCCGGCTACCTGTTAAAGCATGCGGGCCCCAGCGCCTTAGTCGACAAGATCAGGGCGGCCCTGCGGGGAGAGGTACCACTCGACCCCGGGGCGGTTCGACTCCTCGTCAGCCCCGAGAACGACCCGCTCGCAGAGCTGACCCCCCGCGAGCGCGAGGTGCTCGGGCTTATCGCCCAGGGGATGAGCAACAAACGCATCGCCCGTGCCCTGGGTATCGCAGAAAAGACGGTGAAGACCCACGCAGGCAATCTGTTTGCCAAGCTGGGCGTCGCCGACCGGGTGCAGGCGGCTCTCCTCGCCAAGGAGCGCGGTCTGTAAGCCCTCCCCTGGGGGCCAGGTAGGTCGTGCACCCCACCACCCTCCCGCTGGGACTCACCGATCATGACCAGGCGTAGGAAGCCCCTCCGAAAGAGATCTGTCCCGCCCCGGGGCGGGAACCCCTTAGCCCGACCCTTTGTCGGCGTCGACGGTTCGAGCCTCGCCTTCTTGCGTATCGGTTTCGGGCTGGTGATGCACTGGGAGGTGTGGCGCTACCTCAGCCACAACTGGATCCGTGAGTACTATATCTGGCCAACGTTCAATTTCCCCTACCCCCTCTTCGAATGGGTCACCCCCCGGCCGGGACAGGGCATGTTCGTCCACTTCGCCCTGCTGGGGGTGCTGTCGCTACTTATCGCCCTCGGCCTCTGCTACCGGGTCAGCATGGCACTCTTCTTCGTCGCCATCACCTACGTCTTCTTGCTTGATGAAACCAACTACCTTAACCACCTCCACCTGATCTGCATCCTGAGCTTCATCTTCGTGCCGGCCCACCGGCGCTTCTCCCTAGACCGCCTCATTACAGGTAGGGCGTGGCCCCGGACGGTGCCGCCCTGGTCGCTCCGGCTCATCGGCGGCCAGCTGGGAATCGCGCATTTCTTCGGCGGCGTGGCGAAGCCGAACATCGACTGGCTCTCAGGAAGGTCGTTGGCTGTAGGGGGGTTCGCCGAGCCCGCAAAGCTACCTCTCATCGGCCCGCTCTTCGGCGAGGGGTGGACATTTCATCGCCCATAGCGGCCTCCTGCTCGACCTCTTCATCGTTCCATTCCTGCTCCGGCGCCGGACCCGGGGGATCGCCTTCGCCCTCATCACGACCTTCCACCTGCTCAACGCCTACTGGTTCGATATCGGGATCTTCCCCTGGTTCATGATCCTCGCACCATCTTCGCCCCTCGCCGCCTGGCTCCCGTTGCACTTGGCGGTCCCGCTGCGGCACTACCTCACCCCCAGCATCGTGCACCGGAGTGAGGAGGGACACCGTTTCACCTGGCATATGAAGCCGAGGGGCAAAGAGGCCGAGGTTCGCTTCTTCGCCTTCGACCCGAAGACTCAGGAGAGCTGGAGCACCAACCAGCTCCTCTTCCTCACCAGCAGGCAGATCCAGAAAATGTCGAGCCGACCCTATATGATCCGGCAGCTCGCACGCTACTTGGCCGCCGAACCCGAGACCGACGGGAGGGAGGGGGTCGAGATCCGGGTGGAGTCCTTCGCTGCGCTTAACGGTCGACCCCGTCAGCTCCTGATCGATCCGGAGGCGGACCTCGCGGCGGTGCCCGCCCACGCCCTGAGGCACAACCCGGGGATCGTTCCCCTAAAACCCCTCCTGCAGACCTCCCGCTAGCCCCGGGGGCATGCCCAGCCCCGCGCACCCGTATACTTTCGGGCATGACCACCACGAAGGAAGGGCCGATATGACGCGCCTCATCCTCCTAGGCATCGCTGTCTACCTGCTGCTCGTCGGCATCGGCTTCCTACCGGGAGGTGGCGGCAGGCAGAACCCCCTGTTCATCGTCCTGGGGATCGTGTTTCTGATCCTGTCGAATGTAGTCCGCCGGCGCCGGCGCCTGAGACCCGGACCGAGAGGTGGGAGCGAGGGAGTCGAGATCCCGGAGGAACAGCTTCAGGAGATCCGGGCACTCGTGGGGGGCGGTCGAAAGATGGAGGCGGCCGAGCGCTACCGGGAGTTGACCGGGGTGGATATCACCTTAGCCCAGGCCTATGTCGAGAGCCTGGAGTCAGAGGCAAGAGGGACTGCACCGGATCCGACCTCAGCGACCTACGACTACAGTCTGCCCCTACCCAAGGAGCTCGAGGAGGCGATTCAGACCATCGCCGAGTCGAACCAGGGCGAGGCGATCCGGCGGGTCAGAGAGCTGACCGGGGTGGATCTCGCCGAGGCGAGGCACTACGTGGAGCGCCTCAAGCTGTACTGAGTCGAACCGGCGCAAGTCCCCGCGGACGCCGAAAGCCACGAGGCCGGTGGGCAGCAGGGGGAAGGTGCCAGCGCGGGCAAGACGATCCGATGACAGCGATCGAGTCGGGAGTGGATTCCGGTGTTGCCGATCCTAGACAGGCAGGGTGGCCAGGGGGGAGAATAGGAACCCCAGCAGGTGGGAGATTCGAAGGAGGGAAACGTGAAACGCGCCACCGGGTATCTGCCAGCCTCCACCGGAAGGTTTGGGGCTCGCCACGCCCTGCACCCTGACCGGTCGCTGGGCAAGCAAGAGTAGGGCACGATGCTGAGTACCGATCACGCCTACTTTAACGAGGTCGTCGATGACCCCGGAGGTACCCTCGGCCCCCGGGTACTGACCAGGCTGCAACTGGTAATGATCCACCGGGGAGGCTGCACCATCGCCCACAACGACCGCGAGTTCCGACTCGCGGAGGGCCAGGCGGCGCTCCTCTGGCCGGGCGAGCGGGAGTACCTCCGTTCGTCCCGCGAGGTCCCGACCCACCGGAGCTGGTGCAAGGTGGAGGTGGCGTTCGCCAGCTCCAGCCTCCGAGAGGGGTTGCGAACGAGATCAGGACCCCTCGTCCTCACCCACCGTTTAGAAGCGTTGATGCGGGTCGGCCTGTCACTCAAGAACGAGTCCGGCGAGGCCGCTGAGAGGCTCAGGAACAGCATCGCCGCGAGCCTCCTGCTGGAGTACACCCTGAAGGTGCAACCCGACCGCGACCAGATCTTGCCCCCCGCAGTCGAGCGGGTCAAACGCTACGTGGCCCTGCACTTCGCCGAGCCGGTAAGCCTAAGCGATCTGGTCACTGCCTCGCAGGTGAGTCGCTCGCACCTCAATCGGCTCTTCCGGGCTCACGTAGGCACCACGCCGATCCGCTACCTCTGGCAGGTGCGCGTTTCGGAGGGTGTCCGACTTCTGCGGGACACCGAACTCCCCATCCTGGGTGTGGCCGAGCGGACGGGCTTCGCCACCCCGACCCATTTCGCCCGGATGATCAGGGCGACCCACCGCCGGCCACCCTCCGCACTTCGGCGTAGCCACCTCTACGAAGGGGGTCTCAGGCTGACGCCGTAAGCTCCGGCAACCGGGACCAAAGTCGCAACTCCTACCGGGACCTCCTGCCGAGGCAGGGAGGCCTGCGCGGGGAGCATCCTTAAGGCGTAAGGAGGCCCCCCATGCTCACTTCAACCCTGCAGCCGATCGCGAACTACATCGTGGGGAGACGGACCCAGAAGGGCTTCGGTCACCTCCCCGAAGGAGATCTCCGCTGGCAGGCAGCTGCAAGGGAGACCCGTGGAGGGAGGCCGGCATGAACCGCGCCCTCATCACCGGAGCGAGTCGAGGTCTCGGCAGAACCCTCGCCACCTTCCTCGCCAATCAGGGTTACACCCTGACCCTCACCGGTCGAGGAGAGGCTGCGCTCGAGGAGGTGCGCGACGAACTGTCGCAACGGGCCCAGGTGACCGCACTGGCGGGCGATATCTCCGAGCGAGAGCATCGCCTGGCGCTGCGCAGGGCCACGAGCGGCGGTCTCGACCTGCTCATAAACAACGCCTCAGATCTGGGCACGACCCCCCTTCCCGCCCTGGTCGACTACGATCTCAAGCGGTTGCGCAGCACCTTCGAGACGAACGTGATCGCCCCACTGGCACTGATCCAGGAGCTACTGCCAGCGCTTAAAGAGCGTGGCGGTCTGGTCATCAACCTCTCCTCCGACGCCGCACTGGGAGGCTACCGAGGCTGGGGCGGCTACGGCGCCAGCAAGGCGGCGCTCGATCTCATCAGCAAGACTCTGGGCACCGAGTTGCGCGACGTCGCCGTGGTGAGCGTCGACCCAGGGGAGATGCGCACCCAGATGCATCAGGAGGCGTTCCCAGGCGAGGATATCTCGGACCGGCCCCTCCCCGAGGTCACGCTGCCCTTCTGGGCCTGGCTGCTCGGCCAGCCCCGATCCGGGCTCAGCGGCCGCAGGTTCCGGGCGCAGGCGGACACCTGGGAGACGGAGGGGGCTCTATGAGTCTGACCCTGGCCGATCTCGCGTTCGACCGCCCGCCGGGCCTGCAGGCCACCACCCCACCCGAATTCCGGGGGCGCGACCGCGACGATGTCCGGCTGCTGGTAAGCGATGAGGACGGACACCGGCACAGCCACTTCACCCGACTCGCGGAACAGCTCGCACCTGGCGACCTGCTGGTGGCGAACCGGAGTGCCACCCTGCCGGCGAGCCTCCCCGCTCTAGGCCCCTTCGGCAGAATGCTCCTTAACCTCTCGACCCGCTACGCCCCCGGTCTCTGGTTGACCGAGCCACGCTTTAGCCACGCCGAACCCGGTCCACTCCCCCTAAGCGCGGGCGAGATCTTGGAGGTGGCCGGCTTAGAGGCGCAGCTGGTGGCCCCCTACCCAGGGCTTGAGCGCCTCTGGTTCGTCCACTTCCGGGGGGACGTAGCGGCGGCGATGAGTGCGCACGGTCGCCCCATCCGCTACGGCTACCTCGAGCGCTCCTACCCCCTCTCCGCCTACCAGACCCTCTTCGCCGACCGGCCCGGCTCTGCCGAGATGCCCTCCGCCGGCCGCCCCTTCTCGAACCGGGTGCTGTCCACCCTCAAGGCTCACGGGGTCGGCGTGGCGACACTCACCCTGCATACGGGCGTGAGCAGCCTCGAGGTCGAGGTGGAGGATCTAGACGACCTCACCCTCTACGCTGAGCCGTTCGAGGTCCCCGCCCCAACGGCGGAGAGGGTGAACGCGGCCCGCTCGGGCGGCCACCGGGTGATCGCAATAGGCACCACCGTGGTTCGGGCCTTGGAGAGCGCCTTCGACGGGGAACGGGTGCAGCCGAGCCGCGGCTTCACCGGCAGATTCATCCGCCCCGGTGTCGGGGGTGACGCGGTGAACGGCATCCTCACCGGCCTACACGATCCCCAAGCGACCCACCTGGCGATGCTCTACGCCATCGCCGGCAGAGACACCGTGATGGAGGGCTACGCCGAGGCTGTCCGGGCCCGCTACCGCTGGCACGAGTTCGGCGACAGCCACCTGATCCTGAACGGTCCCGCAGGAAGGGATCGACCGGTCGCCGGGCCGACCGCCTGACGACCGGACCACCCCCCTGTTCGCCAGCCACCGCTGGCGAGGCACACGACACTTCAGGCATCTCGTACCATGGCCTACATAACCCCTCGTTCGGCAGCTCCGGGCGGACGAACCCAGACGCCGGGCGGAAAGGAGAGGTACTGTGGCCCACTACCTGGTGAGCGCTCGAGTAAGGGGCGATCTCGACGACCTCAAGAGCAGGCTCGACGGCGGAGAGATCCGGGCCCTGCGCCCCTTCGGCCTGGCCCTGGACCAGGGCCTCCGCGGGGCCCGGATCGCCGAGTCCGGCAGGATCGTCTGGGAGGAGGAGGACTACTGCTCTCCCCCGCTGGCGATGGAGCGGGCCGCCGTGCTCGACCGCTACTTCGACACCCTCGAGGTAGAGTCCGTCCGTCAGGGGGAGGGGTGGTCGCGCACCAAACGGCTGACCCCGCTCTGGAGGGAGAGGACGTGACCGTTCCCGAGAGACGGCTTGTTCAGGCCGCGTCGGTCGCCGAGGTCGAGGCCACCGGCATGAAGCCGGTCAATGTCGGGGGCAGCGTGGTGCTGCTGATCGCCCACGAGGGGACGATCCAGGCGATCGACAACCGCTGTCCCCACAAAGGCTTTCCGCTGGCCCGCGGCACACTCCGGGACGGCATCCTCACCTGCCACTGGCACCATGCCCGCTTCGAGATCTGCTCGGGCGGAACCTTCGACCCGTTCGCCGACGACGTCCGGACCTACCCCCTGGAGATCAAGGGGGAGGAGATCTGGGTGGACCCGACCCCCGAACGGGACGAGGTAGCGCACCAGCGCCGGCGCCTTCAGGACGGACTCAAGCACAATCTGAGGCTGGTCATGGCCAAGGCCACCATCGGCCTCATGGCCGAGGGTGAGGAGCCGGCCGGACTGCTCGAGATCGGCGGGCGCTTCGGCGCGACCCAGCGGGACGCCGGCTGGCGCGATGGGCTCACCATCCTGACCGCCATGGCGAACATCCTGCCCCACTTGGCCGCCGACGATCGCCCCCTGGCCCTGTTTCACGGCATGCTCCACGTGGCCAACAGTGTCCAAGGACAGCGCCCCCACTTCGATGTGGGTCCCCTGCCCGGCGGCGAGACCGATCCAGAGCGGCTTAAGGCGTGGCTGCGGGAGTTCGCCGAGGTCCGCGACCGGGACGGCGTCGAACGGGTGGTGCTCTCGTCATTGCAGGCGAACCATGACGCCGAGGGGCTGGCCGACATGCTCTTCAGCGCGGTGACCGATCACTACTTCATCGGCGGTGGCCACTCGATCGACTTTGTCAACAAGGCGTTCGAACTGCTAGACGTAATCGGCTGGCAGCACAGCCCCGAGATCCTGGTTAGCGTGATCCCCGGTATTACCGCCGGCACCCGGATGGAAGAGACCAGCACCTGGCGCACACCCGTGGATCTGGTGGGACTTCTTGAGCCGGTCTTCAGCGACCTACTGGCTGGCAGGCTCAGCGACGGCCACTCCGACGGGCGGCTCGCCGACGCAGACTTCGACGCCCTGATAGCGAGGCTGATGGGCGACGATCCGACCGCCATCATCCGGGCGCTGGCCGACCTGTTGGTAGCGGGGGTCGCCCTGACCGAGCTCTCGCTGGCCCTAAGCTTCGCGGCCGCGCTACGGGTGGCGCGCTTCCACCTGTCCAACGAATTCAACGACTGGGTCGCGGTGCTTCACACCTTCACCAGCGCCAACGCCACCCACCGACTGCTCAAGCGGGCCCCCTCGCTCGAGGGTGCGCGAGCGATCTGGCACAGCGCCATGGACCTCTATCTACACCGCTTCCTCAACGCCCCGGCCGCCAGGCAACCCAGCGATACCTGCGTCGCCGGGCTCCCCACAGGCGGCAACGAACTGCTGGCGAACCTCCTCGAACTCACCGACGGTCGTCAGAGGGTTGAAGAGGCCGCCGCCACCACCTACCACTATCTGAAGGGCGGCTACGACGATGCCCCCCTGCTCGCGACCCTCGGAAAGACCCTGCTGCGCGAGGATGGCGAATTCCACTCTTATCAGATGCTCGAGGCCGGCCTAGGACTCTACCTCGAGCTTCGGGGCCGTCGGCCCGATCTCGCCCCGACCGTGCTGGTGGCTGTCGCCCGCTACCTGGCCGGCCACGCCCCCACCGACCGGGCGACCACCCAGACCTACCGGGTCGCGGCCCGACTGCAGGCGGGAGGGGCGCTGATGGCGGACTGAGGGTTGTGGGGCCTGCGTTCCCCCGGCAAAGTCGGGAGCGGGGCATGGTCGCCGAGAGCGCCGTGGTAGCTACTCTGGGCTGTGGGCATCTCCCTCCCACTCCGGGCGAGGGTCACCGAATCCCTTGGCCGGGCGAACGTAGCTGACAGGAGCACACCATCAGGAGGGCACCCGGACCAGGGAGCGGGCTCGCTCAGGCCAGGGCCGAGTCCGTTAAGCGGGGGCTTGGACCAGCTCCTTGAGCTTCAGCAAGGCCGCTTCGGCCCGCTCGCGAACCCCATCGTCCTGCGACCGTCCAGCCATCATCAGGTGCATGTTCAGGTGCTGGTCGACATCCCCGAAGATCGAGTTGAGGACCTCGACCTCCTCGCGACTCCGCAGACTGGCATCGTCGCGGAACATCGTAGTGTAGACGTACTCGAACTGGCGGTCGCTCATGATACCGGTCAGGTACTGCTCGAGCACCTGCAAGTAGGGGGAGAGGTCGCTCCGACTCGCACCGTTGCCGCCGACCACCTCGCCGCTGGAGGGCACCAGGTCGAATCCGGCGTTGAGCACCTCTGGCGTGATATTCCAGTTGTCCACGTCGAAGACCGCCCCGCCGTCCCGAAAGAGGATCACCTGGGGGCTCTCGTGTCGGATGCCCGTCAGCTCCGTCACCAGGTTGCTGGCGGCACGCCACTCGATCACTCGGATGATGCCGACCATCAGATCCTCGCGGGCCTCGAGCTTCTCCTGGAGGAAGCCGAAACCCTGCATGGTCTTGTGGCAGGCGCCAGCCTTGAAGATGACGTTGGTCGGGTGGGAGGTCAGGAAGGCCTCAACCTCTTCGGGGGTGCTCAGGTTTACCACTCTGTCTCTTAGCATACCCACTCCTTCAAACGAGCCTTGAGTAAACTATTGTAGACCCTGGCCACCCCGGAGATAGTATTTCGCACACCCGGCACGAGCAACGCCCGCTAATCCAGCGTGACGAACCCCACCGGGGTCTCCAGCGTCGCGCGTAGCTGCGGCTCCGGTGCCGCGACCACCACCACGTCAACCTTGAGCTTGGCGTAAAGGTCGGCGAGGGCACCTTGCTCCGGGTACCCGACCTCGAATCCCTTAAGGGCACACCCCCCCGGCGCGTCCACCGACGGGTGTTCGCTCTCCAGCCAGTCGATGAAGAAGGGGAGCGAATCGCCGTAGGGGTGGCCGCCGAGCCTCAGAACCTCCCAAGCGAGGCGGCGCCGATCCGGCCGCAGCCGCGACATCGCGACCGGCCCTGGGGTAAGCAGGCCGGCCGCCTCGACCTGCAGGGCCAGGCGCGGCAGGTCGCTGGCTCGCAAAGCGAAGGTCAGCAACGTCGGCACCGCCAGCGCGGCGAGACTTTCCCCGCGAGTGCCTCCGAGATCCTGCAGTGGATCTGGGGCTATCACCTCGAGGTAGACCCCAGCACCGAGCGAGAGCAGAGCGTTCCGAGTACCGAAGCCGGGGTGCTCTCCGCCCGGCACGGGCTCCACACCGACGAGCTGCGCCAGGTGCGCCACCCCCTCATCGAGATCGGGCACACCCCACAGGAGGTGATCGAGCGCAAAGGTCATGGCTGCACTCTACTCCGGTCCGCCCGGGTGGTGAACACCTTCAAGGCTGGAATCGACCCGACAAGATGGTGTTTCTGTCGCCCCGGACACGAGCTTTCCGGTTGACCCTGTTCCTACGTGCCTGCTAGACTCCAGAGGGTCTGGATGCCCGGAGAGGTGTCCGAGTGGTTTAAGGAGCACGCCTGGAAAGCGTGTAGGTGGTCAACGCTGCCTCGCGGGTTCGAATCCCGCTCTCTCCGCCAACTCCGGTTATCAGATTGCGTGGGTGACGGTGATCCCAGGTCGTAACGTGAGATTATCTCTGCTCCCCGAAGGGGAGAGGCCAGTCCTGGTGCATCCTGCACCATGTGAAAAATACAGACCGACCTCCAATGGCAAGTCTAGCCTGTGTCAATCATGAGTGCCCCAGTTACGGCCGGGCAGGACAAGGGAACCTCAAGGAAGGACGGGTTCGCTGGACCCGTAAGACCTACGGACCGGACCAGATCCGTCATCTACGCTGCCTGAGTTGCCAGAGCGAGTTCAGCGAACGTAAGAATACTCCTTTGTGGAACAGCAAGATCGGTGAGGGCAAGACCATTCCGTCCTTCCGATCGGATTTGGAGTGTTCGGGAGTTGCAAGGACGGATTCGCTGGATTCGCTCACCTACTTATCCGTGTGGGGGGCAGAGATGATCTCACGTCACTACCGGATCGGGCGAGACGCGACCTATCTGTGCCTGTTCATTCACCAGCGAGCGCGTGTGAAACCTTGGCAGCACATCGGGGCTCTCCACTCGAAGAGCTCGAGTACCACCGGATCCCACCTCGGCGGGTGCTTCTACGTGAAGCGAAGGCCAGCTCACCGGGCCCGGCCTAGAAGCCACGTCGCAGTGCCTGAGCAGTGGTCCCACAATAGCTGTCGGGTATCTCGACCGTGGCACTCAACAGCTCGTCTGAGAGCTAGCACGAAATGTGGTCGCTGGAGGAGGGCGCAGGGAATCCCGAGTTGGAGAGGTACATCGCCCTCAAATGGCGATGATTCAGACCACGAGCCGACGCCGAAGTGCCTCTTTAATCTTCATCCCCTGGATTCTCGCAAGGGCTGGCGGAATCGCTTCCCCAACGAACCGGGCGTTCGGATGCTTACCCCGGTTCATCGCAAGCTTGTAGGTGGCGGGAAATGTCTGAAGGAGTGCAGCCTCCCTTAGCGTGATCGACCGGTCCTCAGTCGGGTGCAAGAAGCGCCCCTTGGATGGATTGACCGAACCACTGGTAATCGTTGGAGCCGGATCATCCCAAGCCATTCGGCCAAAGACATCCTTGAAACCGTCGACTCTGCGATGGCACTCGAGCTGGTTGGCTTCCCCGAGAGCCATCCGGCTTCCCCCGTCTCGGGGAATGCAACGTATCAGTTTGCGGACCTTTGGTGAGCGTGATTCACCGTGATCGTGGGCCGGGTCCCCGCTTTGACCAGCGACAGGGAGATCGCCGATGGCCATGCGAACGCTTAAGCTCTCCCCGGTTGCCTGGGGTAGGTGGATTCTGAATCCCCGGCCCGCCATGAGGATGAGCCTTCGGCGCCTCTGTGGAACGCTGAAGGCACCTAGCGGATTGCGGGCCTGCCGCCACACTCCGGCAATAAGGACAGGTTCTAAGGACATGCGCTCCTCCTGACGGGACCTGGGGATCATCTGAGGGTCACAACCTAGGCCACCGACCCGTGCCGCGCGAACGACAGCTGCGGGATTCTGGCGGCGAGGTCGGGTGGTATCATAACGGACCATCAGGAGCCAGCGCTCCGGTCGGTCCAGAGCGGAGCAGCGGGTTCCGCCTAGGGGGTAAGCCGTGGAAATCCGACGCATCTCGGCCTTCAGGGTCGCTCTGCCCCTGCACGAAGGCAGCTACAACTGGTCCGGCGGAAAATCGGTCGCTATCTTCGACAGCACCATCGTGCAGGTCGAGACCGGTACGGGGGTTGTCGGGCACGGGGAGGTCTGTCCGCTCGGACCGTTCTACCTTCCAGCGTACGGCGCCGGGGTGCGCGCCGGCATCGAAGAACTCGGCCCTCACTTAATCGGTCTGGATCCCACCCAGCTAGAGAAGCTGAACCGCCATATGGACGCCGCACTGAAGGGACATCCGTATGTCAAGTCGGGCATCGATATGGCCTGCTGGGACATCTTGGGTCAAGTGACGGGGCAGCCGATCAGTATCCTGCTGGGGGGGCGCTACGGCGCTGATTTCCCGCTCTACCGCGCCATCTCCCAGGAGTCGCCGGAGGCGATGGCGGCGAAGGTGGCCGGCTACCGAGAGGAGGGCTACCGACGCTTCCAGCTCAAGGTGGGCGGCGACCCCGACACCGATATCGACCGGATAAGCGCCGTTACGGCCGTCCTCGAGCCCGGCGACAAGCTCATCGCCGACGCCAACACCGGCTGGCTAATGCACGAGGCGGCGCGCGTCGCTCGTGCCGTAGCCGGACTCGACATCTACCTCGAACAGCCCTGCCTGAGCTACGAGGAGTGCCTGTCGATCCGCAGGCGCACCAGCCACCCCTTCGTCCTCGACGAGACGATCGACGGAATTCCCGTCCTGCTCCGGGCCCACGCCGACGCCGCTGCCGATGTAGTGAACATCAAGATCAGCAAATTCGGTGGCCTCACCAGGGCTCGCCAGGCCCGCGACCTGTGCGTGGCGCTGGGGATCGGCGTGACCATTGAGGATAGCTGGGGGAGCGATATCACCACGGCGGCCATCGCCCACCTGGCTCACAGCACGCCCCCGGATCTCCTGTTCACCGCCACCGACTTCAACAGCTACACCCCCTTAAGCACGGCCGAGGGTGCTCCCCAGAGGCAGCAGGGCCGACTAGCGGCATCGGCCGCGCCCGGCCTGGGTGTAGCCCCGCGTTGGGAAGTCCTGGGGGAGCCGGTGCTCGAGATCGTCTGAGCCATAGCGGAGCAGGGGAACGCGTCGCTCGCTCTTCCTCGGTCGCGGCAGGGTGACGCAGCCTCTGCAACTCTTGGGGGGCGTCGTAGCTGCCCTTAAAGCTCGAGCCGTAGCTTCGGGGGTGGGTCGGCCCGCCCCAGTACGACCCGGACCCCTTTTGATGACCGGTCACCGCCTCCTGCTCGATAAGAGATTTCATGAGAGCCGCAGCGGGCGGCTAGAATGGCCCGGGAGGTCGACATGACCGAGACACACAGGGTGAGAGATTTTCAGGAGATGCTCGAAGTCGCCCTCGAAGAGGCCCGAATCGGCCTAGCGGAGGGTGGGGTGCCCATCGGAGCAGCCCTCTTCCACCGGGACGGTCGGCTCCTCGGCCGCGGCCACAACCGCAGGGTACAAGAGGGGGATCCCTCCATACATGCCGAGACCGACGCGTTTCGCAAGGCGGGCCGGCAGCGGGACTACCGTGACACGGTGATGGTGACCACCCTCGCGCCCTGCTGGTACTGCAGCGGCCTTATCCGCCAGTTCGGCATAGGCGCTGTGGTGGTGGGCCAGACAGGGGATTTCCAGGAAGGTCTCGACTGGCTGCGCGAGCTGGGAGTCGAGGTGTTCGAACTCGCTTCGGAAGCGTGTGAGGAGCTGCTCGCAGAGTTTGTCGAGGCGGATCCTCACCTATGGAACGAGGATATCGGGGAGCTGGACTGATGGAGATCCCGCTGGGGCGCTACCGGCGCGCCCCCGGGAGCGACACCGATCTGGTCAGCATCGACCCGGCTGAGACCGGGCCCTTCCCCCCCAACGGGGAGGGCCGCAAGGCGGCACGAAAACTCCTCAAGCGGCAGCGCGACCGGCTCGAGGCCCTCCAGCGCCTCCTCTACGCCGATGGCAGCCAGGCGCTGCTGGCGGTCTTCCAGGCGATGGACGCAGGCGGCAAGGATGGTACCATCCGCAGGGTGATGACGGGCATGAATCCCCAAGGGGTCCGGGTCACAAGTTTCAAAGCGCCTACCGAGGAGGAGTTGGCCCACGATTTTCTCTGGCGCATCAACCGAGCCCTCCCCCGCAAAGGCATGATCGGCGTGTTCAACCGCTCCCACTACGAGGACGTCCTCGTGGTTCGGGTCAAAGGGCTGGTGCCGGAGCCGATCTGGAGGAGGCGCTACGACCAGATCGACGCCTTCGAGCGTAGACTCGTCGAGACCGGAACGGCGGTTGCGAAGTTCTATCTTCACATCAGCAAGGAGGAGCAGCGGGAACGACTCCAGGCCCGCTTAGATGATCCCGAGAAGCACTGGAAGTTCGATCCCGCCGATCTCAAGGAGCGTTCCCGCTGGAACGACTACCTGGCCGCCTATCAGGACGCCATGGCCCGCTGCAACAGCGAGTTCGCCCCCTGGTACGTGGTTCCCGCCAACCATAAATGGTACCGGAACGTCGTTATCGCCCAGGTGCTAATCGACACCCTAGAGGGGATGGGGCTCAACTACCCGGATCCCGACTTCGACCCGGCTGCTGTCTGTATCGACGGCTGACCCCAGGCGGAGTCGGCCGAACCCTCTTAATCCGCACCTTGGATAGCGGTGCTCGGGAACATCGGTATGGCCTGCAGGATCTATCCATAGCGAAGGGATCGTGTCGGAGTTCGCGTTCGGGCAGCCAGCCTATAGTCGGGTGTGGGTTGTCGACTCTGGACGCGAGTAGCGCCTCGAAGCGATTAGCGAACACTCCGAATGAAGGCGAAGATGACGGTCCGAGGCTTAGAGCAGGCTATCCGCGCTTGCTGATCGAGCAGTCAGATTCTGCGCGTAGCGTATATGCTGGCCGGGTGCACGCGATCGTCTTCGACCTCGACGGTACCCTCGTCGACTCTCTAACCGATATCGTCAACAGCTTCCTGAGCGCTTTCGAGTCGCTTGGCCTGCCCGCGCCACCCGCAGCTGAGATCCGGGAGGAGATGGGTAAGCCCCTCTTCGACATGTATAGCCGCTTCGCCCCTGCCTCGCGGATCGATGCGCTTATCAGGACCTACCGCGAGCACTATCCCCAACACTTCCTGGACAACTCGAAGCCGTTCCCCGGAGTGCTCGAGCTGCTCACGAGGTTGCGGGCCCGGGGCTACCGGCTCGGGGTGGCCACCACCAAGCGCTCTTCCTCGGCGCTCGCCTTCGCCTCCGCGCTGGGGATCGACGCCTATCTCGATCACATCCAGGGCACCGACGACTTCCCCCATAAGCCCGCCCCCGATGTAATCTTCCGTGCCCTTGACGCCCTTGGGGCGGAGGGAGTATGGATGGTGGGCGACTCATCCACCGACATCGAGGCGGGAAGGGCTGCCGGTTTGAAGACCTACGCCGTGACCTGGGGTACCCACGACGCCGAGCGGTTGGGTCGGGCAGAGCCCGATGTTCTGGAACCGAACTTAGCGGCGCTGCTGAGACTGGTTCCCTGAACGGTACTTGCAGCGCACTCGGGAGCTGCCGGATCTCGCAGAGGTGGAGAAAGACGGGGTGAGTTGGTTGTAGGAGGCTTCGTCCTTCTTCTTAAGATTCTGGAGAGAGGAGACGCACTCCTCTCTCACCAGGCCCCCTGTCGTTGCCGGAGAAGGTTGCTCAGCGGATAGCGGGGCGCATAATTGAGGGCATGGAGAATCTCGAGAAGCAGTACGTCATCGACGCTTTAGCGGCGGATAGCTGGCGCATGTTCCGCATCATGGGCGAACTAGTGCAGGGCTTCGAGGAGATGAGCGATGTTGGTAAGGCGGTTACCATCTTCGGGTCGGCCCGGCTCGGGGAGGATAGCGAGGTCTACCAGAAGGCGGTCCAACTCGCCCGCGATCTCGCCGGCTGCGGGTACACTATCATCACCGGGGGTGGGCCGGGGATTATGGAGGCGGGGAACCGGGGGGCCTTTGAGACGGAGAGTCGCTCGGTCGGCCTGAATATCACGCTGCCCCACGAGCAGGGCCCGAACGGTTATCAGACCGACAGCCTCAACTTCAAGTACTTCTTCACCCGTAAGGTGATGCTGGTCAAATACTCGACGGCCTTCGTAGTCTTCCCGGGGGGGTTCGGGACTATCGACGAACTGTTCGAGGCGCTGACCCTTATCCAGACGAGGAAGATCAAGCCGTTCCCGGTCTACCTGATCGGTGTGGAGTTCTGGCGCGGACTGCTCCAGTGGCTCCAGGGAACGCTCCTCCGGATGGGGGTCATCTCAGAGGAAGATATGCACCTGTTTAAGGTTGTCGATAATATCTCTACCGTTCCGGATGAGATCGACCTCTACTACCAGACGGAAAATCATGGGGGTTTCAATCTGCCGTGGTGAAGCGAGGCTTGAGGAGCCCCTTGAGCGCCGCCCGGACCCTGCCCTCGCTCAGCTCGAGCGCTGGGCAACCCCCTCAGTTAGCGGCAGCCCTGGCACTCTACGCCGTGGCCAGGGAGCGTGGCTCGGTCGTGATCGGAGTGAGCGGAGGCCGCCTCCAGCCAGCCGCTAAGTTCGGCAACTCCTCCTCACCCCGGTTGCCGTTGCGACCCGGGTAGCGACCCCAGCCAGCGCCCGCATCCAGGCCTTATCAGATAAGCGCTAAAGAATACAAATAGATATGAAGTCAGCAATATTAAGACTTATTCTTTAAAAGACTTGACAATACTACGCTCATATCTTATGCTATCACCAGTCGCGAGGCGATCAGAAGAGGGTCGACCCTGCCATCGTCCTCGTAGATTGTGAAAGCCTTAAGGAGGTTTGCCATGACTGCCATTCACGTGAGGCGTGCTCAACCGTCCCGGACTTGGGGACTTGTCCCCGACTTGGCCTCCGAAGTCGGCCGCTTCTTCGACATCGCCGCTCCCTTCTCTACCAGCGATGCTGCCTCTGCAGATCTCTACGAGACCGACGAGGCACTGGTGTTGGAGATGACCCTCCCCGGTCTCACGGGAGAAGACCTTGACATCAGCGTGGAAGGTCGCCAACTGACTATCAAGGCGAGTCTGCCTGAAATCGATGGAGAGGGGCGTCGCTACTGGTTCAGGGGCATCGTCCGCGGAGAGATTAGCCGTAGCATCACGCTTCCGTCGACGATCGACGTGGACGCTATCAGCGCCCGTGTCGAGAACGGGGTGCTCCGCATGGCCATGCCGAAGGCCCTTGAGGCCAAGGCCAGGAAGATCGCTATCAGCAACGACTGACCCGATCTCCTATCCCCCATCCTGCTGGGCGAGCCCAGCAGGATGGGGACTCGGATCACTCGAATTCCGGTGGGAGCGACTCCTCACCAAAGACCTGAGCGGCCAGACTGTAGATCGCCTCGGGCTCGAGGTTGTAGCCCAGATAGGTGTTACCGCTCCACAGTTCCACGTGGGGGTGAGGTTCGTCCTGCGTTCCCTGCACCGCCTCCGGGGTGCCGGAATTACCGGTTGCACCGACCACTTGGCCCTGCGTCACCTCGGCCCCTTCGACCACGTCGGCTGGGATGCCAGACAGGTGGGCGTAGCGCGAGATGAACCCGCCGGGGTGTCGGATCCACACCTGTCTGCCGCGGAGGAGGTCGAGAATTTCCGCTGGCGTATCTAGGCTAGAGCGGGCTAAGCGGAGATTCTCGTCGAGAGCCTCCTGGGTGAGCTCCTGGAAATCGTGGTCCGCCCGGAGCACGGTGCCCATGGCTACTGCGCGGATGGGGGTACCGTATTCGATGGGTACGCCCACCGTGCCGTTGTAGAAGTCGAAGCCCTCATGGGTGCCGTTACGGTAGGCCCTAGGTGCTCCAGGTAGGTGGTTCGAGCGGGAGCTGATCGTGGCCCCCTCTATCGGGAGCACGTACCCGCTCGGCCAGCCGCTGACGAAGGTGCGACCTGTTAACTCCTCTAGGCGCTGGTAGAGACCTGTAGTGCGCACGACCGCATTGTCCAGAGCGTAGTCGAACGCGGTCCTCCCCTGGACATCCGCTAGGGTCGGGTCGGCCCCGGCGTTGAGCAGTAGGAGGGGGATGGTCGCCGTGTCGGCTGAGCCGGCTGCGAACATCAGAGCGGTCTCGCCGGAGGCCGTGGCGGCGTCGAGGTTGATACCTGCCTCGACGAGGACCCGCACTCCCGCGAGGCTCCCTTCGGCTGTGGCCACCATGAGCAGGGTGCGCCCCTCGGCGTCGCGGATGTTGGGGTCCTCGAGCTCCGCGACCGCCTCCTCGAGGGCTGCAGGGTCGAGACCGCGCGCGAGTTCGAACAGGGTGGAGAGCCGGATCTCGGCTTCCGACGGTCCCGAAGGTCCGAGGCGGATGACACCGAACTGCCATAGCACCACCAGTGCACCCAGAGCCACTACCAGCACCACTAGGGAGAATCGCAGCATGGTTCACGATAGCGCATAATCTCAGGTGATGTCCTTAATTCTTGGTACTGAGGGCTAGCTGGAGGCGAGTCTGTCCCCAAGACCCCTGTCCCCGGCGTTGCCGTCCCCCTCCGATCGGTAAGCGACCTTACCCCGTCCTCGACAGGGGCGGGGATCGCTGGCCGCCTCGGATCGGGTCGCAACAAGATAAGGTGGCAGCGCGAGCTTACCCTACCCCCCCTGTATTCCGCCTGAAGGTCGGCCCAGGTGAGGCAGGGCAAATCCTCTAAACCAAGCTGCAACTGCCACACTAGAGGCTGCCAAACGAAACCGCTATCGGTCCTCGCGCGGCCCGCTCGTCCTACTTATAAGGTTCTCGAGAGGTGGCCCAGGTCGGGCTACACAAGACTCAGCTACTCGAGCCCTGTCCACCTGCCGTCATCCGATAAAACCCGCGCACCCACATGGCCACCCTTGCTATGGCCAAGCCAGTCATAATCCTCCCAACGATGTCGACATCGATATCGAGCCCCGAAGTTTCCATGAGGTTCCAATCGGAGAACACTAGAGCGACAACGATGGCGACGATAAGGGTGAGGCCCTGGGTGATATCCCAGCCTTCACGGGCCTCCTCATCCCAGAGGTTCCTAAGAAGCCAGACAACAGCCTCAAGGCCAATCCCAGCAATGATCAAGGTTCCTATCATGATCTTCCTCCTAAGGCTTAAAACGATCCGTCAGGCTTAAAACGATCCGTCGTTCCCGATTACCTTCCTGACTCCTCCTTCCCCTCACTCGCTTTGATCTCATCTCTACCCCCGTCGATACCACCCCTACCCGATGGCCGACGTGATATTTACCACCCGTGCGGAACGTCGCGACGCCCCTCTCTAACAGAACTTCCTGTGAATGTAGAGTGACGCGGGTCTTCACTCCAAACACATTCCGGCAGCAGCGCCCGCTCGCCTTCCCGGTAACGGAGAGATCCTCACCTCTCACACCCCTGCAGAACATCTCTTCGACAGCTTGCAGACCGCGCAGGCCGGGTGGTAGCTATCCCCCACGCACCGACTCAGGCCGCGCTCCTTACATCCAGTCGCAGTCCTGCTGCAGAAACGGTGCCCCTCACTGGTGGGCGTGGCGATCTGAGAGGATCCAAGTGAGATCCATGCCAGGTGGACTGGTAGCAGGCTCGCCACCGAACTCGGTTGAGGCGGCCTGGAAACGCCCCGGACCTAGCGACTCATCGCCACCCGGTGACGGCTAAGCACGTAGAAGGCGAGCGCCGCGGCGGGGAGCAGAAGCAGGTAGCTGAGGATCATCGCATCGGTAATCCCTAGGATCTCTTGAAGGAGGCCGATACCGATGTAGACGAACCCCGCAGTCCCCCAGGAGAGACCCATAAGCATGCCCGAGGCGGTGGACAGGGCGTGGGGAGCGAGATCCTGCCCACTGAGGATCAGGAGCGGCAGCGAGGCATTGGTCACGAGGCCAGCGAGCGCCACAGTGCCGAAGAAAGCCAGCGTGCCGGGGGGAAAGAGGAAGATTGCCAGCAAGAACGGGAGCGCCAGCAGGATCGCCCCCACGGTGAGTCGGCGCCGGGGGAAGTGGTCGGCCAGGGCACCGGCCAGGACGCCACCGAGCGCAGAGGAGAAGGTAAAAGTCGCCAGCGTCCAGCCGATCAGGGGGGAGTCGGGGGCGTATCCCTGAATCTTGACGAGCCATAGAGGCATAGCGCTAGTGAACGTCACGAACGAGGTCGCGCGCAGGATGCCAGCTAGGCTGAGGAGTCCGACAGGGCCGGCGACAAGGTCACGGTCGAAGAGCCGGGCACGTTGCTGCCGTGGGACGGTCGCCCGCTTCGGGAACAGTACCAGGATCGCCAGTCCCAGCAGGAGTCCGGGGATCATCAGCAGGGGGGTGGGGCCCGGTCCGACACGAGCAAGGAGGTAGAGGATGACGACAGGGCCGAGGGCCATCCCCAAAGCCCCGCTGGCACCGAAGAGTCCCACCATCATGCCCTTGCGCTCCCCCCCTGCAGTCCGGGCCAGACTCATACCTGAGGGATGGAAGGCAGCGGACCCGAGACCTCCGACGAAGAGAACGCCCACCAGTAGTAGCACGCTCGGCACCACCACGATCTGGCTGAGCAGGGCAGCGCAGAGGAGAGTACCGAGCCCGGCGAGCAACCGTTGGCCGATCCGGTCGGCCAACACCCCGAACAGGGGTTGGGTGACGGATGTACTCAAGGAGAGGGTTGCGACAAGTAGCGCCAGGCCGGTCTCGCTGAGGCCGAAGCGTGCCTGGAAGGTGGGCAGGAGGGCGGAGAACATCCCGAAGAAGCCGTCGTTGTTGGTGTGGGCCAGGATGAGCAGAAAGGTCAGGCTCCCACCGGCCAATACGGTGCGTCTTCGGTCACGAGTAACAGCCACAGCGGCCAGTCTACCCCTGGACTGGAGCCTGGTGAACCGGGGCAGGGCACTTCACGGTACCCTGGTGGCTTCCAAGCGTCATGGAGCGTGGCCACGTCGTCGGAGACTCCCCGAGGTGACCGACCCTATGAACTCGAGGGGACTCCCTCGCTACCAGGTGTGTTCGTGGAGCTAACTGCCCGGAAAGCGATCGACCCTGATCCCCCGCCTGACCGTCGTCGCTTACCCCTGTTACCATCCATAAGACAGGCCCCGGACGACAACAAGCCGCCCAGGGCCTAGCCTGACTTGCGATTCGATTACTCTACGATGAACTTCCCATATTCCGCCTGAGGCGGGTCGGAGTGGTCCCTGACAAGGAATTCATAGACACCTCGGCGCATCGGGTGGAAACTGAACCTCGCGGCACCGGCTTCATCGCACTGGATCGCGCGGAAGGTCTGACCTTGCAGGTAGAGCTCGATATCGCCGACACTGTAGACGCGAATATGCGAGTTCATCACGAGGCCCTCCGACTCGAAGTGGAATCCACTGGCGTCGTCGACAGCATCAGGACAGACAAAGTTGAAGCGGTAGTATCCGCCGAGAGCGAACCGGAACTCGTTGGCGGAGATGACCGGCTCTCCGTTCGGACCGGTGGTGACGTGAAGGAAGTGATCCTCAGGAGGAGGCGAACCGACAACACCGGACTCCTGATCTTGCGCCGAGGCTGAGAGCAAGAGCAGACTAATCGCAGTAACAGCGGGCACCAAGAACTTCTTCATTAAGATCCCTTCTTCCTTAGAGATTTACCGTAAAGCATCGTAGCACAAGCTTAAACCCTGAACAACCCGCCCAAGCCGGTGTTGGCACTGCCGAATACCAAGCCCCGAACAAGAGTTGAGAGTGAAACAGGACCGCTCCGACCCCGCTGAATGCGTTGACGAGGGATTACCCAGAAACAGCATTCACAGCCCGACAGCGGAGGTTTTAGCGGACCAACATCACCAGGACTACCCGCGCCTCGCCTGAGATCTTTCGTGGCCCCTTCGTGATCGGCAGGCTATACCCTGCCCCCAAACCCTTCGGTCCTACAACCATGCTGGGCCGGATCATTTCTAGGCCCGAGGTAGGGGGAACTGTGGTGGCCAGGGGCAGAATTGAACTGCCGACACCACGATTTTCAGTCGTGTGCTCTACCGACTGAGCTACCTGGCCACGCACAAAGAGGCAATGTCGAGCCTGGAGCGCTCGCCGATGCCTCTCTGTTGCTTCTGGCGGAGCCGACGGGATTCGAACCCGCGACCTTCTGCGTGACAGGCAGATATGCTAACCGCTACACTACGGCTCCACACCGACCCCTTCGGGCGACCGGTATCATACCGGGTAGTACCCGAAACTGTCAATGAACGGGCTGCGTAGCCCTGTCCGCTTCCTGGGCAGTTGGGGCCACGCCGAGACCGAGCTCTTCGATCCGGTCCCGGAGGGCTCGAGGCCCGAAGCCGAAGTCCTCGTGCTGGGCCTTGACGTCACCGTGGGGGACAGTCATGTTGGGCACTCCAAGGCGGATCAGACGCACCGGAGAAGCGGCGTCCTGGAGGACCTCTGCAACGGCAGAGCCCAGGCCGCCAGCGACGGCGTGATCCTCTGCAGTGATGAGCACCTTTGCCCTGGAGGCAAGGGAGAGCAGGAGACTCTCATCCAAGGGTTTGACGAAGCGGGCATTGACGACGCCGACGCGGGGATTGCCCTGTACGGCCTCAAGGCCGTACTCGACGGTGGGCCCGATGCAGAGGAGGTAGGCGTCCTCCCCCTCTTTCAGCACCTCCCAGCTCCCCCATTCGAGATCGAGCCAGGCGTCGACGGGGAGGTCGGGAGCCCGCTCCGTGCCACCCCGTGGCCAGCGGACAGCGACCGGACCGCCTATGAGCAGTGCCTTCTTGAGCATCGACCGCAGCTCGAGAACATCCCTTGGCATCGCCACCGAAAAGTGGGGCAGGATCCTCAGGAAAGCCATGTCGTAGATACCCTGATGGGTCGCACCGTCTCCCCCTACGAGGCCAGCGCGGTCGATGGCGAAGATGACGTCGAGGTTCTCCATGCTGACGTCGTGAATCACCTGGTCATAGCCGCGCTGAAGGAAGGTCGAGTAGATGGCCACGATGGGTTTCTCACCACGTAGGGCAAGGCCGGCACCGACGGTAACCGCGACATCCTCGGCAATGCCGACATCGATGTAGCGCTCGGGATGGCACTGGCTGTATTCGACCAGCCCGCTGCCCTCGCGCATCGCCGGGGTGATGACCCAAATGCGGTCGTCGGCCTCGGCAAGCCGGATGGCAGCCTCCCCAAAGGCATCAGACCACTGGTACGATTTTCCCGCCTGGACGGGGTTGTCGAGATCGAACCCGGTGGCGCCGTGCCACAGGATCGGATCCGCCTCGGCTATCCCGTAACCCTTGCCTTTGGTAGTGACGATGTGGAGCATCGTCGGGCCGTCAAGCTTCCGGATATGCTCAAGGAGGTAGAGCAACTCGATCACATCATGCCCGTCGACAGGGCCCACGTAGCGAACACCCATAGCGTGGAAGGGGTTGGCACTGGCTGGGTCGAAGAAGCGGCGGGCTGCCTTCTTGGCACGACTGCCCAGGTCGGCTAGGGGCTCCCAGATCCCAGAGAGGGCCTCCTTGCTGCGGGTCTCAGCCTTCTGAAACCAGCGCTGCACCTGGAGGTGACCCATATAGTGGTTGAGGGCGCCGACATTTTCGCTGATCGACATCTCGTTGTCGTTCAACACGATGAGCAGGCGCGGCTTGACATGACCGATCTGATTCAGAGCCGCGAGGGCCATGCCCCCGGTGAGGGCACCGTCGCCGATCACGGCAGCTATGTCGTAGTCATCGCCACGGGCGTCGCGGGCGAGCGCCATGCCGAGGGCCGCAGCGAGACTGGTGCTGGCATGGCCCACGGTGAGGGCGTCGTACTCGGACTCGCTGGTGGCGGTGAAGCCGGCTAGACCCCCAGGCTTGCGAATCGTGTCGAGGAGATGCCTGCGACCCGTCAGGATCTTATGGCCGTAGGTCTGGTGGCCTACGTCCCAGACGATCCGGTCCCTCCTGGCGTCGAGCAGGTAGTGGAGGGCGACCGTCAACTCGACGGCACCGAGACTCGAAGCGAGGTGGCCGCCGGTTAGCGAACAGACCCGGATGATCTCGCTACGGAGTTCCCTGGCAAACGCCGGGAGGTCGTTTCGAGAGAGTCTCTTGAGATCTTCAGGGAGGGAGACCTTATCTAGTAGGGCCATTGGCGCACCGTCCACTCCTCAGGTGGTGGTCCCCCAAAGTCTACCAGACCTCCGTAGAGAAGTGACGAAACAGCTCTCCTCACCTCCTGATCCGGTATCTGGCGCAACGGTCTCCCGGAACGAAGGCGGGTCGGTAGCGACGAACCTGCTTGAGGATGCGCCGGTCGGTCTCACCGCCACATCCGGCCAGGATTGTTCCACTACCGATCACAACGTCGATCCTCCCAGCTTGGGCCGCCGCCCCCTGATGGACCTCCGCTATCCTGGCCCGGCAACTGCTCTCCGCATCCGCATCGCAGCCAGTGACACCAGCAGTGAGACAGGACCTCCATAAATCGTAGCCACCAGCAAGATCGTGGAGGGCGCCAGCGCCGAACGGTCGTCTGAACCAGGGCTGGCAGGCATGCTGCCGTTGACGCTCCCGTAGTATGCAGGACCGTAGATCTCAGCCGTCAATCCGGCCCGGGCCAGGGTGTGGGCGCCGGCCTCAGCGGCCAATGGGAAGCGGCCGAGTCCCGCCTGAGTCGGGGGCTCGGACTTACCCCATGAGATACAGGAGCGGTACCGAGCCTGCCAGAGCCCTTACCCGAGCCGGGGCTTGTGCCGTTGTCGGGAGCTGGGGGCCGCGCAACACCTGGGGATTGACTCTTACGTTACGTCACCCCTCATACTCTCTGGGGAAAGGAGGTGATCCTTGGGACAACAGCTTTACTACTCCGGCGAGTTCGCTAGAAGGGCGGGCGTGTCCGTGCGTACGCTGCGCTTCTACGATCACCAGGGGCTGCTGTCTCCGTCGCACTACTCGAAATCGGGGTACAGGCTCTATAGCGATGACGATCTTGTCGAACTGCAGCAGATCCTGGCTCTGAAGTTCCTCGGCTTCACACTCGGCGAGATCAAGCGCTTCATGAAGTCGGGTCCAGGCTTGCTACCAGAGAGGCTCGCTCGACAGAAGGCTATGATGCGGGACAGACAGGCCCAGATCGACGCCATCCTTCGTGCCATCGAGCGCATGGAGGAACTCCTTCGGGAGGGTAGACAAGACCGGGAGGCCATCGCACAGCTAATCGAGGTTACTCAGATGGAGAAGAAGAACGAATGGGTGAACAAATACTTCACCCCCGATCAGCAAGAGACTATGAACGATCTCACCGACCGCTCCTACTCAGACGAGGCGAAGGATGTAATAGCGGCTTGGGGCGAGTGGACCGAAGAGGACCAGAGGCGCGTCGACGCGCAGTACGCCCACATCGCCGACGAACTGAAGCGGCTCGTTGCGGAGGGCCAGGACCCGGCCGGTGCCGAGGCCCAAGCCGTGGCGAAGCTCCAGACAGAACTGCTCGCTCAGTTCACCCACGGCGACTCGGAGGTTACGGCCGGCTTGAACAGCTGGTGGCAGAACTTCTCAGCGCTGCCAGAGGAGCAGAAGCCTCCCGTGCTGCCTTGGAGCGAGGGAGAGGAGGCCTTCCTGCGGGAGGCGCTTAAGATCTACAGCGAGCAGCTATCCCAAGATTGATCCGGGGGGCGCAAGTTGCGCCCCCGGCCCCTCTCTCAATCTACCTGCAGGGTAGCGAACTTGCTGCCCCGTCCCGGGTCATCGAAACCGAGAACACCCAAGCTGACACATGCTCTGCCCCCATCCAAAAGCGCGCCCGGAATGGGGTCCGATCGGTGCTGGACCGGGCCGAGCATGAATCCCCTAAGCGACGCCTCGAAAGCCAACGTTCGGCGTCTGCGGGACACTTGCTCCGAAATCTTTGTGGTGCAATACGGCCACCCCTCACCCGCACTTGTGAGTCACCTGCTCCTTCCAGTTAGCAATGGCGTATGATCAGCGAGTCCCCTTGCGATTGACACCCCTGCGTCGGATAGCAGGGATGCGCGCTTGCAACGTCGCCGCAACCGCACACCGCTCATAGGCCACCAACTCCGGGGGAGAAGGAGAGGATGATGGCGATCAGCTCTTCGGTACGGACCGCCTGGGACCGGAACCTCGAGGTAAATCGGGCGCTTATCCACCACCTGACTGCGGAGATGCTCGCTGCGCAGACGCCGGGTGGTGGCTACAGCGTCGCCCAGCACCTCTCCCACATCGTCGGCGTCGTGAAATTCTGGGGGACTCTACTCGATCCGGCACGACTCTCTGCACTACCTGACCTGCCCGATCCAGACTCCGCTATCCTCACTGAGGGCCCTGAGACGGACCCGACACACATTCTGGAGGTGTTGGAGGCTACAGCCGAAGCCGCGCTGGCCGCGGCTGAGGCGCGACCGCAGGGGTCCGACGAACTGCCGCACGCGGACGCGGATGCCTACCTGATCCACATGATCGCCCACGACGCGCACCATCGTGGCCAAGTCCTGTTAGCCCTGAAGACCTCGGGCCACCCGCTGCCTGACGAGGAAGGGCTGTGGTCCCCCTGGCGCTCCTGATCGAGCCGCCCGATGACACCGGGCCAAAGCGACCCCCGTTCACCCCCCTCCCATACTAGGGCACACTCCTATCTGCCAGGCCGCACCCTGCACGGTAGAGCCCGATGGGAAACGAGGGAGCAGGACCGCAAGGCCACGCCCACAACACACCTGTGTCAACGCGGTTGCGCCGAGTGGGAGCGGCGCATGAATCGTCTCCGGCATTCTGCCGAGCGAGTCCTCCCCCACTATTGCAGGGACAGTGCGGCGTGGCTCCGCAGGCCGTCACACTCGACATCATCACCCAGAGCCCGCCAACAAGTCTTGCAGGCTGCCCGGAAGCGGTGACGAGGCCTCAAGCCCACACCCGCCTAGGCGATCAGCTGTTCAACCGAGCTCAAGGCCCAGGGCCAGGGCCTCGCCGCCACCGATGCAGATGGTGGCTACCCCGCGGCTCTTCTGCCTGCTCTGGAGAGCATGGATGAGGGTCACGACGATCCTGGCGCCTGAGGCGCCGACAGGATGCCCCAGGGAGACAGCACCGCCGTGGACGTTGACCCGATCATGGGGCAGGTCGAACTCGCGCATGGTCGCCATCGGAACCACACTGAACGCCTCGTTGATCTCGTAGAGGTCGACATCGTCAGGGGACCACCCGAGCGTGTCGAAAAGCTTGTGCAACGCTCCTACAGGGGCTGTCGTAAACCACTCGGGATCTTGAGCGTGAACACTGTACCCCCGCAGCTGCGCCAGCACCGGCAGGCCGAGTTCGTGTGCGACCGACGCCTCCGCAATCACCAGGGCGGCAGCGCCGTCGTTGATGGTGGAGGCGTTGGCGGCGGTGACGGTCCCACCCCGCTCGAACACAGGCCTGAGGGTCGGCAGCTTCGCGAAGTCGACCTGAAGGGGACCCTCATCCTCCGATACGACCTCCACAGCCCCCCTGCGACCGGGCACCTCGACAGCCACGATCTCCTCTCTGAACCTGCCTGTCCGCATGGCCGCCTGCGCCCGTTCATAGGAGCAGACGGCAAACTCGTCCTGCTGTTCGCGGGAGAGGCCGTACCTCTCAGCGCAGATCTCCGCGCAGGAGCCCATATGCATATCGTTATAGACATCCCAGAGGCCGTCATGCACCACCGAATCGACCAGACTGGCATCGCCGAGCCGGAGACCTCCGCGCACCCCCGGCACGAGGTAGGGCGCATTGGTCATCGACTCCATGCCCCCGGCAACGACCACCTTCGCATCGCCGACAGCTATAGCCCTGACCGCCTGTACGATCGCCTCGAGGCCGCTCCCACACATCTTGTTCACGGTGACAGTGGGGATCGACCTCGAGAGGCCCGCGAACAGAGCGGCCTGGCGTGCAGGCGCCTGCCCCATACCCGCCGGCAGGACGTTGCCCATGAGTACGAGATCGATCCGCTCCGGATCGAGGCCGGACTCCGAGGTGACCCCACGAATGGCGGCCGCCCCCAGCTCAGGGGCCCTAGCCCCCGAAAGTGCACCCTGAAACGCTCCGATCGGTGTTCTCTTTGCCGCAGCGACTGCGATATCCATCTGTCCCTCCAGAACGGCACGGCCCTCGGATCCGCCACGTCGACGAACCGAACCCACCGCTTAAAGTATAGGAGCCTCCCCCCTCTGCCATGTTGCTGGGGTGCGTCAGCACGACCTAGCCGGAGTTCGAGTCGTCTGAAAGTCGAGGTCGGTACTGAGCACCGAGCGAGGGATACCCCTGCCCAACGGCGGTCGGGGCGAACCGGGAACTGACCCCGGGATCCGATTTTGCGGTACACTGCTCCTTACGTGCAGATCCTTGAAACGAGCAGTGTGGGAGCCCCGGAAGATTGAGTGTCGGTCTCCATCGGCGACCAGCCTCCGTCTCCGCCTCGAGGCAGTTGTGCTCGGGCACCTGCTCGAACCGACAGGTCTGCACCACCCAGGCACGAATAGAAAGGGGCTAAGCCGATAGAACGCGTTCACGGCAACCTCTCGGGACTCAGGAAAAGCCAGGTCAAGCGCCTCTCCAATCTGTACCGCAGGAAGATCCCGCCCACTGCCGCTGTGAGCTTCGAGGTGGCCCGCGCCGTGGCGGAGCTGAGTGTCGACATCGGGCGCAGGGTAGCGCTGCTGTTCGACCGGCGTGGCCGGGTAGTGACGGTATCGGTGGGCGACGCGGCGGACACACCGGTGCCCCCTCGGTTTGGCGAGGTCACCTCGCGGCTCGCGGGCCTCCGGCTGATCCATACCCACCTCAGGCCGGGCGGGCTAAGCCCCTCGGATCTAACTGCGCTCTTCCTGCACCGCCTCGACGCCATGGTCGCCTTCGAAATCGGTGTCAACGCAAAGGGGGATACCGAACTCGGACAGGCCCACTTCGCCCAGATCGCTCCGCCCACCTCTCAGGAGGAGGACTGGATCGTAGAGCCCCCCTGCTCGGTGCGGGAGTTGGAGCGCCAGGATGTCGCCGAACGGATCCGGGCCCTCGAAGAGGAGCTCGCCAGATCGCACGGTGCCCGCGAAGGCGGCCGCAGTAGTGAGGAGCGGGCGATCCTGGTCGGACTCGAGACGGGCGAAGGCAGCTTCGAAGCGGAGTCTCGACTGATAGAGCTCACAGAGCTTACCCGGAGCGCCGGGGGGAGGGTGGCCGGCCAGAGTCTGCAACACAGGCCGGCAGCAGACCCCAAGACGATCGTCGGTCGGGGCAAACTCCAGGAACTCGTCTCCCTCGCCTATCACGAGGATGCCGACCTGCTTGTCTTCGACCGCGAGCTCTCCCCCGCCCAGGCGCGGGAGATCGAGGCGTTCACGCGCCTCAAGATCTTAGACCGCACCCAGGTTATCCTCGACATCTTCGCCCAGAACGCCCGCGGCCGCGAGACGCAGGTCCAGGTCGAACTCGCCCAGCTCCACTATCAGCTGACCAGGCTCGCGGGCAGGGGACAGCGTATGAGCCGGCTCGGCGGCGGGATCGGCACGAGAGGACCGGGGGAGACCAAGCTGGAGGTCGACCGCCGTCGGGTCCGCGACCGGATCGTGGCCCTCAAGGCCGAGGTCGGCTCGATCAGCCGACAGCGTGCCGAGACCCGCAAGAACCGGAGGCGGTCCGCCACACCCCTGATCGCCCTCGTCGGGTACACCAACGCCGGCAAGAGCACCCTCTTCAACGCGATCTCGAAGGCGAACGCCCTCGCGCGCAACAGGCTCTTCGCCACCCTGCGACCGACGACCCGCGAGGGGTGGCTGCCGGAGCTGGGCGAGTGGGGAGGCCGGGTCCTCTACACCGACACCGTAGGCTTTATCCGCGACCTCCCTGACGACCTCCGTAACGCCTTTCGCGCCACCCTTGAGGAGTTACACGACGCCGACCTGCTGCTGCATGTGGTCGACGCCGCCGAGCCTGGGGCACCGAGCAGGGTGGAGGCGGTGAACCGGATCCTCGACGACCTCAACCTCGACCCGCCACGTTATGTGGTCCTCAACAAGGCGGACCGAGCGGATCAGCAGGTCCTCGAAGAGCTCGAGGAACGCTACCGGGCCGCTAGCATCTCTGCCACCACCGGCTCCGGCCTCGACCACCTCAAGTCTGCTCTGGCGCGGCAATTGGAGCGGCGGGAACCGCCAAAGCACGCCGCCGCGGCCCTCTCTGGGCCACCAGCCGATCCTCAGGTCCAGGGGAGGGCCGACCGGATCCGCCAGTAGGTCGCCGGAGGCTCGGCGAGGGCCTTAAGACTCTCCAGCGCCTCGTCGTCGATCACTACTGCGACCGCTTCGAGATTATCCTCGAGCTGCTCGGTGGTGACGGCTCCGGAGAGGACGACGTCCGCCCAGGGTTGAGCGAGCGCCGCCGCCAGTGCCAATCCAGAGATGGAGGTCCCGAGTCTCGAGGCCTCCCGCGCCAGCGAGGCGAGTATCCCCCCGAACTCGGGAGCGGCGTTTCGTCCCGTGAGGCGGCCGTTAGCGAGCGCCTCCTTGATAATCACACCGAGACCCGCCCGGTGCGCCTCTCGGAGGGCGGGGGCGACCGACGGTTCGAGCGGGTTCCAGGTGGCCTGTACCGTGTCGAACAGGGGACGCCCGCCCACCTCCACACGCAGCGCCCGCTCGAGGACCGCGCCCTGCTCCGGCCCACTGAGCGAGAGGCCGATCGCCACCCCGCTCGACTCCCGGATGTCGGCCAAGGCGGAGCAGACCTCCGGGTCGTCAACGACCCCGCTAGCGAGCGTCGCCGAGTGGGTCTGGTAGAGGTCCAAGTGATCTCCGAGAAGCTCCCGGCTCTCCCGCCACTGGCTTAGGAGACGTTGCAGACTATGTTCCTTCACCTCGTGGACCTCGGCGTCGACCCGCCACTCGCCGGTGTAGGTGTATCCCCATTTGGAACCGATCGTGACCTCCTCCGAACGGAGTTCACGGCTGGCAAGCCAGGAGGCGAGGAACGCCTCGGCCCGCCCGTAAGAGCGAGCGGCATCGAAATAGCGGACACCTCCAGCGAAGGCGCGGTCGAGCAACCTCCGGGCGTTCGCCTCCATGCCCGCTACGCTGGCATCGACCAGATCCCGACCGTGATGCAGAGCGATGTATCCGGGGCGGCCGACGGCCGCCAGGCCGAACCCCAAACGGGATGCGGAGCGGCCACTGCAACCCAACAGCACCTGATCCACGAACTCTCCCTCTCGCCCGTCGCGGCGACGGGCCACGCGGGCCGACCCGGTGGGTCGGTCGGCCAAGTGTAAACCAGGGAGGCCCGAGCGGCGCTAGCATAGGGCATGGCCTTCTCCGATCTCCGCGGCTTCCTGCGCCTGCTCGAGGCCCGCAACCAACTGATCCGCATCTCAGAGGCGATCTCCCCCGAACTCGAGATCGCCGCGGTCGCCGACCGGATGGTGAAGGAGGGGGGACCGGCCCTCCTCTTCGAAAGGGTGGCGGGTTCGGAACTCCCGGTGGCCATCAACCTGTTCGGGAGCCGGAGGCGAATGGCGTGGGCGCTGGGCCTCGAAGATCTTGCGGAACTCGGCGACCGCCTCCGCGAACTACTCGATATCCGCCTGAGCGGGGGCCTCCTCGGCCTCGCGTCGAACCTCCCCAAGCTGCGCGAGTTGACCTCCCTACCCCCCAAGCGGGTCCGCTCCGGTCCCGTCCAGGAGATCGTGCGGAGCGGGGAGGAGGTAGATCTCGGAGAGCTTCCAGTCCTCACCTGCTGGCCGGGGGACGGCGGCCCCTTCCTCACCCTCCCCCTCGTGATCACCCGCGACCCGGTCGAGGGCGATCTCAACATCGGCATGTACCGGATGCAGGTCTTCGACCGCAACACCACGGGCATGCACTGGCAGCGCCACAAGACGGGGGCCCGCCACCTCGAGAGCGCGGCCAAGGCCGGCAGGAAGCTGGAGGTCGCGGTCGCCCTGGGGGGGGACCCGGCGCTTACCTACGCCGCCACCGCCCCGCTCCCCGCCATCCCCGGACTGAACGAATACTCCCTGACCGGCTACCTGCGGGGCCGACCTGTCGAACTCGTCCGGGGCGTGACGGTCGACCTCGACATCCCTGCCAACGCCGAGATCGTGCTCGAGGGGTATGTCGACCCCGAAGAGCCCTGGCGCAGCGAGGGCCCCTTCGGCGACCACACGGGCTTTTACACCCTCGAGGATCTCTACCCCGCCTTCCATATCACGGCCATAACGATGCGCAAGGAGGCCATCTACCCCGCCACGGTAGTGGGCCGGCCCCCGATGGAGGACGCCTATCTGATCGAGGCCAGTGAGCGGCTCTTCCAGGTGCCCGCCCAGCTGATCCTCCCCGAGCTCGTCGACTACCATATGCCCCCGGCGGGCATCGCCCACAACCTGGTAAATGTCCAGATCCGGAAGCGGTATCCGGGCCAGGCCTACAAGGTCGCCAACGGCCTCCTCGGGCTCGGCCAGATGATGTTCGCCAAGGTCATCCTCGTCACCGACGAGGAGGTCGCCCCACAAGATCACCTGGAATTCTGGCGAACGGTCCTCCGCAACGCGGTCCCGGGTCGCGATCAGCAGTTCGCCAAGGGCCCGATCGATGTGCTCGACCATGCCAGCCGTGCCTGGAGCTACGGCAGCAAGATCATCTTGGACGGGACCCGGAAACATGTCGAGGAGGGGGGCGGCGAACCGTGGGAGGGGAATCCCACCCGGAGCGCGCCGCAGCTACCTGAGCATGCCGACATCGTAGATCAGTACCAGTTCGCCGGCGGATTCTGGTTCATCACCACCCGGAAGGTCAGGGCGTATCAGGGGCGGCGGCTCGGCGAGTGGGCTGCCCGCCAGGCGCAGGCGGCGGGCGTCCGCTTCATCGCGATTGTCGACGAACTCACCGACCCCAGTGACTTCGAGGATTGCATCTGGACGCTGCTCAACAATATCGACCCCGAACGAGATATCCAGGTGATCGAGGCTGCTCCCGGGCCCAGTTTCGTACTGGACGGGACTCCGAAGCTGGGGGAGGAGGGGTTTTCGCGAAGCTGGCCGGAGAAGCTCCAGATGAGGCCCGATGTCCTTGAGAGGATCGAGCCGCTGGTGACCCGGATCCTGAAGGGCGTCCGCGAGCGAGCCGGCTAATACCGGACGCCTCGCCACCGGCCGAGCAGGACCTCGTCCTCCCGAACTCGCCCTGGCCGCACCCTGGCCCGTGCAGGCGCTAGATCACGGGGGTCCCGCCACGCCTGGTAAGTCCCCTGACCAGCGCTGCCCCGACAAAGACCAGGGCCTGGGTGAGGACCACGGTGCTGCCGCTCGGCACGTCCAGATAAAAAGATGCCACCAGCCCTGCCAGCGTCGTCGCCACCCCGATGGCAACGCTCAACAGAGTCATCTGAATAAGCGACCTAGAGACCATTTGGGCGCTGGCAGCGGGGATGATCAGGTAGGCCGCGATCAGGATGATCCCCACCACCAGGGCGCTCACCGCGACGACCACTCCGGCGACCGCGAACAGCAGGTACTCGAGGGCGCGGACCCGGAGGCCGTCGGTTCTTGCCAACTCGCTGTCGAAGGTTGCGTAGCCCAGCCTGCCCCAGGCAACCACGAAGAAGAGGAGCGACAGCAGGCAGGTGCCCGCGACGAAGAGGAGATCTCCCCGCCGCACCCCGAGGATGGTTCCGAAGAGGAGATCGAACACGTCGACGCCGACATCGGTGTCGGGCGGGATAAGGGAGAAGCACATGACGCCGAGCGCGGTGGAGACCGCAAAAAAGACACCGATGGCGGTGTCGCCGGAGAGCCGGGTAGCGCCGCTCACCCAGGCGATCCCGAGCGCTGTGAGGAGGGTGAAGGGTAGCGCCACCCAGAGCGGTTCATGGAAGATGATCGTTCCCGCTGAGAGGCCGAAGCCGAAGATCAGCAGGGCTCCCAGACCCATCCCCCCGAACGCTGCGTGGGCAAGACCGTCCCCGAGGAAAGCGAGTCGCTGCTGAACGACAAACACCCCGAGAGGACCCGCCATGACCGCGATGCCTAGCCCTGCGAGGAGCGCCCGTCGCATGAAGGGTAAGCTGAACAGGTCGAGCAAGTCCATCAAAGCACCCGCTAGGCAGAGAGCAGGGTGTGAGCGTGACCCACGTGGCCGTACGCCCCCCGAAGACACTCGTCGCAGAGAACCTCCTCGGGGAGACCGTAGCCATGCACCCGGCGATTCAGGACGATGACCTGCGAGGCGTGGTAGCGGGCGGCAGCCAGGTCGTGGGTGATCATGGCAATCGTAGCACCGGTCTCGGTCTGGTAGCGCTCGAGCAGATCGTAGAGGTCGCTCTCCGCCAGGAAATCGACACCGGTGGCGGGCTCGTCGAGCAGCACGATCGCCGGCTGCCGAATCAGTGAGCGGGCCAGGAAGACGCGCTGCAATTCACCGCTGGAGAGGCCGGCCAGGGAGCGGTGGAGCAGATGACCTGCCCCGACCCGCTGCAGGGTCGCGGCAGCCTGCTCACGTTCCGCCCGCGTCACCCGGGCCGGCCAGGCTCTCCTCAGACCGGTCACAACCAGCTCGAGGGCCGTGGCTGGGAAGGTCCGGTCGAAGGTCTTGAGTTGGGGAACGTAGCCGACGCCAGGGGCGGCGCTAAGGGGAGCCTTTCCGCCGACTGCCGCGTGACCTTCCCTGGGCCTGATCAGGCCCAGGGCGACTTTGAACAGGGTCGATTTCCCGGCGCCGTTGGGACCCACCACTGCGAGAAACTGACCGCGCTCCAGGTCGAAGGTCACATCCTGGAGAATGTCGGTCTCCCCGAACCTCACCGTAACGTGGTGGATGTGGAGCGCGGGTGGGTCCACTATGGCTATCTTCCCAGGGCCCCTGCGAGCACCCGGGCATTGTAGCGCAGGAGCTCCTGGTACGACGTGCGTTCTCCGCCACCGCCGAGCGGGTCGAGGATCTCCATTTCGACACCGGCGCTCTCGGCAACCACCTCAGCGGGACGTGGATTGAGTTGGAACTCGGCGAAGATCACCCGAGCGCCGCTCGCTGCGATCAGGTCGAGCACTTCGGCGAGGTATGCCGGGCTCGGCTCCCTCCCCGGCCAGGGCTCGATCTCCACTATCAGGTCGAGCCCGTAGCGGGCGGCGAAGTAACGCCAGGCATCGTGGAAGGGGACAAACGGTGCCCCTGCCACCGGTTCGAGCAGGGTGCGTAGCTCGTCATCGAGGGCTCTGAGCTCCTCCCGCAGCGTAGCGGCGTTGGCTCGGTAGACCTCCTCCTGGGAGGGGTCCACTTCGACCAGGTGCGCCTCTATCAGGTCGACGGCAGAGAGCATGAGGATGGGGTCGAGCCAGATGTGGGGGTCCACGCCAGCGTGAGCGTGTCGGTGATCGTCCTCCTCATGATCGCCCTCCTCCTCATGATCGCCCTCCTCATGATCGCCCTCCTCCTCATGATCGTCCTCCTCATGATCGCCCTCCTCCTCATGATCGTCGTGCTCATGATCGTCGTGCTCCTCCATGGTGGTCTCACCGGGGCCACCCGGGTCCTCAAGCACCCCCTCCAGTTCGGCGAGGATCTCAAGGACGACCGCCCGCGCTTCGCTAGCCTCGATCATGTCCTCCAGCCAGGCATCGACCCCCCCGTTGAGGATGATGAGGTCTGCCTCCAGAAGGACGAGGATGTCACCCGGACTCGGGGCGAAGCTGTGTGGGGAAGTGCCAGAAGGCAGGATGGTGTGAACCTCCGCCTCCTCCCCCGCGATCTGCTGGGCCAAGCTTGCGTAGGGGGGGATGGACGACACGATGGAGACCTGGGCGGCGCCGAAGCTGCCCAGGAGCCCGAAGAGGGCATAAATCAGAACGCGGCTGGCACACATATCGAAAACCTCCTTGATATTATTGAGAACCATCTCATCTGACATCCGGGTACCCTTTTGATCATGATGTCTTATAAGATGTTGGCCGTACCAACGCTGGAACGGTAGCTATGATAGATCGCTCGCCTCACCCGTGTCAAGATTATCAGTACATCGTACGATTTCTGGTACAGGAGGCAACATGAGCACAGGCAAGCTCGAGCTCAAAGACCTAGGTCGTCTCGTCATGGCCGAGCGGAACCGGAGGGGGATGAGTCTCCGCGAAGCGGCAACCGACACCGGTATACCCTTCAATACTCTGGCGCGAGTCGAGAAGGGGCACCTCCCCGACCTTTCCAAGTTCAAGAGACTCGTCGAGTGGTGTGGTGCCGACATCAAGCAGTTCTTTGAGATCCAAGAGAAGGCGGCGGCTACCACCGACCTGATCGCTGAGCTCCTTCGGGCAGACCGCAATCTCCCACCTGAGGCTGCAGAACGGATCGCAGGGATCGTCGACGAACTCTACCGGGCGCTGGCACGACCACAAGAGGTCTCCGCAGTGCATCTGCGAGCGGCAAAAACCTTCCGGCCAGAAGCTGCTCGCGCCCTGGGGCTGCTGCTCAACGACCTGAACGATGCACTACTCGAGGAGTCCACTAGTGGCGCTGCGGAGAGGATTTAAGTCCGAGGCAGAGAGGATAGCGAGACGGGCTCGAGCGGAGCTGGGAATGAGTGCCGCTCAGTCGGTCGCACCCGAAGTGCTCGCCGAACTACTGGGCATAGAGGTCCGCGCCGGCGACGAGTTGATCCCGCGCGAAAGGTTCAACGAACTTGAGCGGATTCAGCCCGGTGCCTTCTCGGCGGGCACCTTTCGGCCTTTGGCCGATCGCGTGGTCGTCGTCTACAACCCTCTCTCCGCCAAGTCGCACCGGAGGAGCGATCTTGGGCATGAACTTGCACACATCCTCCTTGACCACGAGTTGGGCCAGATTGCAAAGCTCGGTGATGTCACCTTCCTCTCGTGTGATGCGACTCAGGAGGAAGAGGCTGCCTGGTTGTCCGGATGCCTCCTCCTACCCCGGGCCTTGCTCTTAGCGGAAGTCCACAGGGGAGCAAGCGCGGAAGACATCGCCAGGAAATGTGGGGTCAGCGAAGGGATGGCACGATACAGATTGAATGTCACCGGCGTGTTCAGACAGAACCAGGCACTCCTGAGGAAGAGTGACTCCTGACCCCTGCACGCATCCCGACTCCCCCACCACTCCAGCGCCTCCCCCAACCGCTACAACTCCGGTTGCGTCGCCCGTCGCAGATCAGCCGAGGGTCGTAAGCGTGACCCCCGCCAAGGGAGGCTTCTTAGAGCTACGGGCCTCCCCCCTCCGGGGGGTAGAGATCATCTCACATCACTACCGGATGACTGCAGTGCTACCTCTCTCAAGCAGATCGGAGCGGGGCTGGGCCCGCCAGCTCCTCAGGTCATGCGGGGTCGTGGGGACGCCAGCGATGCTGCATGATCAGACCTCCCCCTAGACAAGATTACTGCAGAGACCCGGTTCAGCCAGACCTCTGAGCAGCCCTGGCAGCAACCGTGCCGCAGGGAGTAGCTACACTCAGGCGACCCGGATCCTGCGAACTGCGAGCCTCTCGATCAGGTCGCGCTTCAGGGTCACGCCTAGACCCGCGCCGTCGGGGATCTGTTGGATGCCCTCTTTCGCGTCGAGCCAGGGGTCGACAATATCCTCCTCCCAGTAGCGGCTGGCTGAGGCGGTATCACCGGGAAGGGTGTAGTTCTCCAGGGAGGACAGGTGGAGGTTGTGAGCCCGTCCGATCCCGAGTTCGAGCATGCCGCCGCACCAGACGGGAGCACCGAACGCCAGCGCCACATCGTGAACCCGGCGGGCCTCGAGGTGACCGCGTACCCGACCGACTTTGACGTTGATGACCCGTCCAGATCCCAGCTCGAGTGCCTTGCGTGCATCTCCAGGCGAGTGAATCGACTCGTCTAAGCAGAGCGGAGTGGCGAGCATGCTCTGGAGACGGGCATGATCGACCAGATCGTCGAAGGCCAGCGGCTGCTCGATATAATCGAGGTCCAGGAGATCGAACCGTCGGAAGACCCGGGCATCGGTGAGGCGGTAGGCACTGTTGGCATCGACCGTCAGCGGCATGTCGGGGAGCGCCTCGCGAACCGCCTCTAGCGGGACGACATCCCAGCCCGGCCTGACCTTGAACTTCAGGCGCCGGTAACCCTGATCGGCGTGAGCCCGGGCGAGCTCCACGGTCTCCGCTACGCTCCCCTGGATGCCGAGGGACGCGCCGACAGGGAAGGCGGTGCGCACCCCGCCCAATAGCTGCCACAGGGGCACCCCCTGGGCCTTGGCCAGCAGGTCCCAGAAGGCGGTCTCAAGGGCGGCGACCGCCATATTGTGACCTCGAATCGAGGCCAGCTCGGCGAGCAGTTGCGCAGGTGTCTCGAAATCGCGACCTATCACCTGCGGCAGAATGTAGTCGGTTAGCGCCAACCAGCAGCCTGCGCTCGTCTCGCTGCTGTAGCCCGGGAACGCGCTGGCCGCCACCTCGCCGTAACCTTCGAGACCGCCAGAGTGGAGCACGAGCAGCACCTTGCTCAACTCCTGCTCCACGCCGAAGCTGGTCTCAAAACGGAACCGGAGCTGCACCGACAACTCGATCAGTTCGACATCTTCGATCCTCATTCGACCCTCCCCGAATCAGCATACCGTCAGCACCTCAGGCCATCAGGCTTGCAACGGTTCCGGATCTCAACAATCGTAATGCAACCTGTTCCCCCGGCCAGCCCCAGCAAGCAGGTCTGCGGACCCGCCCCCACAGCTTCAGGGCAGCGGACTACCAGCCCGCTCCCGCCCGGACCGAGAGCGGCTGGCCCACACCCGCGAGTCTCCATCTCAGGGACCCGGTACCGTAAGGTGATGGAGCCCCGAACCACCGCCGACGGCAGCCTGACGCTGTATAGCCCCGCCTACGGCCAGACCCTCCACTCCCACCACGGGGCGGTGACGGAGTCCCGTCACGTCTTCCTGCGGGGGAGCGGGGTCGCCTCGCGACTCGGTCTGGGCAGACCGACCTCGGTCCTCGAAATCGGTTTCGGGACCGGCCTCAACTTCCTCCTCAGCGCCGACGCTGCGCTGGCGACCGGCACCCCCCTCCGCTACGTCGCACTCGACCGATCCCTCCCGGACAGTGACCTCTTAGCCACGCTCGGATACGGTCGTCACCTCTCCAATAGTCAGCTCTGGACGCGGTTCCTGACCTTCCGCGGGTCCCTGGAGGCCAATCCCACCTTCCATTACGGGCCAGCGAGGCTCAGCCTGCAGCTGAGGGACGCCACCGGTGCCCCCCTCGAAGCGGAGGATTTCGACGCCATCTATCTCGACGCCTTCAGTCCCGATGTCAACCCTGAACTCTGGTCCGAAGCCTTCCTGTCGGGCCTGGCGACAGCCCTGTCCGCGGGCGGAATACTGGTCAGCTACTCGGTCAAGGGAGAGGTCCGGAGGCGGCTTGCGCGGCTCGGTCTCGAGGTCGCGAGACACCCGGGGCCGCCGGCCGGTAAGCGGGAGATGTTGTGGGCCAGGAAGAGGACCTAATGCAAGGGGTTATATACCAAAGTCACATTTGGGCTCGCCGCGGCCTATCCCCCCAACGTCATACTCGAAGGTCTCTATCTTCGGGTCGAGCACCTCGCCAAGGTTATTAAGCTCTCTCCATGTTTCCACCCGGCATAGTGCAAACGCTTGAATCTGGATCTTTGGATTAACTTGCCTCAGTCTTGCGGCACAACCAAATAGAGTGGAACCATTCGTTATGAAGTCGTCAATCAGCATCACTTTTGCCGGGGGGAATAGGTCCGTGATAACGCCTAATGAATCTCTGTGCCTTGTCGGTGTTGGGCGCTGTGAAGCAGAGCGCACACCTGTCGACCGGGGAACAGGCTCTCTTCTCTCAAGCAGGGGAACCACGGATTCTCCAATGCCGTTGCTCCTCATTGCCTCGGCAATTCTCTCGGGCACCCATAAGCTACCTGGTAGGTGACGTGAATGCTTCGGTACGGGAACTAAGGCACCAGCGTTGCCTAGAAGCTTTCCCAAGGGGTCCGGCAAGGGATCTGTAAGAACCCCGACAATGGTTTCTATGAACTCTCCTTCAGCTTGTTTCACCCCAGACCATAGGGCGCTCCGTACCTTTTTCGAGAATTCTTGCTTAGTCCTCGACGGGTAGATGAGCAGCGAGCCGATGCTAAGCTTTGAAGGGAAGCTCACTGAGATCTTGCCAATATTCCCTGGGGTCCATACCTACCGGGAAGAGTTCGTCGAGCCAATCAACGATATCAGGGGGTTGGAAGGCTATCGCTCCGTATTCTTGCATCTCACGGGGCCAAGAGAATTCCTCTTCGATAAGGCACTTGGGGAGGAAGAGGTGACGACCGAGCCTAATCGCTTCCCAACCCTGATGTCGTGTGCCGCTCTCAGCCCCCGCCTCAATAATAATTGAACCTTCAGAGAGCAAGGCCATCGTGCGGTTGCGCATAGGGAAGTTTCTGGATTTCGGTGGGGTTCCTTCAGGAAATTGGGTTACGACGAGGTGTTTGTCCATGAGACGCTTCTGAAGGCCGGCATTCTCTTTGGGGTAGCTAATATCCAGGCCAGTCCCGATTACTGCAATTGTCTTCCCCCCGGCAGAGATGGCGGCCAGATGAGCAGCTGTGTCGATGCCTTTTGCCAATCCGCTAACTACAACTCCACCGTGTTTAACTATTGCCCGGGCAATGGTCCTTGCCACCTTTAAGCCTTCCGGGGAAGGGCTTCTGGAGCCGATTACGCTGATTCTGGGGCGCAATCTGAGAAGGTTGGAATCGCCAGCCACAAACAGTTGCTCTGGAGCGTGCTTCCGTTCTATCTCATTGAGTTCGCCTATGAAGCTCTCGGTTGGCTGAGTTGATGCGATCATCTTAGCTCCCTACCGTATACCTATCCCACTCAGGGTCGGCGCTTAACCACCGTGACATCCCGCACCACAGCTTTGGCTATGGCTAATTCCTCGGGTGTGGTAGGGATAGACATGTCAGCCGCTAGCTCAGCCTTGCGCGGCTGGTAGATGGTTCCGGTTTTAAGAGAGAAGAACCGCCTATCGGGGCAGTCACGGCAACGGTGGGTCATAGTGCGATGCTTGGCACCCGATTGGACGTTGAAGGAACCGCAGTGGGGGCAGACAGGGCCGCTGGGCCAGCGCTGCTCAGCAAACCACTTCTCAGCCACTTCGTCACTGGAAAACAGGTCCATGAGTTCGACCATATACCCTTGCGGTAGTGTTTTCCGGGTGCGCTGTGGGCCATTGTCTACCTCCCCAATATGACTCTGCTGTAACACGGGGGTGGCGAATGGTGTCAAGTGTTTTGTGACTTTGGTACATAAATCCCCTAATGCAAACACTTCAGGTGGCAACCGCTCCCGCTAGCCCCTCCCGGCTCAAAGCGGTAGCCAAGGCTCCTGCCCAACGCCTCCGTCGAGGCGCACCCTGAAGGGGCGGGGAGGGACAGGAGCAGGCAGCGGAGCCCGCTAGCCCGAGAGCACTCCTCGAGGGTCGTAACCAGGGTGCGGGCGTAGCCCCGGCGGCGGTGGGCCGGGTGGACGCAGATCCGCACGATCTCTGCAACCGAATCCGGCAAGGGTCGGGCGATGGCGAGCGCCACCACCGGACCCCAGGCCACGGGCGCCGCGGCGCGGACGAGGTGGAGGCGGAGTTGGCCGACCCAAGCCCCCCCCGCCGGGATCTCTTCCGACTCTCCGGGTAAGAGCGGGGGATCACAGCCCACAACCCGCTGCAGCAGCTTGACCTCGAAGCGATCCTCGTTCCGGTAGCGACGCACCTCGAGGCTCTGCGGCGGCACAGCGTTCAGCCCCAGGGGATCAGCGACCGCCCCCAGGGGGTGCCCACAACGATCAGGACCGCAGCCAGGAGGTACCCGACCGAGGCGCGCCCGAACTTGGCGCGATCGGCGGAGGCTCGGCGCGAAAGCGAGTAGCCGAGTTGGGCTGCGAGGGTAGCGAGCAGCATGAGAAGCGGGTGCTCCAAAGCGAAGCGGCGCAGCACGTCGCTCTCCATGGCCGCACCGAAATTGCTCAGCGCCCCCTGCACCAACGGACTGATGACGTAGAGGATAAGTCCGAGGAGTAGCTGGAGCTGGAGTGCTGTGGTGAAAACCAATCCCGCTCGCTGGTCGGTCCGGGTCCACGCGGCCCGGGTGAGGAGCCCGCGGAGAGCGGTGAAGATGGCGACCAGACCGGCAAAGACGACGACCCAGCGAAGCAGGTTGTGAAGCCCCATCATGAACTCAACCATGGTGCATATCATACTCGGATCCGGGTAGAGTGGAGGCTCTGTGGAGAGGGGCTGCCCCGAGCAGGTCGCAGTTGTCGGCGCCGGCGTCGCGGGCTGCATGGTCGCCTTCGAACTGAGTCGCCGGGGTCACCCCGTCACCCTGATCGACCGGGCCGGCCCCGGTCGCGGGGGCGCTTCGGGGGTGCCGGTCGCCCTGCTCAACCCCCATCGGGGCCGCAGTGGTCGGGCTACACCCAGCGACCTCGAGGGCCTCGCCGCCTTCTGGCGTCTCTGCAGAGACCTGGAGGCTGAAGGGTTGGATCCGGGGGCGAACCGGACCGGGGTGCTCCGCATCGCCCACAGTCCGCGCCAGGCCCGGGCCTGGCGCGGACTCGGAGTCCGCTGGCTCGAGCCCGAGGCTGTGCCCGGCCCCTACCGTGCCCCTCATGGGGCCTTCCTGGTAGCGGACGGGGGCTGGGTCGAGCCCGCCAAGCTCCTGGCCACCCTCGTAGCGGCGGCGCGGAGGAGGGGCGCCGAAACGAGCTTCACCACCGAGGTACGGAAGATCTCCAGGGAGGCCGGGGCGTTCCGACTCACCACCTCAGCGGGCACCCTCCAGGCGGACCGGGTAGTCGTCTGCACCGGACCGGACCGGATTCCGGGACTACCCTGGCCCGACCTCGAGCGGGTTGCCGGCGACGTCATCGCCCTCGCCTCTACCTCGAGGCCTCCCCTCCCGCTCGCGGGGGCGGTCTACGGCGCCAGCCTCGCCGGGCGGGTCTACATCGGCGGCAACCACCGACCGGGCGGCAGTATCGACCGGGCGGCAGCCGAGCAGCTGCGACGCGCCTTCGGCTGGTTCGTCCCCGCCCTCGCGAAGGCCGAGATCGTCTCAACCTGGACCGGCGTCCGTGCCCGCAGGGCTGGGAACGCACCCCTGCTAACCGAGCTCGAGCCGGGGCTCTGGTTCCTCGGAGCGCTGTCGGGCCGCGGATTCCTCACCGCTGCCAAGCTGGCGCGAGACCTGGCCGATCTCCTCCACCCCGCCCGGCCAGCTCGCTGAGACGAGCAGGGCTGTCCCGGCTCGGAGTTGGCCTACCCGCCGCCTGAAAAGGGTGAGCGAGGCGGTAGCGGATCTCTAGCAGGAAGCTCGTCCGGTTCCACACCGAGTTCACGGTGTCCGGGGCCGAGACCCGATCCTAGCGGGGACCGAGCAGATTGGCCTCGAGCCACTCCGCCACCCCGTCTCTCTCCGGCGACGGGATATGCTCACCCGCCACCGCGCGAACGCCGGGATGGGCATGGGGCCCCACCGCGACACCGTGCCCCGCCCAGGAGAGCATAGTCACGTCGTTGATACCGTCGCCGAAGGCGACTACCTCCCCGCGAACGAACCCGAGGTGGTCGGCGATCAACTCGAGGGCCATCCCCTTGTCGGCATCACGACCGGTGACCTCGAGGTAGCCCTCAGTCCACTCGTAGGCTACGAACTGCGGGTAGCGCTCGGCGATCACCCGACCGAGCAGGGCGCTGGCCCCGTCTCCACCGAAGACGACCTTGTCGGCGGCCGGCGCCGCGCCGGCCTCGAGGGCGACCACCGCCCGGTTCTGGGTGTGGGCCCAGGTCCAGTAGTGATGATCGGGATCGCGGACGAAGAGGGTATCATCGAGCATGCAACAGAACTCGATCTCGCTCGAGTCGACGTAGTCGACCAGCGCCTGCACCTCGCTGGCGGCGATGCGCACCTGCTTGAGGATCTCCCCCTCGGAGCCGACTACCAGCGCCCCGTTGTTGACGCCGTAGGGCCCCTTAAGCTCAAGCTGCTCTAGGTAGAGCAGCGCCGAGGCCCGAGCCCGCCCGGTCAGCACCGCCACCGCGTGGCCGGCGGCCCGGGCACGCTGGATCGAGTTCTCGATAGTCCTGGGAAGGTGGTAGTCGTAGGTGACTATCGTATTGTCCAGGTCGAAGGCCAGCAACATGCCCCAAGCTTACCCGGGTTCCCGGTCGGCGGGTCCCACAAGTCTCAGAGCGGAGCGAATCGGCCTGAGGGATGGGGTCCAGCACCCCTCGCGGGATACCGAGGGCTCGAACCGACCTTCGACGCCCACCGGACCTGCCTGGCGCCGCCGTAGCTGGTATCCGGCCACGGCGGCTGTCCCAGGCCCGCCCTGCGCGCTAGCTCCGAATCCTCACTCGAGCTCGATGGTCACGACCTCGCCGAAGTCGCTGAGCGGCCTATCGAACAGGCTTTCATCACCGACCACCATAATGACCACCTCGTCGGGCCGCAGTTCCCTCACTGCAGCCTCCCTGACCTCCTCAGCGGTGATGGTCTGGAGATTCTCGAGATAGCGCTCGTAGTAGCCGGGCTCGAGACCGAGCAGCTGCACCCGGGCGGTCCGCTCGTTCACCGCCGACGACGAAGTGAAGCGGAACAGCGACTGGTTCAGGATCGTCTGCCGGCTCCGCTCGAGCTCCTCCTCGCTCACCCCCTGCTCCTGGATCCGCTGGATCTCGGCGAGCAGCAGCTCGATGACCTCGCCGGTGGCCTGGGCCGGCGAGATGGCGTAGGCCACGAAGTTGCTGGGGTACTCGAAGCTCTCGGTGATGAAGCTGCCGGTGGAGTAGGCGAGGCCGCGGCGGACCCGGATCTCGGAGACGAGGCGGCTCGAGAAATCGCCCCCGAGGATCTCATTGGCGACGTTGAAATCGTTATAGGCCTCGCTGTAGGTGGTGACGCTCGGGTGACCCAGCAGGATGACGCTCTGGCCGATCTCTTTGAACCCGTAGTAGATCTTCGGGCCGGGGTCGGGGTTGTAGGCGGGGAGGTCGGGATAGTCGACCGGCTCACCCGGCCAGGCACCGAACAGCTCTTCGAGGGTGGCCACCATCTCCTCGCTGTCGAAGTCGCCGGAGACGGCGATCACCGTCGCCGAGGGCTGGTAGAAGCGGCCATGGAAGGCGATGAGGTCGGAGCTGGTGATCGAGCTGGTCGTCTCCTCGGTGGCGTAGGAGCCGGAGGGATGCCCCTCCGCTACGCGGGAGTAGAACTCCCGCACCGCGACCTGCACCGGATTATCCACCACCCGGCGGACCGCCTCGAGCTGTCGCTGCCGCTCGATCTCGATCCGCTCCTCATCAAAGTCGGGGGCGATCAGAACGTCCCGCCAGATGGGCAGCACCTCCGCCACATTGTCGGAGAGCGCGATAAAGCTGACCTGGGAGAAGAAGTCGTTCGCTCCGGTCTCGACCGAGGCGGCCAGGAACTCGAGCTGGGCATCGATCTCCTCCGAAGTCCGCCCGCCCGCCCCGCCCTCGCGCAGCAGGTTGGCGGTGAACGCCGCGAGACTGACCTTCTCGACCGGGTCGAAGGTGGAGCGAGCATCGACGTAGGCGACCCCGGTCACGATCGGCAGCGCGCGACTCTCGGCTAAGTAGACGACGATACCGTTAGCCAGCACCGCCCGCTCGGGCTCGCTCGGGGTGAACTCGACGGTAGCGAACTCCATGGCGAAGGGGTCGGGCCAGTCGGCCGGCTGTCCCAGCGCGGCTCCGACGAGCAGGATCAGAAGCAGCATCAGGTAACGCATCTACTCAGCCTCCGCTCTCATCAACTCAGCGACGGTTCGGTTCTCTGCGGTGAAGTACTTGCCCACCGCAGCGCGGATCTCCTCGGCGGTGACGGATTCATAGATTTCGAAGTCGGTGATGAACACCTCCCAGCCACCCGCGAACAGCTCGTGAAAGGCCAGGGTCGAGGCGAGCCCGCTGCTCGAGGCCAGGCTCAGCACCGAGCTGGCGCGGACCTGGTTCTTGACCTTCTGCAGCTCCTCGTCCGAGATCAGTTCGACCTTTAGCTCCTCGATCTCTTCGAGGAAAGCGGCCTCGAGATCTGCCGTCCCGAAGGGGGCCCGGGGGAGTCCGTAGAAGAGGAACAGGTTGCTATAGCGGACCGCAGGATAGCCCGAACTGGTGGTGATATCGAGTGCCGACTGGTCCTGGAGCACCATTCGCTGGAATAGCCGCGAGGTGCGCCCCGAACTGAGGACGGCGTCGACCATGTCGAGGACGAAGGCGTCACGGTGGGGGTAGGTGGGCTTGTGATAGCCGATCACGATCTGCGGCTCGGCGTCGTACTCGACCACGATCCGCTTCTCGGCCAGCTGCGGCGGTTCGGAAGCGAGGCGGGGCCGGAGGTCCGGTCCCGGCTCAAGCACTCCGAAGTAGCGCTCGATAATGGGCAGGTCCCGCTCGACCTCCACATCGCCGACCAGTGCCAACACCGCCCGATTGGGGTAGTAGAAGGCCTCGAAGAACGCCTGCGCCGCCGTCGCGGTGTAGCCCTCGATCTCCTCTGAGTCGCCGATAAGCGACCGGCCGTAGGGGTGGTGATCGAACGCCTCGCTGGTGAACGCCTCGAACAGGAACCCCTGGGGATCGTCCTCGTTCCGCTGCCGGCGCTCCTGCCTCACCACGTCGCGCTCCTCGTAGAACTGCCGGAAGATGGTGCCCAGCAGCACGTCGGCGTAGACCCGGGCGTAGAGCTCGAGCCGGTTCGAGGGTATCGACAGCACGTACGAGGTCCGGTCGTAGCCGGTCGAGGCGTTGAGGCGGATGCCACCGTTGGTCGAGAAGAGTGCGTCGAGGGGGCTGGTGAGCGCCAGCTGCTGCGCCCGGGCCCGAGCCTCAGCAAAAGCTGCCTCCGCCGCCTCGACCTCCTCAGGCGACCCGTTCGCGCGCAGGTACTTAAGGCTGAGCGCCCTGACCTCGACCTCGGCCAGCGCAGCCTCCTCCGCCTCGAGGTCGAGGCTGCCGATCGACGGCGTCCCCTTGAAGGCCATATGCTCGACCATGTGGGCGATGCCGCCGAGGCCTGCGGGCTCGTCGACACCACCCACATCGAACATCAGGTTGATCGCGATCACCGGCGCGGCGCCGGAATCGACGAAGATCACCCGCAAACCGTTGTCCAGGGTCACCAGCGTGACCTGATCGCGAAGGTTCTGAGCAGCGGCCGTCGCTGCCAGCACCAGCAGGAGGATCGCCAACGTAGTGCGCTTCATCTTTCACCCCTTACTGCCGACTTGAGCATATGCATACCTTCCCACAATGCCACGCCTCAGGCCTCCTTGTGCTTAGAGACTGATGAGTGGCGCTTAGAGACTGATGAGTGCGCGCAGGCGGCGGAGGCCTGACGGTCCCGGAGGAGCCTGGTAGTCCCCGCTGGCGCCGAGGCCAAGACCGGGAGGCGCGAGTACCGGGCCCCTGGCACCGGGCAGCGCCCGTTTGGGAACGGACGCCAGCTACCTAAGGGCGTGATAGAATCTGCCGGGCACGGTCCCTGCTCGCCTCAAGTAGCACCCCGGGCCACGGACCTCGGGAGGCCCTCGATGCGACTGCGGACCGCCCCCACTCCCAACGGCCCCCACCGGTCCCGCCGGGGCCTGAGCGCAGGGCTACTAGGAGGTCATGATGTACCGAGGACGGGAAGGGCAGTGGGCCTTCGTGCTGCACCGCCTCTCCGGCGTGGCCATCGCGCTCTATCTCCTGCTCCATGTGGTCGATATCAGCCTGGTGATGTATGGCCCCGACGGGCCCTTCGACCGGTTCCTGGCCTTCTACCATAAGTGGCCCTTCCGGATCGGGCTGATCCTGGTCATGGCGGGGGTGGCCTACCACGCCTTAAACGGCCTCCGAATTATCGTGATGGACTTCAGCAGCTGGGGGGTCCGCTACCAGCGGATCCTCTGGTATCTCGTCCTCTCCCTCACCACCCTGATCGGCATCCCGGTGCTTTTCAAGGTGGTACCGGAGATCCTGGCGGGCAGCTGAGATGGCGGTGAGAGCCAGGACCCTCGAGCAGGCGCGGGAGCTCTACCGGACCAACTGGGAGCTGGTCTGGTGGGTGTTCATGCGCGTCTCCGGCCTCGCGCTGATCTTCCTGGTGTTCGGACACCTCTTTTTCAACAATATCCAGGTCAACGCCGGCGATATCGACTACGACTACGTGGCCTCCCGGTTCTCGAGGAGCTGGGTCAAGGTCTACGACTCCTTCCTGCTCGGCCTCGCCATGCTCCACGGCGTCAACGGGCTCCGCTACAGCGTCGAGGACTATATCAAGCGGCCGGCCCGGCGCTTCTGGGCCAAGGTCGGTCTCTTCACCGCGGCCAGCGTCATCTTCGTACTCGGCGTGATGACGCTCTGGGCCTTCACTTACGAAGAGATGGGCGAGGCGATCCGGGCCCTCCCCGGCGGCTGAGATGGGAACGGTGACGATGGTGCCTGTCTGTCAGGGTAAGCCTAGGGGAAGGTCATGAGCCGCGCCCTCAAGTTCGATGTGATCGTGATCGGCGCCGGCGGCGCCGGCCTGATGGCCGCCCGCTACGCCGCCCAGAATCCCAACGTTTCGGTGGCGGTCTTAAGCAAGCTCTACCCCACCCGCTCGCACACGGGGACCGCTCAGGGGGGCGTGGGGGCGGCGCTCGGCAACATCAGCGAGGACCGGGCCGAGTGGCACGCCTTCGACACCATCAAGGGGGGCGACTACCTGACCGATCAGGATGTCGCCGAGACCTTCGCCCATGAAGTCATCGAGGCGGTCTACGAGCTCGAGCACATGGGCCTGCCCTTCTCCCGGACGCCCGAGGGCAAGATCGCCCAGCGCAAGTTCGGCGGCCACACTCGGGAGTTCGGCAAGTCGGCGGTGGAGCGGGCCTGCTACGCCGCCGACCGGACCGGCCACATGATCCTCCAGACCCTCTATCAGCAGTCGATCAAGGACCAGGTCGTCTTCTTCAACGAGTTCCACGTGCTCGACCTGATCCTGGTAGGGGGTGAGTGTCGGGGCGTGGTGGCCTACGAACTGGCCACCGGGGAGCTGCACAGCTTCCACGCCAAGGCCACGGTGATCGCCAGCGGCGGCAACGGGCGGATGTTCAAGGTGACCTCCAACGCCCACGCCCTGACCGGCGACCTGCTCTCGGTGCTCTACCGGCGCGGTCTCCCGATCGAGGATCCGGAGTTCTACCAGTTCCACCCGACCGGGCTCTACCGGATCGGGGTGCTGCTGACCGAGGGCGCCCGCGGCGAGGGGGGGATCCTGCTCAACAGTGAAGGGGAGCGCTTCATGGAGCGCTACGCCCCGACCATCAAGGACCTGGCCCCGCGCGACCTGGTGTCGCGGGCGATCTACCTCGAGCTCCGCGCCGGGCGGGGTAGCGGGCCCGACCAGGACTACGTCCTGCTCGACCTGACCCAGGTCGATCCCGAGATCATCGAGTCGCGGCTCCCCGACGTCACCGAATTCGCCCGGATCTACCTGGGAGTCGACCCGGTCAAGAGCCCGGTCCCGGTGCAGCCGACCGCCCACTACGCCATGGGGGGCATCCCCACCACCATCGACGCCAACGTGATCGCTGACGGCGACAACAGCGTCGTCCCCGGACTCTACGCGGCCGGCGAGGTGGCCTGCGTCTCCCTCCACGGGGCCAACCGGCTGGGCACCAACAGTCTGGGGGATTTGATCGTCTTCGGTCGCCGCGCCGGGGTGAACGCGGCCCGCTACGCCGAGGCGACCGGATTCGGCGAGCTGCCGCAGGACGCCCAGGAGTTCACGCTCGACCTGTTAGCGCGGACCCGGAACGGCTCCGGTAAGGAGCGGGCCAGCCACGTACGCCAGGAGATGCAGAGCACCATGATGGAGAACGCCTCGGTATTCCGGACCCAGGAGACCCTCTCCCGCCAGGTCGAGGAGCTCGCCGAGCTCAAGGCCCGCTACGCGGAGGTCGGGGTAGATGACAGCGGCAGACGCTACAATACCGAGCTGATGGAGGTGCTCGAGCTCGGCTTCCTGCTCGACAACGCCGAGCAGCTGGTTCACGCGGCGCTGAACCGCCAGGAGTCGCGCGGCGCCCACTCGCGTGAGGATTACAGGGAGCGCGACGACGAGAGCTGGCTCAAGCACAGCCTGGTCTACCGGGATGGTGACGGTGTCCGGATCGACTACAAGCCTGTCACCCTGGGCAAGTATCCGCCCAAGCCCCGGGTCTACTAAGGGGAGCGCCATGCAGATTACGGTCAAGATCAAGCGCTTCGATCCGGAGAAGAGGCCCCGCCCCTACTGGGCTGAGTACCCGGTCGAGGCCCGCCCGGAAGACCGGGTCCTCGACGTGCTCAACTACATCAAGTGGGAGCTCGATGGCAGTCTCTCCTACCGCCGCAGTTGCGCCCACGGCATCTGCGGTTCCGACGCGATGCTGATCAACGGCGTCAATCGCCTGGCCTGCAAACTCCTGGTCAAAGATCTCGGGCGGAGTATCAGCGTCGAACCGATCCGCGGCCTGCCGGTCTTGAAGGATCTGATCGTCGACATGGAGCCGTTCATCGACTCGTATCGGGCCATCCTCCCCTACCTCATCAACGACGATCCCGCCCCGGCAGCAGAGCGGTTGCAGAGCGCCGAGGAGCGGGAGCGCTTCGACGCCAGCACCAAGTGCATCCTCTGCGCCTGCTGCACTACCAGCTGCCCGGTCTTCTGGACCAACGGTCGCTACCTCGGGCCGGCCGCCATCGTGAACGCCCACCGCTTCATCTTCGATTCGCGCGATCAGGGGACGGCGCAGCGGCTGCAGGTTCTCAACCAGGGCAACGGCCTCTGGCGCTGCCGGACCGCCTACAACTGCACCGAGTCCTGTCCGCGCGATATTCCGATCACCCAGGCTATCGAAGAGGTCAGGCGGGAGGCCCTCTGGGGTCACTCCTGACCCTGAAGCGCAGTGGCCTAGTAGTGGTGAGTTCCCGGGCAGCGGGTGACTTGCTGGCAGACTCGAGGTGGGCCTCGAGGTGAAGGGGGTAGGTGGGAGTGGGGAGGTTAGGCTCTGTCTGAAAACGCCATATTCGCGAGTGGTCGGCGGAAACTAGGGTCGCGAAAACGCCTCTCTTATCGCTCAGGCGTTCGCAAAACTATCGGCCCTGGAAAGTTTTCAGACAGAGCCTAGTCCACCGGCTGGCACCTTCGTCCAGTGGCGACCGCGACGGTTAACCGTTGCGAGACGGGAGCCGTCGTCTGACCAACGTAGTCTCCGGCCAGTTTGACTGGCTGGAACCCTTGTTTTTCCCACCAATTTCTGCCTCTTTTCCCCGGAAGCAATAAGTCAATTTCTTTGGCTGTCTGCCCTCCCCGCCCGTGATGGACTGAGATGCTTTTGTGCGGTGCCGTGGTAGACCGTATGAGAAGTTTTCGATTAGGCCAGGTCTCCTGTACTGCTGCGATGCACATCTTCGCGGTCTGACGCCGCTGGTCAGTTCTGATCAGTACGGCGGCCCCCTTTTTTAGGTGGCGACTAGCCTCCTGCAGGACGGACCCAATCAATGTTTCGTAATCGGTTTTGTTTTTGTATCTTGCCGACCGGCGCCAGTCCTTGCGGAAGTTGTGACCCAAAAGCCATAGCCGTAGCCAGTGGTCGTTCCAGTAATCGGCTACGCCGCAGTAAGGGGGGGAGGTGATAAGGAGGCCGGCCTCCATACCTGCTTGCTTGGGGAGCTCATCACGTGCATCGCCAAGAATGGCTGTTCCCTGAGCTTGGTCCGGAATCCCGTAATGGTAACGTCGCCGTATCTTGTCGGTGAGCATTGCTACTGGATCCACGTCAGGTGGTCTTAGCAAACCTTTGTCGGTCCACCATCTCACGGCGTAGTCGGGGGAGTACGCGATCGTTGGAGACATTGAGTTGGACAAGCCGTCCTCCTTCTTGTCCTGCATGTGCAGGGCGATGAATGCCATCAAGGTTCGGTCTACTTCCGACCCCTTCCAGTCCAGTTCACGCCGTGCGGCGCGTAGCAGGGCTCTCACCTTGGGGGCCCAAGCCATTGCCTCGAATTGGCTGCGGCTCCGGCCGTCCTGCGGTTTCCGAGCCAGCCAGATCTCGTTTAGTCTTGCGATGACCTGCTCAGGGTCTTCCGCTGGCTGCAGCTTTGCTGCGGTGAAAATCCAAGCTACCGGGTTCACGTCAATACCAGTTGTGGGGCGGCCCATCACCGCAGCCGTAAACGGGCCGTTTCCTCGGCCGCAGAACGGGTCCAAGACGGGCTCCCCAACTTTCGTAAGGTTGCCTACGGCGTCCTGCACGAAGGTCGGTGGAAACATCGCCAAGTACCGCCCTAGGGCGTACCAACGGCCGGCAGCCGTGCTTCGTGGCCACGGCTGTTTGAATGCTGGCTGCTTTTGTGTGTTTTCTGTCATGGCGCAAGACTTTTGATTAGGTCTGTGCCGGCGCGGAGCGGGATTGCGGCCCGGTTGTGCGCACGGCGGAGGGCGAGGAATTGGTCTGTGCCTACTCCCAACGGCCCGGCCGTGTTGACCGCGTCTGCCAGCGCTAGGGGCGCCAAAGCGTTAGTGAGAGGCGGCTCTGCTTCCGGTTGAGCGATGTTGAGTACCAGACGCTGACCGTTTTTCGTCTTCATTACGATTGGCCGGCCGTAGTGCGTTAGTTCGCCCCACGGCTTAGGACTGTCTGAGTGACGGGCCACTATGTTGGCCCGTATGTAATCGTTGTCTGGCAACCACAGACGCTCCCTTGGGATATTTTGCCCCGGCGCTGGGGCGCGGTCCAGCTCCTCGGCGTGGTTCACGAATGGTCCGCTCTTGACCCCCGACATTACCAAGAGCAAGGCTCCCGGGTGTTTTTCATTGAGCACGCTTTGGATGTCTTGCAGTTCCTTGCGGATGGCCCGTGCCAAGACCGCAATTGTTCCGAATGCTGCGAGCTGTCCGTCCATTACGAACGCAGTGTTGCCAATAGCGACGCGCCCCAACTCCGATTTCACAAGGTAGCGCAAGCTGTTCACTAGGGCGAGAATTTCCAGCGTGTCACGGACCCGGCTGTGGCACTCTGTCGGGGATTCGTTCTCCCGGAATTGCTCATGAATCCTGAGGCCGTCCGTGGGTAGGACTTCAACCCCGCAAGTTGGGCAATAATCTACTTGGCCCGGGCGCGGCAAGCTCAAGTTTTCTTTCGAACAGTCTGGGTTAGGGCAGTGGTCGACTTTGTGGTTGGGGCCGAGCAGATGATGCAGCGTTTCGGCAAAGGTCTCGCCGCCGACGTTTGCCTTTTCCAGTTCCCTGTTGAAAATCTGCCTGAACCAGGTTTTTGGGTCTGTGCCGTCCTTTTTTCCAGCGTTCATGCCTGGGAGCATCATTCCCAGGCTTTGGCCTCTTTCAGTTTCTCGCAGGAGCCGCGGGTTGACCGCACCGCTCTCCGGGAGGCGTTGCAACGTTTTCAGCTTCTTCAGGTCCATTACTACCATCCCTAGGGAAACCAAGCCAGCTTCCGTAGATGGAAGCGCTCCCGGGATCGGCTGGTAGACATCCGACCCATCTATAGCCAAGATGTGGGTTCGCGAGGTTCCTGCAGGGCAGGGTTGGAATGGAGGGATCGGCAACGGTTGTCCAGTGTGCCTGTCCTGTAGTTCCTGGCGAAATTCGTCCACCACCCCTTTCTCGGCAATGGCTCGAATCGCCGCTAGGCCAGCGCGTTCGTTTTCGTATGGCATGACGCCTCACTACAACGGTGGTTGCTCTGTGCTGTGGCCGTTCTCAGCTTGAAAGGTGCTCTGGCTAGGATCAGTCGTATTGCCGACATCCTCGTCCTCGATACTGAACTTGTCAAGTTGGACTGGCACTGTGTAGGCCTGCGACAACGTCCTGATGCGCACGAACCCCTGCTCGCTGACTCTACCGATCTGGTCGATGAAATCGGCGAAATCCATGTAGTCCGCTACTACGCGCCGCTCAGCGCCCGAGTTGAGGTAGGACAGCACCCAGTTGTCGGTTTCGCTGAGGATTTCGGGCATTACAGAGCTGGGCGCCTGTGTCGCCAGCACCATGCCTATGTTGAGTTTGCTACCCTCTTTCGCAGCCCTCGCCCATACGGTCGTCAAGTTGTCGCGGGCGTTGGCGCGGGGTAACAGGTTGTGGGCTTCCTCGATGTATATGATGATGTGCCCTTTCGTCGCTTGGGATGCGTCCGGGGGCGCGGATGGGTCATGCTGAGCCAGAACGCTCCTAAACCTGTCTTGCTGGGACCGGAAGATGCGCCACATGATCCGTTCGGCTGCGGCTTGGTTTTGCTCTGGATCGCCAGCCGATTGGTCGATGACGACCAGTTTCCCTTGCCTCAGGTCCTCCACTACGGCTTCGGCGAAGTCATTGGTGGTACCGGGGTCATGTTGCTCCCGAACCCTCTGGAAAGTCCTGGGCCCATTTCGGGATTCGAAGATACGAAGGACAGCGCGGAATCTGGGATCGGCCCAAGACTCGTGGCTCCGGCTCACGTTGGTGATGTAGCGCTGTTCAAAGGTGTCGAAGTGTCCCCTTTTGTCTTCAATGAATCGGGACAGGGCGGTGAACACTGTGATGAGTTGGTCCCAGGTGATTTTGAACTGGTTGTTGACCGCCGCTTGGAGGATGGTGGCCGCTTGGTGATAATCGGTTTGGTTATCAGTGCTGGTATTCTTGTCTCGATGCAGGGCATCAATGAGATCCTTTGAGAACATTGAGTGTAGGCCCGGTCCTCGAATGGTCGGCTCCCACTCTGGAGTCTGCAGTCCAGCGGCCGCCAGTGCTGTCCGATAAGCCAGAACCGCTCGGTAGTATCGTGTTTTGGCGCTCATGTCGCCGGCGGCAGTGGGTTGTACTGTCAGATCTGCATCCCTGAAAGCGGTCGTGTAGCGTGCCGTTTCGTTAGCCATGATGCCTTTGATGATTTCCTTGCCCGCCAGCATCTGATCCAAGGCTTGTTCGACCAGCCTCGTGTCTTGGTCATCCTGCCAATCGCGTGGTATCTGGTCCCCGAAGAAATTCAGCTTCATGACATTCCGGCATTTATCCCAATCCACGGGAATCAGCCCGTAAGTCGCTACCTCGGACTGCCGCGGTAGCCCAATAGTTTCGTGGACGCGGTGCAGGCCCTTGCCGTCCTGGTAGTTGTCCTGGGCGTATTCGCCGCTCAGGTCAAAAATGACCTGCCCTACGCGGTGTTCGGGGTTGTCCTCCCGAATCCGGTAGATGTTTTCGGCTACGATTTTGAGGCCGTTGGATTTGCCAGAGCGCGACATACCGAAGTAAGCGGTACGCCTTTTCATGATGTCTGTGGGGTTGATCCTGAAGTCGGCTATTGTCGCGTTGTCGGAATCCGCGGCTGCGAATCTGGTGCGGCCTATTTTGGCTGCTTTACGGGCGATTGGGATGTCGTTGGTGCGGTGCTGGTGATTTACGATTAGGTTCAGCGATTCTGCGTCTGGTTTCCACACCATCAGTTCATTAACGGCGTAGTAGTTGGCGATGTCTTCTGCGTAGCGGTAGGTGCCGTCTTCACGGGCAATGAAAGTACCTAGGACGGAGCATTCCAGTCCGTGCAGGGAAATTTTATCCTTTACCCAGTTGGGGAGTCGGTCCGCCCAGGACCCTTGGTTTCCCGAGTCCTCGATGCTTTCTTGCCTGGTCTGGTCGTTGGCAGCAGCAGCCGGGAGGCGGGCCTCGTTCTGGATTCTAAGCAGGATGAACGACTTGTCGCCGTCTAGCTTGGCTGCCATCAGAAACGCGTTCTTGGGCAGACCACCAGCTTGCTCCCGGTCGTAGTCATACACGGCGACTACAGCACTAGTGTACGAGATCGTGTACACGCTGCCGACGAGTTTCGCTCGGTTGCGGAACGGAGTCAGCGTAGGCTGGCCAGCACTCTGTTTCAGTCCTTCCAACAGCGACGTGCTCTCGCTTGCGGATGTTTCCAGAACCATCGTGGTTTCGCTCCTCAGATAGGCTTGCTGTAATTATAGCAAGTCAGGAGCTTCCGGTCGTAACGTGAGATTGTCTCTGCCCCCCAAAGGGGGGAGGCCAGTCCTGGTGCATCCTGCACCATGTGAAAAATACAAACAGACCTCCAATAGCAAGTTTAGCCTGCGTCAATCATGAGTGCCCCAGTTACGGTCAGCCAGGCCAAGGAAACCTCAGAGTCCGCAAGATCTACGGACCAGACCGGATCCGTTACTTACTCTGCCGGAGTTGCCAGAGCGAGTTCAGTGAACGTAAGAACACTCCTTTGTGGAGCAGCAAGATCGGGGAGATCAAAGCCTGCGCTATTGCTGATCCAGCGAATCCGTCCTTGCAGCTGGCTGAAGGCACCTCGGTGAAGGGTACCGCCCGACTCACAGGCGTTACCCCTAAAGCGATCCGGCGCTTAGCCTCACAGTTGGGACGGCAGGCTGATCCAGCGAATCCGTCCTTACGCTTCCACGACCAGCGGGTCCAACAGCTGGCCAGCACCGGCTTGCAGGCCGATGAGCGCTGGGGCTTCGTCGGCAGTAAGCGCGAGCAGTTCTGGCAGGCTGAAGTGATCGACCCAGCTACCAGGTTGGTGGTGGCCTTTGCCACGGGAGAAAGGAATGAGAGGCTTGTGGAACAAGTCCTGCAGGACGCCGTTTCTCGTCTATCTTACCCCCAGGGAGTGGTCCTGTTCAGCGATGGTGAGCCGAGCTATGAGAAGTTGTAAGATCGGACTCTTCGGGTCCGTCCTGTATTCGGCCACCCCTACCGGCCTGCCCGGAGAGGATCTCGAGGCCGGTTCCCCATCAGGGTAGCGAATCGATCATCCACCGCAGGGACGGCCATATCCAGAGACGCCACTCCTACGGCAACGACCCGTTTCCGCCAAGGGGTTGACAGCCAGCGACGCCCGCGACTCGAGGCACCATAGTGCCAGGGCTATTAGAGGCCAACGATAAGATTGAGGGCTTTGCACTCCCTAGTCACGGTTTCAGAACATCTCAGCCTGCAGTGCAAGGCATCCCGGTTGCGACGACCTCTCTTCCCTCCCCTTCCAGCTTCCTAGCGTAGATGCCAAGGTCCATGATTACTGCCGCTCGCGTAGACAACACTGGCTCAAGGCTATAGAGACCCCCTAGTGTTAACGGCCCTAAGGGGGAATGGCGACACCCCGGAAATGCCAACTTGCGGTTTGATGGGTTTGCCACTCAAGACATATTGGGCACAGTTCAGCCTCGGCTCGCGGCGTCCACAAGCGCTGCCTGTACTTCAGGCATCCCCGGACCGTCCCACGTCCTGAGAGCCATGGGACTTAGTGAGAGCGAAGCCGATTCACCACTGACAAGCAAGTCCGCGAGACTGCTAGCATTAGTCATCAGGGGAGTCGAATCGCTGTCAACGGCAGGTTTGGGATAGGTCTTTGAATGAATCCTGTAACAGGCAATATACCACCGACAGGAGCATCATTCCCTATAGGTGCGCTCCAATTGTTCGAGTCTCTGGCAGGAACAACATGGGATTGGCTGGGTCATGCAAGGAAGGTGAAACTCGCCATATCCGAGGATTCAGTAACCGACATAACTGAACTCGAAATAGCAACGGCTGGTTTAAACGGGATTAAGGTCACGAGGGTTACAAAACAAGAAGAGAGTCGCTACGGATTCGATTGGATGTGGTTCATAGGAAATAGGGACCAAGGTTATATCCGGTATGCCGTCCAAGCCAAAAAAATAATACTTAATACCTCAGGTAGTTACAATTATCGGATTCGGCACAAATCGGGACTTCAGATCGTTGCGTTGAAACGATTTGCGAACTGCGTCGGTGCCATACCACTCTACTGTTTTTACAACAATGTGGATACGTCCACAGCAGTTCGACATTGGCATTGTTTCCAACAGCCAGATGTTCGTCAGATGGGATGCACACTTGTCCCTCTCGACGCAGTAGAGATCGTACACAAACCGGGTCATAGAAAGGACTTCACCGCCATTCATCAGGACCAACGCGCTATCCCCTGGAGGTGCCTCTTCCACCCAAGTTGCGTAAGTGCCCTCATCCACAGGAGAGCTGTAGGCTCTGCGGACTACTCGACGTACCAGGCTCCCGATGATCTGACCAATCCAGTCCCAAGAGACCTTCCGGAGTTCCTACTAGGGGATAGTCCAACGGTTGAATTAGACGAGGTGATTCGCCAACTATTTCTCGATGATGAGGGTGGTGACCCTTCGCTCCGTAGGAGGCTTGCCCTTCCCGCACGGTGCCTGGTTATAGAGTCTGAACCTGCTTAAGCAGGCAAGCGGTCGTCAGCACAAACCCTAGCTCGAAGTTTAGAAATTAGTAAAGATGAGTAGACCCCGGAAGGACCCGAGCACGTCCCTCCCAGAACACCTCACAGGCCAGCGATCAACCGCTGCCCTGTGCTGATCAGCTGCAACCACCATCCGGGAAAGATCCCGAATAGCACAGTCCCCAGAGCGGCGAGGCGACCCAAGTCGTCGCCAAGGTCATCCCGGTCGCCGAGGAGCACCAACACCGCGAACGCCCCGATATTCGTAAGCGCGTAGGCAGCGAGATACCAGAGCGCTGCCCGGACGCCGACAGTACCACCAGGCCGAGGTAGCCTGCGTGGGCCACCGCGGAGTAGGCGAGCCCCCGTTCTGAGATGTCAGTGGCTATGCTCAGGCCCCCTCTGCGATAGCTTCATGCTCTTCGGTTAGTTCAGTGGTTGGCTCGAGGGTCTCTAGGTCGGCTTCGGTCTCGAGGGGGTCGACCTCGGGCAACTTGGCTGCCGCCTCGCGGACGTCGAGTTTGCCGGTCACCACATCGGAGATGAGGCGGGTGCGGTATTCGCTCAGGAGGCACACCTCACGCTCCGAGCCCTGTCGCGCCCTATCTATCCTGCAAGTCATATGCTGCAGGACCTCAACGATCTGCTTCTGTTCATCTAAGGGGGGGAGTAGCACCGGCATCCACCCGATGTCATCAATGTTGAAGTGGCCAACCGTTGATCCCTGTGATGCCAATTGTATGCGTGTCCTCGGCGGCCCAGCATATATCATGTGAACTAGAAAACGCGGGTCATATTGGGTGTGATCGGGCCTTAGCAGAACGGTGCGTTGGCCGAGGCAAACTCGACGTCCTTCCGGCACCAGACACGCTTCTCCTGCCGGTGCTTCTCGTGTGAAGATGACATCGCCAGGTTCAGGAACACCTCGTTTCGTCCACTCCTTATACGAGGAGCTGTCAGTACAGTAAGTACCCTCCCAGTGGAGGTTCCCGCCACGCACTGCTGCTGTCCGAATTACGAAGTAGTCACTTTCAGTAACAGCAGGAGCGGTCTTGTGCTCACAGTCTATGAGTTGTGTCAACACGCGCTTCAGACCTATAACCCCCCAATGCTCCGGCACCTCCCCCAACCACTCCACGCCCGAGTCCTTATAGGCCGGATAGGGCTGACCGGTTCGGACATCGATCTGGCCGGTGACGGCCTGGTGGATGATGGCCTGTTTTTGTTCCTCGAGGAGGGTGATCAGCTTCTGTTTGGCACGGATGTAGCGTTGGATGCGTCGGTCGGTGTAGTCGAGGAAGCGGGTGATGGCGGTTTGTTCGGGGAGGGGGGGAAACGGTAACGGTTGCACAGCGAAATCTCTATACCTGAAATCAGAAGACCTTTCCCTAATCCCTTTGGCGAGTGCTTGTATCCAACCGTTGCGCGCCATTTCGCGTAGGGTGTATGCGTAGAAGTAGGCGTTAACCTGTGATCTGGGTTTGCAGACTGAGTAGACAGGGGTCCCCTTACCATCCGAATCGGCAACACCGATAGCTCCAGCGAAACCATCCATAGCATGGATAACCAGGTCACCCTGCCGAATACCCTGGTAACCGATCTCCTTCAGAGACTCTGTAAATCCCGCTTCCCGCCGATTCTTGCGAAGCGTCACGACGCCATCGCGGAAGCATGTGACGATTTCGTCTTCGTCGCGAACCGGCCGCTCCATCTTCTGAAACAGCCACTTAGCGCGCTCAATGTCCCAATGTGCTGGCACGTTGCCAAGCCATTCCACTCCGGAAGGCTTATGGGTTGGGTAGGGTTTGAAGGTAGGGATGAAGGGTGCCATACGGTCGAACCTTCAAAGCCTTACATAACGGTACACGTCTCTGATGTGAGCACTAAAGTATGTCCCATGTGAGCCTGCATGCATCAAAGCCTGCCATTCATACTCAGGAACATCGAAGTATTGATACACTGCGCCGTTGTGGAATTCGATCTCAAGAGTCGAAGAGTTCGGTTCGTAACCTACGGACGTCAGATGAGATGAGCTTACTGGGGTTCTTCGCATGGTTTCACTCCAGAATCCTGTGTGCTTTTTGGATTTTCGCTGCGCCATTTTTCGAGCAGGAGATTATAGTTTTTTGATTGCCTCTGGGGACTCCAACCTCTGGCAGCGTCCGGGTCATATATCAAGGGGTCATCGCTATCGGGACGGCGATTCTTGGCTGGCGCGTCTACGATGGCGCGCAGCGGCAAGTGAACGGCTTCTCCAATGACAATCGCTTCGCCTGTACGCAATGCTGGCAGCATACTCAAAAGTCCCTCGAGGTTATCGCTTACTACCCCTGCAACGTGAGATCGATCAGTGTCATTCGCAAGACGCATAGCAAAGATGGTTCCGCACTGTGACAGGATTGTCGAGTCGATCTCTGAAGGCCGCTGGCTCACAATCATTGCCCCCAACCCATATTTGCGGCCTTCCCTTACAACACGTCGGGCTGCAGTTGCCGCTGGCCCGATATTTCCAACTCCGAGATAAGAGTGGGCTTCTTCAAGCACTATAAGTAATGGCCTGCGTCTTCCACCTTCAGGAAGGTGGCGGCCCCAAAACAGTGCATCGAATAACAACCTGAGAAGCACTCCAATCAGATCCATCAGGATAAGCTCTGGAACCCCGGACAGATCGAGTATGGTGATTGGCTTGTTCCCACCCAACCACGACTCCAAGAGCGCGTCTAAGTCTTTTGTAGGTTGAGCGTTGAGGTCTTGGTGACTCGGCTCTGGACACCACGGACCCGGACGAAACAGAAAATCGTACCTCGTGTCTTTCAAACGAGACTCGACAGCAACCAGTTGCCTCCGAATGTTGAGAGAGCTCGCGCTCAAGTACACCCGATTAGAACCTCCTGCTGTAATCGGAAGGTATTCGGGTGGTTGCACAGTCATGATGTCGCCGATCAGCTTCTCGCCTTCTGCATCGCAGGCGATGGCCTCCGTGTCTCTGGTTTGGTTTACGCCTTGTGCAGTGTGGTGTGACAACACATCACGGTATAATTCGTACCAAAAGCGATGAATGCTAAACGGTATTGGGGTGTCCACTGTCATGGTATCAGGAGTAACCCCGCTACGGCTTTTGGCCTGAAGGGAGGCCAGTTTCAACCGCTTAAGCTGATCGACAAGGGCAACACGGTCAGTATCGGAGACTCCTCCGAAAGGAGTAACTCTCAGTAGCTCATCGAAGCTCAAAGCCCAATATGGGACAAATAATGGCTCCTCGTCCCTGCTCGTATCCGCGTTGATGCGAAAGATAGTAGCTCTATCTTTCAAGGCAGTGTGATATTCACCATGGATATCTAGGACAATAATGCGTGCGGATGGATACCGATCCTGATCCGAAAAGGATGCAAGGAGGTTGGCTACCGTCGTGGATTTGCCCGCACCTGTCGTACCCAAGACAGCACAATGTCGAGTTACCAACCGATTAACATCAACCAGTGCCGGGATGGATTCCGCGCTCGCGACGCCCCCGATGCGGACATGGCCCGGCTCATCTGGCTTTCCATAGATTTTTGTCAAGTCCTGTTCGGTGACCAAATGAGCTTCATCATTGATTGTCGGATACTGCGAGACACCACGCTGAAAAGGTCCTGAGCGTTGACCTTCACCTATAAGTTGCACTTTGAGCCACCGGTACCCATACGGTTCAGTGTGAGCCAGCGTCTCAGGGACCGCTCCAGCCCCAACTTGAGATACGATCCCAAACAGATCAACGAAGCCGATAGGGATGCGGATGAAGCTCCCAATCTGCCCAATACGATAGCCATGACCGTCGATGAAAACCAAGCCCGAAATCGTGTCCTTGTCGAGTGCAACGCTGACCGTTGCACCCTGGACATCTTGAACGGTACCTAAATAGGTGGAATTATAATGCATCCCTGTAGTTCTCTACGGATATTGATCGAACGTTTCCCACGATCTCTTGCAGGAATTTCCCGAAGACTGCAAAGTCCCCAAGCTTGAATTCAGCCTTGTACTTGGTTTGACCATCGGTAGAAGCAGTTTGCTCCCAAGTCACTGCGCTACCAGTATCGGCTGGAAGTGATTCAGAGTCCCTTTCCAACCACTCTACTCGCCGCCCACCAATAATCCCACCGTTACGCGCAAAAACGTTGAGATTAGGCTGATTCGTAGCAAGGTTAACAGCATTATCATATCCTCCGAGCTGGCCAAACATCAGGGCAAAAGCTACGGCGGTCTGTGTATGCTGTAGTCCTTGTATGATCGTCTCGTTTATATGATCGTCGCGAAAAGAGTAGCCACAAAGGATAAGTACAGCAGTAGGCGACTTCAAGAATGAGCGAAACCTATCAACCATAGCCAAGTAGGGCATCCGTCTACTCTCTTGATATTTGAGATGTGAAGGATGGATGACTCGTCTTGGTCCGTCTTCTCTCACGGTTCCCCGGAAAACCTCCCGGCTCTCATTCTGATACCAGTTTATTGACCCGTGGAGCTTCCACAGACGTGTCCAAGGTGGTAAGTCTCCTTCCAGCAGGAGTGGGTCAAAAAGGGGCCTTAGCACACCTGAGAAACCGTCAAAGTACGGGACACGAGACTTCTCAAGTGCTTGCTCTAACAGCAGATCATAGTTGGTTGTGAAAATTTCAATGGGAAACTTGCGCTGTGTCGCGTGCGCCCATAACGAAACACTGTGATATGGCGTCTGGTCGCTAGGAAGCTTCTTGTTGACGGTTCGGTGGATCAGATTACAGACGGCGCTATCCAGCGTTTGTAGTTGCTGAGCAGAAAGGCCACGTACCTTATCGTTTCCCACAACTGCCTCAAGTGCTCGAACGTGAGAGAGAAAATCTTCCACAGTTGGATTGCAGTTACCATCCTTCTTTAGGTTGCCGTCAACTTTTCCCCAAAGGTTTCTGTGTTCAGCACACTGTTGCAGTTGTTCACGAACCAACTTGCTAATCCCAGCAATGTCGGGAATAAGGGGACACCGATTTTCATCTTGAATAGACATAGGGCAACCTGCCCCTAGAAAGAGACCGATTGGTCTCTTGTCCACAGAAAGACACTGCTGAAGGTGTGAGATTCGAGGTAACAGATCCTCTCGGGTATAGTTCATTGCTGCCCCGCCCCTAAAATCTCCCCCAACAACCCCTCAGTCTCCCGCTCCACCGCCAGAATATCCTCCCTGATCTCCTCGGGGCTCCTTAGCGGCTGCGGCTTGTAGAAATAGCGGGTGAAGCTGATCTCATAGCCGATCTTTACCTTGTCAGGCCGGTACCAGGCATCGGCGGCATAGGGGAGGACCTCACGCTCGAGGAAGGCGTCGATCCCACCTAGCTCGGTAAGCGGGATCTGCTCGCTGTCCCGCAGGTCGGAGTCCGGTTCGTACTCCACCACTGCGGGTCTACCGTCGATCGTGGTCGCAAACAGCCCCCTTAATGGGTCGGCCTCGGTCCCCCGCTTGTGGATCTTCCTGATGATCGGGGGAGCACTCTCACTGGGCTCGCCCCAAGGACGGACTCTTCGGGTCTCTCTCAGCCGCTTGATCTCAGCAGCCTTGTAGACCCGGTTCGGATCGGCCCCCTCGAGCCTAAGCGGCCGCTCGACCGTGACCTTCCAGTAGCCGAAGTCGGCATTGTCAAAGATCTTGCTTGGAACGGACTCTCGCTTCGCTCGGGTCTGCAAAGACGGACCCTTCGGGTCACTCTCCTCGAACTCGAGCAAGGTCTGACAGATCCGGTCGATATCCGCTTCGCCGAGTTCACAGTTCTTGGTCCCCAGGTTCTTCCGTAAGGGCTGATACCACTGAGTGGCATCGATCAACTGCACCTTCCCCCTACGATGCTCGGGCTTCCGGTTAGTGAGCAGCCAGATATAGGTGGCGATCCCGGTGTTGTAGAACATGTTGAGCGGCAGAGCGACGATCGCCTCGAGCCAGTCGTTCTCGATGATCCAGCGTCTGATATTGCTCTCCCCCTGACCGGCATCCCCGGTAAAGAGCGAACTACCATTGTGGACCTCGGCGATCCGGCTCCCCAAGGGACTCTCCCGCTTCAGCTTGCTGAGCTTGTTGACCAGGAAGAGCAGCTGACCATCGCTCGAGCGGGTGACCAGCGAGTACTCCGGATCACCGCCATGCTCGATCAGGAAGCGGGGATCGCGCATCCCCTGCTTCCCTCCCATCCTCTCCAAGTCGCTCTTCCAACTCTTGCCGTAGGGGGGATTGGAGAGCATGAAGTCGAACTCCCTACCGGGGAAGGCGTCGTTGGCCAGGGTCGAGTACTCCGGACCCCCCTTGATGTTGTCGGCCCCCTCCCCCTCCCCCTTGAGCAGCAGGTCGGCCTTGCAGATGGCATAGGTCTCGGCGTTGATCTCCTGACCGTAGAGGTGGGTGGAGACCGCCTTGCCCCGCTCACCAGCTAATCGCTGCAAAGTCTCTTCAGCCACGGTCAGCATCCCGCCGGTACCACAGGCACCGTCGTAGAGCAGATAGGTACCCGACTCGATCTGGTCAGCTACCGGGAGGAAGACCAGCTTGGCCATCAACTCGACCGCATCACGGGGGGTCCAGTGCTCCCCCGCCTCCTCGTTGTTCTCCTCGTTGAAGCGCCTGACCAACTCTTCGAAGATGGTGCCCATCC
>MKWU01000203.1_pt1 | contig 110672 bp, 96 predicted proteins | sample 809101 | NCBI WGS metagenome assembly MKWU01 (sample SAMN05860141, study PRJNA318959) | sponge metagenome | host: Aplysina aerophoba | place: Slovenia: Piran, Adriatic Sea, Gulf of Piran | collected 2013-05-07
ACCTTCCGGAGCCAGGACAAGTCGGTAACTATATGTTTTTACACGAGTGTCACTCCGGGAACCGCAGGAAAAAAGTGCGAAATTACCCAAATTTCTGTCTGATCAGCGCAAAAATGTTAAACATGGGTTGATCCGCGACCCGCTTCCTGATCGGAGCAAACAGAGCGGGACAGGACGGGTCATGATCGCGCAGATCGCCAAATTGACCGGGCCGATATTGTCGATCAGCAAACAGGTCGATGCGACGCCTGAACACCCCCGCGCTACAGTCCAGCGACAGGCGTGGGAGGTTCGGCAACCCGAGGCGCGGATATCCGACAAGGGACCATTGGCAAGGACAGGCGAACACAAACCAGTCAACCGCATTCGCAACCACTGCGCCACCGAAGGCTTGCGATTGATCACTGCGTCAGTTCGAACACGGGCGTCGACCAACGATATCCGAAAGCGGCAGCTGGAATTGCGGCCGGGATGGGAATTTTCCACTCCCGGACGCACGTGTCCGCACCCGATTTGTGGCACAGGAAGGGGATCGAACAAACCGGTTGGTCAGGGTGCCGCGCCGGTACTCCTGCACTGCCGCATTCAGCACTGCAACGAGTCGGCGCATTCCCTGGCCGACGCTGATTCAAGCGGGTCCGGGCGGACCGGCGACGAATGCGCTCACTGCGCCCGCAACGAGCGCTTGAGAATCTTTCCGGTGGCATTTTTCGGTAGGGATTCAACAAATACGATGTCTCTCGGCACCTTGTAGCCGGACAGGCGATCACGGCAGTAGGCGATGATTGCCTCGGCATCCGGTGCCGGTTGTCCACGCGTGACCACATGGGCCCGCAGTCGTTCTCCCCATTTCTCGTCGGACACCCCGACAACGGCTGCTTCGGCGACTTGCGGATGCCGGTACAGGACTTCCTCGATCTGGCGTGGATAGATGTTGAGTCCGCCTGATATCACCATGTCGTCCTTGCGATCGACAACATGAATGAATCCTTCGTCATCCTTGCGGGCCAGGTCGCCGGCACTGAACCAGCCACCCTGCAATGGAGGAGGCCTGACTCCGCCTTGCTGCCAGTATCCGGAAAACATGAAGGGAGAATTGGTGTAGAGTTCGCCGATTTCGTTTGCCGGCACTTCCCGGCCGTCCGGGTCGCGCAATTCGATGGCGCAGTTGGGGAAAGCCAGTCCGACGCTGCCCTGCTTGCGAAGCTGGTCGGCCGGGCGGATGTTGCAGGCGATGCCGACTTCCGTCGACCCGTAGGTTTCGTGCAACAGATGATCACCCCACAGTGCGACGATTTGCTCCTTGACCCGTTGCGAAAGCGGTGCGGCGTTGCTGATCAGGCTCTTCAGGGCGACATTCCGGTGTGCGGTCAGAACGTCGTCGGACAGGGAAAGGATCGCATGCAGATGGGTCGGCACCATGAACACCCCGGTGAACCGACCATCCCTGAGGCGGCCAATGACGCTGGAGGCGTCGAAGGTGGTGACCAGTTCGCAGGTCCCGCCGAAAAATATCGGTGCAATCGCAAAGGCCAGACCTGCGCCATGTGCGAGCGGCGCGATCGCCAGAAAGGAGTCTTCGGGACCGAAGCAACCGTACTCGACTGCCATCGCGTAGAACAGCAGTGCCCGGGCCCGGTGCGGCAACATCACGCCTTTCGGTCGTCCGGTGGTGCCTGATGTAAACGGAATGCTGAATATGTCCCACTCGCCGGCAATCGGCCGAAAACCGGCGCCAACGCCTGATTGCAGCAGGGATTCGTACTCCGGGCCGAAAACCACCTGATGCTCAACGGTCTTGAACGTGGCGCTGCCGGCGACGTTGAGGCAGTCGGGATGAACGAACAGCACCCTGATACAGGCATCGTTGCAAACTTCGGTCAATTCGGCACGGTTCAAGCGGGCTGAAAGGGTGACGGCCGGCATGCCGGCGTCGGACAGGGCCAGCACAGTCTCGATATAGGCAATGCAGTTGGGCGCCAGGATTCCGATATGCTGCCCGGGTTTGAGGCCGAGTGACGTTCCCGCTGCGATCGCCAGCGCGTCGATCCGCTTGACCAGGTCGCGAAATGTCCGTTCGACATGACCATGGCGCAACGCCACGCGATCAGGATATTTCAGCGCCGAAGTCCGCACTCCGCTCGATACCGTCAACGGCCGATAGGTTTCCGGAACCTGCAGGGCGTGTGTGTTGATCACGATGTCGATCCTGTATCCTGGACGGTGCCCGCATCGGTGCGGGAACCATCGTTCAGACCATCAGATAGCGAAGGCGTATGTCCGGTTCTGCCGCCAGTGCCGCGATCGATCCGGTGTATCGAATTTCCCCCTTTTCCATGACATAGGCGCGATCAGCGAGTTCGTTGGCAAATCGAAGGTTCTGCTCTGACAGGAGGACCGTCATGCCGGTGGCACGGAGATGCTTGAGTCGGTCGAGCAAGGCTCCGACGATCCGTGGCGCCAGTCCTTCTGACGGTTCGTCGAGAAGCAGCAGGTCGGGATTTCCGACCAGGGTTCGCGCGACCGCGACCATGCGTTGTTGTCCGCCGGACAACATGCCGGCTCGCCTTCCGAGCAGGGTCTGCAGGTCGGGAAACAGGTCCAGGACCTCGTCGAGACCAAACCGGCTGTGGCCGTCCGTGGCCGGGCGGCGGGCGGTCTCGAAGTTTTCCTCGACCGTCAGCGAAGCAAAAAGGCGGGCGTTCTCGGGAACAATGCCGATGCCCAGACGGGAGATTTCGTAGGGTTCGAGACCGATGATTGGCTGATCCCGGAACATGATGCGTCCGCCCTGTGGCGGTACCAGACCCATGATGCTGGAGAGGGTGGTGGTCTTTCCGGCCCCGTTGCGGCCAAGCAGTGCCACCACTTCTCCTTCCCCGACATCAAGCGTGACCCCGAACAGAACCTGGCTGCTGCCGTAGGCGGTCTCCAGTTCGTTGACTTCGAGCATGACGATCAGGACTTCTTGCGGGCCTCGGCAATCTCCTCGCAACTCCGCGCGATCGACTTGACGTTGTAGGTGCGCAGATCATCGACACCTATGCCGTCGGGCAGTCCGGGGTCGCGCGTTACCCGGCCGACATAGAAATCATAAAGCGCCATGCCATCACAGCCCCTGATCATGACCGCGCCGGTTGGTCCGTCGAATTGCACATTCTGCAGGGCGTCGACAACCAGCTCGACGTCTTCAGCGCCACCAGCGAGGATGATCGCTTCCGATATCATCTTGCCGGCGACATATCCGACAGGAACGGACCCAGTTGGATACGTGCCCATGCGCCGGCTGGCTTCCTGCTCGATTTCCCGGGATTTGGCCGAATCCAGCGCATAAAATGGATACCAGAGGGTTCCGAAGGCATTTTCAGGCAGCAGTGCTTCCATCGAACCGAGCTTGCCGATGTCAAGGCCATGGACAAACAGTTCGGTATCGCCGTCGAACAGGCCGAAGTCCTGTGCCGATTTCAGGAACTTGATCAGGTCGCCACCGAAAACGCCGGCGACCACCATGTCTGCCGGCCGGGCCTGCAAGGCGGTAACGTGCGGCGCAAAGTCGGTTGCTCCGAACTTTGGCCATTCCTGGCGAATAACCTGGACGTCGGGTCGCACGGTCTCGAGATGCGCAACGAAATCAGCGGCGAAGTGCTGGCCATATTCGTAGTCCGGCGCGATCGTCGCCACGGACTTGATATCAGGACGGTCCTTGATGAATTCGGCCATCACCCGTCCGATCTCGACGGTACTGAGATTGGCCCGGGCGACAAAGCGATGGCCCTCGGATCCGGTCAGGCGCTTGCTGGTGGCAAATCCGCCGACGACCAGAGCCTTGTATTCTTTGGCAAGACTGCCGACGGCGACCGCTGCGCCGCTGTGGATGCCCACCGTGACGTATCGGATATCCTGCTCGAGAATCATGCGCCGTGCTTCGGTGACGGCTTTTTCGACGCTGCCTCCCATATCGGCGGTCGTCAGTTCGAACATGCGGCCATTGACACCGCCGGCGTCATTGGCTTCCTGCAGGGCGATCTCGAAACCGGTACGAATGCTCTCGGCAATGAACGCCACGCCGCCGCTGTAGATGTCGATCAGGCCCAGACGGATCGGCCCGGCGTCCTGAGCCCTGGCTGTCGTGGTCACTGTCGCCAAGAGTATTCCTGCCGCCGCCAAAATCGTCCATTTACGGGAAAAGCCCGTCATTGCCGTTCCTCCACGCCAGATTCGCTCAGTCCGAAGGTCGTCAATATGATTTCCGTTGTCGTCATTTCCGTCAATAGTCTTGCAGTACAATCACGCAGAGAATCGGTCCTATGAGGTATCGCGTTGTCAGAAAATGGGGATGCGCTGAACGCTTACCGAGCGTTTTGTTGCTCCACAAGAGCGCCATTTAACCCGCGTATCCTGCAACACAGAGCTGTCCGCTGGACGTCATATCCTGACTGCGCCATAGTTTCGGCATGGAATCCCTGCTCGACCAGACATGGCAGAATTTCACCCTGTTCGGCAATCCGACAGTCGTGATCCGGCAGACCCTGTCGGGCATATCGCACGGCATGCTGCTGTTCCTGATCTCGGCCGGTCTGTCGCTGATCTTCGGGGTCACCCGTATCCTCAACTTCGCCCATGGCGGGCTGTTCATGCTCGGCGCTTATGTCGCCATGTCGGTGATCGGTCTGGTGCTTGGCGGACTGCCCGGCTTTGTCCTGTCCCTGATCGCCGGGGCCGCCCTGCTCCTGCTGGTCGGCGGTGGACTCGAAATCCTGCTGCTGCGCCGGATCTACCGTTCGGCCCATGAGTTCCAGTTGCTGCTGACCTTTGGACTGGTTTTCGTTATCGGCGATCTGGTCATGATCATCTGGGACCGGGAAGAGCGATCGGTAGCGGCGCCGGAACTTCTGTCCGGGGCCACTCGGCTGATCGGCGTGACCTTTCCGACCTATCGCCTGTTCCTGATCCTGGTCGGCATCGCTGTGGCCGTCGCCCTGTGGGTGCTGCTGCACCGGACCCGCTTCGGCATCTGGATTCGGGCAGCCACCCTTGATCGCGAGATGCTGGGCGCGCTCGGCGTCAATACGCGGCGACTCTACACGGGTGTGTTTGCCCTCGGTGCCGCATTGGCCGGCTTCGGGGGCGCACTTGCCGCCCCGGTCCTCGCCGTCGGTCCGGGCCTGCACGTCGAAGTGATTATCGACGCCTTCGTGGTTGTGGTCATCGGCGGCATGGGCAGCATTCCTGGCGCCCTGGTCGGTTCGTTGCTCGTGGGACTGGTCAATGCCTTCGGAATCCTGGCATTTCCGTCACTCGCCGTGGTCCTGACCTTCGCGCTGATGGCCGTTATTCTGATCGTGCGGCCCTGGGGTCTGTTTGGAAGGCCGGAATGAGCCGAACCAAGCTGGGTCTCTGGTCTGTTGCCGCACTGCTGTTCCTTGTTGCCCCGCTGGGCCTTGGAGCCTTCTGGCAGTTCATCGCGATCGAGGCACTGGTCTTCGCCCTGTACGCGATGAGCTTCAACCTGCTGCTGGGCTATGGCGGCATGCTGTCGTTCGGCCATGCCGCCTATTTCGGTCTCGGCGCCTATGGTGTCGGAATCCTCATGGCCAAGCTGTCGGCGCCGTTCTGGCTGGCATTGCTGGCAGCGCCCGTGGTTGCCGCAGTCAGCGCCGCGGCGGTGGGGTACTTTTCGGTACGCCTGACCGGTATCTACTTTGCCATGCTAACCTTCGCCTTTCAGATGCTGTTCTTTACCGTTGCCCTGAAGGCGACCGTCCTCACCGGCGGCGATGACGGGATCGTCGGGCTGACGCGCCCGGGCATCCTCGTCGATCCCGCTGTCTACTACCTGTTCGTGCTGTTCATAACCGCGCTGGCGATTGGCCTGTTGTACCGGATGGTGAATGCGCCATTCGGCCAGACCCTCCGGGCCATTCGCGATAATGCCCGCAGGGTCCAGCATCTGGGCGTTCACACAAGGGCCCATTGCTGGCTGACCTTTGTGATCGCCGGCGCCTTCGCTGGCCTGGCCGGCGGACTGTTCGCCCTGTCCACTGGCAGCGTGTTTCCCGGTTGGCTCGACTGGACCGCAAGTGCGACGCCGATCGTGATGGCGGTGCTCGGCGGCCTGCGGGTGTTCGCCGGTCCGATCGCCGGGGCATTCGTGTTCGTTGGCCTGGAGACGGTCATCAGCGGCCACACCGAATACTGGCCTCTGTTCATGGGAACAATCATCATCGCCCTGGTCCTGTTGCTGCCGGGCGGCATTCTGGGCACGAGGTCCGGACGTGTCGGTCACTGAATCCCGGCCCGACGATGCCGCGGTTCCGGAACCACTGTTGCGGATCGAAGCACTGGGCAAGCGCTTTGGGGGACTTGTCGCCCTCGACAACGTGACCATCCGATTGCAACCAGGTGAGTTTCGTGCCGTCATCGGTCCGAACGGTGCCGGCAAAAGCACGCTGTTCAATACCCTGACAGGCTTGCATCGTCCGGATTTGGGCCGGGTCTTCCTGTCCGGCACCGAGGTTACCGGTCGGACTCCGCATGCTCTTGCTCGACTTGGAGTCGGGCGCACGTTCCAGATCACCAGCGTGTTTTCGGCACTCACAAGCCTCGAAAACGTCCAGATTGCGTTGCTCGCGCATTCCGGCAGGAGCTGGAACGTGCTCGCCTGGGCACGATCCATGCAGGTGACGCAGGCCCGCGCCCTGCTGGATCTGGTCGGCTTGCGAGACCGCGAAAGTCAGCTTGCCGGCACCCTGGCGCATGGCGACCAGAAACGGCTGGAACTGGCCATCGCGCTGGCTACCGAGCCGAAGCTGCTGCTGCTGGATGAACCGACAGCCGGAATGGCAGCCCGGGAACGGCTCGAATCGATCGCCCTGGTGCACCGGATCGCCCGTGAGATCGGCCTGACTGTCATCTTCACAGAGCACGACATGGCCGTGGTATTTGCTGTCGCCAGCGCCATTACCGTGTTGCACCAGGGCAGGGTGCTGGCGGAAGGTCTGCCGGAGGAGGTTCGGGCCAACCCGGTGGTCCATGACGTCTATCTCGGTGAGACGCCGTCAGACTATGCTGCCGAACAGGAGCGTGCATGAGTGAACAGGCGCTGAAGCGACGACTCAGTGAAGTTCTGGCCCCGGACGACCGGATCTTCGACAGCGGGCGCTGCGCCGAATATTCGGAAGATATTTGTGGCGGTGATCACATTGCTGCCGGAATTGTCCGACCGCGCGACATCGCCGCACTCCGCCACGTGGTCCAAGCGGCGACCGGACTCGGCTACGCCATCATTCCCCGCGGCAGCGGCCACTCCTATACCGGCGGTGTCGTACCGGACCGGCCTGATTGCCTGATTGTCGATATCACCGGTCTCGACCGGATCGCCGACATCGACACCGTCAACCGGCGGGTCCAGGTGGAGGCCGGCTGCACCTGGGCCGCTCTGTTCGAGGAACTGGGCGCACACGGACTGCGTACGCCGTTTTTCGGGCCGCTTTCAGGATATCGCGCCACGATCGGAGGCACCCTGTCGCAAGGTGCGGCCTTTTTCGGTTCGGCTATGCACGGATATTCAGCCCGGAGCGTCGCCGGCCTGTCGGTGGTGCTGGCCGACGGCACCCTGTTGCGTACCGGGACCGGAGCCGATGGACGACCGCACCCGCACCCTGGTGGTCCCGACCCGGGGTCGCTGTTTCTCGGCGATTGCGGGGCATTCGGCATCAAGGCGGAAGTGGTGCTCAACCTGCGCAACGCTCCGGCGAGCGAGACCTTTGCCTCGTTTGAATTCGCCGACATGGAATCGATGCTGAGCGCCCAGACCGGACTGATCGGGATCGACGGCGTTGCCGACTGCTTCGGCTTCGACCCCCAGACCCATGTCAATCTTGCCCGCGGCGGTTTCGAAATCATCCAGGGCGCCCGCATTCTCGCCGACGTCGCGCGCGGTCCGGGCACCCTCGGATCACGCCTCGGACGAATCCGGAGTCTCCTCGGGAACGGCCGCCAACAGGTCGCCGCATTGCGTTACTCACTGCATCTCTGCATCGAGGGAGAAAGTGAATCGCATGCCATGCAACGTCTGGCGAACGCGGCCGAATGTGCACTTGAGGCCGGCGGCCGACCGATTCCGGACACCATTCCCCGGGTTACACGATCGCGCCCGTTTCGACCGATCAAGGCGTTGCTGGGACCGGACGGTGAACGATGGTTGACGGTCCATGGCATTTTTCGACCGTCCGACAGCCACACGGCCTGGCGGCACCTTCAGGAGGTGATGGAGCAGTGGGCGCAACCTCGTAGCGACCATCAGGTGACTGTCAGCTTCCTGACCGTGACCAGTGCCGACAGCGTGCTGATAGAACCACACCTGTTCTGGCCGGATGCGCTTGGCCCGTTCCACCGACAGCACGTCACCCCGTCACAGTTGCGGCGCTATCGGAATCAACCGGCCCGTCACTCGGCCCGAGCCTGCGCCCATGATCTGCGTGCCGCATTCGCCCACGCTCTGCAGGCCGCCGGTGCCGGACATCTGCAGATCGGCCGCTATTACCCTTGGTGGGAGCGTCTCGATCCGGGGCTGCGTGCAGTGCTGCAATCCTTCAAGGCCACCATCGATCCGGATGGCCGCATGAATCCCGGTGTATTGCTGCCATCGGATCCGGAGCAGCGTGGCTGAAGCTCCGGGAGATATCGCATGGTTGTACCGGTGCCGCCGCGAAATTCCAGAAAACGGTGCCGGTCCGCGGCAATGGAAGCGATCCCTTGCCGAAATCAGGCGCTGGAGGATCCCCTCATGGCCCGGAACTCTCATGGGTGGTGGCGGCCGGGAATTGCTGACCCGCACTACCCGGCATGTATCTTTCGCGCCCGGGTTGTGCCGGGTGGTCGGGCCAGCGGCGTGAGAAGCGCGACAGCGCACGGCTGCCGGGGCGCGCAGGGACCGGTATCGGTGCCGCTGTTTTCGGCATCGACGGAGGGTTGGACAGGAATGGTGCCGACCGCGAGCTCGGAATTCCGGGCCCAATGATCCGCATGTTGCGTCTGGGGGGTGATTGCGGACCTGCGGCCTTTGCCCGTTGCCTGGACGCGAGGGGCTTCAGGCCAGCCTCCCGTTGCCGAAATTCCGGGACCTGACGGGGCTCGCCGGATACGGCGCTCGACGATGTGCGGGTGTCCGCCCCGGCCCATGGTTCCATGGTCGTCCGGCTTCGGTCCGAATTCGTCCTTGAGCCGTCCGCGTTCCACGTCGAAATGTGTGATCAGGGCGGGTTGGGATACAACCGGTGAACCACCCGGTCCCCGACCGTGATTCCGAGCCGGTCCGCGGTCCCGCCGCGCAGTTCCAGCACCCCCCTGCCCTGTCCCGGCGCTCTGATCGCGCGGGTTGAAAGCGGTATGGCGCGACGATGGATATGCATGATGGTTCCATCGCTGCGCAGGAACAGCATGTCGAGCGGGATCAGCGTGTTCTTCATCCACATGGTGAGGCTCCGCTCACGCGGCCAGTGAAACAGCATGCCTTCGTCTTGCACCAGCGCCTCGCGAAACATGAGGCCGCGAGCCTGCTGCTCCGGGGTCAGGGCGAGTTCCACCCGGAACCTGTGCGCCTCGCCGGCGATGGTGCGGATCTCGAGTTCTTCGTCTGCGAGTGCCGCAGACGGTCCGGCAATGGTCAGAAACAACCACACCAGCGTGGTGATCATCCTCGCGGTCATCTCGTCCTCGCGGGATTGCCGATGATGTCTCCTGCCTCCAGGTCCGATATAAGCCGATAACCGAGTGAGCCAGCCTGTCGGAGAGTCTGGACGTGAACCTTGCAAGACCGCTCATCATCGCTGCCGGGCTGATCGCCCTGTGGCAGCTCGTGGTCTGGGCAAGCGGCACGCCCCCCTACATCCTGCCGGGTCCCGTCCGCGTGATCCGGTCCTGGGTCGGGAACGATACCATGATCATGGCCCACGCCGGGGTCACGCTTGCGGAAATCCTGCTGGGCCTGTTGATCGGCGCCGTATTCGGTGCCGCCGCCGCCATCGTCATGTCCCAGGCACCGGTGCTGCGGCGGTGGCTGTTGCCGGTGCTGGTGGCAAGCCAGGCGCTTCCGGTGTTCGCTCTCGCACCGCTGCTGGTCCTGTGGCTCGGCTACGGTATGGCTTCGAAGGTGGCGATGGCTGCACTCATCATCTTCTTTCCCGTCACCGCTGCCCTTTACGACGGACTGCGCCGAACCGAACCGGAATGGATCGACAGCGCGCGCACGCTCGGCTGTCACGGCATTTCCCTGCTGCTCCGCGTCCGCCTGCCGGCTGCCTTGCCCGCCCTTGCGTCAGGCATTCGGGTGGCAACCGCCGTCGCCCCGATCGGCGCCGTAGTCGGCGAATGGGTCGGGGCCAGTGCCGGGCTCGGTTACCTGATGCTGCACGCGAACGCCCGCATGCAGGTCGACCTCATGTTCGCGGCACTGCTCACCCTCACGGTGATGGCCGTGGCACTTTACGGCGTGGTCGACCTTGTCCTGCGCCGATCCATGCCGTGGCAGCACGGCGAGGGAGATCACCCGGATGCCGGGTGAGTGACGCCGCCCGGAGCAGGGCCGGCGTGGCGCTGGCCGTAAATCGCGTGGGCCCGGTTCTCGAAGGCGGCGACCATGCGGTGAACCGCTTCCGTGAACAGTGTTGAGATGATCTTCTGGAGCACCATCGAACGGAACTCGAAATCGACATGGAAATCGATCAGGCAACCGTCCGGCGTGTCGCTGAACCGCCAGTGGCTCTCCAGGTACCGGAACGGCCCTTCGGCGTAGACGACATCGATGCGGCCTCCGGCCCGGTCCAGTGATACCCGCGACGTAAATCGTTCCCGGACCAGCCGGTAGCCGATCATCAGATCGGCAACGACCTGGGTCCCCGATCGCGAACGCACGCGCGCTCCCACGCACCATGGCAGGAATTCGGGATAGCGGGCGACATCCGCCACCAGGTCAAACATCTGGGAACTGCGAAACGGGATGGTTCGCTGCTCTCTGTGGCTCGGCACGATCCGGGTCCGCTACCGATGCGTGGCCAGGCTCGCAAGCCGGACTGTGTCGCTCAACTGTTCGCCCGTCCTGGCCTGGCGGGCCGCACGCAGCCGCTCGAAATCCTCGTCGGCATGGTATGAGGAACGCGTAAGGGGCGATGCCGAGACCATCAGGAACCCCTTGCCCCTTGCGATCCGGGCCATGGCGTCGAATTCGTCGGGAGGAACGAAGCGGGCGACCGGGTGGTGCCGCCGGGTCGGCTGCAGGTACTGGCCGATGGTGAGAAAATCGATGTCGGCCGAACGCATGTCGTCCATGACCTGGCCAATCTCGTCCCTGTTCTCTCCCAGTCCGACCATGAGGCCCGACTTGGTAAACATGGTCGGGTCGCGTTCCTTCACACGGTCGAGAAGCCTGAGCGAATGGTAATAGCGTGCGCCCGGCCGCACGCCCGGGTAGAGGCGAGGGACTGTCTCCAGGTTGTGGTTGAAGACGTCGGGACGGGCGTCGATCACCCGTTCGAGTGCTCCGTCCTTGCGCAGGAAGTCCGGCGTGAGGATCTCGATGGTCGTTCCGGGAGAGAGCCGGCGGATTTCCCGGATCGTATGCGCGAAGTGATCCGCCCCGCCATCGTCGAGATCGTCCCGGTCGACCGAGGTGACCACCACGTGGGCAAGGCCGAGTTCCGATACCGCCGCACCGGTATTGGTCGGTTCCATCGGATCGAGCGGTCGCGGCAGACCGGTGGCGACGTTGCAGAAGCCGCAGGCCCGGGTACAGATGGCGCCCATGATCATGAAGGTGGCGTGGCGCTTCGCCCAGCACTCGCCAATGTTCGGACAGGCCGCCTCCTCGCATACCGTGTGCAGGTTGCGGCTGCGGACCAGTTCGCGGGTCTGGTGGTACTGCGGCGATGTCGGCGCCTTGACCCGGATCCAGGACGGTTTGCGCGGGATCGGGTGTTCCTGCCTGTTGGCCTTTTCGGGATGGCGTGCCGCTCCGGTCGGGGTTCCCGAGGCAGTCAGCGTGATGTCCGGTTCCGCACCCATCAGAAGTGGAGCGCCCGGCCGTAGGCATCCAGCACCGACTCGTGCATCATCTCCGAGAGTGTCGGATGCGGAAACACCGTGTTCATCAGTTCGGCCTCTGTGGTCTCGAGCGTACGGGCAACGGCGTAGCCGTGGATCAGTTCGGTAACCTCGGCACCGATCATGTGCGCGCCGAGCAATTCGCCGGTCGCAGCATCGAACACGGTCTTCACCAGCCCCTCGGGCTCGCCGAGTGCAATAGCCTTGCCGTTGCCGATGAACGGGAACCGGCCGACCTTGACCTCCCTGCCGCTGCTCCTGGCGGCCGCCTCGGTCATCCCGACGCTCGCCACTTGGGGCCGGCAGTAGGTACATCCCGGGATGGTACTGGGATCCAGCGGGTGGACGTTACCGGTACCGGCGATCGCTTCAACGCACAGCACGCCCTCGTGGCTTGCCTTGTGGGCCAGCCACGGCGGTCCGGTGAGGTCGCCGATTGCCCGGACTCCCGGCTCCCCGGTCCGGCACCATTCGTCGATCACCACGTGGCCGCGATCGACACTGACCGCGGTCGCCTCCAGTCCAAGATCCTCCACATTCCCGGTAATTCCGACGGCGAGGATCACCTTCTCGACATTGAAGTCGCGGGTCCCCGCCCGGTCCTCAACCGTGACCCGGGCGCCCTCGGCACGGGCCGAGACCCCGGTGACTCGTGCCGCGGTGAGTATCGTCATCCCCCTGGAAGTGAACGCCTTGTGCGCGCTCTCGGAAATCTCCTCGTCCTCGACCGGCAGGATGCGGTCAAGTACCTCCACCACCGTGACCTCGGCTCCAAGGTCGGAATAGAAGCTGGCGAACTCGATGCCAATCGCTCCCGACCCGATCACGAGGACCGATGCCGGCAGGGTGTCCGGTACCATGGCTTCGCGATAGGTCCAGACGGTGGTCCCGTCCGGTTCGATCCCGGGCAGGGTCCGCGCCCTTGCCCCGGTTGCCAGGATGACGTGGGCTGCGTCGAACTCGCCCAGCGCAGCACCGTCGCGTTCGACCGACACCAGGCGGCGGCCGTTCCGGGTTCCGGCGAGCCGTCCGCGCCCGTCGATCACCGCGACACCGTTCTTGCGCAGCAGATGCGCGACACCGCCTGACAGCTGCCGCGCCACGGTGCGCGACCGGGCCACGACCCTGTCCATGTCGAACGAGATCTCGCCGACCGAGATTCCGTAGCCGTCGAGATTATGCAGCAGGTGATGGATTTCCGAGGCGCGCAGAAGTGCCTTGGTAGGGATACATCCCCAGTTGAGGCAGATGCCGCCCAGGTGCGCCTCCTCGACGACGGCGCAGCGAAGCCCGAGCTGCGCAGCCCTGATGGCGGCGACATAGCCGCCCGGGCCACCGCCGATTACGATGATGTCATGGCTGGTGTCCGACATGTCCGTCCGCCCCACCGGTCACAGCAGCATCAGCAGCGGGTCCTCGACCAGCCGCTTGAAGGCCGCCAGCAGGCGGGCGCCGACCGCCCCGTCAACAACCCGATGATCGACCGACAGCGTGCAAGTCATCACCGTGGCGATTGCCAGTGCATCATCGCGCACGACCGGGCGCTTGCTCCCTTCGCCAACGGCAAGGATTGCACCCTGCGGCGGGTTGATGACGGCGGCGAATTCCCGCACCCCGTACATGCCGAGGTTCGATATCGAGAAGGTCCCGCCCTGGTATTCCTCGGGAGCGAGCTTGCCATCGCGGGCCCGGGCAGCGAGTTCCTTCATTTCGGCAGCGATCTGTGCGAGGCCCTTGTGCTGGGCGTTCCGGATGACCGGAGTGATCAGTCCACCGTCGATCGCCACGGCGACCGAGATGTCGACCGAACCGTAGACGCGGGTCGCGTCCTCGCTCCATGAGGCGTTCGCTTCCGGAACCTGGGCAAGTGCGAGGGCCGCGGCGCGAATGACCATGTCGTTGACCGAAATCCGTGCGGTATCGTCGAGACGCGCGTTGAGAGTCCGGCGAACCTCCAGCAGGGCGTCAAGCTCGCAATCCATCGACAGGTAGAAATGCGGTGCGGTCTGTTTCGATTCGGCAAGCCGGCGCGCAATCACCTTGCGCATGGTGGAATTCGGCCGATCCTCGTACTGCGCCGTTGCAGGCGGCGCCGGCGGAGCGGCAGCCGCGACCGGCGCCGGGGAGATCGGGGCCGACGGCTGCGGTCGCTCGCTGGTTGCGGCGATGGCAGCCTCGATGTCGACCTTGACGACCCGGCCGTTCGGACCCGTGCCGCTGATGGCCGCCAGTTCGAGACCGGCCTGGTGTGCCATGCGCCGGGCAAGCGGACTCGCAAAGACGCGCTCGCCGTCCCGGGGCGGCGCGGCTGGTGTTGCCGTCGCCGGCTTCGGCGCGTCAGGCGGTGGCACGGTGGCCGGCGGTGGCGCAGCCGCTGGCAGGGAGACCGCGTCGAGCACCTCGTCTCCCTCTCCTTCCTCGAGCAGCAGCGCGATCAGGGTATTCACGGCCACGCTCTCGGTACCGGCGGCCACCAGGATACGTCCCATGGTACCGTCGTCGACCGCCTCGATTTCCATGGTTGCTTTGTCGGTCTCGATTTCCGCCATCACATCGCCCGCCTGGACCGGATCGCCGGGCTGACGGTGCCAGGCAACGATCTTGCCCTCTGTCATGGTCGGGGAGAGCGCGGGCATGAGGATCTGGATCGGCATGGCTCTTTCTCTCAGGACCTGTAGCAGACTTCGCGGGCCACTGCCGCGATATCCTCTGCGCCCGGCAGGGCAAGCTGTTCCAGGTTGGCCGCGTACGGCATCGGCACATCGGCCCCTGTCACCCGCCTGACCGGCGCGTCGAGCCAGTCGAAGGCCTCTTCCATGACACGTGCGGCAAGTTCGGCCCCGATCCCGCACGCGGGCCAGCCTTCCTCCACCGAGACGATTCGATTGGTGCGCCGAACGGACGCGACAACCGTGTCGATATCCAGCGGCCGCAGCGTCCGGAGGTTGACCACCTCCGCCCCGATGCCGTCGGCAGCCAGCAGATCTGCCGCCTCCAGTGCCTTTCCGACCATGATCGAAAACGCCGTTATGGTGACGTCAGAGCCCGGCAGTACCACGTGGGCCTTGCCGATGGGAACCACGAAGTCGGGGTCGACCGGTACTTCGAAGCTGCGACCGTAGAGCACCTCGTTCTCGAGCACAATCACCGGGTTGGGATCACGGATCGCCGACTTGAGCAGGCCCTTGGCATCGGCGCCGGACCAGGGCGCGACCACCTTGAGGCCCGGGCAGTGGGCGTACCAGCTCGAATAGTCCTGCGAATGCTGGGCGGCGACGCGTGCCGCCGCACCGTTCGGGCCGCGGAAGACGATCGGGCATCCCATCTGGCCGCCTGACATGTACAGCGTCTTGGCGGCGGAGTTGATGATGTGATCCATCGCCTGCATGGCGAAATTGAAGGTCATGAATTCGACGACGGGCCTCAGGCCGCCAAAGGCGGCGCCGACTCCGAGACCGGCGAACCCGTGCTCGGTGATCGGAGTATCGATCACACGCCTGTCACCGAACTGCTGCAGCAGGCCCTGGGTGACCTTGTAGGCCCCCTGGTATTCCGCAACCTCCTCGCCCATGACGAAGACCCGTTCGTCGGCGAGCATTTCTTCCGCCATGGCGTCGCGCAGAGCCTCGCGCACTGTCTGCAACCGGGTCTCGCCAGGTTCTCGTTTGGCATCGACGGAAGCCATGACGGCCGGTTCCGGCCGGGCCGGCGTGACCGATGCGGGCACAGGCGGCAGCGGCTGCTCGAGTGCGGTCTCCTCCTCGCCTTCGGCCAGCAGGAGGCAGATCGGGGTGTTGACGGCAATGTTCTCGCTGCCGGCCGGCACCAGGATGCGGCCGAGCACCCCCTCGTCGACGGCTTCCAGCTCCATGGTCGCCTTGTCCGTCTCGATCTCCGCGATCACGTCGCCCGGAATGACCTGGTCCCCGGGCTGCCGGTGCCAGGCGACGATCGTGCCTTCCGTCATGGTCGGCGAGAGCGCCGGCATCAGTATCTGCGTGGCCACCTTCTCTGCCTCCCCGGGGACGCTTCAGTCCTGGACCAGAATGTCGGTAAAGAGTTCCGCCGGATCGGGTTCCGGGCTTGACTGGGCAAAATCGACGGCGTCTGTCACTACGGCACGAATTTCGCGATCGATCGCCTTGAGGTCGCCGTCGCTGACCCCCGCCCTGGCGAGACGCTGGCGGGCGTTGTCGATCGGGTCATGTTCCTGGCGCATCCTCTGCACCTCGTCCTTGGTCCTGTACTTGGCCGGGTCGGACATGGAATGGCCCCGGTACCGATAGGTCTTCATCTCGAGAATGTAGGGGCCCTTGCCGGAAGAGGCGTGCGCAATTGCCTTCCTGCCGGCGTCGCGCACCGCAATGACGTCCATACCGTCCACTTCCGTGCCGGGAATACCGTAGGCCGCGCCGCGTTCCGCCAGGGCTCCCCCGGCCGCCGCCCGGTTGACCGAGGTGCCCATGCCGTACTTGTTGTTCTCGATGATGTAGATGCACGGCAACTGCCACAGCGCCGCCATGTTGAAACTCTCGTAGACCTGTCCCTGGTTGACCGCGCCGTCACCGAGATAGGTCAGGCTGACCGAGGTTTCGCCACGGTACTTGTGGGCAAATGCCAGCCCGGTTCCAATCGGGACCTGTGCCGCAACAATGCCGTGTCCGCCGAAGAAGTTCTTCTCCCGGCTGAACATGTGCATGCTGCCACCCTTGCCCTTGGAATATCCGCCGACACGTCCGGTCAGTTCGGCCATGACCCCGCGGGGCTCCATGCCGCAGGCGAGCATGTGGCCGTGGTCCCGGTAGCTGGTGACCACACTGGAACCTTCCTCGACCGCTGCCTGCATGCCGACCACCACCGCTTCCTGTCCGATGTAGAGGTGACAGAAACCGCCGATCAGCCCCATGCCGTACATCTGCCCGGCCTTTTCCTCGAAGCGGCGGATCAGCAGCATCATGCGGTACAGCTTGAGCAACTCCTCCCGCGACACCCTGGCGGTTCGCCGGGGCCTCGTTGTGCGGCCGGCTGTCCTGGTGGCTGATCTCGCCATGACATGCTCCGGATCTCTGGTCGGATGCAGGGGTGTGCTGCCCGTAACCCGGGCGGAGTCGAGGCGCATTGAACCCGAAACGCCGTGAGGATTCAAGATTTCCACGCTCCGGCGGGGCTGCGGGACCTGAGCCTCCGACCGATCCTCACCCCGCCGTTGGCGGGCATCACGGCACAGCTAGCCGGCCCGTTTCCCGCCTTCCGGCAGCCGGATCAGCAGCTCGTCCGCATGGGAATATCCGAGCTTCGACCGGACGAGTTCCTCGAGCAGGTCAAGGTCGAGGCTGCCTGCCCGCAACAGTGAGACCTTGTGCTCGAGCCTCTCGCGCGTGGAGCGCACACGTTCGTGCACGTCCCGGGCCTGCTCGATCCGGAAGTCGAGCGCCCGGGACGCCGACAGACCGTGCTCGCCCTCAAGGAGGTGATAGCTGAAATATGCAAGCACGCTGCAGGCAAGACACGGGCCGGCGAGGGCCCGCAGACGCTTGCGACTGTTGATGCTGATCGTCAACACCGGTGCGGCTCCCGAATTTCTCGAGTGTCACATTAAGAACGTACCATACCCGTTCGCGTCGGTACAGGGATTACCGGCCGAACGGACCGCGACCCGCGTACAGGGCCGCCGGCCCGAGTTCCTCCTCGATGCGCATCAGCTGGTTGTACTTGGCGGTCCGTTCGGAGCGGGACGGTGCGCCGGTCTTGATCTGCCCGGCATTCACCGCCACGGCAAGGTCCGCGATCGTGACGTCCTCGGTCTCTCCGGAACGGTGCGACATGATGGTGCCGAATGACGAGCGTTGCGCCAGGGCAACCGTGTCGAGGGTCTCCGACAGGGTTCCAATCTGGTTGACCTTGACCAGAACCGCGTTCGCGGCCCGGCGTTCGATGCCGGTGCGCACACGTTCCGGTGAGGTCACGAACAGATCGTCGCCGACGATCTGCACCCGATCCCCGAGTTCGGCTGTCAAGGCCGCAAATCCGTCCCAGTCGTCTTCCGCCAGACCGTCCTCGATCGAGACGACGGGGTAGCGACCGCACAGGTCGGCGTACAATGCGACCATGCCGGCCGAATCAAGCACCCGCCCCTCGCCCGCAAGCCGGTACAGCCCGTCCTTCCGGAATTCGGTTGCCGCCGGATCGAGCGCAATTGCGACATCCTCGCCCGGGATGAACCCGGCTGCCTCGATGGCGCCGGTGATGAAGCCGAGCGCCGTCTCGGTCCCGTCAAGCCCGGGGGCGAACCCGCCCTCGTCCCCGACGTTCGTGTTGTGGCCGGCATCGAGGAGAGCGGTGCGCAGGGTCCGGAATACCTCGGCTCCCGTGCGCACTGCCTCGCGCAACGATCCGGCCGAGACCGGGACAATCATGAATTCCTGGAAATCGATCGGCGTGTCGGCGTGCGCGCCGCCGTTGAGGATGTTCATCATCGGAGTTGGCAACAGACGGGCTTGCAGACCGCCCACGTGCCGGTAAAGCGGGATGCCGAGATGTGCCGCGGCCGCCCGGGCCACGGCCAGACTGACTCCCAGTACCGCGTTGGCTCCGAGCCGGCTCTTGTTCGCGGTTCCGTCGAGTTCCATCAGTGTCATGTCGATCAGGCGCTGTTCGGTCGCATCCCGGCCTGAAAGTGTATCGAAGATCTCGCCATTGACCGCATCGACGGCCCGCAGCACCCCCCTGCCCCCGTACCGGGCCGCATCGCCGTCGCGCAGTTCGGCCGCCTCGTGCGCCCCGGTCGACGCTCCTGACGGCACCGCGGCACGCCCGAAGGCGCCGGACTCGAGCCGCACGTCCACCTCGACGGTCGGGTTGCCGCGACTGTCGAGAATTTCCCGTGCCCGGATGTCGTCGATTCCGCTCATGCCGTCCCTTCCCTTCCGGACATCCGCAACAGGCAGCCTCAGGTTCCGGTCCGGAGCAGCGTGTCGGCCCTGGCGAAGGCTTCGGCCGACCGGGCGGTATCGCCGGTGCCTGCCAGCGCTTCGGAGAACCGTCGCCAGCTCCAGGCACTGTTCGGCGTCCGGGCGGTCCGTTCCGCCAGCAGTGCCCGGGCCAACGAATTCCGGTCGGTCTTCAGCAGGGCGTCGATCAACATCAGTTCGAACAGGTCGCGCTGGGCGTGACTGCCACCCATGCGATGAATCTCGTAGCGGACCGGCCACAGGCAGTCGACGACCCGGTCCCAGTTTCCGGCCCGCAGCGCCGACATAGCTTGCCCGATCTCCAAGCCGAAACCGGCCGCGATCCGGCCCTGGGTGGTGGGCTGGCTCGCATAGGTGCGCAACCGTGAAAGCATGGTCTCCGCGGCCTCGGTACGCCCGTCACCGATCAACGCCATCAGGTAATGCAGGCTGACGAAGATCAACTCGTGATCGTCGAGATGCGCCTGGGCCAGCTCGGCAAGCGGCTCCCAGCGGTCGCCGACATCGACACCGAACATCTCGAGGCGCCACAGCAACGCCGGGCAATTGACCATCTCGAGGTACATGTCCGCTTCAAGGTCGGAGACGATCTGTTCGTCGTAGAGCCGCAGCACTTCGTTGAACTCGTACCGCTCGAGGTGGTACAGCGCCTGGTGCCAATGCAGGTGGAACCGGAAGTTGTTGACCACCGACCAGCGGTCCTCCTGCGAACGGATCCACTCGATCCCCTCACGATGCCGGCCTTCCATCTCCATGACATGCGCCACGGCGTGTACCGACCACGCGTCCTCGGGATCGATCTCCACGGCGCGGCGGCCGAACCGTTCCGCCTGGCGGTAGTCTCCCGATTCCTCGAGCCCGAACGCGTGCATGCCGAGCAGATTGCCGTAGTGGCGGTGTTCCGGTCCCCAGTGTGGCAGGACCCGTGCGGTGGAATCACGCATCTTGCCGCCGGCGCCCGAGTAGAAGTGGGAAAAATGAGCGAGCCGGAGCGCAAAGACGTCGAGGGGATGGTCAAGCAGGATCTGCTCCCACAGGTCGATGGCTCCGTCGATGTCCTCTCCGCACCATGACCCGAGTGCTGCAAGGTGAAGGCGCTCCCGGTCGGTGGCGCCCCGCTTCGATACCGCGTCGCGGGCGTCGGCAAGGGTCCGGCGGGCGCGATGCGCCATGGCGTCGTTGCCGAACAGCTTGAAGAAGTACCCCTTCGCCACGTGCGCCATCGGCAGGTCGGGATCGACCTGCAGCGTGGCCTTGAGCCGGTCTCCGGCATCGCGTCGAAAGCGGACATAGGCATCGATCACGCCATCAAGTCCGGCAACAGCTTCGGGACTAACCGCCGTGCAGGGCAGTCCGTAGCAGTCAGAGTGCACCGGCATTCGTGTTCTCCCAATGAGACAGGGTCCGGGACTTTGCGAGGCGGTCCAGCTGCACGAGTTCCGACAGCAGTGCCGGCATGTCTTCAAGGCAGATCATGTTCGGTCCGTCACTCGGTGCGTTGTCCGGGTCCTGGTGGGTCTCGATGAAGACCGCCGATACACCGACCGCGACCGCCGCCCGGGCCAGGACCGACGCATAGCGCCGATCACCGCCACTGGCCGAACCCCGGCCACCCGGTTGGGCAACCGAATGAGTGGCGTCAAAGACGACAGGGTATCCGGTCTCGGCCATTTGCGGCAGGGCCCGCATGTCGCAGACGAGGGTATTGTAGCCGAAGCTGGTTCCCCGTTCGGTCAGCAGAATATCCCGACAGCCACCTCCTTCGAGCTTCGCCACCACGTGGGGCATGTCCCACGGTGCGAGGAACTGCCCCTTCTTCACGTTGACCGTCCGGCCGGTTGCCGCCGCCGCCAGCAACAGGTCGGTCTGGCGGCACAGGAAGGCCGGGATCTGCAGCACGTCGACGGCGTCGGCGACATCGCCGCACTGGCCGGACTCGTGCACGTCCGTCAGCACCGGGCAGCCGAAACGCGTCCGGATATCGGCCAGGATCGGCAGTCCTTTCGCCATTCCGATCCCGCGGGGGCCGCTGGCGCTGGTCCGGTTCGCCTTGTCGAAGGACGACTTGAACACGAGGCCCAGGCCGTGCCGACGGCACATCTCGACCAGGGCGCCCGCCATGTCGAAGGCATGGTCCCGGCTCTCGATCTGGCATGGACCGGCGATCAGGGTCAGCGGCAGGGTGTTGGAGACGTCAAGAGGTCCGATGCTGACCCGGCGAGCCGCGGCCGCGGACATCATACCAGCCTCGACTGGTTCACGGCCGCGCCGACAAAGCTGGTAAACAGCGGATGCGGCTCGAAAGGTCTCGACTTGAGCTCGGGGTGGAACTGCACCCCGATGAACCAGGGGTGCGACGGCAGTTCGATGATCTCGGGCAGGCGCCGATCGGGCGACATGCCGCAGAATCGCAGCCCCGCCTGCTCCAGGCGTTCGCGGTAGGTGATGTTGACCTCATAGCGATGCCGATGGCGTTCGCTGATGGTGCCGGTTCCGTAGATGCCGAAGACCTGCGAGTTGTCAGCCAGCATGCAGTCGTAGGCACCGAGACGCATGGTTCCCCCGAGAGTGCCGTCGGCGCTGCGCTGCTGCAGTTCCTCACCATGCATCCACTCGGTCAGCAGACCGACGACCGGGTCTTTGCACGGCCCGAACTCGGTCGATCCGGCCTCGGGAATGCCGGCCATGCTGCGGGCCGCCTCGATCACCGCGAGTTGCATGCCGAAGCAGATTCCCAGATAGGGAACCCGCCGCTCGCGCGCGAAGCGGACCGCGGCAATCTTGCCTTCCGCGCCGCGTTCCCCGAACCCGCCCGGCACCAGGACCCCGTGCACCCCTTCAAGCTGGTGAATGGTGTCCTCGCGTTCGAAAATCTCCGAATCGATCCAGTCGATCTCGACCCGGACCTTGTGCTCGAGTCCGCCGTGGGACAGAGCCTCGGTGAGCGACTTGTAGGAGTCGGGCAGGCTCGTGTACTTGCCGACAATCGCAATCGTGACCGCACCCTCCGGCTGGGCGGTGATGCCGGCGATACGCTGCCAGCCTGACAGGTCGGGGTCCGGGCATTTGCCGAGCAGACCGAAATGCCGGAATACGGCCGAGTCGAAACCGTTCTCGTGGTACCTGAGCGGCACGTCGTAGATCGAGGGAACGTCGTTGGCGGTAATGACGGCGTCGGGCCTGATGTTGCAGAACTGCCCGATCTTGCGCCGCAGTTCGTCCGGCAGTTCCCGGTCCGACCGGCAGAGCAGCAGATCGGGCTGGATGCCGACGCTCTGCAGTTCCTTGACCGAATGCTGGGTCGGCTTGGTCTTGAGTTCCGCGGCTGCCGCGATGTACGGAACCAGGGTAAGATGCACGAACAGCGAGCGTTCCGGGCCGAGCTCGTTGCCGAGCTGGCGGATCGCCTCGAGGAACGGCAGGCTCTCGATGTCGCCGACCGTGCCGCCGATTTCACACAGGATGAAGTCCTCGTCGCCGGGGTCGCCGAGCACGAACGCCTTGATGGCATCCGTGACGTGGGGAATGACCTGGATGGTCGCTCCGAGATAGTCGCCGCGACGTTCCTTCGAGAGAACGTCCATGTAGATCTGGCCCGTGGTCACATTGTCGCTCCGGCGCGCGGGAACGCCGGTAAACCGCTCGTAGTGGCCCAGATCGAGGTCGGTCTCCGCCCCGTCGTCGGTCACGTAGACCTCGCCGTGCTGGTACGGGCTCATCGTGCCGGGATCAACGTTCAGATACGGGTCGAGCTTGCGCAGCCGGACCCGGTAGCCGCGAGCCTGCAACAGGGCACCGAGCGCCGCCGACGCGAGGCCCTTGCCGAGTGAGGACACCACGCCGCCGGTAATGAAGATGAAGCGGGACATGGACCCGTTACATAGCGCATAGATCTGACACGGGATATATCAAAGGCGGGCCGTACCCGGCCCCGGCGCGCCGCACGCGCCTACTGCGAGACCGGAGCCTGTGGAACCTGCGGATCCTGGCGAGGCTCCTCGACCCGGATCTCGTCGGCGATCGAGCCACGGCGGCCCGAATCGGCAATAATCGCCAGCGCCAGGCTGGTGACGAAGAAACAGGTTGCCAAGACCGCCGTTGACCGGGTCAGCAGGTTGGCGGTGCCGCGCGCAGACATGAATCCGCCTCCTCCCCCCCCGCCGCCGATACCGAGGCCGCCGCCCTCGCTGCGCTGCAGCAGGATCACGATGACAAGGGCCGCGGCAATCATCAGGTGAATGGCAAGCAGGACTTCGGTCATCTCGAGCCGGTTCTGTCTCTGGCACTATGGCAGTGCGTGGAGTATGTACCCGTGCCGGTCAGGCGAATCCAGCAGATTCGCCCGCTTCCGTCATCCGTTCAGACAGCCCGGGCGATCGCGAGGAAGTCCTCCGCCACCAGGCTCGCCCCGCCCACCAGTGCACCGTTCACCCCGTCGAGCGCGAGGATCTCGCGGGAGTTCTCCGGCTTGACCGAGCCACCATAGAGGATGCGGCAGCCGGCGAGGCGGTCAGAGTGCGCGCTCACCACCGATCCGGCGTGAGAATGCATGGCGGCGATGTCATCCAGCGAAGCCGCGGCGCCGGTCCCGATGGCCCACACCGGTTCGTACGCGACGACGGTGTTGCCGGTGTCGCATCCGGCGGGCAATGACCCGCGCAATTGTGTTTCCACCGTCGGGAGCGCATCGCCCCCGGCCCGCTGGTCGGCGGTCTCGCCGACACACACGATGGCAACCATGCCCGCGTCATGGGCCGCGGATACCTTGGCCGCCACCTGCGCGTCGGTCTCGCCGTGGTTCGCGCGACGCTCCGAATGGCCCAGGATGACGTGGCTGCACCCCGCGTCGGCGAGCTGTCGGGCCGCGATATCGCCCGTATGCGCGCCCTGGCCGACCTGGTGACAGTCCTGGCCACCCAGTGCAACCGCGGAACCCGCGAGCTGCGAGGCGACCGGGACCAGCCAAACCGCCGGGGGGCAGAGTACGATTTCCGTATCCGCGGGCGCTTCCCGCGCGATGGCGCCAGCCAGGCGGATCGCCTCGCCGGCCGTCAGGTTCATCTTCCAGTTGCCGACAACAAGGGGGGTCATGCCGCGTGATGCTCCGGCCGTGAACTGTGCCGGCGCCTTCCTAGCACGTCGGGCAAGCGCAGGCACGGAGATGCGTGTTGCCGCGGCAATCCCCGTGCCACTAGTATGCGCCGCGCCCGCGGACCCCCGTACCATCCAGGCCGGAAGGACCCCGTCCCCGATGCTGCAGCTCATCCGTTCCAAGGTATCGTCGATCCTCGTGAAGGCCCTGTTCGCCCTGCTCGTGGTGAGCTTCGCGATCTGGGGGATCGGCGACATCTTCCTGGGCGGTTCCGGCGGCCGCGCCGCCATCACCGTGGGCGAGACCATCTTCTCGTCCACCGAGGTGCTAAACGAATACGACCGGACCCGCCGTGCGCTGGGTGCTCCGCCACAGGAAGAGGAGCGGATGCGCGCGGCGATTCTCGACGGCGTGATCGAGTCCCTGATCGAGACCGGCCTGTTCGAGGCCGAGGGCAGGACGCTCGGCCTGCTGGTCGGCGAGGACCAGCTCAAGGCGTGGGTGCGCGAGTCGCCGATGTTCCGCGACCATACAGATCGATTCAGTCCGGAGCTGTTCCGCCAGGCCATGTTTCGCTTCGGCATGGCCGAGGCCGAGTTCTTTGCTGCCATCGCCAGGCAGCTGAAACGCGACCAGATCGCGGCCGCCGTCCGGAACACCGCCCTGGTCCCGGACGCGCTGGCCGGGAGGCTTCATGCGTGGCGTGCCGAAACCCGGATCGCGGACGGCGTGTTCATCTCCGTCGACTCGATGACTGGCATTCCCGGGCCCGGGCCCGCGGAACTGCAGGATCACTACGAGACCGAACGGTCGGCCTACGTGGCACCCGAGTACCGCGAGGCGACCTATCTGTCGCTGGCCGCCGAGGAACTCGCAAGCGAGATCCTGGTTCCCGAAACCGAACTGCGTTCCGAGTACGATCAGCGCATCGACGAGTTCACCCGGCCCGCGACCCGCGATCTCGCCCAGTTCCTGTTCGATGACGAGGACAGCGCGCGCGCCGCACTCACCACGGCTGCGGCCTCGACGGAGGTGGACTCCGTGATCGCCGCGCTCACCGCGGCCGCGGGCGCACCGGTGATGCTCGACGCCGCAACCGAGGCGGATTTCATCGAGGATGCGGAACGGGCCGCGGCATTCGGGACCGCCGGGGAAACCGCCAGCGTACCGGTCGGCACCGCCTTCGGCTGGAAGGTGTTCGTGGTCCGCTCGGCGACGCCGCAGCGCATCCTGTCATTCGACGAGGCCCGCCAGGGGATACGCGACGCGATTGCCCGCGAGCGTGCGCTCGATGCCATGTTCGAACTCGCGAACAGCTTCGAAGATGCCCTCGCCGGCGGGGCGACGATCGAGGAAGCGACACGGGGCGTCGACCTGGTTTCACGACGGGTTGGCATGGTCGACAGGACGGGCGCCGGAACGGATGGTCAGCCGGCCCCGGGGCTTCCCGGCGGCGAGATCTTCCTGCGAACGCTGTTCGAGACCGGTGACGGCGAGCAGAGCACGCTTACCGAAACGCCGGATGGTGGATACTTCCTGTTGCGTGTCGATCGCGTGATCCCGCCGCGACAGCGCGATCTTACCGAGGTCAGGGACCTGGTCGCGCAGAGCTGGCGGCATGCCAGGGCACTGGAACGGGCTGATGAACGTGCGCAGCGCCTCGCGGCAGCTTCCCGGGGCGGCGTCGGACTAAAGGCCGGTGCGCGGACACTCGGCCTGACGGCGCAGGCCATCGGACCGGTCGGGCGTGACGGCTCTGGGCTCGACCACGAGACCTGGCCGGGGTCGACGGTCGACACCATCTTCGGACTCGGACGCGGTGAAGTCGCGACCAGCCCGGGCAATACCGGGGTTGCGGTGCTGGAACTCCTTGAGATCAGGAGCCCCGATCCCGACCGGACCCGGACCGAGCGCACAGGGCTCGAATCCCAGCTGCAGGCCGTCATGGGCCAGGACTACATTGACGCCTACACCCGCAACCTGCGCGAACGCCACCCGGCAACCATTGACCGGGGCTACATCGACACGCTGATGGCAGCCTCGCAATGACCGTGGAACCCGACCTCGCAGGCTTCTCGGCCACCTACAGCCGCGGCGAGGCCCAGGTGGTGTGGACCAGCATGGTCGCCGACCTGGAGACTCCGGTCTCGGCCATGCTCAAGCTGGCCGACGGCAAGGCGAACGCCTTCCTGCTGGAATCCGTGGAAGGCGGTGCGGTGCGCGGCCGGTTCTCGATCATCGGGCTGCGGCCAGACCTGGTGTGGCGGTTCTCCCGGGAGAAGGCCGAGATCAACTGGCGGGCCGAGTCCGAACCGGACGCGTTCGAGCCCTGCGGCGAGCCTCCGATGCAGTCGTTGCGTACGGTACTGGCGCGTTCGCGGATCGCGCTTCCCGAAGGACTGCCGCCCATGTCGTCCGGATTGTTCGGATACATGGGCTACGACGCGGTGCGGCTGACCGAGAACATCCCGGATACCACGCACGACGACCTCGAAATTCCCGACGGTATCTTTGTGCGTCCGACACTCATCTGCGTGTTCGACAGGCTTGAGGACGTGGTCAGTATCGTCACCCCGGTGTGGCCCGAGCCGGGAGTATCGGCCGACGCCGCCTACCGGGCGGCCCGGACCCGGATTGCCGGCGTCATCGCCGATTTCCGCCGCGGGCTGCCCGCGGGCACCAGTGACGGTTCCCTGGAACTCGGCGATCCGGTCTCGCCAACGACACGGCAGGAATTCTGCGACGTGGTGGAAAGGGCGAAGGACTACATCCGGGCCGGTGACGCATTCCAGATTGTCCCGTCACTGCGGTTCTCGGTTCCGTTTCCGCTGCCGTCGATGTCGTTGTACAGGTCGCTTCGCCGGCTGAACCCGTCGCCGTTCCTGTTCTTCTTCGACTTCGGCGACTTCTCGATCGTCGGATCCAGCCCCGAGATCCTGGTCCGGCTGCGCGACGAGATCGTCACCCTGCGTCCGCTCGCGGGCACCAAGCCGCGCGGCGAGACGGCGGCACTTGACCGGCAAATGGCGGAGGAACTGCTCAGCGATCCCAAGGAGCGGGCCGAGCACCTGATGCTGCTTGACCTCGGCCGCAACGACGTGGGCCGGGTCTCGCGGGTCGGCAGCGTTCGCGTGGTGGAGCAGTTCGTCATCGAGTACTACTCGCATGTGATGCACATCGCGAGCCATGTCGAGGGCAGGATCCGTGACGGACTGGACGGACTCGATGCGCTGGCCGGGAGTTTTCCGGCCGGCACCGTGTCGGGCGCCCCGAAGGTCCGGGCCATGGAGATCATCGACGAGCTCGAGAAGACGCGTCGCGGTGTCTACGCGGGTGCGATCGGCTACTTCAGTGCCGGCGGCGCCATGGACACCTGCATCGCGCTCAGGACGGCGCTGGTGAAGGACGGTGTCATGCACATCCAGGCCGGCTGCGGGGTCGTTGCCGACAGTGATCCGGACACCGAGTACGAGGAGTGCGTCAACAAGGCGCGCGCCCTGTTCCGGGCAGCCGAGGAAGCCGTGAAATTCGCCGCCGGCCAGCCCTGACCTGCACCGTTCCGGTGCGATCCCGGCCCGTTCAGTCCGGCCATTCCCTGCTCCCGGCAGCCCGCATTGATCCTGCCAACCCGCACGGCTATTCCTGTCGCGAACGTGCGGTCTCCAGGCCCAACAGGGCAAGAAACGCACTCGGGTAACGCTCGTGTCGGACCCTGTTGTCACACCATTTGCATCACAGATGAAGTTCCATTGTCGCCGTGAACGGTGCAAACATGCTGATCATTGCCCGACGGGCAACCGCAACCGTGGTGTCGCGTTTGCCGACCGGACGCCAGGAAACGGGTGAGTAACATCTTCCCCGGACTGAAGGCCGGCAATTTCCGGCAGCGCTTGTCGCTCCACCGATAGTTCTCGCTTCACCGGAGGGCTACTGCCTTGCGTTACCAACGGTCGGAAACGACAATCAAACGAGCCGGAAAACAGCCTGCTGAAGATGGATCGTCACCGCACGACCGAACGCTTACCTTCGGCTTAAGACTGTTCCTCGTGAACTGATCGAATGGCTTCGTGCCTTGGGGAGACTCTGTGCTATGGAAACGCGTCCATTCGCATGGTTCCTGATCTTGATCTTGGTGTCCGCGGCCTATGCGTGGCCAGTTTGGATACACAAGGGACTGAGTGACCAGTTCACGTCGCTCGAGGCCAGTATTCAGGAGCAGGGTAGTCGCCTGGATCCCATCGCGGCGCTGGTTGACAAGGTTGCAGTGCTTGAATCCGTGGTCCTCGAGCAGCGCGGAATGCTGGATAACGCTCTCGGTCGCGGCGTTCCGGTCCAGATGTCGGACCAGTGGAATACGCAGCTGGAGACGCTTGAGAAGCGGCTGTCTGAACAAGCATGGCCCGCGCATGCGGACGAAGCCGCGGAGTTTCTGGCTGCGGTATCCACCTTGGTGTCGGAGTTGTCGCCACTCGCAGAAGCGACCTACTTTGCCCGTCTGGCCCGGTTGCGCTGGTCGGCCGTTGCCTTCGATGCTCTGCGCCGCGAAAACGTCCCCGAAGAAGTGCTGTTTGGTCAAGTCGAGCAATTGCGTGCCATTGCTGATGCGAAACCGGAAGATGTAGACACGGCCCTCGAGCAGGCACTTCTGAAGCGGAGTGAGGAACTGTTGTCGGCCGCAGAGAAGTCGGCCCTCGACGCTGTCGTCGATCGAGCGAATAGACTCTTGGACCCCCGGCAGGGTGATGCACCTGCCGCCCCGCAAGGAGATTCGTCGCAGGCCACCGATGGGTTCCAGGAAGTGTACGACGACCTCGGGGTTTATCTGGATCACCCCAAGCGCCGTGAGGAGATCAAGGACCTCCGGGAGAAGCTTGCGCGCCGACTGACCGAACACAAAGCCCGGGACCAGGCCGCTGCGCTAAGCGACCAATGGAAGCGAGCCAGACAATTGGTTGGCGAACATGACGAAGCGTATGAGGCTGCCGCCCGTATGCTGCTGGACGAGGTTACGGGTGCCCGTGCCATGACCGCGCTGTCCGGCTTGCAGACGACTGAATTTGACGGCTTGGTGGCGGAGATCCAGGCGGCCGTCCACGACGTTCACGACGGCTTACGGCGTGCGTATCAGAAGTGGGCGCTGAGTCAGATTTTTGAGTTTGAGAAGCTCCGCGCGCAGATCAGGAGCGGCGATGCGATTCCCTCGAAAGTCGAGCCCGTTCAGGAAGAGAGGAACGTAAGCGGACTGGTACGCCGGGGGTATGAGAAGGTCAAGCGGGTCGCTCAAGCTGCGAACCGCATCGTGGATGGCGAATGCGGTGATCGGTCCAATTGCCAGGAGCTCCAGAAAGCCATGATTATCAACCTCCTTCCGATCGATCACCTGTTGCTGGATGTACCCGTGTTGAAGCGCTACCAGCATGCCTATGACGCGGGGTGGGACGCTCTGAAAGGGCATCCGGAGCAAACCTGTGTGGCGATCGCCGCCATCTTTGTGCCGAAACGGGCGCTCCGGGATGTTGGCGAAGCTGCAGCAGGTTCGGATGTCGGCCTAGTTGAAGAACTGTGGAGCCATGAGGAATGCGAGTAACCGCGTGTGTCGGCTGGCTCTGCCTGGGCATTCTGCTCGCTGTCCCGGCCGGTCCGGCAGTTCCGGACATCCCGCTTACACCCCGGGAGCTGCAATCGGCGCTTGCTGGCGCGTCGAACCCCAGCGTGTGGACCCGGCTTTATCCGTCCAGCACTGCGCTGACTGGTGCCGCACCCCTCGTGCAGCGGAACTACCGCACCCGTTGGTTGTCCGCCTCGCATGGCGACCGGGTCCACATTGCGCAGCAGATCGGCGAGCAAGGTGTTGCACGCTATGCCGATGGGCGGCAATTGAAGACGCTCCTCAGTCCTTTCGGACACCGTGCCCACATTGGGCCGGATTCGATCTTTTGGAATCGTGCGTCCGGAAAGGTTCAGGTCCTAGAGGCAAAAGGCGGCTCGTCGGTGCCCAAGTGGACGTATCGGTCGATTCAGGGGACGAACGTCAATGCCATTCGGTCAGCGGACGGTGTGCTCGCTCGTAGTAGTGCAAGCCTGCGCGAGAAACTTCAAGCTGCCCGGGTCATCAAGGCAGCACAGCGCGGTCATCTTGAAACGGGTGTTGTCCGGACTGCCCATGTGCTCGGGACGCCGCGTGCGCCGACACTGTCAGCTCGCATGGATGTCGGCAACGTGACGAGGGAGGCTCGGCAGCTGGAACGCCAACTGGTCCGACAAAATCCCAAATTGCGTCGTGTCTTCGCAACAGCCGGTTCGCAACACCGGGTAGGCCGACTTGCCTATCGCACGTCGCAAGTCGGCAGGGTTGCCTCCCGGTGGGTGCTGCCGATCCGCGTGGGTCTTGCTGGAGCTAGCTTGACGGTGGCCATTGCGAAATTCGCGAATGCTTCCATCAGTTCCCGGGAATTTCTGCGTGCAAGTGCGGATCCTGCACTTCTCGTGGTCTTCACCGGAGCTGGCGCGTTGATCGGCGGACTGACCTCGTCCGGCATAGGGACAATACCTGGGGCGGCAGCGGGCGCGATGATTGCGCTGCCGGTTCAACTTGGCCTTGAATGGGTAATTGACCGGTACTATCGGGATTTCCACCCGGCACAGCAGAACGCTGTCGATCAGGCAATCAAAGTGATGTACTTCGGGACTGGCTCTCGACCGAGGCAAGCGTTATCAGTGCCTGCCCAATGACTTGTACGCCTGACCTGGCGGGGGAAGCGAGGCCTCTCGTGGCCCGTCGCTCAGGTGCCGTGCTTGCCTCGTTCGCCAAGCGAGGCGGTCGTGGTCACAGGGAGCGTTTGGCGTTACTGTCGGAGGTCGCGGTCGACATCGTGGCGACGATCGCCTGCGTGATGATGCTTCCGATCTTCTCCCCCGCTTCGACCAGATGCGCATCTGCCACGTGGGCGTAGCCGGCAGTTGTCCGGTGCCTGCGGTGCCCAAGGATTTTCCGCTTAACAGTCTCAAGGCCGTGTCCAGCCGCCTTCTGCGCGAGAACCGCACTGAAATCACCAGTCGCTCCCACAAGGGCGTCCTTTGGTCGCCGTCATACTTCGCGGCTTCCTGTGCCGGCGCACCCCTTTCCGTGATCGCCGCTGACGTCAATTCACAGCGGGAAGCGGCCAACGGCCGCTCTCGCGTTCCTCCCCTCCCTCAAGGAAGGAAGGGTATCCCGCGAGGTTTCCGATGAAGCGGCGTTCGTGTCGGCAAGGGTACCGTCCGGCCCCACGGGAGGCGGAGCCGGGCGCTCCGTTTACTCCGCCGCGGTCGGCGCCTGGCGGAAGTCAAGCCTCCGATCCTGGACCGCCCTGGGAAGCAGGGTGGCCGCGAGCGTCGCCGCCGCGGCGATGCAGGCGAGGACGATCAGCAGCCATGCGAAACCCTGGGTGGCCGCGTAGATCCAGGCAATGAGCGGAATGGCAGCGGCGGCAACGCCCAGGGAGAGAACAAACTTGACACCGAAGGCGGTGGCCCGCCAGCGCGGCGGGGTAAACCGGGCGAACAGGCTGTTCTCGGCCGGCGTGCCGATGGTGTTGGCGACGACCATGGCAACAACGAGGACGATCAGCAGGGTCCCGTCGACAAGTGCCGCAACCAGCAACAGCGGCGCCTGGGCGAGCCACGCACACAGGTACACCCTGCGGACATCGAACCTGTCCGAAAGCCACCCGCCGAGAACCTGGGTCACACTCGAGACCAGGTAGACCGCCGATACCACGACACCGATTCCGACCAGCCCGTCGCCGAGCAACCCGGAGAGCCGGGCTTCGAACAGCTTGGGCAAGGCGAAGGACGTCGCCTGGTAGACGAGGCCGGTGCAGGCGACGGTTGCCAGCAGGACCAGGGCGCCGCGCTGCATGTCCCTGCGACTGGCCTCGGGCGGCGCGGAGCGACGATAGGAGGTGTCCTCGGTCACGAGGCCGGCGCCAATCGCCAGCAGCAACAGCACGCCGGTCGCGACACACAGCGCGCCCGGAAGAATGAAGGCGGCCTGCCAGGACCAGTAATCGGTCAGGATGCCGGCTACGAGAGGGGCCAGCGCCACGCCGATACTGCCGCACACCCCGTTCCAGCCCAGGGCCCTGCCTCGGTTTGCGACACGCCGCACCACCCAGGCAATCCCCACCGGATGGTAGATCGCCCCGAAGAACCCGATGGTTGCAAGTCCCAGGGCAACCTCGAACGGTGTGGTCGCAAGACCGGTCAGCACGGAGCCACCACCGGTTCCCAGGAAGAAGACCACCATCATGCCCGGCGCACTCCACCGGTCACCGAGAAAACCCGCCGGCAACGCCATGGCACCGAACAACACGTTTCCTGCCAGCATCAGGCCGATCAGCTGGTGGTAGGGCAGGTCGAACACCCCTTCGAGTGCAATCACCACCGTCGGGTAGATCAGCATCAGGAAATGCGAGTAGGCGTGGCCGACATTCGAGAAGGTCAGCGCGGCGCGACTGCGGATGTCGGTCATGGCCCGTCTGCGATTATGAGCGCGGCGTTCGGGACGTCGACGTTTCGCACGTGGTCGGAGCGGCGGGATTTGAACCCACGACCCCTACACCCCCAGTGTAGTGCGCTACCAGACTGCGCCACGCTCCGGATACCAGGTGCGACTTCTGTTTCTTGTATGGTGTTTGCCTGTCGCGGGCAAGCGGATCGGTCAGGAGCCCGGATTGCGTGCCGCCTCGAGCTGCTGGCGCAGTTCGAGCAATTCCTCGTAGATCTCGAGCAACTGCTCCCGCATGGAAGGCTCGGAGTCGGCATTGGAGACAGGCAAGATATCCATAACGCCAGGTCGCACGCTGCCGTCCCGCAGGATACGCTGGGCACCCCTGATGGTGTAGCCGTCGTCGTGGAGCAGGCGCTGGATACGGCGCAACACCTGTATGTCCTCGGGCCGGTAGTAGCGCCGGCCCCCTCCCCGCTTCAGCGGCCTTATCTCGCTGAACTTGGTCTCCCAGAACCGGAGTACGTGGGCCGGAAGGTCGAGTTCGCGCGCAACCTCGCTGATGGTCTGGAATGCGCGTCCCGGCGTCCGGTCGCCCGGCCGGTCGCTGTCCCTGTCGAACGTCACCGCCGGCTACCGGTCACTGATCGTTTCCACGCAGGCTCTTGTTGATCCGGTCCTTCAGAAGCCGGGACGCCCTGAACACCAGCACACTTCGCGGAGGGATCGGTACCTCTTCCCCGGAACGCGGATTGCGTCCGATCCGTTCGCGCTTCTGACACACTGAAAAACTGCCGAATGTCGGTAGCTTGACCGTATCACCGCGTTCGAAGGCCTGGGATATTTCCTCGAGGATGGACTCGAGCAGAACTGAAGAGTCGTGGCGGGAAAACCCCATCTGCCGGCACAGAGCCTCGCTCAGCTGTGCCCGGGTGAGTGTCGTGCCGTTCATGCCGAAAAAACCGCCTCGCTCCAGCCCGGGCGCGATGCTACGCGGTCAGGTCAGATGCGTCAAACCGCTTGTCCCCGTCCCGATGCCCCTGTCCCGGTCGCTCCGGCCCGCACGCGCGGGAGTGTGCCCCGCGTGCCACGGATACGCATGACAGGATCACTCCCGGCCTGAAACCCGGTGAAATCCGGGACCACCGCGCGAGACCATGGCTACGCACCCGTGAGCGGCCCTGATCCCGGTCCCCCGTCTTCCGCGCCGACCGGGATCAGAGCCTGTCAGGATTTTGTAGCAGTGCTGTGGCAAACACGGCACAACCCGTGGCGCATCAGGCACAGTGGGATCCCTGCGCGTGCCGTGGCACTCCGATCCTGACCAGGCCCGCACCCCACACCAGTCCGCCACCGATAGCTTCGAACAGCACCAGGTGGCCCGGTTTCACGCGGCCGTCCATGACCGCCTCGGCGAGAGCGAGTGGTACGGAGGCCGCCGAGGTATTGGCATGCCGCTCGATGGTGCACACAACCTTCTCGGGCGGCAGCTTCATCCGCGCGGCCATGCTGTCGATGATCCTGCGGTTGGCCTGGTGGGGAACCAGCCAGTCCACATCGTCTACGCTCAGCCTGTTGGCCGTCAGCGCCTCGTCGATCACCCGCCCGAGCTTGGACACGGCGTGCCGATAGACTTCGCGGCCATTCATGCGCACATGTCCGCTGGTGCCACTGCGTGACGGACCGCCATCGACGTAGAGAATCTCGCGTTCTCGCCCGTCGGAATGGAGATGTGTCGACAGCACTCCGTAGCCGGAACTGTCCGGGGAGCTGTCCCCCCTGAGCACGATGGCACCTGCGCCGTCCCCGAACAGCACGCATGTCGAGCGATCCTGCCAGTCGAGGATCCGTGTGAAGGTCTCGGCTCCTATGACGATGGCGCACTCGAACTGACCGGTGCGGATCAGGCTGTCTGCGACTGACACGGCGTAGATGAACCCCGCGCACACCGCCTGCACGTCGAATGCGGCACCACGCCGCATGCCCAGACCGGCCTGGACCCGGGTTGCAGTTGACGGGAAGGTGTCGTCCGGAGTTGTGGTGGCGACGACGATGAGGTCGACCTCGTCGACGCCCAGTCCCGCGGCGGCAAGCGCGGAGCGGGAGGCGGCAAGTGCGAGATCGGAGGTCAGTTCGTCTTCCGCCGCGATATGCCGCTGCCGGATACCGGTACGCTGTACGATCCACTCGTCGGACGTGTCCACGCGTTCGGCCAGTTCATCATTGCTCAGAACGCGATCCGGCAGATAGGAACCGCAACCGAGAAGCAGGGAGCGCCGGGCGGTCAAGGAAGCGCCGCCGACACGCTGTTCCGGTCCTGGACGGCTCCCTGTACGGACAGCTCCTCCCGCACGCTGTCAAGGAAGCCGAACCGGGCCATGTTGGCGGCAACGCAAATGGCATTGGCAAAGCCGAGCCTGTCGGTGCCGCCGTGGCTCTTGACCACGATGCTGTTGAGCCCGAGGAATACTGCACCGTTGCGACGTCGTGGGTCGACCCGTCCGAGCGTGCGCCTCAGTGCCCGTCTGCACAACAGGTATCCCAGTTGCGCCATCCAGCTCGAACGGAACGAGTCCCGGAGCAGGCTGGTAAGGAACTGCGCTGACCCCTCGGCGGTTTTCAGGGCGATATTCCCGGTAAATCCGTTGGTTACGATCACGTCGACCGATCCCGTCGCCAGATCATTTCCCTCCACGAATCCATGATAGCTGAGCGGCATGTCACGGTTTCGAAGGACATCCGCCGCATCACGCAGATCCTGGTATCCCTTCTGCTCTTCGCTGCCGACATTGAGAAGTCCGACCGAAGGTGTCTCCAGCCCCAGGACGATCCGGGTGAAGATCGCACCCATCATCGCGAACTGGACGTAGTTCTCGGTGTCGCATTCGATGTTTGCCCCGAGGTCGAGCACGCAGGTCTCGCCCCGAAGAGTAGGGAAGAACCCGGCTATGGCGGGCCGGGTGATGCCGGGGCAGGTACCGATCAGGAACTTCGACAGGGCCATGAAGGCACCGGTGTTTCCAGCCGAAACCACGCCATCTGCTGCCCCGTTGGCAACCAGGTCAGTCGCGACCCGCATGCTGGTCCTGCGCCCCCGGCGCAGGACCGCGGATGGACGCTCATCGGCACCGACGACCTCATCGCTGGGCACGATCTCCACCGCGCTGTCACGCAACCGCCTGGTCTTCGCCACCAGTTCCAGGACCCGCGGTTCCTCGCCGACCAGGACAAGACGCAGATCCGGCATCCGCTCGAGAGCGATGTCGGCTCCCTGAACAACGAAATCGGGAGCCTGGTCGCCTCCCATGGCGTCAAGCGCGATGGTTGTGGAGACAGCCATTTGTGTATCGGAACGTGGTTGTCGTTCGTGGATTCACTTCGGTTTCCCTGTCCAGGATGCCGATCGGATTACCGTAACATATACGTTGCACGTCTGCCCGGGCGTCATCGATCGGACGACCCGTGAAGGTCGAGCGTCCTGAGCGCGGAAAACGGACTGTCGCCATCGAGATCACCGTCGCCGGCACTGCAGGCCAGTGTTCCACTCTCGAACCGGCCCGCTTCGAGCATGACAGGGTCGAGCGCCAGCGACAGCTGCTGCGCGCATACCTCCCCCACATCAAACACACCCCCGGGGGCGGGCTCCGCATCCTCGGCCTGCTCGGAATCGATCTCACCAAGGATCTCGATCGCCTCGGGAGTCGCCACGGTTTCTTCGAATTCCTCGCCAATGATGAAATCAAGCGGCGGTTCCCCGGCCTCCCCGGCCACAGCGACTTCGGCACATGCCGTACCCTCGAGACGGATCGCGCCCTCATGCAGTCTTCGGGTCCGCAGGGTGACCCGGAAATCGGAAATCGATTCGACTCCGAATCGCCGCGCGAGGGCAGCGCACTCCCTCCCGCTCGCCTGCAGGCAGATCCTGCCGGACCCCGAGAGAAGGTCTGCCAGATGCATGACCCTGCTGAATTCCGGTGCAGTCACGGGGAGGGATCCCCGAAACAGGCCGTCCCCGCCAGCACGTCGGAGACCGGCTGGGTCGCCAGCAACCGTTCCGTGGACCTGACATAGTCGGCCAGCCGGCGCACCGTGTCATGATCGGGAACCGTACCGCGGTAGACATTGCGAGCCAGCGCGTCCTCGAGTGTGTGCCCGGCAAGTCCCGCCTCGTAGGCCTCGAGCCTCCCGTAAAACGCCGCGCCCATCTGTTTCACCCGTTTGCCCACGGACATGTCGCCGACACCGATTTCACGCAGGGACTCGTCCATGTCGACGAACATGTGGTCAAACAGTGTCTGGGCGAACCTGGCTGCATCCCGGGACTCTCCCTTCAGGCGGTGTTGAACCAGCACCATGTGCAGGACAAGCATATCGAAACGGCCGTCCAGTGAATCCGGAACAGCCAGATCACGGTAGAACTCGATACGACGGGACTGTGCCACAATTCCGTCATAGATTCGAGACACGGACTGACGCATGGCCTGCGCACGATTGCGTCGGAGCATCAACCACCGGATCATGGCCAGTGCAGACCGGGAAACGTTGCCGGTTCCGGGATTGACCGCGGACGTGCTTGCGACCACATTCCACGACGAGCACCGGATCGCATGAGTTGATCGTGTTGCGAGAATGATGACATTGACCACCACCGTGCCGAAACCGCCGTGCGGACAGTCTCGCTTCCGGTTGCGACCGCTGGTCCGCTGCATGGCAGCAGCTGCCATTGCCGCCGTCCTGGCCGCATCCTGTGCGCCGCGAGTGGAAACCCATGGCAACAGGGTCGATCCTGATCGTCTGGTCCGGATCGTTCCGGGCCAGACAGACCGAAACACGGTCGCTGCCCTTCTGGGCACTCCATCCTCATCGTCCGACTTCGGACAGGAGACCTGGTACTACGTGACAAGCAGAACCCGATCCTTCGCCTTCTTCAAGGACAGGCTCGAGTCCCGGCAGATCGTTTTCGTTTCGTTTGCCGAGGACGGCAGGGTCGACGAGATCGGCACGCTGTCGGAAGTGGACGGGCGCCAAGTGACCCTGGTTGACCGGGAAACCCCGACCGCGGGTCAGGAGTTCACCATCCTCCAGCAGCTGCTCGGCAACCTGGGACGGTTCAACCAGGCCACCCAGTAGGGCCCGTCCCGAAAAACCGTCCACCCCCATTCACGCCGCAAGTGCCGCCAGCAGCAGGATCGCGACAATATTGATGATCTTGATCATCGGGTTGATTGCCGGTCCTGCCGTGTCCTTGTAGGGATCGCCGACGGTATCGCCGGTCACCGCGGCCTTGTGGGCGTCGGAGCCCTTGCCGCCATGATTGCCGTCCTCGATGTACTTCTTGGCATTATCCCAGGCGCCGCCACCCGCCGTCATGGATACGGCAACGAAAATGCCGGTGACGATGGTTCCGAGCAGCATCGCGCCGATTGCGGTAAAGGCCGCAGCCTGGCCGCCGATCAGGCTGATCACCGCGTACATCACGATCGGGGCGAGTACGGGGAGCAGCGAGGGAATGATCATTTCCTTGATCGCGGCCCGTGTCAGCAGGTCGACGGCCCGCCCGTATTCGGGGCGAACGGTGCCCTCCATGATTCCCGGGTTTTCCCGGAACTGCCTTCGCACCTCCTCGACCACCGCGCCGCCGGCCCGACCGACTGCCTGCATGCCCATCGAGCCGAAGAGGTAAGGCAGCATGCCGCCGATGAACAGGCCGATGACGACGTAGGGGTCCTGCAGCTCGAACCTGACCTCGAGCTCGGGGAAGTAATGCGACAGGTCCTCGGTGTAGGCCGCGAACAGCACGAGGGCGGCAAGGCCGGCCGATCCGATCGCATATCCCTTGGTCACGGCCTTGGTGGTATTGCCGACGGCATCCAGCGCATCGGTCGTGTTCCGCACGTTCTCCGGAAGATTGGACATTTCGGCAATGCCGCCGGCGTTGTCGGTGACCGGTCCGTAGGCATCGAGAGCGACGACCATTCCGGCCAGTGCCAGCATGGTCGTGGCTGCAATTCCGATTCCGTAGATGCCGGCCAGCATGTGTCCGGCGAGGATGCCGGCGGAGATGATGACGGCGGGAAGCGCGCAGGCTTCCATCGAGACCGCCAGTCCCTGGATGACGTTGGTCCCGTCGCCTGTTTCCGATGAGCGGGCGATACTGCGTACCGGACGGTACTCGGTCGAGGTGTAGTATTCGGTTACCCAGACAATCAGGCCGGTAACGATGAGGCCGACCAGCGCGGACAGGAACAGGTCGAGCCCGGTGGTCTCGGCGCCGCCGGTCGTGGTCAGGACTTGATCAAACCCGATCATGTGCCAGGTGACGACGCCGATCAGCACGGCGGAGATCACGGCGCTGGAAATGAAGCCCTTGTAGAGCGCCCACATGATCTTCCGGTTGGCGCCGAGTCGCACGAAGAAGGTCCCGATCACCGAACCGATGATGCAGACTGCGCCGATCGCAAGCGGGAAGGACATCAGGGTCGCGGCAGTGGCGCCGGAAAAGAAGATGGCGGCAAGCAGCATGGTCGCCACCATCGTCACCGCATAAGTCTCGAACAGGTCCGCCGCCATGCCGGCGCAATCACCGACATTGTCGCCCACGTTGTCCGCGATGGCGGCGGCATTGCGCGGATCATCCTCCGGAATCCCGGCTTCCACCTTGCCGACCATGTCGCCGCCGACATCCGCACCCTTGGTGAAGATGCCGCCGCCCAGCCGTGCGAAGATCGAGATCAGGGACGCACCGAAGCTGAGAGCAATCAGCGCCTCGAGCACGTGGCGCATGCCTTCCTGGGTCGTCGCGTCGAACAGTTCCAGCAGCACCATGTAGTATCCGGCAACTCCCAGCAGGCCGAGCCCGACCACAAGCATGCCGGTGACGGCGCCGGACCGGAACGCGAGCGCAAGCGCGGGTTCCAGCCCGACAGTCGCCGCCTGGGTCGTGCGAACGTTTGCGCGGACCGAGACATACATGCCGATGTAGCCCGCCGCGCCCGACAGGATGGCACCGATCACAAAGCCGATTCCCACGGCCAGTCCCAGGGTCAGCGCCAGGATGACCGCCACCACGACGCCGACGATGGCAATGGTGGTGTACTGGCGGTTGAGGTAGGCCGATGCCCCTTCCTGGATGGCAGCTGCAATCTCCTGCATCCTCGACGAGCCGGCATCCGCGGCCAGAACACTGCGTGCCGTGAAGAACCCGTACGCGAGCGCGATCAGCCCGCAAACGATCACGAAGGTCTCGATCATGTGCTGGTTGTCCCCGTGGTGCTGGTCAGGTGACGGAGTGCCCGATAACCTTGCCTGGAAGATGTTAAACGGTTTGCCTGGTTCGTTCCGCACCGTCGAAAATGTGGCTGGGAAGACACCAGATACGGTGCGGACAAGCGTGCGGGAACATAGCAAGATTATCTTGCGTGGCAAGGACCAGGTACACATCTTCCCCCGGTTTGCCGCGCACGCAGGCGGTGCGGGACGCCGTGGGTGTCCACCCGCCACTTCCGGCCCTGACCGACCCTGCCTGGTGACGGGTCCCGGTCAGGGATCGCGCGGGCCCCGGAACCGGGACAGGGCGCCCGATGCCGGCGGGCAGCCGGCGCCGCAGCGCCGTCACCAACCCGTGGTCATTGCCCGGGAAACCGGTTTGATCGCCAGGGACATCAGACGCTCGCCGGCGCCGGGCTGCGCGACTTCAACAACAGCCACAGCACCATTGCCATGGTGAGTGCGACCGGCAGCAGCACGCCGAGGTTGAGGACGACCCAGCCGAAATTGTGGAAGATGGCGCCGGCGGAAAACGAGGCCAGGGCCACGCTGGTGAAGACCAGGAAGTCGTTCAGCCCCTGGACCTTGGCTTTCTCCGCACCGGTATGACATTCGGCCAGCAGGCTGGTACCGCCGATGAACAGGAAGTTCCAGCCGACGCCGAGCAGGACCAGGCCCCACCAGAACTGGTAGAGTTCGAGTCCCGAGACATTGACCCCGACACAGACAAGCAGCAGGGCAGCCCCGGCCATCATGACCTGCAGCACGCCGAAGCGGTTGATGAGGAAACCGGTGACGAATGACGGGGCGAACATCGCAACCGAATGCCACTGCACGATGAAGGCGGCGTCGGTGAAGCTGAACCCGCATGCGACGACGGCCAGCGGCGTCGCCGTCATCACGAAGCTCATGACGCCGTAGCCGATCATCCCGCCCGCCACAGCGACCAGGAACCGCGGTTGCCGGGCGATGACGTGCAGGGGCCTTTCCGGCTCGGAGCGCGTGTGGGCGGATTCGAGCGGGATGTCCACAAAACGCACGAAGGCGAGGATCAGGGTCTGCACCACCGCAACGACGAGAAAGCAACCCGAGAAGGTGACCGGTCCAAGCTCGGTTGCCTCGAACAGGTCGTAGGACCACTTGGCAAGTTCGGGACCGATCAGGGCCGAGACCACACCACCTGCCATGACCAGCGAAATCGCCTTGCTGCGAAACGCATCACTGGCGGTATCCGCGGCGGCGTGGCGGTAGAACACCGCAAACCCCATGAACGACCCCATCAGCATCGAAGCGAGGCAGAAACCGGCAAAGTGGCGCTCGAAGATCATCGCCATGGCAAGCAATGCGCCCGAGACGCCGACCAGCACTCCGATGGCAAAACCGGCCTGGCGACCGATGCGTCGCATCAGCAGCGATGCCGGCATGGTTGTGCACATGGTGGCGGTGAACTGCAGCGCCAGCGGCAGGGTGGCGAGAGCGGGATCCTCGCTCAACATCTTGCCGACCAGGGCCGTCACCGTCATGTTGACAGACATGGCCGACATCGCCAGCGCCTGGCAGCAGGACAGCAGCACGACGTTGCGGACCGTCGGGTCCCTGGCAGTCACGACCTGTCACTCCCGCTTGCGGCGGACAGGCAACCGGCGAATTCAGTCATGCCGGTATCCCGCGGTTTCCAGGTGCACTTCGTTGTCCCGGTGATCGAGAACCGTCACCCCGTCGCCGTCGACCATGTCGCCGATACGGGTGACCACCGTGCCACTCCCGCGACCGGCAGCCTCGATTCCCGCGCGGGCGGCCACCGGCGCGGTGAACAGCAGTTCGTAGTCGTCACCGCCGGCCAGCAGGTCGGGCACATCGACCGTGCGGTCGGCCACCAGGACGGCAGCAGGCGCAGACAGAGGCACGGTGTCGAGCCTGATGCGGGCGGCAGTGCCGGATTCCCGGCACACGTGCCCGAGGTCCTGCAGCAGCCCGTCGGACAGATCGATCGCCGCATGCGCGAGTCCGGGCAACGCCAGGCCGAGCGCGATGCGTGGCTGCGGCAGCAGATAGCGATCGACCAGGGCGGTGGTCGTGCGGGCCGTATCGAGGTTCCCTTCGAGAATCCGCAGACCCAGGGCGGCATCACCGATGCTCCCGGATACCCAGATGTCGTCACCCGGCCGGGCATCGGCACGACCGAGCACTCCGCCGGGGCCCGGCCTGCCGAAAATGGTGATCGACAGCATCGACGGTCCCGCGGAGCGAACCGTGTCGCCACCGGCAAGACCGACGCCGAATTCGCGCTGATCCAGCGCCAGCCCCTCCGCGATCTCCATGGTCCACGATGCGGCGTCGAGGCCGGCCCCGACGGCAAGCCCGAGTGTGTAGACCCAGGGGCAGGTCCCCATGGCCGCCATGTCGGAAAGATTGGTCCGCAGCGCCTTGCGGCCCACCAGTCCGGCGGGGTCCAGTGACCGGAAGTGAACCGCCTCGACCAGGACATCGGTGGAGACCACCAGGTGTTCGAGGCCGCTGACCGGGAGAACAGCAGCATCGTCGCGCAGGTCTCGCGCACCGGCGACAGCTGCCGCAAGCGGCCGGAATCCGGTCGCGATCCAGTCGAATTCGCCCGCGTTCATGCGCCGCCGTTCCGCCCGGCGGATCGCAACTCGCCCGAGACGCTGTCGAGCACGCCGTTGACCAGCCCGACCGCGCGATCGTCGTGAAACGCATGGGCGATGTCGACATACTCCGCGATCACCACCTCGGCCGGCGTCGCTTCGTGGTTTGCAAGCTCGTACACGCCAAGCCGCAGGATGGCGCGCAGTGTGGCTTCCAGCCGCTCGATGTCCCAACCGCTCATCAACAGCCTGGCGATCCGTGCATCGACCGGCCCCGGGTCCCGCATCACCCCGGCAACCAGGTCGCTGAACAACGCCACATCAGGCGGGCGCCTGTTCTTCGACCGGTTTATCCTGTGCAGCATGAATTCGCGAATCACGTCGCCAGCCGTCCCGCCGGTCATCTCGAGCTGGTAGAGTGCCTGGACCGCGGCCATCCGCGCCGAGGTACGCGGACCCGCATGCGGCGCCCGTTTCCGGGTCAAGTCACGGAACTCTGCTTGAGCCTGATCAGGGAAAGACAGGCGATAACGGCATCGCGACCCTTGTTGCGGCCGTCGACACCTGCGCGCACCCGGGCCTGTTCGGCGGTGTCGACCGTGAGTATTCCGTTTCCGATGGCCAGGTCCCAGGTGATCGCGAGGTCGATCAGTCCGCGCGCACTCTCTCCCGCAACGATATCGTAGTGCGAGGTCTCGCCGCGAATGACGCAACCGAGCGCCACGAATCCGTCGTAGACGCTGTTCCTCCGGGAAACGGTCGAGATCGCCGCGGGAATCTCGAGTGCGCCCGGGACCATCTCCAGATCCCAGGTGCAGCCCTGCCGGTCAAGCTCGCTGCGTGCACCCCGGATCAATTCCGCCGCAAGATCCTGGTAGAAGCCGGCGCAGACGATGAGAATTCGGTACACGGTCTGTCACCCTTTCGAGTCGACCTGCATCGGGCGCTGGGCCACGATGGTGAGACCGTATCCTTCCAGGCCGACCACGGTCCGGCGAGAATTGGACAACAGCAGCATCCGGCTGATGCCCAGGTCGAGCAGGATCTGTGCGCCGACACCGTAGTCACGCAGCTCGTTCTCGCTGCGCCGCCCGGCCGCATGGTCGCGCAGGCCCTGGCGCACCCGCTCCGACACCGCGGTCGGCGTCGGCTCACGGATCATGACGACAAGTCCCCTGCCCTCCTGCGCGATGGTTGTCATCGCCTGTTGCACCTCGCCGCCGCCCCGCATGCCGGTGCGATCGCCCAGCACATCCTCCATCACGTTGAGCGAGTGCATCCTGACCAGCACCGGCTCGGGTCCGGAAATGTCGCCCTTGATGATTGCGATGTGCTCGGTCCGGGTGGTCCTGTCCTGGTAGACGATCATGCGCCACTGGCCACCGTGCTTGCTGTCCAGCATGGTCTCGACGCTGCGCTCGACGATGGACTCGGTGCGGCGGCGGTAGGCGATCAGGTCGGCGATCGTGGCGACCTTGAGATTGTGAAACTGCGCGAACTGGATCAGGTCCGGCAGTCGCGCCATGCTCCCGTCATCGCGCATGATCTCGCAAATGACACCCGACGGGTTCAGACCGGCCAGCCGCGCGATGTCGATCACCGCCTCGGTATGGCCGGCACGTACCAGGGTGCCGCCATCTCGCGCCATCAGCGGAAACACGTGTCCGGGTGTTACGATGTCCTGGCGTCCGCATTCCGGATCGATGGCGACCGCAATGGTCCTGGCCCGGTCGTGCGCGGAGATACCGGTCGTCACACCCTCCCGCGCCTCGATCGAGATGGTAAACGCCGTCTCATGCCGGGTTTCGTTGCGCGGCGACATCAGCGGCAGGCCGAGACGTTCCACCCGCTCGCGGGTCATCGACAGGCAGATCAGCCCGCGGGCGTGCATGGCCATGAAATTGATGCACTCGGCCGTCGCCATCTCCGCCGGAACGCACAGGTCGCCCTCGTTCTCCCGGTTTTCGTCATCAACCAGGATGAACATCCGACCCGCCCGGGCCTCGGAAACCACCTCCTCGATCGAGGACAGGGCTCCCCGGTAAACATCCCCCAACTGGTCAGGTACCGCCATTCCAGGCCCCTTCACCGGATTGCGTCAGTCGCGCCACATAGCGCGCGATCATGTCGATTTCCACATTCAACCGGCCACCCGCCACAATCGATCCGAGTGTCGTTGCCTCCAGCGTATGCGGAATGATGTTGAGTGAGCAGTCGGTGCCGGCGACCTCGTTGACGGTCAGGGACACGCCGTCAAGCGCAACTGACCCCTTCGGCGCGACAAATCGCGCCAGTTCACCGGGGACCCGGACATCGAGGCTACGGCTGTCACCCCGCGCAGTCACCGACAGCACCTCGGCGATCCCGTCGACATGCCCGGAAACCAGGTGACCCCCGAGCTCGTCCCCGAGCCGGAGCGACAGTTCGAGATTGACCGGCGTGCCCCGTGACCATGATCCGAGCGTTGTGCATGCGAGTGTTTCGTCGGAAACCTCGACCTCGAACCAGCCGGGACCGGTCCCGATCACTGTCAGGCAGGCGCCCGAACAGGAAACCGAGGCCCCCATGGCAAGGGCGGTGGTATCGTGGGCGGTCGCAAGCCGCACCATCAGTTCGCCGCGGCGCTCCATGAGTTCGACGTGCCCGACGTCAGTGACAATACCGGTGAACATGAGCGTAACCTATGACCGGACGGTGCAGGTTTCCACCAAATAACGCCTCACCGGAGCGTGTAGTATGCCACCGTGTCCTCGCCGAGTGGGCGCATGTCATCCAGGGTGAAGCCGGGCGCGGCCCCGAGCCGCGCAAGCCCGAGCGCCCTGATCGCCGGAAGCCCGTCACCGCCGATCACGACCGGTGCGCGAAACCACGCGATCCGGTCAACGCAGTCGGCGCCCAGGAACGAGGCGGCAAGCCGACCCCCGCTTTCGAGCATGACGTCGTTGAGCCCGAGTTCGGCCAGCCGATGGAGCACGCCGTCCGGGCGAACCCGCCCGTCCTCGCCTGCCGGGCATTCGACGACCTCGACACCGTGGCTTTCGAGACCGCGAACGCGGTCCGGTTCCGCTCCGGGTGCCGCCATCACCAGGACGCCGACCGTGCGGGCGGTCCGTACCAGCCGGCTGGTGACCGGAAGTGACGCCCGGGTATCGATCACCACCCTGAGCGGGGAGCGGTCGCCGAGACCCGGAAGGCGGCAGGTCAATTCCGGATCGTCGGACAACACCGTGCCAATCCCGGTCAAGATAGCGTCGTGGCGGGCACGCAGCAGGTGACCGAGCCGGCGCGCCTGTGCACCGGTGATCCACTTGCTCTCGCCGCTTCCCGTCGCGATCATGGCATCGCTCGACGTGGCGAGCTTCAGGGTCACGGCCGGACGCGTCCTCGTGATCCGGCTTGCAAACCCCGCCGTCAGGGAGGCGGCTTCCTCCCCGCACACACCGACCTCGACCTCGATGCCAGCGGCGCGCAACCGGGAGAACCCCCGTCCGTTGACCCTGGGGTCGGGATCCTGGACGGCGCAGACGACGCGGCGCACACCGGCGGCGATCAGGGCGTCGGTGCAGGGAGGTGTCCGGCCATGATGCGCACAGGGTTCGAGCGTAACGTAGGCGGCAGCGCCCCGGGCCATTGTGCCCGCCCGCGAGAGCGCGAGCGCCTCGGCATGCGGCCGGCCGGAGGGCGCCGTCGCCGCGCGTGCCACCACGATCCCGTCACGAACCAGAACGCAGCCGACCGCCGGGTTTGGCGCAACACGGCCCATGCCGCGTCGGGCCAGCCTGATCGCGAGCCGCATCCAGCGGCGGTCTGTCTCCGGGGTCGGATCTCCTGGGCTGGCCACCGCTGCGACCGGAATCAGTCGTCGTCGTCGTAGCGCTGGCTCAGGTCCTCGACGAATTCCTCGAAGTCCTTTGCCTCGCGGAAGTTCTTGTAGACCGAGGCAAAGCGGACGTAGGCAACGGAGTCGAGGTTGGCAAGCGAGTCCATCACCATTTCGCCAATGACGCTTGAGGGTATCTCGGGTTCGCCCATGCTCTCGAGGCGGCGAACGATGCCTGTGACCATCCGGTCCAGCCGTTCCGGCTCGACCGGTCGCTTGCGAAGTGCGATCTGGATTGACCGCTCGAGCTTGTCGCGATCGAACGGTGTGCGACGCCCGGTTTTCTTCAGCACCGTGATCTCGCGCAGTTGCACCCGCTCGAAGGTCGTGAACCGGGCACCGCAGGCACGGCAGAAACGGCGACGGCGTATGGCCGCATTGTCCTCGGTGGGACGGGAATCCTTCACCTGGGTATCAGTGTTGCCGCAGAACGGACACCGCATGGTTGCTCTCTCCCTGTAACGGCACCGCGCTGTTGCCGGCATAGATCGGATGAGTCCGACACAGCCTCTCAACCGCAGCCCTGGTCCGGACCTCGACATCCGGATCGGGCGTTCCATCGGCGTCGATACCATCAAGCACGTCGCCGATCAGGGTACCGACCGTGCGGAAGTCGTCGACGTCGAACCCGCGCGAGGTAGCGGCCGAGGTTCCGAGCCGGATTCCGGAGGTCACCGTCGGCGGCCGCGGATCGAACGGGATGCCATTCTTGTTGCAGGTCAGCCCGGCACGTTCGAGCGCAGCCTCGGCATCCCTTCCAGTCACCTGCTTGGCGCGCAGGTCAATCAGCATCAGGTGGGTATCGGTTCCGCCGGAGACGATCTCGAAACCCCGCGATACCAGGGTGCCGGCGAGCGCACGGGCATTGGCAACCACGGCAGTGGCATAATCGCGGAACTCCGGCCGCAGGGCCTCCCCGAAAGCCACTGCCTTGGCCGCGATCACATGCATGAGCGGCCCGCCCTGCAAACCCGGGAACAGCGCCGAATCGACACGCCTGGCAAGCGCGGAGTCATTGGTCAGCACCATGCCGCCACGCGGCCCGCGCAGAGTCTTGTGCGTCGTCGTCGTCACCACATCGGCGAAATCCATCGGGTTGGGATGGACGCCCCCGGCGACGAGACCGGCGAAATGCGCCATGTCCACCATCAGCCGAGCTCCCACCTGGTCGGCGATCTCCCTGAATCTGGCAAAGTCCAGGACCCTGGGATACGCCGACCCGCCGGCGATAATCAGTTGCGGGCGATGCTGTCTGGCGAGTTCCCGGACCTGGTCGAAGTCCACTCGGGCGTCATCGCGGTTGACGCCGTACTGGACAGCGTCGAACCACTTTCCCGACTGGTTTGGCGCGGCACCGTGGGTCAGGTGCCCTCCGGCTGCAAGCGACATGCCAAGGATGGTATCGCCCGGCTTGAGCAGTGCCATGAACACCGTCTGGTTGGCCTGGGCGCCCGAATGGGGCTGGACGTTGGCGAAGCCGGCGTCGAACAGCCGTCGCGCCCGGTCGATGGCCAGCGTCTCGACCTCGTCGACATGAAGGCAGCCACCGTAGTAGCGCCGGCCCGGGTAGCCTTCGGCGTACTTGTTGGTCAGGACCGATCCCATGGCATCGAGCACCGCCGCGGAAACGATATTCTCCGAGGCGATCAGTTCGATCTGCTCGTTCTGCCTGCGGCCCTCGTCGCAGACCGACCGGTACACGTCCGGATCGACAGCGGCGAGCGAATCGGAGAAGAAGCCTGAGGTCGCCGACCCCGGCCGGGTACCGTGTCCCGTCACGACCCGGTTCCCGAAAGTGTCGGGCCGGACAGTGCCGAGAGCTTGGCGACCCGGCGCTCGTGCCTGCCGCCATCGAACCCGGTACGCAGGAAGGTCTCGAGACAGGCTATCGCCGTCTGTTCGTCGATCACTCGCGCACCCATGGCAAGAACGTTCGCATTGTTGTGTTCACGGCACAGCCGTGCCGCTGTGACATCGGAGCATAGCGCCGCACGAATCCAGTGATACCGGTTGAGCGCGATGCTCATGCCGATGCCGGAACCGCAGACCGCGATGCCGACGTCCGCCTCCCCCTGCCGGAGGGCGCAGGCGACTGCTCCGGCGAAGTCCGGATAATCCACCGGGACCGGCCCGTCGGTCCCCAGATCAAGCACCGGGTAGCCGGCATCAGAAAGCCAGGAGACCAGGGACGATTTCAGCGACACACCGCCGTGGTCGGCCCCGATCGCGACAACCCTTCCGTCCATCGATCCAATCGCCCGTTCCCGCCGTAAGGCGAATATACGGTATCCGCGCGAGCGCTGCCATCTAGCAATTGGGTTCCCCGGGCTTGGAGCGGGTCGAGGTTGCGGCTATACAGGCTCCTTCCCAGCACCACGACAGCCGGACCCCGTGCCATGGCCGAAGCTCCCAGGATCTCCCCTGCCCCGGATACGCCGTCGGCAAAAAAGCCCCGACCGGACTTTCAATGGGACGATCCGTTGCACATTGCAGACCAGCTGACCGACGAGGAACGCATGGTCGCGGATGCGGCTCGTGCCTATTGCCAGGAACGGCTGATGCCAAGGGCGAGGGACGCGTTCCGGCACGAACACTTCCATCGCGAGATCCTGACCGAGATGGGAGAACTCGGCTTCCTCGGCGCGACCATCGACGGCTACGGTTGCGCCGGTGTCAATCACGTCTGCTATGGCCTGATTGCGCGCGAGGTCGAACGGGTCGACAGTGGCTATCGGTCAGCCATGAGCGTGCAGTCAAGCCTGGTCATGCACCCGATTCACGCGTACGGCACCGAGGAACAGCGCCGGAAGTACCTGCCGCGACTGGCGACCGGCGAGATCGTCGGGTGTTTCGGGCTGACCGAACCGGACCACGGATCGGACCCGGGGGGCATGAAGACCCGGGCGCGACGGGTCGGTGACGGCTGGGTGCTCGACGGCGCGAAGATGTGGATCAGCAATTCCCCGATCGCCGACGTGTTCGTGGTCTGGGCCAAGACCGAGGACGGGGTCATCCGCGGCTTCATCCTCGAGAAGGGCATGGAAGGGCTGTCGGCGCCAAAGATCGAGGGCAAGTTCTCGCTGCGCACCTCGGTCACCGGCGAGATCGTGATGGAGGGCGTGCCGGTTCCCGCCGACAACCTGCTGCCCGGCGTCCAGGGACTGTCGGGACCTTTCGGGTGCCTCAACAAGGCGCGCTACGGAATTGCCTGGGGTGCGCTCGGTGCGGCCGAGTTCTGCTGGCACCAGGCCCGCAGCTACACGCTCGAGCGGCACCAGTTCGGTCGCCCGCTCGCCGCCAACCAGCTGATCCAGAAGAAACTCGCCGACATGCAGACCGAGATCACCATCGGGCTGCAGACCTGCCTGAGGCTCGGACGCCTGCTCGACGAGGGACGCGGCGCCCCCGAGGCAATCTCGCTGGCCAAGCGCAATTCCTGCGGAAAGGCGCTGGACATCGCACGCATGGCGCGGGACATGCACGGCGCCAACGGGATTTCCGACGAGTACGGCGTGATCCGGCACGTGATGAACCTGGAGACCGTGAACACCTACGAGGGCACGCACGATGTCCATGCCCTGATTCTCGGCCGGGCCCAGACCGGGCTGCAGGCGTTTACGGGAGCCTGACCGGCATCGGTCGGCAAAAGGGTACGGCGCACGGCAGACCGCGGGTCCCCGCGCACCGGAGAGCGGAAGGGCCAGGACGGTGTCCCAGGCAAGGCCGATACGCAAGCTGCTGATCGCGAACCGCGGCGAAATCGCCATCCGCATCACGCGTGCGGCCAACGAACTCGGGATCAGGACGGTCGCGGTCTATTCGCACCAGGATCGCTATGCCCTGCACCGGTTCAAGGCTGACGAGGCCTACCTTGTCGGCCGGGACAAGCCGCCGGTCCAGGCCTATCTCGATATCGAGGACATCCTGCGCGTTGCCCGGATGACCCGGGTGGACGCCGTCCATCCCGGCTACGGCTTCCTGTCGGAGAACCCTGACTTTGCCGCGGCCTGCATCGCCGCCGGTGTGAACTTCGTCGGCCCGCCGCCCGAGGTGATGCAGCGGCTGGGGAGCAAGGTGGAGGCGCGCCTGCTCGCCGAGCGCAGCGGACTTGCCGTCATGCCGGCCACCGCCGCGTTGCCCCGGGACCCGGAGCAGTGTGTCGCGCTCGCCGAGGAGATCGGATTTCCGGTGATGGCCAAGGCGAGTTGGGGCGGTGGAGGCCGCGGCATGCGGGTGATCGCGGATGCCGGGTCCCTCGGCGACCAGCTTGTGCAGGCGCGACGCGAAGCCTACGCCGCCTTTGGCAACGACGAGATCTTCCTCGAGAAGCTGGTGCGCCGGGCCCGGCACGTCGAGGTGCAGCTGCTCGCCGACAGCGCCGGTACCGTCGTTCACCTGCACGAACGTGACTGTTCGATGCAGCGGCGCAACCAGAAGGTGGTCGAACGTGCGCCTGCCCCCTACCTGTCGCGAATCGAGGCCGCGGAGCTCTGTTCAGGCGCGGTCCGACTTGCGCAGGCGGCCGGATACCGCAACGCCGGAACGGCGGAATTCCTGCTCGACGTGGAGACCGGCCGGTTCCACTTCATCGAGGTCAATCCACGCATCCAGGTGGAACATACAGTCACCGAGGAAATCACCGGCATCGATATCGTCAAGGCCCAGATCCGCATCGCGGAGGGCGCGCTCATCGGCGATGGCGCAAGCGGGGTGCCGGAGCAGGACAGCATCCGAATCAACGGACACGCGCTGCAGTGCCGGATCACCACCGAGGATCCGCTGAACCGGTTCATTCCCGACTACGGACGGATTACCGCGTACCGGGGCGCCAACGGATTCGGTATCCGGCTCGATGGAGGCACGGCGTATTCCGGGGCCGTGATCACTCCGTTCTACGACTCGCTGCTCGAGAAGGTGACCGCGTGGGCACCGACCGCCGGGGAAGCTGCGGCCCGGATGGACCGGGCACTGCGCGAGTTCCGCATTCGCGGCGTCGCCACCAACCTCGTCTTCCTCGAGGCCCTGGTCGGTAACCAGGATTTCCGTGCCGGCAGGGTGACCACCACCTTCATTGACGACACCCCGGCCCTGTTCGACTTCAGGCCGCGCCGCGACCGTGCCACGCGCCTGCTGACCTTCATGGGCGAGGTGCTGGTCAACGGCAACGAAGAGGTCAGGAACCGGCCGCGGCCGACAGCACGTCACCAGATCCGTCCGCTGACCCTGCCGGCGGGGGATACGCCCGCGGGCAGCCGCCAGCACCTGGACACCGCCGGTCCGGATCGATTTGCGCAGTGGATGCGGGAGCATGACCGCGCCCTGGTCACGGACACGACAATGCGTGACGCCCACCAGTCGCTGATTGCGACCCGGATGCGCACCCACGACATCCTGCAGATCGCACCGGCCTACGCCCGGTTGCTACCGCAACTGCTCTCGCTTGAATGTTGGGGCGGCGCCACCTTCGATGTCTCGATGCGTTTTCTGAAGGAAGATCCGTGGGACCGTCTCGAGGGCATCCGCGCCGCAGTGCCAAACATCCTGCTCCAGTGCCTGGTTCGCGGCGCCAACGGAGTGGGATACACCAATTATCCGGACAACGTGGTCCGGTTCTTCATCCAGCGTGCCGCCGCTTCGGGAATTGACCTGTTCCGGGTATTCGACTGCCTGAACCTGGTGGACAGCATGCGGGTGACCATGGACACCATCCTCGAGGAGGAGAAACTCTGCGAGGCCGCAATCTGCTACACCGGAGACCTGACCGACCCGGACAGTCGCTACGATCTCGCCTACTATCTCGAACTCGCCCGCAGCCTCGAGGCCGCCGGTGCACATATCATCGCCATCAAGGACATGGCGGGTCTGTGCAAGCCGGAGGCGGCGCGCCGGCTGATCACGGCGCTGCGCCAGGAAGTGGGAACCCCGATCCACTTCCACACCCACGATACCAGCGGAATCGCGGCCGCCAGCGTGCTCGCCGCTGTCGAGGCGGGCTGTGACGCCATTGACGGCGCCATGGATTCATGGAGCGGGCTGACTTCGCAGCCCAATCTCGGATCGATCGTCGAAGCCCTGCGCGGCACCAGGCATGACACCGGTCTTGACCACGACGCCCTGCGCCGCATCGATGGCTACTGGGAAGACGCCCGGCACCACTATGTGGCCTTCGAGAGCGACATGCGTTCCGGGTCTTCGGGCGTATTCCGGCACGGCATGCCCGGGGGACAGTTTACCAACCTGCGGGAACAGGCCCGGGCCCTGGGACTGGAGACCCGCTGGCCCGAGGTCGAGAAGGCCTACGCCGATGTAAACGACATGTTCGGCGACATCATCAAGGTCACACCGACTTCCAAGGTGGTCGGCGACATGGCGGTTGCCATGGTCAGTGCCGGTCTCGCGCCCGACGACGTTGTTGATCCCGATCGCGACATCTCCTGGCCAGGATCGGTGGTTTCATTCTTTCGCGGTGAGCTCGGCCGGCCGGACGGCGGGTTTCCGCAGGCGCTGCAACGCAAGATCCTGCAGGACCAGGAACCCCTCGACGGGCGTCCCGGCGCCCTGCTCGATGCGGTCGATCTCGAGGCTGTCCGTGCCGAGGCCGCGCGCCGTATCCGGCGCAGCGTCAGCGACAACGATTTGGCTTCCTACCTGATGTATCCGGAAGTGTTCGTCGAATTCGCGGCACACCGTCGCAGCTATTCCGATGTCGGCGTACTGCCCACCCCGGTGTTCTTTTTCGGCCCGGTCGTCGATGAGGAATTCGAGATCGAGATCGAGCAGGGCAAGGTGCTGCTGGTCACCCTGCTGGCGCTCGGAGAACCTGACGAAGAAGGGATGCAGACCCTGTTCTTCGAGCTGAACGGCCAGCCGCGGACCGTCCGCATTGCCAACCGCGCATTGCTCTCGGACCAGGCCGCACGCCGCAAGGCGGACGAGACGGCGCCGGAACAGGTGGGCGCCCCGATGCCGGGCCGGATCGTCGGCCTCGCGGTTGCGGTCGGGGACAGGATCGGGCGCGGCGATCCCCTCTTCACCATCGAGGCAATGAAGATGGAAAGCGTGGTCTTCAGCGAGATCCCGGGCACGGTGGAGGAAATCGTCGTCCCGGCCGGACACCAGGTGGAAGCCCACGACCTGGTCCTGGTCCTTGCACCAGCGGAGTAACCATGGTCCTTTCTCCCCATTGCCGGAATGTCGACGCCGGAGCGGGACGGAGAAGCGGGGCATGGTTACCGGGGCTACCGGCCCGGGGTACCGGTGGTGGGGCTGCGCAACGACGTGACTGCCAGATCGTCCTTCGACCGGCATCATCGGTTTCGCGAGCGAGTCGGTTTCCTGTCGGTTGTCGCCGAGCCGCCCGAAGTGCCGCCGGCGCGGAAGAACGCGAGCGTAGGTGCGCCAACAGGCAGCTCGCAAGTGATTGTTGAACGGGATCCGGACGGCATGGCACCGGCGTGGCTCCCGTCACAAAACCGTAGCGCCCTGAACTCGCTCATAGCTCAATGTCTACCTGTCTGCCCCTGCGGTTTCCCGAAACCAGACTCAGTCAGGTAACGTCCCTTACTGTCTGTTGTCAGTTCCGCAACTTTACAAACACCGCAGGCCCAATGTCCTCATATATCCCTTGTGAAAAGTACAAGGTAGTCCGTTTTTGAACATTATCCTTTCTATAGATGAGATGCGGCTCGCCACTCACCCTTGTCCCTAATGCTATGATATCATATCCTTTACCTTTGATTTTGAACTTGGTAGGATGAAATCTTTCCGGTGCCAGCATAATATTCACATTGCTCATTCTCTCTTTCATAGACGCGAACTTCGCACCAGCTTTGATTTGGATCTTGTAATATCCGTCAAATATATCAGACGGTTCAATATGGAGATAGAATGCATCTGTAGACAGTTCATTATTTGTTACCGGAATTGACCCTTCGATATCTACTATGAACTTTGAATCACGAGAATCAATTTCAAATTCCTCAACATCTACATACTCATTCAGAATGTCCTCAAGCCGGTCAATGTTGGATTTTGCGTTATCGTCCAGTTCTCCGAATTGGGAAAATCCTGCCTGAAACTCGATCACAGAATCTGTGCCATTAGCAATGCTTGGTATATCATCTACGTCAAATGAAATCTCAACTTCATCTGCCCGGCAAGCGAAAAGAAAAAAACATACCGCACAAAGAGACATTGGTTTGACAAGTCTACACAAGGATTCCACGACTCACACTCCAATTAGTATGTTGTTGTTAGCAATAGCCTAACATCGTCATCTCTCACTGTCAATCTGTCAGTTCTTTGGAGAGCAGTGTCTTATTTCCATGCCTTGGCAAACGCTTTCCATTAGTGTCCTAGTACACATTTACCCGATTTTATGGCGACCGGTAAGTTATTTGGCGCATCGCTGGATGTGATCTTTGCTCAATTGGTGATAGGTGATGACACGGGAGGTGCTCTGTAGCTCAGTAAAAGGGAGCGTCCCCATAACGAAGGTGAAGGTGCCAAGTTCGGACCCTGCTAAAACTACCGCTTCCCGTGCGTATTCTGGCACACGATTACCAAATGGCGGCACCAATCGTAGCCGCCCCCGATACTACGCCGGTCATTGGAGGGACCGGCGGTATCCGCAGCGGCGATGGACCGGGTTCGGACGCGGGAAACGGGGCGGTAGCCGGACCGTCTGTTTCTGCCGCTCGGGCCCGGGAACCGTTTATCTGCTCATGGCCTGCACCCGGGCGAACCGTGAAGACCTGACGCCAACGGACACCAGAGGCGTTGTCGCGGTTGGTCGCGGCGATCAAGAGGGAGGCAACGGGTCAATGACGGGCGAACGTACAGAACTCGGACGGGAAATCGAAACAGCACTGGGCGAGGTTCTCGACCATGTGCGCGGCGAGACGGCCTTGCCGTGCCGGATCGTCGACGATCCCGCCGCCGACCGAATTGTCGCACTCCGCAAGCGGTTGCGGCTGAGTCGGCAGAAATTCGCCGACCGGTTCGGTCTCGATGTGCGGGCACTTCAGGAATGGGAACAGGGCCGGCGCGTTCCCGACAGGGCGGCACGGGTGTTGCTCACCGTGATCGACCGGGACCCCGAGGCCGTGGTCAGGGCACTTGGCGCTGATGGCACCTGAGCGGCCAGGGGCGGTCACGTGAACCTGTGAGCAACGTGCTGGCCGCGCGAAAGGGATCAATTGACAACAATGGACAACCGGGGGACGAGCGCGTCTACGCGGCCTCGAGCCGGACACGCAGCCGGGTTCCCGTTACCTTCGCGACCTTCGCCGGAGAGCGTGTGCATTGCGGCGTCCGGCTGCTCTCCAGCCGCGCTGCCGCCGACCGTGTTGTCCTCGTCCGTGCGGCCGCTCCGCCCGGGTGAACCCGACGCACTTGCGCGCCCCGATGAACGCACGGGCCGCCTTGAACTCCGGCTCCAGTTGGCCGTGAGCTTGGACACAGCGCGAGGCGGGTCTTCCTGCCCAGCGCCCGCACCACCACCTGCCACCTGGTCGCGGTACCCTGCAACACCTGCCCGATGCCATCCCGGCTGCCGGGACGCATCATCCACAGGGGACCGGTCTCACGATGCGGCACGCTCCTCCGTGGCAACGGAGCCAGGTATCAGAAATGGGCCTCGAGGGTGCGATGGTCCGAGTTGCAGGCGGCGACATCGAGTGCGGCGTCCGGTGGCAGCCGCGGCTGCTGGCGCAGCCCCACGGTCTCGCGGATCGCGAGTTCGAACCGCTCGAGCCCCGGCAGGATGCTGACCGCCGCCGCCCGGCGCCAGGCGACCTCGGCTGCCATCGTCTCCAGCACCTTCGCAAGCTGTCCGCGCACCTTCTCGATGTCGGGGCGCCGCTTGCGCAGGGTCTTGCGCACCTTGGACAGTGCCGAGACCAGTGACCTGCTTCCCGGCACCGCGCGCAGCTCGCGTTCCGCCTGCCTCATCGCCTGGGAGGCCTGCTTCGGCTCGGTGGTCGCAATCACCACGTCAAGCTCGCCGATCCGCGGTGCGAGTTCGGCCAGACCGTCGGCTCCCCGCAGGATCCCGATGGTTTCGCGAAGCGCGCCATAGGCCGTGTCGACAGTCCGGCGATAGGTCGTGCGCGCCCGCGCCTCCGCTGCCAGCAGCTGCGCGAACCCCTCCCGTTCGCTGTCCCAGTGCGCGGGAATCTGCGCGAGCAACCCTTCCCGTTCCCGGTCGAGTTCCGCGATTTCCGCTTCCTCGTTCCCGGTGCGTCCGACACGGTTCGCATCGCGTTTCAGTCTGGCGCTCTCGGTATCGAGGCGACGGACGACGCGTTCGATGGCCCGGACCTCACGCAGCACCGGGATGTACCCGGTCTCGGCCGCCTCGCGCGCCTGCTCGGCCGTCCGGACGGCGGCAACCAGTTCCGGGACCCCGGCAACGGTCTCGAAACTGCTCTCCAGCGCCCGGCGCGGTTTCGGCGGCAGGTCCAACAGGTCAAGTGCCCGGACATCCGACAGCGCCCGGTCGAGTTCCCCCTGCCCGCTTTCGTAGCGCGCGAACACATGCTCTTCCACACAGGCCTGCAGCCGCGGGTTGATCGGCGGTGGAGCCGTTTCGGAGAGCAGTGAAACCCGGTTGGGCAGGTAGTTCACCAGCGAGGGCGTCACGCCGACGATCACAAGTGCGAACAGCTGCAGGCAGATGAACGGGACTACGCCCTTGTACATCTCGATCGTGCGCACGGTCGCCGAGGCAACTCCGCGCAGGTAGAACAGAGCGAAACCGAATGGCGGGGTCAGGAACGAGGTCTGGATGTTCAGTCCGATCATGACGCCGAGCCACACGGCGGTCACGTTGGCGGATGGGTCGGCCAGCAGGATCGGTGCGACGATCGGAACCACCACGACGGCGATCTCGATGAAATCGAGGAAGAAGCCCAGGATGAAGATCACCAGCATCACGATGACGAACTGGCTCCAGAAGCCACCAGGAAGGCCCTGGAGGAAATCGCGTACCAGTTCCTCGCCGCCGAAGGCGCGGAAGGCGGCGGTCAGCATCGCGGCGCCGAGCAGGATGATGAAGACCAGCGAGGTGGTCTTCGCGGTCTCGATCATGACACCGCGCAACGTGTCCTCGATGCGCAGCGCCCGCCAGCCGCTCCAGACAATGGCCACCAGCAGGGCCGCAACGGCGACGGCCGCAACGACCAGGGCAGCAACGTCGCGGCCGGTGTCGATCCGCTTCACGTTGATTTCGTGGATGGCCAGGGCCGCGCCCAGGACCACGACGGCGACTATCGCGAGCGCCGCCGGCCGGTAGGCCCCGGGCGTCCCCGCGGTCAGCCGGTACCCGGCCATGATCAGCGCCCCGACGGCACCGATGGCGCCGGCCTGGTTGACCGTCGCCACACCGCTCAGGATCGAGCCCAGAACCAGGAAGATCAGGGTGAGCGGCGGAACCAGGACGACCAGTACCCGCACGACGAAGCCGCGGTCGCCGACGGCCGAGCGCGGTATCGCGGGCGCCACTCCCGGGCGCAGCAGCGCAATGCCGAGAATGAAGGCCATGTACAGGCCGACCAGCACAAGTCCGGGAATGAAGGCACCGAGGAACATCTCGCCGGCGCTGGTCGAGGATATGTCGAAGGCCGACGGCATGGTCGGTTCGCCGGTCGCCTGCTTGTACAGCGCCTTGCGCGCCGTGCTCGCCTGATCGGTGGCGCTCGCCAGCTGGTCGGAGAGGATGATCAGGACGATGGAGGGAGGGATGATCTGACCGAGCGTACCCGACGCCGCCACAGTCCCGGTGGCGAGCGGCCTCGAGTAGTTGTTCTGCAACATCGCCGGCAGCGAGATCAGTCCCATGGCCACCACTGTCGCCCCGACGATCCCGGTCGTCGCGGCGAGCAGGGCGCCCACGAAAACCACCGATATCCCGAGACCGCCCGGGATGCGCCCGAACATCTGCGCCATGGTGATCAGCAGGTCCTCGGCGATGCGGGAGCGCTGCAGCATGATCCCCATGAAGATGAACAGCGGAATCGCGATCAGGGTATCGCGCTCCGCCTCCCAGTAAATGCCGCGGAAATTGGTGACGCCCGCGCTCAGCCACTGGACCGGCCCGCCCTGGGCGAAATAGGCGTCGGGATTGTCAGCAAACAACGCCCCGGCGCCGGCCGCCACCGCAACGGACAGGATCGCGGCACCCGGCAAGGCGAACGCGACCGGGAAACCGGCGCCGAGGGCGGCGGCCATCAGGATGATCAGAAGTGCGAGAAACAGCAGTTCCATGACGGCGGCGGGCTCCGGTAGCGGCGATCAGTGGCCGGGGACGCCTTCCGGCTCGCGACGACCCGCCTCGCCGCGTGTGTCCGCGATCGCTTCGAGGAAGTAACTGGTGAACTGGATCAGCATCGAGACCGCGAAAAGGCCGAGGAATCCCGCCATCAGGTATTTCACGTACAGTCCGAACCCGGCCTGGGTCACCTCGAAGGCAAGCAACGGGCTGTTGATGACCGACGACTTGCTGCCCATCCCGAAAGCCAGGATGACCCAGCACATCGACATACCCAGCGTGACGGCGCCCACGGCATTGACCCATCCCTTCGCCCGCCCGGACAGGCCGGCGTAGAACACGTCGACACGCACATGACCTTCCTCCATGAGGGTATAGGCGCTGGCAAACAGGAACAGTGCCGCGTACCAGAACCGGACCAGGTCGGCCATGAAGGCCTGTTCGTAGGAAAAGACGAACCGGGCGATGACGATCAGGAGTTCGGCGATCACCACCAGTGCCGCGAGCCAGTGAAACCCGATCGAACGCGAGAATGCCGCGCAGACAAGCCCCACGAGTACGAGCGGCCAGTGCAGCCAGGTGCCGCGGAAACTGGACTTGCCGAGATCGCGCGCCAGGGTGTCGCCAACCATCCCGGGAAGCAGTTCCTCGATGCGCAGGAACGAGACCACGGCATCGGCGACGCCGACAAGAAGTACCGCCCAGAACGCGCCGCGGATCAGGTACCGATTGATGTCGGCGATTCTCAGGGCGTCGACGCGAAGCGGGACCGACGGCGTGGCCAGCACCCACGCGCAGGCCAGCACCACCGCGGCGCCGTAAAGGCCGGCCTGCATCCAGGCGACCGCCGGTGGCGCCGTGTCAGCGATCGCGGTGCTGCCCGGAAACCGGTGCCAGAGCGTCAGGTAATTGTCGGCCAGGAATGCCGCGAGAATTCCCAGCATGCCCCAGCCGAAACACCGGGCGATCGGGACCCCGGGTCCCGGCGGTCTGTCCGACATGCCGTTCCTTCACGGATGGAGAACGGGCGGGGGCGATCGCCCCCGCCCGGTTGCGCCGGTCACATCAGAGGTCGAGGACCCGGTTGCGCTGGGCGACGAACGCCATATCGGAGAACCCGCTCCAGCGGCCGATGTCGTCACGCGCGGACGCGAAGGCATCGTGCACCTTGGCTGCGAGCGGGCTGTGCGCACGGGTTTCGGCAAAGACCTGGGCCGCGGCGTCCCCGAAGCTGTCGTAGACGTCGTCATTGAACTCGCGCAGTTCGACGCCGTGCTCGGTGATCAGGCGCGACAGGTAGCTGCCGTTATTGGCGTTGGTTTCCGCCGTCTGGCGCGCGTTTTCCTCGTTGCAGGCCGCCTCGATGATGGCCTTGTCGGTACCCGACAGTCCGGACCAGAAGTCGAGGTTCAAGCCGAAGGCCAGCTGTGAGCCGGGCTCATGCATGCCGGGGTAGTAGTAGTACTTGGCGGCTTCGTAAAACTTCATGAAGTAGTCGTTGTACGGGCCGACCCATTCGGTCGCGTCAATGGCGCCCGCGACCAGATTCTCGTAGATCTGGCCGCCCGGCAGCGAAACCGGTGATGCGCCGAGCTTGGCCATGACGTCTCCGCCAAGACCCGGAATGCGCATCTTCAGGCCCTTCAGGTCGTCCGCCGTCTCGATTTCCTTGTTAAACCAGCCGCCCATCTGCACGCCGGTGTTGCCGCAGGCGAAGTTCTTCAGGCCGAAACCGCCGGCGACCTCGTCCCACAGTGCCTGGCCGCCAGCGTACTTGATCCACGCGTCCATCTCGGTATAGGTCAGCCCGAACGGAACGGACGTGAAATACGCCCAGGCCGGATGCTTGCCCTTCCAGTAGTAGTCGGCCGCGATGTAGGCCTGCGCATTGCCCGATGCGACCTCGTCGAACGAGTCGAAGGCCCCGACCCGCTCGCCGGCCGCAAAGTACTGCACGTTGAGCCGGCCCTCGGTCAGCTCGCCTATGCGCGCAGCCAGACGCTGGGCCGAAATACCGAGGCCAGGGAAGTCGCGCGGCCAGGTCGAAACGATGGTCAGGTCCTTGGCTCCCTGCGCCAGGGCCGGCGTGGCCAGTGTCGTGGCTGCAGCACCCGCAGCTGCAGCAAGGGTGCCGGTTTTCAGGAATTCACGGCGATCCATGGTTTGATTCTCCCTGAGTTTGAGTACTGTCGATTCCACGACCTGGTGGCCCGACCGTGTACCTGCACCCGCATGTTCCGCACGGCTCGTGTTGCAGGTGACCCGTTCATACCGTAACTCACGGAGGGGCGAAAGCTGTGAGCGGAGGTGGAGGATGCCGGATCGTCGCGTCCCGCACTCCCCGGACACGGCTGGATGACCGCGGTTGCCGGCGGAGAAAGTCATGAATGCAGAAACTGACGGCACCTGGCGCAGGCTTCGCGAACACTCCCGGCGTCTCGGCCCGGTGCACCTTCGCCAGCTGCTCCGTGACGAGCGCCGGACACCGGAACTGGTCGCCTCGCTCGACGACCTGACCCTCGACTTCTCACGCGAGAAGCTCGATGCCGCCGCACTCGAGGACCTGGTACAGCTGGCGCGCAACGCCGACGTGGAGGGCATGCGCGAGCGGATGGTCGCCGCGGAACCGATCAATTCGAGCGAACGACGCGCCGTGCTTCACATGGCGCTGCGCGGCGGAGCACCGGCGCCGGCCGGTGCCGACGTCGTGGTCGAGCGCGACCGGTTCCTCGATTTCGCCGAACAGGTCCGCGCCGGCCCGTTCCGGGACGTGCTCAGCCTCGGCATCGGGGGATCCCATCTCGGCCCGGCCATGGCGGCCCGGGCGCTGACACCCGACCACGACGGTCCGCGGCTGCACCACGTCTCGAACATCGACGGCGCCGACCTGGCCGATACCGTCCGCGGCCTCGACCCCGCCCGGACCCTTGTTATCGTCTGCTCCAAGAGCTTCGGTACGCTGGAAACCATGGCCAACGCCCGGCTCGCGCGGGCGTGGCTCGGCGACCGTGCGCCGGCGCACATGGTCGGTGTCTCGGCCAACCCCGCCGCCTGCCGCGAATTCGGTATTCCGCAGGACCGCATCTTCGGGTTCTGGGACTGGGTCGGCGGGCGATTCTCGGTTTGGTCGGCGGTCGGACTGTCACTCGCCATCGGCATCGGGGCGCGACGGTTCCGCAGCCTGCTTTCCGGTGCGGCCGACATGGACCGGCATTTCCGCAGCGCGCCGCTCCGGCACAATCTCCCGGTGCTCCATGCTCTTGTCGGGATCTGGCGACGCAACCTGATGGGCTGGCCCTCCGTTGCGCTGGTTCCCTACGATCAGCGCCTCGACCGCTTCGTCGCCTTCATCCAGCAGCTCGAGATGGAATCGAACGGCAAGCGGGTCACCCGGGACGGTGAGCCGGCGGGCGGTTCGACCTCCCCGGTCATCTGGGGCGAACCGGGGTCCAACGCCCAGCACTCCTTCTTCCAGTTCCTGCACCAGGGCACCGACACGGTTCCGGTCGATTTCCTCATCGCGGCCCGGCCACGCGATGCCGACCGCGGGCACCACGCCCTGCTGCAGGCGAACTGCCTCGCCCAGGGACAGGCTCTCGCGCTGGGCCGCACCGCGGACGAGGTGGCGGCAGCCCTGCGCGCCGGTGGGGAGGACGAGGGCGCGGTCGCGCGACTGGTCCCGCACCTCCTGCTTCCTGGCGACCGTCCCTCGACCACCGTGACCTATCGCAGCCTCGACCCCTACTCACTCGGACGACTGGTTGCGCTGTACGAACACCGGGTGTTCGTGCAGGGGGTGATCTGGGGCGTGAACTCCCACGACCAGTGGGGAGTGGAACACGGCAAGGTACTCGCCGACGGCCTGATCCCGGCACTGCGCGACGGCGCTGCGGTCGAGGCCGATCCGTCGACCCGGGCCCTGGTTGCCCGGCTTCGGGATCTCGGATCATGACCGGGTCCCGGATGCGCGACATCTGTGCCCGTGGACCGGTGGTCCCGGTGCTGACCGTCGACGATTCCGCCCGTGCGGAACCCCTCGCACGGGCGCTGGTCGAGGGGGGCCTGCGGGTGATCGAGGTCACGCTCAGGACCGCCGCGGCGATCGAGGCGATCGGGATCATTGCGCGGCAGGTTCCCGACGCCATCGTCGGGGCGGGCACCCTGCGCACGCCCGGGGACGTTTCCCGCGCCGCCGCAGCCGGAGCACGGTTCGGCGTCTCGCCGGGCCTGACACCCGCATTACTCGCACGTGCGAAGGCACTGGACCTGCCGTTCCTGCCTGGTGTCGCGACGCCGTCGGAGGCCATGGCGGCAGCGGAGCACGGCTACCGGCTGCTCAAGTTCTTTCCCGCCGAAAGCTGCGGCGGAGCGGCGGCGCTGTCGGCCTGGGCAAGCCCGCTCGCCGGGCTCGAGTTTTGCCCCACCGGAGGCATCGGACCGCACAACGCGTCCGATTACCTCCGGCTTGCCAACGTGACCTGCATCGGCGGCAGCTGGGTCGCGCCACCGGCCCGCATCAGGGCCGGCGACTGGTCCGGAATCAGGAAGAGTGCCGCCGCGGCGGCAGCGCTCGGCGTGGCGCGATGACACCGGACCGGTCTGCACCGGCGCTCCGCACCGTGCCGACCGCACCGGTCCCCGGCCAGAAGCCTGGCACCTCGGGCCTGCGCGCGCGCACCGTCGAGGCCATGCAGCCAAACTGGATCGAGAACCTCACCCAGTCGATACTCGACGTCATCGCGCCGGGAGCCGGATCGTCGCTGGTTCTTGGAGGTGACGGACGGTTCTTCAACGACCGTGCGATCCAGGTTCTGCTGAAAATGGCCGCGGCGAACGGCGTGGCACATGTCGCCGTCGCCCGAAACGGGCTGCTGTCGACGCCGTCCGCCTCGGCCGAGATCAGGCACCGGCGCGTCGACGGCGGGCTGATCCTCTCGGCCAGCCACAACCCCGGCGGCGAGGACGGCGATTTCGGCCTGAAGGTCAACATCGCGAACGGCGGCCCGGCGCCGGAACCCGTGACCGACGCGATCCATCGCAGGACCCTCGAGCTTGACGTCTACCGAGTCCTCGACGCGCCCGACATCAATCTCGCGAGCGTGGGGAACACCGCGCTCGGCCCGATGCGGGTGGAGGTGTTTGATCCGGTGCCCCGCTACGTGGAACTGATGCGCTCGCTGTTCGATTTCGACGCGATACGCGCGCTGTTCCGGTCGGGTTTCCGGATGCGGTTCGACGCCATGCACGCGGTCACCGGCCCCTATGCGCAGGCCCTTCTGGAAGACGAGCTTAGCGCCGGTCCCGGTACCGTCGTCAACGCCACCCCGAAGCCGGACTTCGGCGGCCGCCATCCCGACCCCAACCCGGTGCATGCCGCCGACCTCGTGGCCGAGCTGTTCGCCCGGGGCGCACCCGATTTCGCGGCCGCATCCGACGGTGACGGTGACCGGAACATGATCCTCGGACGCGGCATCTGCGTCGGCCCGTCCGACAGTCTCGCGGTCCTCGCCGCGAACGCCCACCTTGCACCCGGATATCCGGACGGGCCGGTCGGCATCGCCCGGTCGATGCCGACCTCGCGCGCCGCGGACCGGGTTGCCCGGGCACTTGGCATTCCCTGTTTCGAGACCCCGACCGGCTGGAAATACTTCGCAACCCTGCTTGACGCGGGCAGGGTGACGATCTGCGGCGAGGAAAGTGCCGGAACCGGTTCCGATCACGTGCGCGAGAAGGACGGACTGTGGGCGGTGCTGCTGTGGCTGAACATCCTCGCGGTCCGCCGCAGATCGGTCGCCGAACTGCTCGGCGAGCACTGGGCCAGGTTCGGACGCGACTACTATTCGCGCCACGACTACGAGGGTGTCGATCCCGCAGCGGCGGATGCGATAATCGAGACGCTGCGCCGCAGGCTCCCCGAACTGCCCGGACAGACGATCGAGGGCCTGACCGTCTCGCACGCCGGCGAATTTGCCTATGTCGACCCCGTCGACGGCTCGACCAGCGAACACCAGGGCATTCGCGTAAGCTTCGGGACCGAGGCACGGGCGGTGTTCCGCCTTTCGGGAACCGGGACCTCGGGAGCGACCCTGCGGGTCTATCTCGAGCGTTTCGAGGCGCCAGACCCACACCGGTTCGACACCCCGCAGGCCGCACTCGCCCGGGTCACCCGGGCCGCGGACCGGATTTCGGGCCTGCCCGGGCTGCTTGGACGCGCCGGACCCGACATGCGCGGCTGAACCTGGATCGGCCTACATCGCTCCGCGGAACGACAGCAGGTCCGCCGATATCACCCAGTCGACACCGAACCAGGCCACGGCCGCAAGGACCGTGGCGGCAATGGCCTTGCGCCACAGGTACGGTCGTTCCGGTGCGCCGGCATCGTGCCCCTCCTCGACGTGCTCTGCCCGTTTCACGCCAAGCGGAAGCATCATGAAGAACATCCACCACCACAGCAGGACATACACGACCAGACCACCGGCAATGTCCATGTCATCCTCCTGCCGACCGGTTGCTACACCTGTTCGAGCTCGATCAGGGTTCCCGTAAAGTCCCTGGGATGCAGGAAGATGACCGGTTTGCCGTGAGCCCCGGTCCTCGGCCTACCGTCGCCCAGGATGCGCGCACCGCTCGCAGCCAGCGTACGACACGCCGCCTCGATGTCCGCAACCTCGTAGCAGACATGATGCATGCCACCGGAGGGATTGCGATCGAGAAACGCCTGGATCGGCGATGCGTCGCCCAGCGGGTGCAGAAGTTCGATCTTGGTATTGGGCAGGCAGACGAAACACACGGTCACCCCGTGTTCGGGCAGGTCGCTCGGCTCGCTGACCTCCGCTCCCAGGGTCTCGCGCCACACCCGCGCCGCAGCATCAAGGTCGGGTACCGCGACTGCCACGTGATTGAGTCGGCCGATCATGCGGCGTCCTCCCTTCAGGTCCTGACAACGTGCACCGTGATCACCGGCCGCTTGCCGAAGCTGCGGCGCAGCTCGCGCCTCAGCGTCCGCGTGGCCCTGTCCACCACCGCCTGGTCGGAGCGGCGTTCGCGTGCGTCCAGTGCCTCGACCGAGTCCCTGACGTCTTCGGCAAGCTCGTTGCCCACGGCGTCGGCTTCCTGACCGTCACACAGGCCGGCGACGGTAATGATCGGGTCGCGCGGGCACAGTCCGCGCCGGTCAAGCACCAGAGTCGCGGAAACCGAGCCATTGTGCAACATGACCTGGCGGTCGCCGAACACCGGACCGTCGAGCCGGCGCAGCCGCGTCCCGTCGACAAACAACGCTCCGGTCTTCACCTGCCCCACTGTCCCGACCGGACCGGGGCCGAGGCGGTACACACCACCGTTCTCCGGCACCAGGACCTCGGGAACCTGGCAGGCGCGGGCAACCTGCGCGTGGGCAGCGAGCCTGCGCGCGTCACCGTGGACCGGAACCGCGATCCGGGGACGGACGACCTGGTAGAGGCGGGCGAGATCGTCGCGGGCCGGATGTCCGGAGACATGGACCGGACGATCGCGATCGGTGATCACCCGGATGCCGCGTGCGGTAAGCCGGCTCTGCACCCGACCGATCGCCTTCTCGTTGCCGGGGATCTCGCGCGAGGAGAAGATCACGACATCGTCCGGATCAAGATCGATGACCGGATGGTTCCCTGCAGCGATCCGTGCCAGTGCTGCGCGCGGCTCCCCCTGGCTGCCGGTACACAGCATCACCACGCGCTCCGCCGGCAGCCTCGCCGCGTCGCGTTCGCCCAGGAACGGCGGAACATCGCCCAGCAGGCCATTCTCCCGCGCGATCTCGACGATCCTGCGCATCGACCGCCCGACCAGGGCGCAATGCCGACCCACCCGGTCCGCGGCCTGCGCAACGCTGCGCAGCCGGGCCACGTTGGACGCGAAACAGGTGACCGCGATGCGTTGCGGACACCCGGAGAACACCCTGACGAACTCGTCCGGCAGATCGCCCTCGGAGCCACTGCTCCCCGGGACGTCCGCATTGGTCGAATCGCCGACCAGTGCCAGGACTCCGTCTTGCGACAGGCGTTCCAGGGCCGCGAGATCCGTCTCCTCCCCGACTCCCGGGTCGGGATCGAATTTCCAGTCACCGGTGTGGATGACCACGCCCGCCGGACAGCTGATGGAAAGTGCCCGGGACTCCGGGATCGAATGGGCCACCCCGATGAGTCCGATCTCGAACGGACCGAGGGTTACCGTTCCCGTCGCCGGAAGGCTCGCCAGTTCGACCTGCCCGGCGAGGCCGGCGTCCTCGAGCTTGCGCCGCACCATGGATGCCGTGAACGGCGTGGCATGGATCGGACACTGCAGCCGCTCCCAGAGCCAGGGAACGGCTCCAATATGGTCTTCGTGGCCGTGCGTGAGCACCAGTCCCACCAGCCGGTCGCGGCGCTCGACGATGAAGTCGGGATCGGGCATGAGGATTTCGACCCCCGGCGTCGAGTCGTCGCCGAAGGAAATGCCGAGATCCACCATCAGCCAGCGGCCGGCGTAGTGATAGAGGTTGAGGTTCATGCCGATTTCGCCGGAACCGCCGAGCGGCACGAACAACAGCTCGTCGGGCTCGGGCCCGAACGGCGCGGTCACGGTGTGCTCCCGGCGGATCGGTCACGGTTGCGGCGGTGGATCAGCACCAGGCCCCGGAGCGTAATGTCGTGGTCGACATGGTCAACCACGTCGAGATGGCGGGCAAACACGGGGGCGAGGCCACCCGTGGCGATCACGGTCATCGGGGCGCCGAACTCGGTCACGATCCTCGAGGTGATCCCCTCGATGAGGCCGACGTATCCCCAGAAGATCCCTGCCTGCATTGCCTGGCGGGTCGTGCGCCCGATCACCCGTCCCGGCTCCCCGAGGCCGGAGGGCGGCGGGGTGATGGCAATCCGTGGCAACTGTGCCGCCGAGCGGTAGAGCGCCTCGAGTGACAGGGCAATCCCCGGTGAAATGACACCTCCGGCATAGCCACCCGACGCATCGACCACGTCGAAGGTTGTTGCGGTGCCGAAGTCAATGATGACCAGCGGGGTACCGTACCGTTCCCGGGCGCCGACCGCGTTCACGACCCGGTCGGCTCCGACCTCCTTCGGGTTTTCGATCAGGATGTCGATCCCGGGATCGACATCACCGGACCCGACTACCATCGGGGTCACCCGGAAATGCCGTGTGCACAGCTGGTGCAGGTTGAACGCCGTCTCCGGGACCACGTTGGCGATGATCACCTCGGAAATATCCGAGTGTTCGAGTCCGTTCAGCGCCAGCAACTGGCTGAGCCAGACCGCGTACTCGTCCGCCGTCCGGGCCGCATTGGTCGAAGTGCGCCACGAGCCAAGGCAGGTCTCACCTTCGAATATGGCGAAACCGGTATTGGTGTTGCCGCAGTCGATCGCGAGCAGGCTCATGCGCGCTCCTCCTCAAGGTACCGGACGGTTCCGGACCTGATGCTCCTGGCGTGACCACCGGGAAGCGTCACGAGCATGCAGCCTTCCCGGTCGAGCCCGCTGAACCGTCCCGACATCCTGTCGGTCCCGTTCTCCGTGACCTCGACCAGATCCCCGAGCCCGTGCGCCCGGTCCAGCCAGGCCAGCCGCAACGGCTCGAACCCATGATCGGTCCAGGTGTCGACCCTGCGCACGAGAGCGGCGAGGAACCGGTTTCGAACCTCCTCGATCGACACCGGACCGGATCGCCAGTGATCGATCCACGTGGCCGCATAGCTGGTTCGACGCGGCGCATGCGCAAGGTTGATCCCGACGCCGATCACCACCACCTCGTCACTGGTCTCGAGCAGGATGCCGCTGACCTTGCAGCCCGCCAGCAACACGTCATTGGGCCATTTCAGCGTGACCGGGACTGCCGGAACCATGTCACGGACGGTGTCGGCCACGGCAAGTGCGGAGACAAGGGAGAGCTGCGGCTTTCCGCTCTTCCGGGTTCTCAGCAGAACCGAAAGGTAGAGGTTGCCGGCGGGCGACTGCCACGCCCGGCCGTGGCTGCCACGCCCGCTGTGCTGGCGCCCGGCCTGCACCACGGTCCAGTCCGGGGCGCCGTCGCCGGCCAGGAGCAGGACGCAGTCGTTGGTACTGTCGACTTCATCACGAGGGATCAGCGTCACGCGCCTGGGGATCCGCATCATGATCGTGTGGTGCCAGTCATCCGCCAAGCAGGGACAGGGCCGCAGCATCGGCCATGTCGACAACCGGACCGGGTGCGAGGAAGAACAGCAGGGTCACCGCTCCGGCAACGTACATCACTGCCCTGAGGTCGCGCGGTACTGCCCTGTCGAGCGGTTCGACCGGCTGATCGAAGTACATGATTCTGACGATGCGAAGGTAGTAGAAGGCGCTGACGACACTGGCGACAACCCCGATCACCGCCAGGACATAGAGCCCGGCGTCGATCGCCGCCAGGAACACGAACCACTTGCCGAAGAAACCGGCAAGCGGTGGGATTCCGGCCATGGAGAACATGAACAGCAGCAGGAGCACTGCCATGACCGGATGGGTTTTCGACAACCCGGCGAGATCGGAAATTCCTTCCACCGCCCTTCCCTGCTGGCGCATTGCGAGAATGCAGGCAAAGGTCCCGACATTCATGAACAGGTACACCGTGAGGTAGATCAGAACGCCACTGGCGCCGGCGGCGTTGCCGGCGGCGATCCCGATCAGCGCATACCCCATGTGCCCGATCGAACTGTACGCCATCAGCCGCTTGATGTTGGTCTGCACGATTGCCGCCAGGGCGCCGAGAACCATCGAAAGCACCGAAATGACGGCGATAATCTGCTGCCACTGGTCGATCAGGCCGGCAAACGGGCCAACCATGACCTGCAGGAACAGGCACACCGCGGCCACCTTCGGTGCGACGGCAAACAGCGCCGTGACCGGCGTGGGGGCGCCTTCGTACACGTCCGGGGTCCACATGTGGAAGGGCACCGCGGATACCTTGAACGAGAGCCCCGCGATCAGGAACACCAGCCCGAACACCAGTCCCGTCGCCGGCGGTCCCTCCATGGCCTCGATGATGTCCACAAGTTCGACAAAGGCGGTGGTGCCGGAGAACCCGTAGATCAGGGAACAGCCGTAGAGCAGCATGCCCGAGGACAGGGCGCCCAGCACGAAGTACTTCAGTCCCGCCTCGGTCGAGCGCGTGGTATCGCGGCGGATGGATGCAATGACATACAGCGCCAGGCTCTGGAGTTCGAGGCCGACGTAGAGCGCAATCAGGTCGGCCGCCGAAACCATCATCATCATGCCGACGGTCGCGTAGACGATCAGCACCGGGTACTCGAACCGGCGCGCCTGTTCCCGTCGCATGTAGTCGTCGGACAGAACGATGGCGAGGAACGCCCCGACCAGGATCAGCACCTTCGCGAACTGGGCGAAGGTCGAGGTCATGAACATTCCGAAGAAGGCGGGCTCGGGAGCCTCTCCGCCGAACAGGAGCACCAGGACGGCAGCGACCGCCAGCGTCACGGCTGACAGCAACGAAACCAGACCGGTGGCGTCGCGCCTGTGGAACACGCCGATCATCAGCAACACCATGCCGGCAGCGGCGAGGAAGATCTCCGCTGCCGCCGGGAGCATCACCGGAACAGTGGCTGCCGTCATGAGGACTCCCTCCCAGTCAGCGGGTCGCGACGATCACGCCGGCTTCGCCGAGCGCGAGCTGGTGTCGGGCAATCAGGTGATCGACCGAGACCGCCATCATGTCGAGGAATGATGCCGGGTACAGGCCCATCCAGAACACCAGGACCACCAACGGTGCGAACACACACACCTCGCGCGGCGACAGGTCGAGGATGCCCTTGAGGTTTTCCTTCTCCAGCGTGCCGAAGATGATGCGCCGGTATACCCAAAGCATGTAGGCGGCACCCAGAACCACACCGGTTGCGGCAAGCGCCGCCAGCACCGTGCTCTCGGCAAATGCGCCGGCCAGAACCAGAAATTCGCCGACGAACCCGCTGGTTGCCGGCAGACCGATAGACGCCATGGTGAAAATCATGAACACCAGGGCGTAGCGTGGCATGCGGTTGACCAGACCGCCGTATGCGGCGATCTCGCGGGTGTGGATGCGGTCGTACACCACGCCGACGCACAGGAACAGCGCGGCCGAGACGATGCCGTGGCTCAGCATCTGGAAGATCGAGCCCTGCACACCCTGCTCGTTCAGCGTGAACATGCCGATGGTCACGAATCCCATGTGCGCGACGGAGGAGTAGGCGATGAGCTTCTTCAGGTCTTCCTGTGCCAGAGCCACCAGGGAGGTGTAGATCACCGCGACGACGCTCAGCGTGTAGATGAGGGGGGTGAACAGTTCGGTTGCTTCCGGGAACATCGGGATCGAGAACCTGAGGAAGCCATAACCGCCCATCTTCAGCAGCACCCCGGCGAGGATCACCGATCCGGCCGTGGGCGCTTCCACGTGCGCATCCGGCAGCCACGTGTGGACCGGCCACATCGGGACCTTGACGGCAAAGGAGGCGAGGAAGGCCAGCCACAGCCACGACTGGAGCGCGGTCGCGAACCCGACGGTCATGAGTGTGGGAATGTCGGTGGTGCCGGCGATGAAGTACATGGTCAGCATCGCGACCAGCATCAGTACCGAGCCGAGCAGGGTGTAGAGGAAGAACTTGAAGGCGGCGTAGACCCGTCTCGGTCCTCCCCAGACTCCGATGATGATGAACATCGGGATCAAGACACCCTCGAAGAAGATGTAGAAGACCAGCAGGTCGAGCGCACAGAACATGCCGACCATCATGGTTTCGAGCACCAGGAACGCGATCATGTATTCCCGGACCCGGACCCGGATCGCATCCCAGCTGGCGAGGATGCAGATCGGGGTCAGGAAGGTCGACAGCAGCACGAAGAACAGGGAAATCCCGTCGATACCCATGTGGTAGCTGATGTCCGAACCCGGGATCCAGGCCGCGCGTTCCACAAACTGGAACTCGGCGGTGGTCGGGTCGAAGTTCACCCACAGCAGGACCGACAGCAGGAAGGTCGGTATCGAGGCCCATAGCGCGATGTTGCGCGAATTTCGGGCAACAGTCGCTTCGTCACCGCGCACGAACAGGATGAACAGGCACCCCGCGAGCGGAAGGAAGGTAATCAGGGAGAGGAGCGGCCAGTCGTTGCCCATCGTCTCAGCTCCCCCGGGCCAGCAGGTACCAGGACACGATCGCGACGACGCCGATCATCATGGCAAACGCGTAGTGATAGACGTAGCCGCTTTGCAGCCGGCCGGCCCGTCCGGCGAGCCGCCGGGTCAGGGCGGAGACACCGTCGGGGCCGAACCCGTCGATCACCGCGCCGTCGCCGCCCTTCCACAGGATCCGGCCAAGGCGAAGCGCCGGCCGCACCAGCAGGAAGTCGTAGAGCTCGTCGAAGTACCACTTGTTGAGCAGGAACCGGTAGATCTCGCCGTAGTGCGTCACCAGCCAGCCCGGCCAGGCGGGACGGGCGCAATAGCAGAGCCAGGCACCGGCGGTTCCGATCACGAACATGACGGTTGGCGCAAGGATCACCCAGAGCGGAACGTGGTGGGCGGCTTCGATGACCCGGTTGCCCTCGAGCACCAGCAGCGCCTGGCCCCAGAAGGCGTCGAGCAGGTCACCGCCGAAGTACGGGTAGGCAATCGCCCCGCCGAACACCGCGCCGGCGGCCAGTACACCCAGGGGGGCCAGCATCACCATCGGGGACTCGTGGATGTGCGACTGGACCTCTTGTGACGCCCTGCACTCGCCGTGGAAGGTCATGAATATCAGCCGCCAGCTGTAGAACGCGGTCATGCCTGCACAGAGCACGCCGACCCAGAACGCGAACAGACCGACGCCGCTGCCGCTGGCAAAGGCCGACTCCAGGATCAGGTCCTTGGAGTAGAACCCGGCCAGGAACGGGAAGCCGGTCAGCGACAGGGTGCCGATGATCATCAGCCAGTAGGTTGCGGGGATGCGCCGGCGCAGCCCTCCCATCAGGCGCATGTCCTGCTCGCCCGACACCGCGTGGATCACCGACCCGGCGCCCAGGAACAGCAGCGCCTTGAAGAAGGCGTGGGTGTAGAGGTGATAGATCCCCGCCGAGTACGCCGAAACGCCGCACGCGAAGAACATGTAGCCAAGCTGGGAGCAGGTCGAATAGGCGATCACCCGCTTGATGTCGTTCTGGCACAGCCCGACCGTGGCGGCGAAGAACGCCGTGGCGGCTCCGACAACGGTGATGACCGCCAGGGTATCGGGTGCGTACTCCATCATCGGCGAGAGCCGCGCGACCAGGAACACGCCAGCGGTTACCATGGTTGCGGCGTGGATCAGCGCCGAGACCGGTGTCGGGCCCTCCATGGCGTCAGGCAGCCAGGTATGCAGGCCGAGCTGGGCCGATTTGCCCATGGCGCCGATGAACAGCAGAAGTGTCAGCACCGTGATGGCGTCGGCGCTGATGCCGAGAAACACCAGTTCGGTCCCCGCCCGGTCCGGGACGGCCTGGAATATCTCGTCGAGCACCACGGTATCGAACAGCAGGTAGGTACCGAAGATGCCGAGCGCAAACCCGAAGTCGCCGACTCGGTTGACCAGAAACGCCTTGATGGCGGCGGCATTGGCGGACGGGCGGTGGTACCAGAACCCGATCAGCAGGTACGAGGCGAGCCCAACCCCTTCCCAGCCGAAGAACATCTGGACCAGGTTGTCGGCCGTCACCAGCATCAGCATCGCAAAGGTAAACAGCGACAGGTAGGCAAAGAACCGCGGCTGGTGCGGATCGTCGTGCATGTAGCCGATGGAATAGACATGCACCATGGTCGAGACCACGGTGACAACCAGGACCATGACCGCGGTCAGGGTATCGAACTTCAGCGACCAGGACGCGTTGAGGGTTCCCGAGTCGATCCAGGTGAGCAGATGCACGGTTCGCGGAGCGTCGAGAACGACCACCTCCCAGAACAGGTGAAGTCCCAGGATCATCGAGAGTCCCATGGCCACGCAGGTGGTCAGCCGAGCTCCCCTGGCTCCGATCAGAGGCGCTCCGAAGCCGGCAATGAGCGCTCCGATCAACGGCAGGAAGACGATGGCGGAGTTCATGCGCGCGTCACCCCTTCATCATGTTGATGTCTTCCACCGCGATCGAGCCGCGGTTGCGGAAGTAGACGACGAGGATGGCGAGACCGATTGCGGCCTCGGCGGCGGCAACGGTCAGCACGAACAGCGCGAACACCTGCCCGGTCAGGTTTTCGAGCCAGGCGGAAAAGGCGACCAGGTTGATGTTGACCGCCAGCAGCATCAGTTCGATCGACATCAGGATCGTGATCACGTTTTTCCGGTTCAGGAAGATCCCGAAGATGCCGAGTGTGAAGAGGATTGCCGCGACGGTCAGGTAGTGCCCGAGTCCGATCTGCCACATGATCAGACTCCCTCGCCGCGGTTGACCTGTACCACGTCGACCGTCTCGGCCCGGGTCCTTGCCAGCTGGTCGCCGATGCGCTGGCGCCGCACACCCTCCCGTGACCTGAGCGTGAGCACGATCGCCCCGATCATCGCGATCAGCAGGATCACGCCCGCCGCCTGGAACAGGTAGACGTAGCGGGTGTACAGGATCTGTCCCAGCGCATGGGTGTTAGGAATCTCCGACGGCGGCGGCATGGCCACGGCACCGGTACCGGCCGCCTCCGGCGCGATGGTCCAGGCGGCGAGCACGAACAGCAGCTCGATCACCAGGATGACGCCGATGAGTGCGCCGATCGGCAGGTATTCCATGAACCCCTGCCTGAGTTCGACGAAGTTGATGTCGAGCATCATGACCACGAACAGGAACAGCACGGCCACGGCCCCGACGTAGACCACCACCAGGATCATGGCGAGGAACTCGGCGCCGAGCAGAACGAACAGGCCGGCGGCGTTGAAGAAAGCCAGGATGAGGTAGAGCACCGAGTGCACCGGGTTGCGCGACGCCACAACCATGACACCGGCCGCGATGGTCACGATGGAAAACGCGTAGAAGGCCAGTGCCTCGACGATCATCTCGATCCCCCGGAAATCCGGTTTGCCGCCGTCCCGACGACAGCTGCCTCAGCGGTAGGGTGCATCGCTGGCAAGGTTGCGCGCGATCTGCTCTTCCCACCGATCGCCGTTCGCGAGCAGCCGATCCTTGTTGTAGAACAGCTCCTCGCGGGTCTCGGTCGCGAATTCGAAGTTCGGACCCTCGACAATGGCATCGACCGGGCAGGCTTCCTCGCAGAAGCCGCAGTAGATGCACTTGGTCATGTCGATGTCGTAGCGGGTGGTCCGGCGGCTTCCGTCGGCGCGGGGTTCGGCCTCGATGGTGATCGCCTGGGCCGGACAGATCGCCTCGCACAGCTTGCAGGCGATACACCGTTCCTCGCCATTCGGGTAGCGCCGCAACGCGTGTTCGCCGCGAAACCGGGGACTCAGCGGTCCCTTTTCGTAGGGGTAGTTGATGGTGACCTTGCGCCTGAAGAAGTACTTCAGGGTCAGGTACAGGCCCGAGACCAGCTCTGACAGCAGCAGGGCCCGGCCACTCCGGATCAGCTCCATGAACGCCTCCCCTCACCGGCCCGGCGCACCGGCTAGCCGATCGTGTCAGGAACCAGGTCGAACATCACCAGCACTCCGGCGGTGAACGCGACCCAGAACAACGAGAATGGCAGAAACACCTTCCAGCCCAGCCGCATCAGCTGGTCGTAGCGGTAGCGCGGAAAGGTTGCCCGCACCCACAGGAAGAAGAACAGCACGAACGCGATCTTGGCGGCGAACCAGATCGGTCCCGGGATCCAGTTGAACGGCGCGATGTCGAACGGCGGCAGCCAGCCGCCGAGGAACAGGATGACGGTCATCGCGCTCATCAGGATCATGTTCGCGTATTCGCCGATGAAGAACAGCGCAAAGCTCATCGACGAATATTCGACGAAGTACCCGGCAACCAGTTCCGACTCGCCCTCGGGCAGGTCGAACGGCGCCCGGTTGGTCTCGGCCAGCGCCGAGACGAAGAAGATGACGAACATCGGCAGCAACGGGATTGCGAACCAGATCGTGCGTTGTGCCTCCACGATGTCGCTCAGGTTGAGCGAGCCGACGCACAGCAGCACCGTGATGATCACGAACCCGATCGAGACCTCGTAGGAGACCATCTGGGCTGCCGAGCGCAGGGCTCCGAGAAAGGCGTACTTGGAGTTCGAGGCCCAGCCGGCCATGATCACTCCGTAGACGCCGAGCGAGGAGATCGCGAACAGGTAGAGAATGCCGACATTGATGTCGGCCAGCACCAGGCCCGGTCCGAACGGAATCACCGCCCAGGCAACGAGGCTGAGGACGAAGGTCAGCATCGGCGCCAGGGTGAAGATCAGCCTGTTGGCACCCGCCGGCAGGATGGTTTCCTTGACCAGCATCTTCACACCGTCCGCCAGGGGCTGCAGCAGGCCGAACGGTCCGACCACGTTCGGGCCCCGGCGCAGCTGCATGGCCGCGATGACCTTGCGTTCGAAATAGGTCAGGTAGGCCACCGACACCAGCAACGGGACCAGGATCGCCAGGATCTGGGCCACGATGATCGCGGTTGGCACCACGTAGTCGTACAGGAACACGTTCATCGCGCACGCAACTTGGCGGCCACCGGCATCACCCCTCGCATCACGCCGCCTCCCCGATGCCGAAAACCTCGGTACACTCGGCCATCACCGCCGAACAGCGGCTGATCGGATCGGTCATGTAGAAGTTGGCGATTGCGGACCCGAACGGCGTCGTGTCGACCGGTCCCCCGGTTCCGAACGGCAGCCATTCGGCCGGCCGTGGCCGGTCGAGCGCGGCAAAGACCGGGTGCGCGGCCACCAGGGCCCGGCGCAGGTCTCCCAGGCTGTCATACTCCAGCCGGTGACCAAGCCGTTCGGACAGGGCCCGGATGATGCGCCAGTCCTCCCGCGCCTGCCCGGGCGGGAACGCGGCCTGGATCCCGGCCTGGACGCGGCCCTCGGTATTGACGTAGAGCCCGTCCTTTTCGGTGTAGGCGGCCCCCGGCAGGATCACGTCAGCCCGGTGCGCGCCCCGGTCGCCGTGATGACCCTGGTAGACCACGAAGGTGTCGCCGGGCAGGTCGCTAGCGATTTCGTCGGCGCCCAGCAGCCAGAGCAGATTGAGGCTTCCGTCGGCCATTCCCCCGATGATGCCCGCCAGGTCGCGCCCGCCGGCCCGGGGAACGAACCCGACGTCCAGCGCACCGACGCGGGACGCCGCTGTATGCAGCACGTTGAACCCGTTCCACCCCTCGCGCACCATCCCGAAGGTCTCGGCAATGGACCGCCCGAGCGCATGAACCGCCGCCCCGTCCTCGCGTGCGAGCGCAGCCATGCCGAGCACCAGCATCGGGGACCCGGCCCGGCGCAGCACCTCGGCAAACGCGTGTTCACCCTCCAGGATCCGGGACAGCACGTCCGGGGTGTCTCCAAGGTGCCGGTATGGGTAGCTGAGGTCATGGTGCTGACCGACAAGGCCGATCTCGAGCCCCCCCGCGAGCCAGCGCTTGCGGATCCGTGCATTGAGCACCGGCGCTTCCCGGCGCGGGTTTGTTCCCGCCAGCAGGATCGCGTCCGCGCTCTCGATGCCGGCGATGGTGGTATTGAACAGGTAACCGGCCCGCGCCGACGGGTCCAGGCGGGCTCCGTCCTGGCGACACTCGAGGTGGGGCGAGCCCAGTGCCGTCATCAGCTGCTTCAGCGCGAACATCGACTCGACATCGCACTGGTCGCCGACGACAGCCGCAATCCGCTCGCCGGCGAGGCCCGTGAGCCTTTCGGCGATGGCGTCGAAGGCCTCCTGCCAGTCGACCGGGACCAGGCGTCCCTCACGGCGCAGGTACGGCCGGTCGAGCCGCTGGCGCTTCAGCCCGTCACAGGCGAACCGGGTCTTGTCGGAGATCCACTCCTCGTTGACCTCCTCGTGGGTACGGGGCAGCACCCGGAGCACGTCGGACCCTCGGGTGTCGACCCTGATGCTTGATCCCACCGCGTCCATCACATCGACGGTCTCGGTCCGGGTCAGTTCCCACGGCCGCGAGACAAAGGCATAGGGCCCCGAAGTCAGTGCGCCGACCGGGCACAGGTCGATGACATTGCCCGACAGTTCGGAGGCGAGGGCCTTCTCGAGATAGGTGGTGATCTCCATGGTCTCGCCACGCCCGAGCGCACCGAGTTCGTTCACGCCCGCCACCTCGGTGGAGAACCGCACGCAGCGGGTACAGTGGATACAGCGGGTCATCACCGTCTTGATCAACGGACCCATGTCCTTGTCTTCCACCGCCCGCTTGTTCTCGGCAAACCGGCTCGAATGATGACCGTAGCCCATGGCCTGGTCCTGCAGGTCGCACTCGCCCCCCTGGTCGCATATCGGGCAGTCGAGCGGATGATTGATCAGCAGGAACTCCATAACGCCGTGCCGGGCCTGACGGACCATGTCGCTGTCAGTACGGATTTCCTGGTTGTCCATCGCAGGAAGGGCGCAGCTGGCCTGCGGCTTGGGCGGACCCGGACTGACCTCGACCAAGCACATGCGGCAGTTGCCGGCGATCGACAGCCGCTCGTGGTAGCAGAACCGCGGAATCTCCTTGCCCGCGAACTCGCAGGCCTGCAGGACGGTCGCGCCGGCCGGAACCTCGACCTCGATCCCGTCTACCTTCAGCTTCGGCATGCTGTCCCCCGGTCTCCCCGTGCCTGTTGCCGACGTTCAGTCGGCCGCCTCGACGCTGGTCGCAGCCTTGCGCCGGCGGATCCGGTCCTCGACCTCGTCGCGGAAATGCGCGAGCAAACCCTGGATCGGCCAGGCGGCCGCATCGCCGAGGGCGCAGATGGTGTGGCCCTCCACCTGTCGGGTCACCTGCTCCAGCACATCGATTTCCTCGAGTTCGGCATCTCCCGTCACGAGTCGCTCCATCACCCGCCACATCCAGCCGCTGCCCTCCCGGCACGGCGTGCACTGGCCGCAACTCTCGTGCTTGTAGAAGTACGACAGCCTGGTGATCGCACGAATGATGTCGGTCTCGCGGTTCATCACGATCACCGCCGCGGTCCCGAGTCCCGAGCGCACCGCCATCAGCGAATCGAAGTCCATCAGGATGTGGTCGCAGATCGACTTGGGGATGCAGCGGACCGACGACCCGCCGGGAATGACGGCGAGCAGGTTGTCCCAGCCCCCGATCACGCCGCCCGCGTGCCGATCGATGAGCTCCCGCAGCGGGATACCCATCTCTTCCTCGACATTGCACGGATTGTTGACGTGCCCGGAGATGCAGAACAGCTTGGTGCCGGTGTTGCGTTCACGTCCGAGACCGGCAAACCACTCCGGGCCGCGACGCAGGATTTCCGGAACCACGGCGATGCTCTCGACGTTATTGACCGTCGATGGACAGCCGTACAGGCCGACCGCGGCCGGAAAGGGCGGCTTCAGCCGCGGCTGCCCCTTCTTGCCCTCGAGGCTTTCGAGCAGTGCCGTCTCCTCGCCGCAGATGTAGGCGCCGGCGCCCCGGTGCAGGATGATGTCGATGTCGTAGCCGCTGCCGCAGGCGTTCCGTCCCACGAGACCCGCCTCGTAGGCCTGGTCGATGGCCGCCTGCAGTCGCCGTGTCTCGTTGACGAACTCGCCGCGGATGTAGATGTAGGCGGCGCTGGCGCGCATGGCGTAGCCGGCGATCACGCAGCCTTCGATCAGCTTGTGGGGGTCGTTGCGGATGATCTCCCGGTCCTTGCAGGTCCCCGGTTCGCTTTCGTCGGCATTGACGATCAGGTAATGCGGCTTTTCACCGACTTCCCTGGGCATGAACGACCACTTCAGCCCGGTGGGAAAGCCGGCTCCGCCCCTGCCCCGCAGTCCCGACGCCTTGACCTTCTCGACGATATCCTCGGGAGACTGGCCCAGGATCTCCCGCGTCGTGCTCCAGTCGCCGCGACCGCGGGCGGCGTCCAGTCCCCAGTCGAACCAGCCGTACAGGTTGGTAAAGATACGATCCCTGTCGTCGAGCACCGTCACTCTCCCTCGAGGCCCGGCGAAGCGGGCCGCAGGCCGGTCAGTGTCGTCGCGCCCGCACTGCTTTCCGACAGGTTGCGCCCGGCCATCGAACCCGGAGGCGGCGGTTCGCCACGCCCGAGCGCATCGAGCAGTTCCCCGGTCAGTTCGTAGTCGAGATCCTCGTAGTAGTCGTCGTTGACCTGCAGGATCGGGGCATTCACGCAGGCGCCCAGGCACTCGACCTCGAGCAGGCTGAACATGCCGTCCCCGGTCGAGCCGCGGTTCCCGATCCCGAGCCGGTCGCGGATGCAACGCATGACCTGGTCCGAGCCGCGCAGCCAGCACGGCGTCGTGGTACAGGCCTGCAGGTAGTAACGGCCGACCGGCTTCAGGTTGAACATGGTGTAGAAGGTGGCCACCTCGAGCACGCGGATCCGTGGCATGTCGAGGCGCTCGGCCACCGCCTCGACCGCCTTCAGCGGCAGCCAGTTGTCATTCTGGCGCTGGGCCAGGTCGAGCAACGGGATGACGGCGCTCGCCTGGCGTCCCGGCGGGTACCGGGCGATGATATCGTCGGCCCGCGCCGCGTTATCGGGGGTGAATTCCCAGTTCGCGGGCTGCTCCTCGGCAAACTCGTGGCCGCTCACCGGTCGATCTCCCCGAATACGACGTCAAGTGATCCGATGATGGCGACGGTATCCGCCAGCATGTGGCCCCGTGACATGAAGTCCATCGCCGACATGAAGGCAAAGCCGGGTGCGCGGATCTTGCACCGGTACGGCCGGTTGGTGCCATCCGCCACCAGGTAGACACCGAACTCGCCCTTCGGTGCCTCGACCGCCGTGTAGGTTTCGCCAGCCGGCACGTGATAGCCCTCGGTGTAGAGCTTGAAGTGGTGGATCAGCGCCTCCATCGACCGCTTCATCTCGCCCCTGGGCGGCGGTGCGATCTTGCGATCCGTGGTCTTGACCGGGCCGTCCGGCATGCGCTCGATGCACTGTGCGATGATCCGCAGGCTCTGGCGCAGTTCCTCGACCCGGACCAGGTAGCGCGCGTAGCAGTCGCCCGTCCTGCCCATCGGGACATCGAAGGACATCTCGTCGTAGGCGTCGTAGGGTTGCGACTTGCGCAGGTCCCACGGCATGCCGCTTGCCCTCAGGCATGGCCCTGTAAACCCGAAACTCTGGGCGTCCTCCTCGCTGACCACGCCGATGTCGACGGTGCGCTGCTTGAAGATGCGGTTGTTGGTCAGCAGGCTCTCCATGTCGTCGACGAAGGACGGAAACCGCTCGGCCCAGCGCCCGATGTCATCAAGCAGCCCCGCCGGCAGGTCCTGGTTCACCCCGCCCGGCCGGAAGTAGGCGGCATGCAGCCTGGCCCCTGACGCGCGTTCATAGAACTCCATCAGGTGTTCGCGTTCCTCGAAACCCCACAGCAGCGGCGTCATCGCACCGACGTCGAGCGCGAAGGCGGTGATGTTCAGGATGTGGTTGAGGACCCGGGAGAGCTCGGCGTACAGCACCCGGATGTAGCGGGCGCGGCGCGGAACCTCCAGCCCGAGCAGCCGCTCGACCGCAAGCGCGAACGCGTGTTCCTGCGACATGGGCGAGACGTAGTCGAGGCGGTCGAAGTAGGGAACCGCCTGCAGGTAGGTCTTGTGCTCGATCAGTTTCTCGGTGCCGCGGTGCAGCAGGCCGATATGGGGGTCGGCGCGTTCGACGACCTCGCCGTCCATTTCCAGTACCAGCCGGAGCACGCCATGCGCCGCCGGATGCTGGGGGCCGAAGTTCAGCGTCAGCGGCTTGATGCTGGTCTCCGCCATCAGTCCTCCCCGGTCCCGGACTGCGTGGCGAGAGCGGCACGGGCACCTTCCCAGGGGCTCTCGAAGTCAAAGTCCCTGAAGTCCTGGACCAGGCTGACAGGTTCGTAGATCACCCGTTTCTGATCGTCGTCATAGCGGACCTCTACCGTCCCGGTCAGCGGGAAGTCCTTGCGCATCGGGTGGCCCTCGAACCCGTAGTCGGTCAGCAGCCGGCGCAGGTCAGGATGGTCGGAGAAGAATATCCCGTACATGTCCCAGGCCTCGCGCTCGTTCCACTCCGCGGAGCGGAACAGGCCGGTTGCGGTCGGCACCGGGGTTTCCTCGTCGGTCGCGATCTTCACCCGGACCCTGAGATTGTGACGGATGCTGAGCAGGTTGTAGACCACCTCGAAACGCTGTTCACGGTCGGGCCAGTCCACGCCGCACAGGTCGACGAGGATGCTGAACAGGCACTGGGAGTCGGCACGCAGGAACCGCAGCACCGCCAGCACGCTGTCCGGCCGGGTCCGGAGCGAGAGTTCGGACCCCGACCATTCCACTGCCTCGAGATGGTCACGCAGGGCATCGGCCAGGTAGTCGGCAAGTTCCCGCGGCATGAGGACGGGCCGGTCTTCATCCATGGTGACGGCATCTCCGGATCCGGCGGGTGTCACCGTGCGATCGTCCCGGTCCGGCGGATCTTGCGCTGCAGCTGCATCAGTCCGTAGAGCAGTGCTTCGGCCGTCGGCGGGCAGCCGGGGACGTAGACGTCTACCGGGACGATCCGGTCACAACCGCGCACGACTGAATAGGAGTAGTGGTAGTAGCCGCCACCGTTGGCGCACGACCCCATGGACACGACCCAGCGGGGCTCCGCCATCTGGTCGTAGACCTTGCGCAGCGCCGGCGCCATCTTGTTGGTCAGTGTCCCGGCGACGATCATTACGTCCGACTGCCGGGGACTGGGCCGGAAAATCATGCCGAACCGGTCGAGGTCGTACCGGCTGGCAGCGGAGTGCATCATCTCCACCGCGCAGCAGGCAAGCCCGAAGGTCATCGGCCACAACGAGCCGCTGCGCGCCCAGTTGAACAGCTTGTCGGCCTGGGCGACCACGAAGCCGCGCTCACGCAGTTCGTCGCCGACGGCGCCGAGAATGGCGTCCTGGTCGGCGCCGGGCGGGACCGGGCGGTCGAGCCCGGCAATCCCCGTTACTCCCATTCCAGCGCTCCCTTCTTCCACTCGTAGACGAACCCCACGGTCAGGATGGCAAGGAACAGCATCATCGACCAGAAACCGAACAGGCCGATCGAGCCGAGCGAGGCCGCCCAGGGGAACAGGAACGCGACCTCAAGGTCGAAGATGATGAACAAGATGGCAACCAGGTAGAATCGCACGTCGAACTGGCCGCGGGAATCGGTGAATGCCTCGAAACCGCACTCGTAGGGGGACAGCTTCTCGGAGTCCGGCCGCTGGACGGCGATGACGAGCGACGCAATCACTGCAGCCGCGGCCATGCCGACGGCAATTCCGAGAAAGATCAGGATCGGGAGGTACTCTGCAAGCAACGCAGTCATTGAAGCTCTCTATCCGTCCGGCGGCGACCCTGAACCGCCTCGCCCGTCGCAGACCAACGACGGCCGGACTATACTGCGCGCCACCTGTCCGGGAAACCCCGCCGGCAACCGGCGCCGGACCCGCAAACGGGATCGGGAATTCTGGCGGGAGTGACGGGACTCGAACCCGCGGCCTCTGGCGTGACAGGCCAGCGCTCTAACCAGCTGAGCTACACCCCCGCGACGTGCCTCCGGCCCCGGGGGCCGGCTGGCCGGTTTTCCTATCGAATCGCGCGCGTTCCTGTCAAGCCGTTCGGGGCCCGCCGGAACCGCCTCGCAGCCTGTCAGGAGCCCCTCGGGAAGTGCGTCGGCCCCGTGACCGATTACCGGTCCGCATGGCCCGGGCCGCTTCCCTGTCGCCATCGCGGCGCCGGTCACCGAACGGCGGACCGTCCGCCTGAAGTCGCGCCCGCGTCGGGGCACGGACCGCGCGGTCGGCGGCGGGATCCGTCCGGACCGTCAGAATTCATGCACACGCAGCCAGCCGGCACGGCTCATGAACGGATTGCCTGAATGGCTGAGCCCGGACAGCGAGGCGATCCTGCGTCCCGACGTTCAGCCATCTTACCGGAATCCCTTCCGAACCCGTCGGGGCGGGTTCGGACGTCTGTGCAGGCCGGTACCCGTCCGCAGTCTGCTGCGGCCGACGGGGTCCGCCGGCACTCCCGACCGGTTCACAGGCCTTTGCGGGTGGATTGACCGGAGCCCGGTGACCGCGGTGCCCCCAACGCATCCACAGGCCCACGCTCCTGCGCAGTTCCGCCGGAGATCGTACCGTCACTCAGGACTTCCAAGTCGTGCCGGGCGTCCGCCCGGTGGGGAATGTGATCACGCGTGACGCCGGGTTCGGCCGCATGGTGGGCGCTGACGGGATCGAACCGCCGACCTTCTCGGTGTAAACGAGACGCTCTCCCGGCTGAGCTAAGCGCCCTCTCCGGATCAGCCGTCGCCTGCAACCGCGCCCTGGAGCTTGCTGCCGGCCTTGAACACCGCCCGGTTGCGCGCCTTGACCTCGATCGGTTCCCCGGTGCTCGGGTTGCGCCCCATGCGAGCCGGACTGCTCGCCACCCTGAATGTACCGAAGCCGACGAGCTGAACCCGCTCCCCGTCTGCCAGGGCATCCGTGATCACCTGGAGAGTTGCGTCAAGGACGTCTCCGACGTTTCCCGGACCGACGTCGAGCTCCCCGGAAACCCGGGCAACGAGTTCTTTCTTGTTCACCACTTGCACTCCCTGTGTCAGCCATGACCTCTTAAGGGTCATATTCGCAGACGCCCGCTGACGGACCCGTCCGTCGAGAGGGTCCTTTTCTGTCGCCTGCCTTAACGGCCCTGCGCAGTGAATCCGGCATCCGCTCTCTGCTTCCGTGCCGGGGACGCTAGAGACAAGCCGGCGCGCTTGTCAATGAGTTACGACCTCGTCACGCGGATCGTCACTCTTTGCCGGCGGCACGGTCTCCAGTGACTCCTCGTCCGCCAGATTGATCGGAACCGGTTCCTCGACAAGGGCTCTTGAAATGACCTCATCCACCGTCCCGACCGGCACGATCTCGAGATCGCATTTCACGTTGTCCGGAATCTCGGCAAGGTCTTTTTCGTTTTCCCGCGGAATGAGCACAACCTTGAGCCCGCCTCTCAGTGCGGCAAGCAGTTTCTCCTTGAGCCCGCCAATCGGCAGGACCCGCCCCCGGAGCGTGATCTCACCCGTCATCGCAATGTCCCGTCGCACCGGAATCTGGGTGAGGACCGACACGATCGAGGTCACCATGGCAACACCCGCCGAGGGCCCGTCCTTCGGCGTGGCGCCCTCGGGTACGTGAACGTGGATGTCGCAGTGTTCCAGCAGCTTGCGCCTGATCCCGTAGACCGACGCACGTGACTTGACGAAACTTTCTGCCGCCTGCACCGACTCGCGCATCACCGACCCAAGCTTCCCGGTCGACGTCACCCGGCCTTTGCCCGGAACCGTGACCGACTCGATGGACAGCAGCTCACCGCCGACCTCGGTCCACGCAAGCCCGGTGGTCACTCCGACGAGGTCATTTTCCTCGGCCTGGCCAAAGCGGTACTTGCGCACACCGGCGTAGGTGCCCAGGTTCTCGCTGGTCACGCTGACACTGGACACGCTGTCCATCAGGATTTCCTTGACCGCCTTGCGGGCCAGGTTGGCCAGTTCGCGTTCCAGGTTGCGAACGCCGGCCTCGCGCGTGTAGTAGCGGATAAGGTCGCGCAATGCGTCCTCGGTGATTTCCCACTCGCCCTTGCGCAGTCCGTTGCGTTCGGTCTGCTTGAGGAGCAGGTGCTTCCGGGCAATGGCGACCTTTTCGTCCTCGGTATAGCCCGACAGCCGGATCACTTCCATGCGGTCGAGCAGCGGCTGCGCCATCCGCAGGGTGTTCGCGGTGGTCACGAACATCACGTCCGACAGGTCGTAGTCCACCTCGAGGTAGTGATCCTGGAACGAGTGATTCTGTTCCGGATCCAGCACCTCGAGCAGGGCCGAGGCCGGGTCGCCACGAAAATCATTGCCCAGCTTGTCGATCTCGTCGAGCAGGAACAGCGGATTCGACCTCTTCGCTTTCTTCATTCCCTGGATGATCTTGCCCGGCAGCGAGCCGATATAGGTCCGGCGATGGCCGCGGATTTCGGCCTCGTCGCGGACACCGCCCAGAGACATGCGCACGAAATTGCGTCCCGTCGCCTCGGCGATCGACTTGCCGAGCGAGGTCTTCCCGACACCCGGAGGACCGACCAGACACAGAATCGGTCCCTTGACCTTGCCGGTGCGCTGCTGCACCGCCAGGTATTCGAGGATTCTCTCCTTGACCTTCTCGAGACCATGGTGGTCCCGGTCGAGAACGACCTGCGCCAGACCCAGATCCTTCTTCACCCGTGACCGCTTCTTCCACGGAATGGTGACGAGCCAGTCGAGGTAGTTGCGCACCACGGTGGCCTCGGCCGACATCGGGCTCATGTTGCGCAGCTTCTTCAGTTCCGCCGTGGCCTTCTCCCGTGCCTCGGCGGGGAACTTGGTCCGGGCCACCTTCTCCGCGAGTTCCGCCAGTTCGTCGCGCGAATCGTCCGATTCGCCGAGCTCCTTCTGGATCGCCTTCATCTGTTCGTTCAGATAGTACTCGCGCTGGGTCTTCTCCATCTGGCGCTTGACCCGGTTGCGAACGCGCTTTTCCACCTGCAGGACGCCAATCTCGCCCTCCATGTGGCTGAAGACCTTCTCCAGTCGCTCGGTCACGCCCTCGAGTTCGAGCAGCTCCTGCTTTTCGGCGATCTTGAGAGCGAGATGGGCGCTGATGGTGTCGGCGAGCTTGGTCGCATCCTCGATCTGGTTGACCGAGACCAGGACTTCGGGCGGGATCTTCTTGTTGAGCTTGATGTACTGTTCGAACTGGTTGATGACCGTGCGCGCGAGCGCTTCCTGCTCGCGCGAATCGCCGGGCAGTTCCTGAATCGGCTCGGCTTCCGCCTCGAAGAAGTCCGGATTCTCCCGGTAGGTCAGGATACGGGCCCGGCGCACACCCTCGACTAGCACCTTCACGGTACCGTCCGGGAGTTTCAGCAGCTGCAGGACCGTGCCGACAGTCCCGACCGTGTACACGTCGTCGGGAGAGGGGTCGTCCTCGGACGGGTTCTTCTGGGTGACAAGCAGGATCTGCTTGTCGTCCTTCATCACGTCCTCGAGCGCGCTGATGGACTTGCGGCGGCCGACGAACAGGGGAACGATCATGTGCGGGAACACGACGATGTCGCGCAGCGGCAGCACGGGGTAGGTCAGAAAGATCTCACTCATTTTCCGCTCACCCTTCTCCTGGCACCGCGTTCACCCCCGGGTCCGGACCACGGGAGCATGACAGCCTTGATGTAGGAAAGCCTCCCGCCCGGTTCAACCGTCACGCCCGGCTCTCACGATCCTCCCGACGCTCCGCGTGTACCGTGATCGGCGAAAAACCGCTCTCGACGACATCGGAGTTGATGATGATCTCCTGCACCCCGTCGTCACCCGGCAGGTCGAACATCGAATCGAGCAGGATGTTCTCCAGGATCGAGCGCAGCCCGCGCGCACCGGTTTTCCGTTCGATCGCCCGCGCCGCAATGCTGCGCAGCGCGTCGTCACGGAACTTCAGGTTCACGTTTTCCATCTCGAACAGCCGCTGGTACTGCCTCACCAATGCGTTCTTCGGCTTGGTCAGGATGTCGACGAGCGCTTCCGCGTCGAGATCGTCGAGCGTCGCCAGCACCGGCAGGCGCCCGACGAATTCCGGGATCAGCCCGAATCTCAGCAGGTCCTCAGGTTCGACACCGCGCAGGATCTCGCCGGTTCTGCGCGCATCCGGATCCTGGACATCGGCATTGAACCCGATCGACGACCCCTTGTTGCGTTGCGAGATGATGCGCTCGAGACCCGAGAACGCTCCGCCGCAGATGAACAGGATGTTGGTGGTGTCGACCTGGAGGAACTCCTGCTGGGGATGCTTGCGCCCGCCCTGCGGCGGCACGCTTGCAACAGTCCCCTCCATGATCTTGAGCAGTGCCTGTTGCACGCCTTCCCCCGACACGTCGCGGGTGATCGACGGGTTGTCCGACTTACGGCTGATCTTGTCGACCTCGTCGATGTAGACAATGCCGCGCTGGGCCCGTTCGACGTTGTAGTCGGCGGCCTGCAGCAGCTTGAGAATGATGTTCTCGACATCCTCGCCGACGTAGCCGGCCTCCGTCAGCGTGGTCGCATCCGCCATGGTAAACGGAACATCGATGATCCGGGCAAGCGTCTGCGCGAGCAGTGTCTTGCCGCAGCCGGTCGGGCCGAGCAGCAGGATGTTCGACTTGGCGAGTTCGACATCATTGTTCTTCTGGCTGTGCGACAGTCGCTTGTAGTGGTTGTGCACGGCCACCGAGAGGATGCGCTTTGCCTGGTCCTGCCCGATCACGTAGTCGTCGAGGACCTGGCAGATGGTCCGCGGCGTGGGGACCCCCTCGCGCGACTTGACCAGGGTGGTCTTGTTTTCCTCGCGGATGATGTCCATGCACAGCTCGACGCACTCGTCGCAGATGAACACGGTCGGACCGGCAATCAGCTTCCGGACCTCGTGCTGGCTCTTGCCACAGAACGAGCAGTAGAGCGTGTTCTTGGAGTCGCCGCTGGTGCCTGACTTGCTCATGTCATGCGAATCCGAAGTGAGTCACATCAATGCAATGTTAGCCGCTGCCGGTGACAGCGGACAATCGGCAATTGCCCCTACGACCCGTCCGGCTCGCCGGATTCGGGTACCGGGCGCTTCTCGACCACCTCGTCGATCAACCCGAATTCGAGCGCGGCCTTCGGGGACATGAAGGTGTCCCGGTCCATCGCGCTCTCGATCTTGCGCAGCGTCCGCCCGGTGTGCTTGACGTAGATGCGGTTGAGCCGCGCCCGGGTCTCGAGGATCTCGCGCGCGTGGATCTCGATGTCCGTGGCCTGTCCCTGGACCCCGCCCGATGGCTGATGGATCATCACCTTGGCGTGCGGCAGGCAGTAGCGCTTGCCCTTCGCGCCGGCCGCCAGCAGCAGGGAACCCATGGAAGCGGCCTGTCCGACACAGACCGTCGACACCTCCGGCCTGATGTACTCCATGGTGTCGTAGATCGCGAGGCCGGATGTCACGATCCCTCCCGGGGAATTGATGTACATCGCGATGTCCTTGGACGGATTCTCCGCCTCGAGAAACAGGAGCTGCGCGCAAATCACGCTCGACACCGCGTCGTTGATCGGACCCGTGATGAATATGATCCGTTCCTTGAGCAGGCGCGAGTAGATGTCGAACGCGCGTTCGCCGCGGTTGGTGTGTTCGACAACCATGGGGATGAGGCTGCTCATCGCTCTCTCCGCTGTATTCCCTGGGGGGCCGGGATCATTCCTCGACCGCCGTGTCGTCCACCTCCATCTCGCGTCGCCCCAGTTCCTCCAGAGTGACGGTCGTCTCGGTAATGGTCGCCAGTTCGGAAATGAAGGTGACGAGCTTGTTCTCGTAGACCTCTGACGCGATGGTCTCCACCAGCCGGGGAGACTGCATCGCCAACTCTCGCATCCGGTCGCGGCGTTCGGGGCCGAACTGGGAGGCCCAGGCCCGGACCGCCGGCTCGAGTTCGTGTTCCTCGACCGATATGTTGTTCTGCCGCCCGATTTCGCGCATGAGCAGGCCGAGTTTCACGCGGCGCTCGGCAATGGCCCGGATCTCCGGATCCTGTTCTTCCGCCGCGGACTTCTCCGTCTCCTGCCCGGAACCGGCCTCATCCTGTGCTTCAACCGCCTGGTCCGTCCCGTCATCATCCCCGGCACCGTCATCGGCTCCGACACCGTCATCGGCTCCGACACCGTCATCGGCTCCGACACCGTCTTCGGCTCCGACACCGTCTTCGCTGTCAGGCAGGCCGGATTCCTGTTCGCGCTGCATCCGCTCCCGGATCGCGTTGTACTCGCCGTCAACCAGGAAATCCGGAACGGGGAAGGTCGCATACTCGGTGAGCTTGTCCATCAGTCCGACCGAGAACAGGGCCTGGCAGCGCTCGCCATGGCTTTGCGCCTGCCTGGCCCGGACCAGCCCGCGCAGCTGTTCGAGGTCTTCGCACCCCATCAGCTGCGCGAACTCGTCGTCCGCCGTCACGGGGATTTCGGTCTCGATCGCCTTGACCGTGGCGGTGACCTCGACCTCGTCGGCGGGCTCACCCTCCCCTGCACCGGGCGTGATCGTGTGCATGAAGGTCCTGGTCTCGTCGATGACGGCTCCGACCAGAGCCTCGATCCAGTCCGGGTGCCCCCGCTCTTCGGTCAGCGTGACCCGGGTATCCTGGTCATCGAGCTCCGCGAACGGTTCACCGTCCCGGCTTGCCCGGCAGTGTACGATGACCGTGTCACCCTTCTCGACCGGGCGCTCCCCCTCGATCGGCTCGTACCGGGACTGGCTGGCCGCAATCTCCGCGATCGCACTGTCCACCGCCTCGTCGGTCACCTCCACCGCCATGCGTTCGAGTTCGAAGGAGGCGAAGTCGATCGCCTCCAGCATCGGCAGGGCCACGACGCGCATGGTCACCGCCATGCCGTTCTCCACCGGTTCCTCCGACGGCAACAGCGACGGCGTGAAAGCCGGCGTGATACCGTGCTCTTCGCAGGCCTCCTGCGCCTTCTCGCCGATCACGCGTTCAAGAACCCGCTTGCGCACCTCACCGCCGAACCGGTGCCGAAGGACCCGCAGCGGCACCTTGCCGCGACGAAACCCCGGCAGGTTCACGCCGCTGGCCTCGTTCTGCAGCTGCTCGTCGACCAGCAGGTCCACCTCCTGGTCCTGGATGACAAGCCTGAACTCGTGATCGAGCCTGTCGCTCGCTGTCGTGCTCACCTGTCCTGAGTCCTGTCCGGTTGTTGGGTGCCGACCGGTTTGACGCGATGAAACCGGAATCTATGGTGCGGGCGAAGGGACTCGAACCCCCACGGCTTTCGCCACCAGATCCTAAATCTGGCGTGTCTACCAGTTCCACCACACCCGCCCGCCGGTCGCGGCCAGACCGAGCAGTTGCAGCTGCTCGCGGCGCATGGCTACTGGATGCGGGTATCCCCGTCAACCATTGGGGCGCTCGCGAGCGCTTTCGCTCAATCCCGGGCCAGGGACCGGATCGCCTGGCTGGCGGCGATGCGACCGTCCGTTGCATACCCGGCGCTGTTCACGGCGATGTCGCCGGTACGGTAAAGGTAGTTGACCATCAGTCCCCAGGACTGCGTGCGACCGCGGACGGAGCGATCGCCCATCCAGTTCAGCCGTTCGACCCGGGCTCCGTTGCTCAGGTGAAAATGGGCGACCGGATCGTGCGCACGGTTCCCCCGTCTCCTCGCCGAGGTCAGGTAGCGGGCCGCAAGCCGCGTGAGCGGTTCCCGCAGTGCCGTTTCCATTGCGCCGTCCCCCTGCTCCAGGCGCGCGAGCAGGTCGGGCAGCCCGACATCGCCAATCGGCAGCGCCCGGCGTTCGGACGCCGTCAGCAGTTCCGTACCGGCTTCGCTGACCTGTCTCCTCACCCAGCGCGAGAGTCCCGGGATCGGTGACAGCGTGGCGAAGGAACGCAGGTTCGGCAATTCCTGCTCCAGCACCCCGACCACGTGCCTGATCAGGAAGTTTCCGAAACTGATCCCGTCGAGCCCCCGCTGGGCGTTCGAGATCGAGTAGAAGACCGCGGTGTCCGCGGTTCTCGGATCGACCGCGGGCGCGGTCTCGTCGAGCAGTTCGTCGACGCTTGCCGCCATGCCGTTCACCAGAGCCACCTCCACGAAGATCAGCGGTTCGTCCGGCATGGTCGGGTGCAGGAACGCGAAACACCGGCGGTCTGAATCCAGGCGGTTCTTCAGGTCCTCCCACGAGCGGATCTCGTGCACGGCCTCGTAGGCGATCAGCTTCTCAAGCAGCCGTGCCGGCGACGCCCAGTCGATCCGGCGCAGATCCAGCAACCCGAGATCGAACCAGTGCGAGAGCAGGGTGCGCAGATCGTCGGCCAGGAACCGGATCTCTGGGTGCTCGCCCTGCGCCTCCAGCATCTCGGCACGCAGGTCAACCAGGAACTTCATTCCCTCCGGCAGGGTGGTGAACTGGCGCAGCAGCACCCGCCACCGCGGCTCCAGGGCGCTGTGCAGGGACTGTTCGGCCTCCCGGCGCGCGAGCGCATCCCCTCCGCACGCCCCGAGCTCCGCCAGCGCCCGGTCGACCGCGTCGCGGTCGCGGTCGAACCCGGTGGCGAGTTCCAACAGGAACCGGATCCTGCCAGTCCGGTCGAGCTCAAGGTAGCGCCGTCCCAGTTCCGCCGCCCTGGCCCGGTTGGTTGCCGCATCACCCACCGCGGCGACACACGCCTCCATTTCGGAGCGAACACGCGCCCGGTCCTCGTCGGGAAGGTCGGCACGCAGCCGTCCGGAAACGTGGTAGCGCGTGGTTCCGGACAGGTCCGACCAGGCGCGAAACAGGTTCGCGAGTGTTCTGTCCAGCAGTCCGCCATGTGGGTCACCTGCCATCACGGCCACTCCGGAGACACGCCGCGGCGCGTGCCGCGCACAACAGGTCGGGAAGGTCCTCTGCCAGCAGCCCGGGTCCCGCGGCCAGCGCCGCGGCGCCATTCAGCCAGACCGCCGCCGCCGCGGCTTCCGCCGCCGGCATGCCCTGGGCCAGCAGTCCGGTGATGGTCCCCGCGAGCACGTCTCCGGTTCCGCCGGTTGCGAGCCACGCCGGCGCATCGGCGTTGATGAGCAGGTCTCCGCCGGGAGCCGCGATCACCGTGTCCGCGCCTTTCAGCACCACCACCGCGCCCAGCCGGTCGGCCGCCGCGCGGGCGCGGTACATCTTGCCGCAACCATGGTCGGCGAGGTCCGGGAACAGGCGGGCAAACTCGCCCTCGTGCGGGGTCACGACCAGCGGTCCCCGGATCGCGGCTGCCAGGTCACCGCCGGCATCCGCAAACAATGTGAGTGCGTCGGCGTCAAGCACCGCCGGTGCTCCCCGGGCGAGCAGGGAGACCACCGCGTCCCTGCCTGCCGGTCCTGTGCCCATCCCCGGTCCCGCCAGCATGGCGGTGAACCTGAGCTCGCCTGCTTCTTCGAGCGAGCGGACCAGGGCTCCGGGCACCGTGGCCCGGTAGATCGCCTCGGCTGGTCCAGGAACGGCAAGGGTGACCATGCCGCACCCGATGCGCCGGGCCGCGGCCGTGGCAAACCGGGCCGCACCGGTCATCCGCTCCCCGCCGACGACGAGCGCGTGTCCCCGGCGATACTTGTGATCTGTGAGTGCGGGTGACGGCAGGTGCTGCTGCCACACCCCGGGCTGGTTGCGCGCCTGTTGCGGAGCGATGGCCTCGAGGACCCGGCCGGGAATGCCGATATCGACGATCCTCACCGTTCCGCACAGATCCCGGCCGGGCAACAGCAGATGCCCCGGACGGCTGCGGAAGAAACCGACCGTGAGCGTGGCCGGTGCCGCGACCCCGCGCACCTGCCCGGTATCGCCGTCCACCCCGCTCGGCACATCGATGGCGACGCGCGGCGCCCTCACCCCGGCCATGGCCTGCACCAGATGCGCGGCGGCGCCGCGGATGTCACGGTTGAGACCGGCGCCGAACAGCGCGTCAACGACGAGGCCCGCATCCGACAGCAGCTGCGGTCCGGCAGCGGTGGTCGCGCCGGTCCACAGTTCCGCGGCGCGCCCGGCGTCACCGGCGCGGCCGTCTCCCAGCGTCCCGACCCTGACCGGCCAGCCGGCCTCCGCCAGGTAGCGCGCGATCACGAACCCGTCGCCGCCATTGTTGCCCGGCCCGCACAGGACCACGGCAGGGATCGGCGCGAAGCGGCGCTGAATGACCCGGGCAGCGGCGCGTCCGGCCGCCTCCATGAGCACAAAGCTGTCGCCACCGTTGACAGCCAGCCTGTCGGCCTCGGCCATCTCCCGCACGGTCAGCAGTTGCGACGTGGCGGGCATGCGCATCGGGGCGTGCTCCGGGAACCGGCCCTGCAGTCATCGGGTCAGGTGACGGGGAATGGGGCGAGTGATGGGACTTGAACCCACGACTTCCAGATCCACAATCTGGCGCTCTAACCAGCTGAGCTACACCCGCCACGGCAACCCCGGCCCGCCACGGCGGGATCGGCCCCATCAACCGGATCGGATGCGATTTGTCAAGGTCACCGTGGCGCGGCGCCGTGGCGCATCAGCGGAAATGCGCTGCCAGCCGCGCGGCGGCATCATCGAGAACGCTGTCCTGCTTGGCAAAGCAGAACCGGATGAAGGATGTCGGGCCGCCCTCACGGTAGAACGGGCTGACCGGCAACGCCGTGACACCCGCCTCGCGGGTAATGTGGGAGCAGAAGTCGACATCGGATCCGTCAAACCCGGTTCCCGCAATGTCGACGAACAGGAAGTAGGTCCCCTCGCACTCCACGGGAGCGAACCCCGGTATCGCGGCGAGCGCTCCGGCAAGCCGGTCGCGGCGGTCCTGCATCGACCGGTTCAGCCCCTCGAAATACGTATCGTCCTGCCCGAGCCCGAAAGCGACCGCCCGCTGCAGGTTGGGAGCGGTGGTGAAGACCAGGAACTGGTGCGCCTTGGCAACGGTGCGCAACAGGTCGGCCGGTCCGGTCACGTACCCGACCTTCCAGCCTGTCAGGGAGAAGGTCTTGCCCGCCGAGCCGATGCGGATGGTGCGCTCGCGCATGCCCGGCAGGGTCATCAGCGGAACGTGCGCCCGGCCGTCGAAGGCCATGTGCTCGTACACCTCGTCGCAGATCGCGACCGCATCATGCGCCCTGACCAGCTCGGCAAGCAGCGCCAGGTCGTCCTGCCCGTAGACCTTCGAGGCCGGGTTCTGCGGCGTGTTCAGCACCAGCAGCCGGGTCCGGTCGGAAAATGCCGCCCTTACCGCCCCGGGATCGAGCCGCCAGTCCGGCGGCCGGATGCTGACAAGTCTGGGGATGCCACCCGCGCGGCGGATGATCGGGACGTAGCAGTCATACAGCGGCTCGATCAGAACCACCTCGTCACCGGGCTCGATCAGTCCGAAGAAGCAGGCCGCCAGTCCTTCGGTCGCGCCGGTCGAGACCATGGTCTCCGTCTGCCAGTCGACCTCGAGGTCGTAGAAGCGCGCGTTGTGCGCAGCGACCGCCTTGCGCAGTTCCGGCACCCCGAGCATCGGCGGGTACTGGTTGGGCCGGTCACTGAGGAATTCGGCCGCGCGCTCGAGCACCGGTTCCGGGCCGAAGTCGTCCGGGAACCCCTGGCCGAGGTTGATCGACCCGCACTCGATGGCAAGGCGCGACATGACCTCGAAGACGGTGGTGCCGTAGGAACCGAGGACGCTGTTGGCAGGTTTCACGACATCACCTCCCTGTGCTGCCCGGGCTCCATACGGGAATTGGCGGGACCGCTCAAGCCGGCGAGGGTACGGAAATGGTGACGACACCGGTGCGCGCCAGCATGGCGACCGTATCCGCGTCGTAGCCGAGCTCGTCCAGGATCTCGCGGCTGTGCTGTCCCAGCATCGGGGGCGCCGTGATGTCGCACACCGGCGTATCGGAAAACCTGATCGGCGAGGCCAGCATCGTGATGGTGTCGCCAGACGGGTGTTCGACCTCGCGGAGCATGCCCCGCTCGTGCACGATCCCGGAGCCGAACGCCTCCTCGAAGCTCTGGACGGGCCCGGCGGGAAGGTGGCGCAGGCGCACCATCCACTCTGCCCTGGTCCGCCGCCTCAGCACCGCGCCGATGATCGCGAACAACTCCTCGCGGTGCGCCGACCTGTCGGTGGCGGTCCGGAACCGGGGATCATCGGGAAGTTCCGGCTGCTCGAGGATGTCAACGCACAGGCGCCGGAACAGCCGGTCCGATCCGGTCGCCAGGTACAGCGGACCGTCCGCGGTCTCGAACAGGTTGACCGGCGCCGAGACGGGGTGGCTGTTGCCCGAACGCGGAGGCATCCGGCCCGACAGCAGGTAGTACTGGGCGGCGTTGCCGAGCGCGGCGGCGGCGACATCGCGCAGCGAGAGTTCGACATGCTGGCCGCGACCGGTGGTCTGCCGGGCCCACAGCGCGGCCATCACCGCGCCGGTGGCATGCAGGGCAGTGAGCATGTCGGACAGCGGCAGCGGACTTCGAAGCGGCGGACCGTCCGGCTCGCCGGTCAGCGCCATGATTCCCGACTCGGCCTGCATGACCGGATCAAATCCCGGCCGGTCGGCAAGCGAGCCCTGCTCGCCGTAGGCCGAGATCGACAGGTAGACGAGCCGCGGGAACCGGTCCCGGACCGATGCATGGTCAAGCCCGAACCGGGCCAGCACGCCCGGTCGGAAGTTCTCGACCAGCACGTCGGCCCGCTCCAGCAGCCGCAGCAGGATCCGGCGGCCCTCTCCTTCGCGGAAGTCGAGACCGATACTGCGCTTGTTGCGGTTGAACGCGAGAAAAAAGTGCGAATCGGAACCGACCCGGGGTGCGGGATGGTTCCGCGCCTCGTCGCCGGTCACCGGGTTCTCGACCTTGATCACGTCGGCCCCCATGTCCGCCAGCTGCTGGGCACACAGGGGGCCGGCCACGATCCTGGACAGGTCAAGGACCCTGAGGCCATGGAGTGGCGCGGAGGTGTCGTTCATCGGGGATTCCAGGCGGCTTTCGACGGTGTGCGTACTTCCGATTACCGCCGGTTTGCCTTACTGTGCAACGACTTTCACCATGTGGGGAAACCGGATGCCCAGACTTGCCGAACGCCTCGATCACCTCGGGACAGAAACCGCCTTCGAGGTGCTTGCGCGCGCCAACAGGCTTGCTGCGCAGGGCCGTGACATCATCAACCTCGGTATCGGCCAGCCGGACTTCAAGACGCCGGACCACGTGGTCGAGGCCGCGGTCAAGGCGCTGCACGATGGCCACCACGGCTACACCGCGGCCAACGGAATCCCCGAGTTGCGCGAGGCGGTCACAGCCGACCTGGAACGGCGCCTCGGGGTTGAGGTCGACCCGGCCCGGGTGCTGATCGTGCCGGGCGGCAAGGTCACCATGTTCTTTGCCATGCTGATCTACGGCGAAGCCGGCGGCGAGATCCTCTATCCCAACCCCGGGTTTCCGATCTACGAATCCGCGATCCGGTTTTCCGGGGCGACCGCGGTCCCGATCCCGCTGCGCGAGGAGAACGGTTTTGCGTTCTCGGCCGAGGACGTGCTCGGGCGCATCACCGAACGGACCAGGCTGATCGTTCTGAACAGCCCGGCCAATCCGACCGGCGGGGCGGTGTCACGGGACGAGTTCGACCGGCTGGTCGCCGGGCTGGCCGACTGGCCGGACGTCGTGGTGATGAGCGACGAGATCTACGGCCAGCTGCTCTACGACAACCACCACCACGTGAGCCTGCTGTCCTACCCGGAACTCGAGGACCGGCTGATCCTGCTCGACGGCTGGTCCAAGACCTATGCCATGACCGGATGGCGGCTGGGGTACAGCGTGTGGCCGGAAAGCGCGATCGCGCACGCGGAGAAACTGGCGGTCAACTGCCACTCCTGCGTCAACGCTTCGGCACAGTATGCGGGTATCGCCGCACTCGAGGGACCGCAGGACAGTGTCGGTGACATGCTCGCCGCCTTTGGCGAGCGCCGCCGCGTCATTGTCGACGGGCTCAACAACATCCCCGGCGTCAGCTGCGTCGAACCGGGCGGCGCCTTCTATGCCTTTCCGAACATCACCGGAACCGGCATGTCGTCGGACACGGTGCAGGCAAGACTGCTGGAGGAAGCAGGCGTCGCGGTGATCTCCGGAACCAGCTTCGGCGCGTTCGGGGAAGGCTACCTCCGGTTCTCCTATGCCAGCTCGCTGCCGTCCATCCGCGAGGCGCTGGATCGTGTCAGGAGCTGTCTTGCCTGATTGTTCGGCAACGGTATGCTGAAACAACAGGCAAGTGCACTGATCCAGGGCGCTCGACCGGGGACTTGAGGGTGTCGGCTGCCCGTCGCACCGCGACAGTCCCGGCAGGAGCACTCTGGCACATTTCTTGCGTGGCTCCGGACGAGTCCGGTGTGAACCTTGCAAAATCGGCAGGACCATGAAAAAGATCGAGGCGATCATCAAGCCGTTCAAGCTCGACGAAGTGAAGGAAGGCCTCCACGACGTCGGAATCCAAGGAATCACGGTCACCGAGGCCAAGGGCTTCGGGCGGCAGAAGGGCCACACCGAACTCTACCGCGGTGCGGAATACGTGGTCGACTTTCTGCCGAAGGTAAAGATCGAGGTGGTGATGGAAGACCATCTCGTCGAACGTGCCGTCGAAGCAATCCAGCAGGCTGCGCATACCGGCCGCATCGGTGACGGGAAGATCTTCATCTCGACCGTGGATGAGGTGGTCCGGATCCGCACGGGGGAGACCGGCGCCGCCGCACTGTGACGTCTTCGGGACCCAGCCGTCGAAGACGGCGGTCCGCGACCCATCAGCCGTCATTCAATCCAGCAGGAAGGAAGCGATGTCAGACGCAAGTACAATCCAGCAGATGGTGCACGAGCACGACATCAAGTTCGTCGATCTGCGCTTCACAGACCCGCGCGGCAAGTGGCAACACCTGACCCAGGCCGTCAGCACCGTCGACGAGGACTCGCTCGCCGAGGGATTCATGTTCGACGGTTCGTCCATCGCCGGGTGGAAGGCCATCAACGAATCGGACATGTGCCTGATACCCGACCTGGCCACTGCGGTCATCGACCCGTTCTTCGCCCAGCCGACCCTGACCCTGGTCTGCGACGTGGTCGATCCGCTCACCGGGCAGCCGTACAACCGTGACCCGCGCTCGACGGCGAAGGCCGCGATCAACTACATGGGCATGCTCGGCATCGGAGACACCGCCTTCTTCGGTCCGGAGGCCGAGTTCTTCGTGTTCGACGATGTCCGATTCGACGTGACCATGGAACGCGCCTTCTACCAGGTCGACAGCGCCGAGGGACCGTACAATTCCGGGCGCCAGTACGAGGAAGGCAATCTCGGTCACCGCCCAGGCGTGAAAGGCGGCTACTTCCCGGTTCCGCCGGTCGACTCCGAACAGGACCTGCGCAGCGAGATGCTGGCGGTCATGGAGGAGATGGGTGTCGAGGTCGAGAAGCATCACCATGAGGTCGCACCGTCCCAGCACGAGCTCGGCGTGAAGTTCGGCACCCTGATCAAGACCGCCGACACCATGCAGATCTACAAGTACGTCGTGCACCAGGTTGCCGCCTCCTACGGCAAGACGGCGACATTCATGCCGAAGCCGATTGCCCAGGACAACGGGTCGGGCATGCACGTGCATCAGTCGATCTGGAAGGACGGGCAGCCGATGTTTGCCGGAGCCGGCTACGCCGATCTGTCGGACATTGCGCTCTACTACATCGGCGGCATCATGAAGCACGCCCGTGCGCTCAACGCCTTCACCAACCCGACGACCAACAGCTACAAGCGGCTGGTCCCGGGATTCGAGGCGCCGGTGCTGCTCGCCTATTCGTCGCGCAATCGGTCGGCCTCATGCCGCATCCCGCACGTCGACAGTGCCAGCGGCAAGCGGGTCGAGGTCCGGTTCCCGGATGCGACCTCCAATCCGTACCTGGCGTTCTCCGCCATGCTGATGGCGGGCCTTGACGGTATCCAGAACCGGATCCACCCGGGCGATCCGATGGACAAGGACCTGTACGACCTGCCACCGGAGGAACTGAGCGATATCCCCACGGTGAGCGCGTCGCTGCGTCAGGCACTGGACGAACTCGACAAGGGCCGGGCGTTCCTGACCGCCGGAGACGTGTTCGACAACGACCAGATCGACGCCTATATCGAGCTCAAGATGGAGGAGGTCATCGCCTTCGAGCAGACCCCGCACCCGATCGAGTTCTCGATGTACTACTCGTCCTGACCGGGGGTTTCCCGGTCCGTGCGACCCGGGCCACCGGCGGTTGCGACCCCGGTGGCCCGTTCGTACCAGGCACCCGCCTTCAGTCCTCCTCCCGTGAGCAGGACCACCACCGTTTCCCCGTCGCGGATCTCGCCTGCCGCCCGAAGCTGCGCCAGTCCGCCGGCCGCCATCGCCGCGGTCGGTTCGGCATACAGGCCCATGCGCGCGAGCTCTCCCGCCGCACGTGCGATGTCGTCCTCGGCGACGGCCACGGTTCCGCCCTGTGAACGGCGCAGCGCGGCCAGGAGCCGGGGCATGCGGACCGGGCGGCTGATCGCGGTCCCTTCCGCGATCGTGGCCGAGACCTCGCAGGGAACATGATCTCCGGCGCCTGAGCGAAACGCGGCGTCGACGGGCGCGCAGTTCGCGGGCTGGACCGCGTACAGCCGAGGCCGGCGGGGGATGTGGCCCGCCCGCCGCAGTTCCCCGAACCCCGCATCGCAGCCGAGCACGTTGCTGCCGGCCCCGGTCGGGATCACCACCGCGTCAGGTGCGCTCCACCCGAGATCCTCCCACAGTTCGTAGGCAAGCAGCTTGGTGCCCTGGATGAAGAACGGGTGCCAGTTGTGACTGGCGTAGAAAACGGTTCGCGCGCACTCGTGCGCTGCCTCCTCCGAGGCAGACCGCGGTCCCGGCACCAGGCGCAGCCGCGCGCCGCTGGCCGCAATCTGCGCCAGCTTGGCGGGCTGGGTGGATGCGGGCGCGATGATGTGAACCGTCATGCCTGCGGCCGCGCCGTAGGCCGCGATGGCGGCACCGCCGTTGCCGGAACTGTCCTCGACGATCTCGCTCACCCCCTGCTGGCGCAGGACTGAGATCATGACCGAGGCGCCTCGGTCCTTGAAGGATCCGGTCGGCATCATCCACTCGAGCTTGAACAGTGCGCGGAACCCGTGGAAATCGGCCCCGACGAGCGGTGTCAGTCCCTCGCCGAGCGAGACCGGCCGATCGATCGCGAGCGGGAGCGCGCCGCGGTAGCGCCAGATCGAGCGGTCGGACGCAACGATGTCGGACCGCGCCAGGCCGAGGTTGTCGTGGACCTCGAGCGGCGCGCCGTCGTCGGATCGCCACCTGGGTTCCCCGATCGGATATCTCCGCCCGCTCGCGTCATCCGCCAGCCATGGTGCCTGCCGCGTCATCCCGTCGTCCCTCGCGATCCGGTTTCTGAGCGGCCGCACCCGGCCGGCCGCGTCGCATGCGTCCCGATTGGATCGGGGCCCCATGATGTAGTAGTGTACCGGCATCCGACCACAGCGTTTGATGGAGCCATGGCCGACCTGTTCCAGGCCGCGTTGCGGCCGCCCGACGAATATACAGCAAAGGACATCGAGGTCCTGGAAGGGCTGGAACCGGTGCGGCGCCGGCCGGGCATGTACATCGGCGGGACCGACGAGACGGCGTTGCACCACCTCGCGACCGAAGCCCTCGACAACGCCATGGACGAGGCCGTGGCCGGCCACGCCACCCAGATCGACCTGGAACTGGACGCGGACATGACCGTCACGGTGCGCGACAACGGTCGCGGCATTCCGGTCGACCCGCATCCGAGGTTTCCCGACAAGTCGGCGCTCGAGGTGATCCTCACCACGCTGCACTCGGGCGGAAAATTCTCCGACACGGCGTACCGCACCTCCGGCGGATTGCACGGGGTCGGGATCTCCGTGGTCAACGCGCTCAGCGCCGTGCTCGAGGTCGAGGTCGCCCGCGACCGCACCCTGTATACCCAGCGCTTCCACCAGGGCGTGCCCGAGGGCGGGCTTGCGGCCGCGGGCCGCGTCAACAACCGGCGCGGCACCGTGATCCGGTTCCGGCCCGACGACACCATCTTCGATCAGGGTGCGCGGTTCAGCCCGGCCCGGCTCTACCGGATGGCCCGGTCCAAGGCCTACCTGTTCCGCGGCGTGCGGATTCGCTGGTCGTGTGCGGCCGAACTGCTGTCGGGAAGCCCGGAGATTCCCGAGACCGACACGCTGCAGTACCCCGGCGGCCTGTCCGACTTCCTGGACGTCACGCTGGGGGATCGCCCGCGCATCGGCGCCGACCTGTTCTCGGGCGAGATCGCCTCGGCCGGGGGCGAGAGGGTCGAATGGGCCGTGACCTGGCTCGACGGCCCGGACGACGGATTCGTACGCAGCTACTGCAACACGATTCCCACTCCGAATGGCGGCACCCACGAACTCGGGCTGCGCCAGGCGCTGACCCGCAGCGTGCGCGCCTACGCGGAGCTGACGGGAAGCGGGAAGAAACTTGCCGCCCTGACCGCCGACGACGTGCTCGGAGGGGCCTGCGCCATGCTGTCGGTCTTCATGCGCGACCCGCAGTTCCAGGGCCAGATCAAGGACCGGCTGACCAGCAGGGAGGCAACCCGGCAGGTCGAACAGGCTGTTCGGGACAACCTGGACCACTGGCTGTCGGCCAAGCCCGCAGTCGCCGGGATGCTCATTGATTCAATCGCCGAACGCATGGAGGAGCGGCTGCGACGGCGCCGGCAGAAGGAGGTCAGCCGCAAGTCCGCCACCCGCAGGGTGCGGTTGCCGGGCAAGCTGACCGACTGCACCCGCACCGAGGCCAAAGGCACCGAGATCTTCCTGGTCGAGGGTGATTCGGCGGGCGGATCGGCCAAGCAGGCGCGCGACCGCGCCACCCAGGCCATCCTCCCGTTGCGCGGCAAGATTCTCAACGTCGCCAGCGCCTCGTCGGACAAGCTGCGCGGAAACCAGGAGCTCAATGACCTCGTCCAGGCCCTTGGCTGCGGCCGCGGCGGCCAGTACAGCGAACCGGAACTGCGCTACGAACGGGTCATCATCATGACCGACGCCGATGTCGACGGCGCCCACATCGCGTCACTGCTGATGACGTTCTTCTTTCGCGAAATCCCCCAGCTGGTCGAGAACGGACACCTCTACCTTGCCCTGCCGCCACTCTACCGGCTGAGCCAGGGCGGTCTCACGCTCTATGCCCGCGATGACGCGCACCGCGAGGAACTGCTGACCGAGCGGTTCAGCGGACGCGGCAAGGTCGAGACCAGCCGGTTCAAGGGGCTGGGCGAGATGCCGTCTGCCCAGCTCAGGGAAACCACCATGGACCCGGAACGACGCACCCTGCTCCGGATCGAGGTCCCGCCGCGCGTCAACGAAGCCGGCTGTTCCATGGAACGCCAGGCGCTCGAGACCACGGTCGAGACCCTGATGGGACGCAAGGCGGACAGCCGGTTCGCCTTCATCCAGGAGAAGGCCCGGTTCGTCGAGACGCTGGACATCTGACCCGCCGTCCCTGCCATCACTCCATGCCCGGCCGACCCGTCGCTTGCGCCGCGTCGGTTTTGGCCTGATCCTGTCGCCGGACACCATCTGGGGAGAAAGACGACATGGAGGTTCGCCTCGACGGAAAGGTTGCTCTCATAACCGGGGGCAGCCTCGGGCTGGGCCTTGCCATGGCCCGGCGTTTCGCCGAGGCAGGTGCCTCGGTCGGCATCACCGCACGTCAGCCCGGGCCGCTGGAGGCGGCGCGCGCCGAGATCAGCGCCGCCGGCGCCGGCAACCGGGTCACCGCGGTGCCCGCTGACGTGAGTGATGCCGCGGCCTGTGCCGCCGTGCATTCCCGTGTTGCCGAGGAACTCGGCCCGGTCGACATCCTGGTCAACAACGCCGGAACATCGCAGCGTGGCCCGTTTCTCGAAATCGGCGACGAGCTGTGGCAGCACGACTTCGACCTCAAGCTGTTCGCGGCAATCCGCCTCGCGCGCCTGGTCCTGCCGGGCATGCGGGAACGGCGATGGGGGCGGATCATCAATGTGCTCAACACGGGCGCCAAGGCCCCGCCCGCAGAGGGCGCGCCAACGGCGGTGAGCCGGGCCGCCGGCCTGGCGCTGACCAAGGTGCTCGCGAACGAGGTCGCCGGTGACAACGTGCTGGTCAATGCCCTGATGGTCGGGCTGATCGACAGCAACCAGCACCGGGTCCGGCACGCGGCGGGCGGTGGCAGCGAAAGTTACGAGGCGTTTCTCGAAGACATGGCCGCGACCAACCGCATCCCGCTCGGCCGCGTGGGCCGCGCGGAGGAATTTGCCGACATCGCCTGTTTCCTGGCGTCCGACCGGGCGAGCTACACCACCGGCGTCGCGATCAACGTGGACGGTGGACGCAGCCCGGTCGTCTGACCGGCCCCCGTACCGGTGAGCGCCGCGTCGGTTCGCGCACACCCGTTTACCGTCCTCGCGGCCATGGTGCTCGCCCAGGTGGCAGTGGCCATGGCCGTCATGACGGTGCCGGTGCTCGCGCCGCAGATTGCCGTTCATCTCGATGTCGAGACAAGCCGCATCGGACTGTATTCCGCCATCGTGTTCGCCGGCGCCATTGCACTCACCTCCATCGCGGGACCGGTGGTCGCGCGATACGGCTCTGTCCGGACCACCCAGATCGCCCTGCTGCTGTGCGGCGGCGGAATGGCGCTGACCGTCACCGGGTGGCTGCCCGCGGTCGTCATCGGTGGTTTCGCGGCCGGGATGGGCTACGGGGTCGCGACACCGGCGGCAAGCCACTTGCTCGCACGCCGGACACCTGCGCGGCACCGGGGGCTGGCGTTTTCGGTCAAGCAGACCGGTGTGCCGGCCGGCGGGCTGCTTCTCGGGCTCACGATCCCGGTGATCGCTGCCCGGTTCGACTGGGACTGGGCGGTCGCATCGCTCATCGTCGTCTTCGTCCTTGCCATCATCGTGATCCAGCCGCTCCGGGTAGTCCACGACACCGACCGGCGGTCCGGACACAGGATCGGAGCCGGCGAGACTGCCATCGCCATCCGCCTGGTGCTGTCCGATCCCGGTCTGAGGCCGCTTGCGTTCGCCTCTTTTGTCTACGCCTGGATGCAGCTGTCACTGTTCTCGTTCTACGTCGTGGTGCTCGTGGAACGGGCCGGGCTCGACCCGGTCACGGCAGGGGCCACGTTTTCGGTCATGCACGCAGGCGGGATGTTCGGCCGCCCGGTACTCGGCTGGGTGAGTGATCGCATCCTGCCGGCACGCCCGTTGCTGGCGTTTACCGGTTTCGGCATCTTCGCGCTCTCGATCGCGCTCGTGGCGCTGGACGCCAGCTGGCCGCAGTCACTGGTCTGGCTGCTGTCGCTGCTTGCGGGACTGGTTGCTGCCGGGTGGAACGGGGTCTATATCAGTGAAATCGCCCGAATCATGCCGGCCGAACTGGTCGGTCGCGCCACCGGCGGGGTGTCCGCCTTTACCTTTCTCGGCGTGGCGACCGGTCCAATGGTGTTTTCGGCGATCATCGCGGCATCCGGCAGCTACAGCGCCGCCTTCCTGGTCATGGGCGGGGTCGCACTCGTACCGGCGATACTGCTGCTGCGCGTGCCGGACAGAAAGGACGTGACATGAAGATCGTGGTCATGGGTGCGGGCGGTGTCGGAGGCTACTTCGGTGCCCGGCTTGCTGCCGCCGGGCACGAGGTCGGGTTTGTCGCGCGCGGTCGGCATCTCGACGCAATCCGGCGCTCCGGGCTCCGGGTGCTGAGCCAGCATGGCGACATTCACCTTGATGCCGCGGAGGCAAGCGACCAGCCGGGAGCCTTCGGGGTTGCGGACTTCGTGCTGTTTACCGTGAAGGCCCACGACTGTGCGCAGGCCGCGGATGCCATCGCCCCGGTGCTCGGCCCCGACACCGGGGTCGTTCCGCTGCTGAACGGCATCGAGCACATCACCCTGCTGCAGCAACAACTGGGGGCCGGACACGTCCTGGGCGGTGTCGCCAACATCAGCGCATTGATCGAACGGCCCGGCGTGATCCGCCATTTCGACCGGCTGCACATCCTGCGTGTCGGCGAAATGGATGACCGACAGAGCGAGCGGGTTGCCACGTTCCGGGCCGCATGCACCGACGCCGGTTTCGACAGCCCGGTTCCGGGCAGCATCGAACGCGAGCTGTGGCAGAAGATGGTGATGATCTGCACCCTTGCCGGGGCGAACTGTCTCACCCGGCTGGCGCTCGGGCCGTGTCGGAGTACGCCCGCCACCCGGGCGCTGATGGAGGATCTCGTCACCGAGACCATCGCGGTCGCCCGCGGCCACGGAGTCGACCTGCCTCAGGACCAGGCGGAACGTTCGCTCGCCCTGCTCGACACCCTGCCGGCGGAGATGAAGGCGTCAATGCTCGCCGCGCTCGAGCGTGGCGAGCGCCTGGAAGTCTCCGCGCTCAACGGTGCGGTGGTACGGCTGGGACAGGCCTGCGGCATGCCGGCGCCCACTCACCGGGTGGTACAGGCTGCCATGGCGCCGCACGAGAGTGGCACGCCCCGGGAGTGACGCAAGCGGATCCTGTCGCGTCCCTGCCCACCGGTTCATCAGGTGCGCTGGCTGAGGCAATCGGCATCGGAGCGCGCGCTCCGGCGCCGACTGGCGCCCGCGGAGGCGTCGGAACAACGGCCCGGGAGCAGGCTGCGGCAAGGCGCGGTCCCCCGGATCCCGGCAGGACGGGCGGAGGAACGCCATGGTGCGCACCCGGGCGCGTGTCCGCCGCACAACGCCGCGCCCGCAGGAGCGCCGCATGCCTGCCGGAACCCGTCCTGGTGGTTCCCGGATGTGAAGGCTATGCGCCCGGTTCGTGGACAGCTGCCCCGCCGGGGTTGGCCGCCGCTTCCCGTGTGACAACCAGACGCGACCGGCGTCCTGATCCCGCTTCCTGACCGCTCAAGCTGTCGGGTGATGAAAGCCGTTTTGCAACCGGCATATGGCCCGAGCGGCGCTTGAGCGGCAGCGCCCGCCGCGCACTTGCGGAGACAATCCCCGAACCGCCGCGCGGCTTCCGGGCGGCACTACAGGAAGCACGAGGTAACGGATCAATGCATGCGGGCGCGCGCACCGACAGCATCACTTGCCCGGCCCGCACTGTCGGCGGCAGTGGGGGCTCGCGGGTTTCCGCCGCGCCGCAGCGGCCGCCGCACATGTTCCCGCAGCGCAGCGTCGGGCCGTGCACACGTTACCGTTCAGCATCGGCGCCGTCAGCATCGCCGGCGGCGGCAAGAACCGTCACTGGCGTCGTCACGGCATCCCCGGCAAGTGCGCGGACCGGTGCGCGGCAAAGCCAGCAACGGCAACGCGCGCGGCGAGCATCGTCACGGTCGTGCAACCGGCACGAACGGCGCGGACGAACGTCAGCGGCGAAACCACCATGCGGCGCGTATCGCTGTGACGAGGAACGGCGGCGGTGAGCGCAGCGGAGAGCCCGGTCGCGAATCGACGCGCCCGAGCTTCCTGCACCGGGGTCGTCCCGACCGTCGAGGACCTGCACCGTCGCCGCCGCAAATGGTGTCTCCATCCCGATCGCCGTCGCCGACAGCGCGTTCATCATCGCCACCGTCGCAAAGTCCGTCACCATGGTCGTTGCAATCAGCACGGTCGACGTTGTCGTCATCATCGGTGCGAACGGCGAGCATCGGCGCTAGGACTTCGGTTGCTGCATTCGATGGTGCAGGGCAAGAGCGGCAAAGTCGCCGCGGAGCGCGGCGCCGCAGGCGCCCGCGCGACGCGAAGGCGGACGCCGGTGTTGGTGCCGTCGTCAGGGTCCGAGCAAAATGAGAGAGGCCGCGCCAGATGAACGACGCGGCCGCCGGGGAAGGCGATGACGCCCTTCGGCAGCAGGTCGAGCAGGTCGTCGTTGCGCCGGAACGGGGCGGCGCGGTCGTGGCGCTACCAGTCGGCTTGCATACCACCTGGTGGACGCCGTTGCGCTCGGTCCACTGCGCGGCGATCTTCTCGATGCCGGGGCCGGCACCGTGCACAAGCACGAGGTCGGCATACTTGGCGCGGGCCCTGTCGAGGCTGCGGATGACGGCGCCCGCGTCGGCGACAGTCTTGCCGCCGGCGATGGCGACCAGGGTGCCGTTCGGCAGCTGCGCTTGGGTCTCGTGGTCCTTCCGCGCCCGGACGAAGTCGCGGGCGTCGATGGCGGCGGAGGTCAGCGCGCCGGTCCGGTTGAGATTGCGGCCGGTCTGGTCGTTTCGCTCAGTCGAAGCCGCGATGTCTTCGAGCGTTTCATCGGGTTCTTGACCTCGCCGAACACGCCGGCGAACAGGCCGGAATCGGCGAGGATGAAGTCCGGGCGTTCTGTCCCGGCCTGCTTGGATTCCGACGTGCCGGTGCGGACCTCGAAGGGCAGGTTCTGTGCGCGCAGGATCGCGGCGATCAGGTCACGTATCGCCGGATAGAACGTTTTCTCGGTCGAGGAACCGATATCGCTCAGTTGCCGTGTCTCCACGACATAACGGGCGGCCTCGACGGTGAGATGGTCGGCCTGCCCGCTCATCGATCTCCCCGATCCTGCCGGGCCGCGCCGCCAGATGCCGGAGCACTCTGCGCGCGGGCCTCATTCCCATTGGGCATTTTCGCAACCGGTTTGCCCTTGAGCCCGCCTTCGACAAGACCGGACAGAAAGTCCGCGAACACGGCGATATCCTGACCGGCGCTGGCCTGCTCAAGCGCGGCCATATACTCATCGCGTCTTTCGAGCGGGATTACGGTCCAGGGATAGCCGCCGGCGGCAAGCATGACATTCATGAGGAACCGACCGATGCGGCCGTTGCCGTCCATGTAGGGGTGAATGTAGACGAAGATGAATTGCGCGAGCACGACACGCACGGCGGGCTCGCGCTCTTCGCTCAGCAATTCGAAAAACGCGGGCATCAGCTCGCGCACCGCACTCCATTCGGGCGGCACATGCATGGAGCGGCGAATATAGACCTGTCCGCTGCGGTAGCCGGCAAGCTCGGCGGGCCGCAACAGGCCGGCGGTTACGCTGGGTGCGAACATTTCCCGGTACCATGTGCCGTGATCCTCGTCGGCGACCGTCCCGGGGTTCGTGTTCGCCAGCACCCTGCGTACGCTTTCCCAAACGGCCTGATAGGCCTGCCAGTAGCCTCTGGCGGCAAGCGCGTCCCGGTGTTCCCTGTCTTCGTCATTGCCGTCGGGACTCCAGTTGCCGCTGCGTACGCGTTCGATCAAGGCGGGACTAACGCGGTAACCTTCGATCGAAAGGGAGTGATAGGCGTCGGTAACGCAAATGTCCTCGAGCTGCTTGAGATAGGCATCGATGTCATTCGGTCTGCCGGGCGCTTCGGGAAAGCGTGCGAGGATCGGCTCTCGCATGCTGTGCCAGAGAAGCCGGACGCGATTGACGTGCGGGGAAACACCGCGGGCGGGCAGCGCAAAGGCTGGTTTGGTTTTGAACGGATCGGTCTCCCGCACCGTGTAATCGGCGGCCCGCATCGTCTTGAGGATGTCATCGGCGATTCGCGTGCGGCCGATGTTGCGAAACGCCCCGGCGAGCCGGCCGGCTACGGTGCTGTGGCCGCCCTCCAGCAGCCGCGCCAGCACATCGGAAGCATCGCGTACTATCGATAGAGCGGCCCGCGCATCTGTGGGATTGCAGGCAAAGAAGCTGGCGAAACAGGCCACGAGCGCGGCCGGAAGTGGAAACAGCCGCAAGCCCTCCAGCACTACGATATTCTTCTTCTCAGGCAGGCTCGCCCGTACGTCGAGGATGGACGTGTTGTGCGGCAGGGAGATGGGCTTGTTGCCGCCTCTGGGGGTCCGAACGAGAAGCTGGGGCGGAACCGTCCGGTTGCCAACGTGGAGCAGCAGGGATTGTTCGGGAGACAGGCACCATGCTTCGTCGAACCGTTCCTGAAGATAGGCGGCGCAGAAATCCCAGAAAGAGGCGTACCAGGCCGTGCTCTCGCCGGCGGCTTCGTCGGGGCGCGAAGGGATATACCAGCCCTTCATGACCTCCAGCAAAAGGCCGTTCTTGAGCAAGCGCTCGCGATGGACACGGGTCAGATCGCCCGTCCGTATAGCGACGGCGCCCAGCTCCTGAAGGCGCTTCAGGACCTCAAGTGACTGGGCCAGCTTTTCAGAGGGGGTAGCCATAGGTGCCGTGTTGCCTTTGGGTTTTGATGCTGCGTGGATTCTAGGCTTTGACGCTGCGCTCTGTTTAGGTTATTAGGTTGTATCAAAATTAGGTTTTCGTGTCGAGCAAGAATTGGGTTATGTAACGAGCACGACTCCCGCAGCGGGCAGCTCGTAAGGGAGCGCCTACGTATCGCATCTACATGCCCGGCTTAACCTCCCGCTTGTGCCGTCGACGTTTGCGCACCTTTTCTTCCTCCTGCACTTCTTGGCCGGTGCTGGCATTGCTGGCCTGTCCGCCATTGGGTTCGGCCCGAGCCAGGCGATGACGGCCACGCTCGGCCTATGGGCGGGTTGCCCGAATATAGCTTGTGGTTCAAGGCCCCAAAGTCGGTTCTGGAACCGGCGTGCAGCCCTTCGGAAGGACGGTCCTCCACATAAAGCGCCCACTTGTCCATCCGGCGTCCAACGGGACCGGATACGCGCACATCGTCGGCAACGACATCGGTGAAGAAGCATGATCGTTGTCTCGATCACCTGATTCTCGGCGCCAAAACTATGACACTTAGACCACGGTGCCGTGCCTCACGAAAACGATCAAATCCTTCGTCAATCCTGTCATCCTTAGGTAGCTTTGAACCTGTGCCCGATAGTGCTCGACGGTCTCGGGCGTGGATCGACATCGCTTTTCCAGTCGATGATGGCCTGGGGAGCGTCATCGTCACCGAAACTGGTCGCATCGGCGATGCCGGCGGTGGCCCGTTCCGTGCCTTGCGGCACCGACCGTTTCCGCCGCATCGACAAAGTGCGCATGGTCGAGGTGGGCGTGGCTGGCGGTCGTCCGGTGCCTCCGGTGGCCGAGCAGCTTGACCACCAGGGGAGGTTTTCGCCCGCCATCACGGCGTGGCTCGCTTCCGTGTGCCGCCTATGTCGTGCAAGAGATAGCCGCCACTATCTCGACTGCATGACTATGTCTTGTAGTCCCGGCTGATTCTGGTTTTGCCGGCAAGTGAGCGCAGTGATGGCGACATAGTTCGGACTCCATCCATCAGCTCCGAGAGGGGGGGGAGGAGTCCATCATGAGACATGTCATCAATCACCAGGTGGTTCTGTCGCAGGCACCGGTTGGTCCGCTTGCAACATGGCTCGGCAGGTTTGCGGACGCGGCGAGTAGACAGGGATACACCCGTTCGTCGATCTGTCGACGGATTCGGTT